>Ga0316204_10001075_pt1 | contig 81098 bp, 69 predicted proteins | sample 6monrhotite_MG_2_FD_205661 | JGI IMG/M metagenome (GOLD analysis project Ga0316204, IMG submission 205661) | Microbial mat bacterial communities from mineral coupon in-situ incubated in ocean water Damariscotta River, Maine, United States -... | ecosystem: Environmental > Aquatic > Marine >... | reverse complement strand
AGAAGTTTCTACAACAACAAAAGACTCTTCATAACTCACCCCTTCAGGACAGTTAGCCAGGGAGTTAAGTCGATAAGCTATAGGTAAAATGCTCCTCAACACGTACCCTACAGGGGCAATAATCGAGTTATGCTGAGCGCCCCCCATACAACCTTAGACAGTAAGTTAAGGTCGCATATATCCCCCCAACAACGGTCTCATTAGCTAAATTTGTGAACCGAAGGCAACAACAGTCCAATACTGAGTTACAACTAATGATTGATTCTGAACGATCAATAACGCCCTCAGCAATGACAAAGGCAATCACTGATCGTTATAATCGCTGGTTGAAACAAAATCGGTGTGAGATTTTCGACTACGGGGTGGGTATGGAGGTAGAAGTATGGGCAATAAAAAACCCGTTGAAATAATCTATTATTTATCAACGGGTTATCTATAAATATGGCGGAGAAGCAGGCAGTCAAAACCCCGTATCAGCGCGTCTCATTCAATAGCAAGGAATCTCACTTAACTATCGTAAGGTACTGATTAACTAGGTAAAACCGCCTCATAGAGTCTCACTCAGTGTTTTTTAATCTCATTCCCAAGTATGGGTAGGAGTATGGGTAGGAATATGGGTATATTTACTCTCGGTGATCAGCTCCAAACCAATATAGAGGGTGAAATCATGCCTAAAGTACTCAATAAATTAACTGCTGTAAAAGTAACCAATACAACCCAACCCGGCCTCTATGCTGATGGTGGAAACCTGTATCTCCAAATTAGTAAGAGCGGGGGGAAATCCTGGATCTTCCGCTACAGACGAAATGGCAGACTCAGAGACATGGGACTAGGCTCATTCCCAACGGTTTCACTCGCTAATTCCAGAAAGAGAGCCACAGCCCACAGAAATACGCTCACCGAAGGAAAAGATCCTTTATATGCTAAAAGACAAGACCTCATTGAGCAAAAGTTAAAAGAATCTGAATCGATGACTTTTATGCAGTGTGCTGAAACCTATATTGACATCCATAAGGCAAGTTGGAGCAATCAAAAGCATATCGCTCAGTGGACGAATACCCTTAATACTTACGTTAAAAAATACTTTGGAAATAAGCCAGTCCGTGATGTTGACGTACATGATATCGAGGCGTGCCTCAAACCTATCTGGGAGAAAAAGACTGAGACAGCTACTCGGATCAGAGGGCGTATTGAGTCAATATTAGACTGGGCAACGGTGAAAGGTTATCGCAAAGGCGACAACCCTGCGCGGTGGAAAGAGACGCTACGTCACATGCTTTCAGCACCAGCCAAACTTCGAAAGGTGAGACATCACCCTGCACTACCATATAGTGATATCCAGAAATTTGTACACCAAATAGATAGCCACCCAGGCACAACCTCGATGGCATTGAGGTTTACCATTCTTACCGCCTGCCGGACATCAGAGGTCATCAATGCAAAATGGTGTGAAATCGATATGAATGAGAAAGTTTGGTCAATTCCTGAAGAGAGGATGAAAATGAAACGGCCTCACCGGGTTCCTCTTACTGACGGAATGATGGCTATCCTTCGTGCAATGGAACAGGTCAGAAGTAACGAATACCTTTTCCCTGGTCAAAAACAAAGTAAACCCATTTCCAATATGGCCATGTTGAAGCTACTTGAGCGTATGGATCGCCGTGATATTACAGTGCATGGTTTCAGATCCACATTTAGAGACTGGGCAGCAGAAACAACTGACTTTTCAGGTGATGTTGTAGAAATGGCGCTAGCGCATAAAATCCAGAACGATGTAGAAGCGGCATATCGACGGGGTGACTTACTGGAAAAACGCCGTATTTTAATGATCGAGTGGAATAACTACTGCAGTGAGTCATAAAAAACCAAATTTGGGCATGGATGCCCTCTCCTATATTAGTTACAACTTGACCGAACCTTCTCCCTGTTCGTCGAACAGGGACCTTTCCCCACAGGAATCCACCCCCAATTATTTCTCATATTTGATTAATTAACAGCATTTCACCCCGCACATCTTATTATTTCTTGTTTTTAAGTATATATTGATTTACTAACCACTAATCAACTATAGTTTCTCATATTGGAGAATATATTATGGCTCGAACAATTACACAGCACCCCTTTCCTGAATCCCCTATTGTGGATTCAGTAGAGACCTTTGGTGCATTTGTGCGAAGTTTGCGTACTCAACAACAACTGCGCATTGATGATGCCGCCGCACTATGCGGTGTGTCAGTTCAACTGCTCTCAGACCTAGAAAATGGCAACCGCTCTGTGGGGCTGGATAAGGCCTTAGGGGTCGCCCAGCAATTGGGGCTTAGCCTGCTGGCAGTACAAAAATCAGAGCAGCCACGGGTAATCGAAACAATTAAGCGTCAATCATCATGAACACTATCAATCTATCGGCCTGGATAGGTGAACAACAGGTTGGCACCTTAAGCTACCACGACGATACAGGACGTTTCTCTTTTACATATGAACAAGCATGGATTGCACAAACAAGTGCCTACCCCATCTCTCCTGCACTGCCCTTCCAACGTTCTGATCAACAGACTGATGAACTGCACTCAGTGAATGTACGCCGCTTCTTTGAGAACCTATTGCCCGAAGGCAAAGCGCTTGAAGATGCCGCGTCAGCACATGCGGTTTCGAAAGGTAATCTGTTTGGCCTGCTACGCTGGCTAGGCCAAGAGAGCACAGGGGCACTCGCACTACTCCCTGAAGGCTTCACGCCAGGACAGGTTGATCCCGTCATACGTGAAGTCACCTTTGGAGAGCTCTCATCACGCATCCAAGACCGAGCCAGTCGCCCCTTTAATGTCTGGGATGGCCGTGTACGTATGTCCATAGCCGGTTATCAAGATAAGTTATCGGTCTATGTAGATGACCAAGGGACGCTCTCCCTAGTGGAAGGTCTGCTGGCTTCTACCCACATCCTCAAACCTGAGCCGATGAATCCTAATCTTTCCAAACTGGTAGCCAACGAGCACTTCTGTTTAAAGCTAGCCGCTACCTTAGGGATACCCTCTGCTGAGGTGGAGATTCTGCGTGTACCCGAGCCAGTATTGATGGTTAAACGCTTTGATCGAATCAAGCATCACTCGCATGTAGAACGCTTGCACGTTGTAGATAGCTGCCAAGTGCTCAACCTGAGCGTGAACCACAAGTATGAGCGCAACTTTGGCAATGGACGTGATGTCGCCAATATTCGCGATGGAGTCAGTTTCGAAAAGCTATTCTCCATCGCACCGCTCACTCAGTCGGCAGCGGCGACCCGCATGACACTGATACGTTGGACAATACTGCAATACCTGATTGGTAACAGTGATGCCCACGGCAAAAACCTCTCGTTCCTGGTCGAAGCGGGTGGACTACGCCTCGCCCCTGCTTACGATTTAGTTTCGGTCTGTGTCTACCCTGACATAGGACATGAACTTGCCATGGCTATCGGAGATGAGTTCGACATTACCAAAATACGTGCCTTCGATTGGGCAGACCTTGCTGAACGATGTGGCATAGAGCGTCGCCTGTTAGTACGAGAAATAAACAGAATGATTAAAGCACTAAGATCACAGTTGCCGAATCTGCTGACTCTACCCAACTACACGCCTGGTGAAAAAGCAATGCTTCAGAAAATTTCAGAGTTGATGCTCGAACAAGCAGCCCAACTGGAAAGCGATGCTAAAATGATTACAAAGGTAGATCTCAAATAGCGAATTGAGCCGATTATTCCCTGTATTCGGCTCGCCTTTCAGTGAGTCCTGAGCCGAATAAGAGTAATTAATTTTTTCGACGGATAAAAATTAACTGCTGAAAATCACCTAACGAATCACTAGCATTGATACCAAGCAACAACCAACGGTATCAAACGATGACAGAAGAATATTACTCAGACGAAGATATAGCCTCTCTATTGGGCATCTCCTTATCACAGCTACGGGGGAAATATACCAGGGAGACCCGCTCCAGATATAAAAATATAATGCAGAAACAGCTGCGCATTGATGATACCGCTGTGCTGTTTGGTATTTCGATGCAACTAGGGAATGATCGACTCTCTATGGGCTGAAAAAGGCCCTGGCGATCATCCGGCAACGGGAGTCAGGTTCCGAGTAGGGTAATATGAAAGACTATTGAAGGGTGGGGTTAGTGAGGTGCATACAGAACAATAGAGAAAAGGGCTTCTGCCTAAACCCTTAGCAAGGCCAAATAAAAACCCTAAAAAAGCAGTACATCAACCATCAATAGTGCGCACATCGTAGTAATTTCCAGCTAAAAAATACATCTGTTTGTTATCCTGCTCAGTCCACCAATCTAAATGTATAGATCACTTGCTGCCTTACTAACCCGATATTTAGTTAATATTTTTTTAGTCAAATAGTGGGATTCACCCACCAACAAGCCATGTCGTACAATTTTGTATGGACCAAGAAACGCTTCACTACGTAGTAATTCATCCAACGCTCATACACGCCGTAGCGCCCCATCAGGTGGACAAGCGACAATCTCATAAATGATTTACAAAGCTCAAAGAGCTATGTGCTCATTGCTACCTTACGGCTCTTTTGCTAGCTCCACTGTAAGATACGAAATACAGCCTTTCAAACTAGAAAGTTTGGGATAATTGATTTCGGATATCTTGATGCCCAATTTCTTTTCCAGGGCGAGAACGAAATTAAGAAAGTCTACGGAATCGATCTCGAACTGATCGTGAAAACTCACGGCTGGATCGAGGTTGGCGATCTCAATGTCCGGTGCGATGTCCAGTAGTGTCTCAATGATCTGTTGCCTGAGTTTTTCTTCATTCATATACCATCCTCCAGCATTGAAATGTCGCCTTCCGGCAGCCCCAACTCTTGTGCCTTCAACAAGCGTCTCATGATTTTACCCGAACGGGTTTTGGGAAGATCGCTACGGAATTCGATCTCTTTCGGCGCTACCGTCGCACCCAGGCGTTTACGTGCGTGTGCCATCAGTTCGCGCCGCAATATCTCGCTCGCGACATAACCCGGCTTCAGTGCCACAAAGGCCTTCACCATCTCCATGGCGACCAAGTCGGGTTTCCCAATGACACCAGCATCGGCTACAGCCGGATGCTCCATCAATACGCTCTCCACCTCAAATGGCCCAATCAGGTGGCCAGAGGATTTGATCACATCGTCCGCCCTGCCGACGAACCAAAAATAACCATCTTCATCCCGCTTGGCGAGATCACCACTCAAATACCAATCGTCGACGAAACATTTTCGATAGCGCTCTTCTTCGCCCAGATAGCCACGAAATAGAGATGGCCAACCGACACGCAAGGCCAGCTCACCCTTTTGGTCAGGTTCATCTAACACCATGACCTGACCGTCGTCACTGAGCCGCACGATCGCCGCCTCGATGCCTGGCAGCGGCCGCCCCATAGAGCCCGGTTTGATATCCATAGCGGCGTAGTTGGCAATCATGATAGCGCCGGTCTCGGTCTGCCACCAGTTATCGTGAAACGGCAGGCCGAAGGCCTCCTCGCCCCACACCACCGCTTCCGGACTCAGTGGTTCGCCAACACTGGTCATAAACCTAAGTTCGCTGAAATCATACTTGTTTGGTAGTTCGGCACCGCACTTCATCATCATCCGAATCGCCGTCGGCGCGGTATACCAGACGTTCACCTTTTGATCCTGCAAAATGCGGTACCAACGTTCAACCTCAAACTCCTCACGATCAACAACCAGGGTTGCGCCGATAGTCAGTGGTGCAATGATGCCATAGGAGGTGCCGGTGACCCAACCGGGATCGGCGGTACACCAAAAGATGTCAGTAGGATGGAGATCTAGGGCGAATTTAGCTGTCACATAGTGCGCGGTCACGGCCCCATGAACGTGAACGGCACCCTTGGGTGTGCCTGTTGTTCCGCTGGTGAAATGCAGCAGAGCTATGTCTTCAGAATCGGTAGGCGGAATGGTAAAGCTATCATTAGCATCGTCCATCAGCTGTTGATAATCATCGGTGCCAGACACCTCAGTCGTCTCACCCGCCTCATTCACCAGCAACACATACTTGAGCCGGGGCAGCTGGTCACGTAGTTGCTCGACCTTACGACGGTAGAGCGTGTCGGTCGTCACCAGTACCTTGGCCTCACCGATGGCCAGGCGCGCGCGAATGGGCTCAGGCCCGAAGGCGGAAAACAACGGGCAGAAAACACTGCGGTTCTTCAGCGTACCCAAAGCGGTGATATAAAGTTCGGGAATGCTGGGCATCAGCACAAACACCCGCTCGCCCTTACCTACCCCCAAGCCCTGCAACACATTGGCGAAGCGATTGGTGAGTTCCTGCAAACAGGCGTAAGTGAAATCGTGAGCCTGTTCAGCCTTATCGAGCCAACGCAAAGCCACCTGATCGCGCCTTGGCCCGTGGGCGTGGCGGTCGACAGCTTCATGGGCGATGTTCAGCCCGCCACCAGGAAGTCCGTCAAGCTTGCATTCAGCAGCACCCCATGAGAAAGATGATCGCACTGCGTCGTAATCCACCAAGTCAGGCGCTATCGCCCAGCCTTAGCAGTTTTTTTTAATGATCATGTATCACACCACCCATTTCCAAAGAATCCCGTGTTGCACAGTAATGATACTGTTAATTAATCACGTTTGTGGAAGCCTTGGCTTTGATTACAGCCTACAATCTAAATATAGGGAACATTCTGGTGAAGAAAAGACTTATTTTGCCCTGAAATCAACATTACCCGCGAAGGAGGTTCCGACCATGGATAAAGAGACCGAACGTTTCATACTCGATGTCATGCAGAGCCACAATATATGACCTTGGCCACTAAACTCGATTATCAACAGGGGTTCTGCCATACGGAACGGGTGAAAGTCTAGTGACCATTCGCAACCTCGAATTTCTGTTCAAACCCAAATCGATCGCGCTGATTGGCGCCAGCAAGACGGCAGACTCGGTGGGCAATGTGTTGATGCGCAATCTCCAGCAAGCCGGCTTTGATGGACCGATCATGCCGGTCAACCCGAAATACCACAAGATAGAACACGTACGCGCCTATCCCGATATCGACAGCCTGCCGGTGGTACCCGACCTGGCGGTGATCGCCACACCGCCTGATACGGTGCCCGGCATCATCGCCGAGTTGGGCCATCGTGGTACCAAGGCGGCCGTGGTCATTACGGCTGGTTTCGGTGAAAGTGGCAAGGATCGCGGCAAGGAGCTGAAACAAGCACTGCTGGAGGCCGCCAGGCCCCATCATATACGCATCGTGGGGCCGAACTGCTTAGGGGTCCTGGTACCAGGCATCGGCCTCAACGCCAGTTTTTCCCATGTCGGCGCGGCGGCGGGACAACTGGCCTTTGTCACCCAGTCGGGTGCCATCGTCACCTCTATGCTGGACTGGGCCCAGGCCCGCGGCATCGGTTTTTCCCATCTGGTCTCTCTGGGTGACATGGTCGATGTGGATTTCGGTGACATGCTCGACTACCTCGCCAACGACATCCACACCCGCGCGATTCTGCTCTATATCGAAGCCGTCACCGATACCCGAAAGTTCATGTCGGCAGCGCGAGCAGCGGCGCGGATGAAACCGGTCATCGTCGTCAAGGCGGGGCGCCATACCGAGGGCGCACGCGCTGCCGCCTCCCATACCGGCGCACTGGCCGGCAGTGATGCGGTTTATGACGCCGTTTTCCGCCGCGCCGGCATGCTACGCGTCTATAGTCTGGAAGCGCTGTTCGACGCCGCCGAGACCCTCGCCTCAGGATGTAAACCGAAAGGCGACCGACTGGCAATCCTAACCAACGGTGGCGGCATCGGCGTGTTGGCCACCGACGCCTTAATCGACGAGGGCGGGAGGCTTGCCGAGCTCTCTACTGAAACCCTGGCCGCGCTGGACCAGGTTCTCCCGCCCACCTGGTCCCACGGTAATCCGGTCGACATCATCGGCGACGCCCCCGGCAGCCGTTATGCCGATGCCCTGGATATCCTGGCCAAGGACACAGGAGTGGACGCTATTCTTGTACTCAACTGTCCCACCGCGGTCATCTCTCGCACCGAGGCGGCACAGGCGGTGATCGATAAAAGCGTCGGCAGGCTGGCCTCCACCGTCTTGACCAGTTGGGTTGGCGATGGCTCCGCCAACGAGGCCCAACGTCTGTTCGCGCAACACCGCATCCCCACCTACCCTACTCCCGAACAAGCCGTGCGCGCCTTCATGTACTTGGTTAATTACCGCCGCAGCCAGGAGACGCTTACGGAGACCCCACCTTCGGTGCCTGAAGATTTCTCCCCCAATCCCGACCAGGCACGCGCGCCAATCGAGAAGGCCCTGGCAGAAAAGCGGGCGTGGTTGACGGAGCCGGAAGCCAAGGCGGTGCTGTCAGCCTACGGCATCCCGGTAGTCCGAACCCAAACGGCGGACACCCCGGAACAGGCCGCCGCGATAGCCGCCGACATCGGCGGATCGGTGGCGCTGAAGATCCTATCGCCCGATATCAGCCACAAGTCCGATGTAGGCGGCGTTGCGCTGGACCTGGCCGGTCCCGCCGCGGTGCGCGATTCCGCCGCCACCATGCTCGACCGTATTGCCAAGGCACAGCCCGATGCACGCCTAAACGGTTTCAGCGTCCAGCCCATGATCCACCGCCCAAGAGCCTTTGAACTCATCCTCGGCATCGTCGACGATGCCCAATTCGGTCCGGTGGTCTTATTCGGCCAGGGCGGCACAGCGGTGGAGATCATCAAAGACAAGGCGCTCGGCCTGCCGCCGCTTAACATGCGCCTGGCCCGGGAGATGATGTCACGCACCCGTATATTTCAATTATTACAGGGTTATCGCGGGCTACCAGCAGCGAATCTGGACGCCATCGCCCTGACCCTGATCCGGGTGGCGCAACTGGCCATTGATATCCCCGAGATCGTCGAGCTGGATATCAATCCGCTATTGTCGGACGAATACGGCGTCGTCGCCCTGGATGCCCGCATCAAGGTCGCTGCAGCGACGGGGCCGGCCACCCAGCGTCTCGCCATCCGCCCCTATCCCAAGGACCTGGAAGAAACCATCCCCCTCGGTGATGGCCGCACCCTGCTGCTGCGGCCGATCCTGCCGGAAGACGAACCGGCGCTGCAAGCAGCCTTCGCGACGCTCACCCCCGAAGAGGTCCACCTGCGCTTCTTTGTGGGTATGAGCACACTCTCCCACATGATGGCCGCACGTTTTACCCAGATCGACTATGACCGCGAGATGGCACTGATCCTCACCGAACCCGGTATCGCTGGCAAGACCCACATCCACGGCGTGGTGCGCATCATCGCCGACCCGGACAACGAACGGGCCGAATACGCCATCATCGTCCATCACGACATGACCGGCATGGGCCTGGGTGTAATGTTGATGCGGCGCATCATTGACTACGCCCGCAGTCGTGGCATCAAAGAGATCTACGGTGATGTGCTGAGCGCAAACCGCACGATGCTGAAACTGTGCCGGGCGCTGGGGTTCACCCAATCCGGCGTGCCGGACGAACCGACAATTGTCAGGGTGACGTTGAAAGTATAGGGAGAGGAACAAGGCGATGCGGATAAACTGACAATAAGCTCTCTGGATTAAAGAAAGCGTGCCTCCAAAACTTCCGGGCGAAAAACGTCAATATTAAGATTTGTTTCCAGGTGTTCATTGTTATGCTAATTGTGGACGCTCAATTCAAGTTTAAAAAATCTATAGATTGGAGCTGCGCCTCATCTTTCCACCATATTAGAGTGAAAAAATCAAAACCATTAGAAAATATACTTTCAACAATAGTATATTCTTCTGAACCAGCCGCTTTAATCCACTTATCGGCATCGGCATCTATACCATCTGTTGGCTTAAATATCTCACTAGGGCGTAAAATCTTCTCATTTGGCCAAATTACTTCCGGAACAATATCATTACGTACAAACCACCTACGCTTACCCGTTCCATCCCAGCAAACAAGCATGCATGGAAGATCAGATAGTTCAACTAGCCTAATAGCCGCACTAGTGCGAGAGACATTGAATATACTTGCCAAATATCTTACTGTCTTTGCTGTTACAACAATATCTTTTGAATAACGGCAAAATATGAAACCAGGCATAAGGAGATCCGCGGAAAATTGGTTTGCACGCACTTCCTTATTCTGGCGAAAATCCTGCTTTCTCATTGATCTTTGCCGCATATCATCTGTGGTGCATCGATAAGTTAAGTTTTTTCCTCGATCATTTACCCAGTGCCCCAGCTCGTGTCCCAGCGAGAAGCGCTGTCTCTCTGGTCGAGATGCTTCATTAATAGTAATAATTGCTTTAGTCGAGGTTCCTAAGATATGGCCTTCACAGTCATTTAAAGGCTCCCTTTTTACTTCAGCTCCCAAATCAAATGCGATTAGGTCCAAATCAATATCGTCGGGTTCATACATCCCAAGCCTTTTCAATATGTCATTGGGGCTTTGTTTGAATCGCATTACGAATGATCATCCTGTTCTGAGTCAATAAGCCCCAATTCCACGAGAGATTTCCAAATATTTCGGATATCTTCTTCACTTCCATTTTGTCCCTGTTCTCTGAATGCAACAAGCAACCCTTCCGGAACACGCTCTTTATCCTGCATTACAGAAACAACCTGGGAAAACATGCCTTGTATAGTTTTCCTACTAGAAAGGTTATCTAAAATACTGTTCTTTGGATTTCTGGACTGGGCATAAAGTTCTTTAGTCCTTGTTAATCGCTCCTGCCTTTTTTCTTTTATTGCCGAATGTATAAAAGATCTTGCTGAATTAATCCCTTCCTGAGATGAATAATCATCATGGCCTATATTTGACGAATACTCCTTATCACTACTCTCAATAATTGAGCCGATGATGTACTCATTCATTATTTTAAGAAATAACGCGCTCATGAGCCCGCCTCACTAAAAGGTATCCCAGCGGGAAACCTTTTTCTTGTCTTATCTTTAATCCTTTTTTCAACGTTACGATAAACCTGATCGGTGAACTCACATAAGATGAGTATCTGTGCTCTTTTTATCTGAGCCAGTTTTTTCTCCAGGAAGCACGATGCATCTTTGTCGTCAGCAAATAGGTGTAAGATTTTCTCAACCCACGCTTGAATAAATGATTCGGAACCAACATTATCAGTATAATCCTCGTCTTCAGAGGCGAACGATTCAATCTGTACACCATCTGATTGTGATTCACATATATTTCTAGCGTATTTTTCTGCCTCATTGCTTATATAACTTTTACCTGACACGATCATATAAGCTTCAACAGGAAGTCCTTTTCCCCAAGGACGCTCCGTCGACAATGCCTGTACCACAACGTTTTGAAATACGTCTTGATCTGTTAAACCTGCCCTTTCTAGGCAGCCCTTATTTCGATAGACATGCAATATTTTGCCTATCTGAGCATCTGTTAGCCTTTCAATAAGCTCTTCTATCTCAATCTCAGAATAATGTGTTTGGTTGTCCAAAATTACCTCCTCTATATCCCTAATACTGGCCAAAATCAAAAAGTGGAGATGGATTTCACTACTTTTTATATTTTAGTTAGCAAAAAACACACTAAGAAAGAAGCATATCAGCAATGCCAAAAAGTGATCAAATACATTTAAAGACCATATATTCCCCATAAATAACAAAGAGTTGAAAAATATCAAAAAAATATCGCCACTTTTTTGTTTTGGTCAGTATATATAAATGTTACAGGAAGTTTTCCTGCAATTTTAATCTTAGGGGATCATAGATTGCAGCTTCGTAACAAGAATTATTATTAATAATCAATTATATATAGAAAGATGGAGAGAATAGTTATGTCAAAGGGCCCTAAAACTCATCATATCGTATCGAACCCGCAAGGTGGCTGGGATGTTAAGCGAGGGGGAGCACAACGTGTAAGTAGTCACCATACAACAAAGGCAGATGCTATCAGTAAAGGTCGCGAGATTAGTCGCAACCAGAGCACTGAATTACGCATCCACAATAAAAATGGACGAATTTCCAGCAGTGATAGTCACGGCAATGATCCATATCCTCCTAAAGGTTAATTGAGGGCCGAGAGCACATGATAGGTATAAAGAAACACACTGAAAAATTGCTTGAAGGTGCTCGCACATTTTTTTCAAGTATGGACTTGAAAACTGCCACCAAAACCACCATATATTGTGAAAGTTAAAAATAATTCACTATATATAGTACCAAGAAGGGCTGCAATGTTTGAAAGACACAATTAAATCAGGACAATAAGTATGACAATGGATATACACGTTAAATGACAGCAACTTCTCAAAACACCAACGGTAGTAATCTAGATGACAGTACTTCCCGTTCCGGGGAATACATCTTGGATGATGGTGCTCTTAGTGAATGGTTAGAAAATAACTACTTTTCTAGGCATCACGTTACTTTTCTCTATTCCCAAACAGCCTGTAGGCTAACCTCAGACAATAGCGATAGACTTTTCATGGCTGACCCGGGTAAACAGTCACTTAAAAGCCTAAAAAAACTCGCTAGAAAGGAATTGCTTAGTCGATTCGAACTACCTAATGACAACCTAGAATCTGCTGCTGAAATCAATCAAGAATGGACTCTTTTGATTGCTGATCCAAATTTTCTAACAAGCTGGAATACCTCTAGAAACGAAGCGCTAGGCCTGGGTCGAGGTACAGCAATTAGCAAAATTACCTCTCAAAAGGTATGGATGGATGCTGGGGGCCGTTGTATGTACAAAGGTTGTGGACGTGATCTAACCTCGATTGACCACACCCTTAAGGAGTCTCATAAAGCTTATCTTGCACATATCGTAGCATCAAACCCGGATGGTCCTCGAGGTAATCCACAAACCTCTCACAGCTTATCGGATAAATCTGACAATATCATGCTAATGTGCGACGAACATCATCGGTTAATCGATAAAATAGATGTATATAGCCACCCTGCTCCCCTGTTACAGGAGATGCGCCAACAGCATAGTGAAACGGTCAGAACGCTTCTCAACAGTCTTTCTTTCCCTAGAGCTCAAGCGGTTGCAATTTTTGGCAGTGTGGCCAACGTATTAACCAGTGGATTTGAACAAGATATTCGCCAAGCAATACTTGATAGGAATTATCTTCCTAACCCCGAAATCAAGCATGCAATTTCACGTACTCAACGGGATCAAAGAACAACTGAATCCCATTGGGATAACCTGCTTCATGAACATCAATTGGATATACAAAACTTTGTAGCAAATTATGGTGGAAACCCTTCTCATTCAAATGCCCGACAAACAGATACCTTAGCGATTTTCCCATTATCAAACGTACCTCTTTTAGTTCTCGCGGGTAGAATTGTAGGAGAGGCACGCCCTGTTGAAGTATTCCAATATGACCGCCACAGAGCGTCGTGGAGATGGAATCAAGAAGCTACCTCTACGCCTATGCCACTAAATACACTTCAGTTAATAACGGACTGCAAAGAGCAAGTAGATGAAGTATTTCTAACTATAGAATTAACTGCCCATTTAGATGAAAAATGGATTCCTAATACACTTAAAGAAAAAATAGATAATGGTGAAATTCAGAAAATTCGTATCATCAACCCCTTTCCTAGCCCATCTTGTATCAGCCACTCCGATGACTTGGAGCAATTTACATCTATCGCCCGAGAGGCAATCAGGCTTATCCAAGATCAGCTATACGCTTCGAAAGTTCATTTACTGATGATTTCACCAGCTAGCACCGTATTTCGCTTTGGCCAGCTGCTTCAAGCAGGCCATCACCCTACATATATTCCGTACGACCGTCCTGATAGAGATTCTCCCTTCAGGCCCACTTTCGATATCACTGGCCAACATGTCTCGGCATCTGCAGCAAGTGGAAATACAAACATCAATATCTTACTTCGCTAAGGAGACTTACCTATGAGTAATTACAGCCAACTTGTTGCCTCTGCAAAAGCTAACCGCCGTAAACGTGTTTTTTCTGATGAATTCTTGCTGTTTGAGCAATTAAACCGCGAGCGTAATGACCTATCGCTATGGGCAAGTGAATTAGACGTAGTTAACAAACATATCACTATTGATCAAGATACGATTGATGGAGCGATAGAATCATACCAAGAGCTCGCTGAACACCTGGTGGAAAAGCTTCATTGGTCTCCCGATGATATTAAGGTCTTCCCTCAGGGCTCCTCTAGTACTCAAACCCTAATTAACACCCCTGGCAGAGATAATTTTGATATTGATGCAGTCTGCCAAGTTGATATTTCAAGAGTAGATGCCAATGACCCTATGGCCTTCTATCAAAAAATAGGGGATGCCTTAGATAAATACGATCCTGATGCCAAAAGACGCTGTTGGACTATCAATTTCTCAGGCCGAAAGTACTACATTGAATTTACACCATCAGTACCACTTTCTACTGTACCAAGAACGGTTGTTGAATCCTTCAAGCTACAAGCCTCTGCTAAAGATTATGAAGACACTGCGTTGGCAGTTGTTGATACTCCAAGCGAGTCATGGAAAACATCCAACCCTGAAGGTTTCACAAACTGGGTAAGTGCTCAAACAGAAAAGTCCCTGCTTCGATTATCATTCAGCGATAGCCGTAACTATTCCTTAAATTCAAGTATTTCTCCCGTTCCAGAACAGTCAATATCATTATCAGACACTCTTAGGGTTGCTATTAGGTTATTCAAGAGACATCGTGACATGGCGGTTAGACGGGGCTTTATAGTAAAAGAGGCGAAGCCCATATCCGTAATAATCGTAACACTACTTACTCAATGTTACGAAGGGCTTTCCGACCTGGGCGCAACCTATGATGAACCCATTTTTCTCCTTATGGAATTAGCAGAATTGCTACCCGGCATGATTGAAATTCGGGATGGAGAGTACTGGGTTGCTAACCCTACAGTGGAAGGAGAGAACTTCGCTGAGAAATGGAATGATGACCACGGTCAAAGAAAACAATCTTTTGACAACTGGTGCAGTCTTCTGGTTATTGATTTACAACGTATTATGAAAGAGCAGGATGAATCTGCAATCAGAAAGCGTATGCGAGAAGTCTTCGGCTATTCTGCAGCCTCTACTCCTCCTCCCAGAGGGTTAGCACCCCAAAAGCCAACTATAGTACCTCAGCCACCAGCAAAAACTGGTTTAGCGTAGGAGTTATTTCTCATTGAGTAGTAACCTCGAAGAGTTTTTAGTAACACATGGTTCTCTTGGGGAGCAACTTCCTACCTCACTAAGTGGTGAGCGGTTGTTCCCCATACAGCTATATGATTTCCCTGAAGAAAGAGGCTTTAACCATGCGTGGCTAGTGCTGGACCCCAAGTTTCCTAAAGGAAAGGCTCACATTCGACTGTCAAAAGATGCAATATTGAGACTCCCACATGTGGATAGTGGTGGTGATCTATGCATCACTGAAGATCCTGGCCCTCGTAGTAAAATATCTGCAGAAGACCGAATTAATCTTCTATTAAATAGCTTCTATCTTGATTACCTTGGCCCTTGGGTAAGCGGTAAATTAGATGCAGACTTTGAGGTAGAATCACTTAATTATTGGTACATACATGTTGCCCAGCACTCCAATGAAAAGTGCGCAATTAATAGGATTTACATTACAACTGATAGGAGCAACTCTTCTAAAACATATACTGGTAGCTTACTTCAGCCCCATAGAATTCTACTGGCTGGCACAAATAAAGATCTAGCAAATCGATTTATAGAATTGAAAAGCCTAGGAATGCCCAAGTCACAAGTAGTCAATGTAGCTGTCGCCGAAATTCCTATCGATTGCGAATTCACACCGCATACTTGGCCAAGCTCTCAATCTAGCCTATTAAATCTTATTCAGTATCGGTTATCTCTGACTCAACTAAAAGAATTCTCTACTCCAAAAAAGAGGGGGCGTCAGGTCAATCAAGTAGTGATTTTGAGGTCCCCTAAATGCAACTACGGTTTCCATTTATCTGGAGGCTCACCTATCGTTGTGCATAGAGGCGGTAGTTCCAGGGCATTCAAGATGGCGAAGATGTACCCACTCACTGTTGAACGCATAGATCCGTCGTGGACATATGGTAGAGATCAAATTAGTGAAATCACAGATCGACAGAAACTGCATATAGTTGTTTTTGGTGCCGGTGCTTTAGGTAGCCCTGTTATTAGCCAACTAGCTAAAGCAGGAATAGGTAGAATATCAGTGGTAGACTCTGACTATCTATCTCCTGCTAATATTGGCCGCCATGAACTTGGTGCGAGACAGATAGGTCGTTCTAAAGCTGGAGAAATCGCGCACAAAGTTGGTGAGCACAATCCATCTGTAAAACTTTTCCCATATATTCAAGATGCTGAATCATGGCTTAACCAGCATTCATTATCAAAGGTAGATGCAGTGGTTGACCTAACAGGTGAACCAGATGTTAGAGAGCATATTGAACAAGCTAGAAAAGAAAATCTGTGTCCTCTTATCATTGGCTGGATGGAACCCTACGTAGCTGCAGCTCACGCGTGCTTGCTGCCTTCAGATAGATTCTGGTTTAAAAGCAACGTGGATCAATTAGGTAACTTAGAGGCTATCGATTGGCCTGAAGATGTTATACGACACGAGCCAGGTTGCAGTACTCAATTCCAAAGCTATACCTCTGCCGCTGCAGCCCATGCGGTTGCTCTGGTTACAGAGGGTGTCATTTGTTTAATTGATAACAAGGTATCTACACCGGTTATCCGCAGCTGGGTTCGCGGTAGAAAATTTCTCGATGCACATTACAAAGGACTGCACTACCGCAGCTGGGCAGAAGGCTCCTCAAAATTTGATGGTGTTTCTATGGAGAGATCTTTACATGGCTGACAGGGAATACCTTTTACCAGATGAAAGGGGAAGCGTTGTCATCTTAGATTCCACACTGACACATATGTATCGACATATTCAAAAAGGTGCACTAGATAAGGAAGCGGGAGGACAATTATTCAGCCCTAACCCCCATGAGGTCAGGGTTATTGTTAGTACTGCAACAGGACCTTATCCACAAGATCGTAGAACACGATCATATTTCGAGCCAAATAGACGTATAGCTATTCAGGACCGCAAACTCCAATTTGAAAAAGGAAATAATGCTATTGGTATTTGGCACACACACCCGCAAGCGATCCCAAGCCCATCAGGCCAAGACATTAGTACAACCTTAAATTATCTTAGTTCTAGCCAAGCAGCATTGGATGGTTTCATTCTGGCAATACTAGGAAATAAGGGGGAGCCGATTTCGCTATCCTTATGGTTAGCACTATCAACTCAGAGAAACATAAGCTGGGTTAAATTACTCGAATTGCCGGACTAAAAGGATAGCATTCTTTAGATCATCCATATGAATATACATTCCATTTTCCTGATACTCGAATCTCCAGGATAACACCGCCACCACGTTGTAAAGATTGGAACACCGCACTGCAAAAACGTAGTAAAAAATAAGGTTACACGTTGGTTAGAACAACATATATAACTTAACAACCACCAGCTAAAGCTGGTGGGTTAGTATTACGGACTAAAGTCCGGATACGGGTCAAAGACCCGTTTACTCCTCCGTTCTAAAGTTGTCGTCTCCCCTCGGCTCAAAGTGATGATCTAGATATTCCTTAATCATCTCTTCTGTCAGCTCCCCTGAGGTGACACAAAAGTATCCTCTAGCCCAGAAATGCCTACCCCAGTAACGACGCTTTAACTCAGGAAATTCTTCGAATACCTTCGCTGAACTTCGCCCCTTTACCCGCCTCATTATCTCACTAGGCGCCATATTAGGCGGTGCCGATACAAGTAGATGCACGTGATCTTTACTTACAACTCCCTTTAAAATTTCTATTTCAAAGGCCTGGCACGTCTGACGGATCAGCTCCCGAACATGCAAACCCACTTCGCCTTTAAGCACTTGATAACGATATTTTGTTACAAATACAAAGTGATACTGAATCTTGAAAACAATATGACTGCCATAGCGATAATCCATAATGAATACCTCGTAGACTCTTTATGAAAGTATCGCAGATAAATCTGACCGCCTAAAGGCGGTGGTTTTAACCTTTATTCGGGACGAATAAAGACAAAAGGACTCAGAGTCCTTTTTAATTTCCGCTTTGGGTCGGTAACCGCTAATCATTCACTCTACCTAAAAGACCGCTTAGCCGTATAAACCAACTACTCGCGCTAAGTCGTCTGATCAGCCAGTCTTTGACCGTAAGACGTTTTTCAGACGCAATCAAATCTGGCACTATCCGTCATATTAAGTCTGAGTTATCAAATGGATACCCTTCACTACCACTTCAGTTCTGTATTTAAACACCTTTGGCTGACGTCGGAAGGCGCGCGACAAGCACATCGCACGAGGCCCCATGGAGGACGCGTTCTGCGGTGGAGCCCAACAGGAAGTCGATGCCGTAACGACCATAAGCCCCCACCGCGATCAAGTCGACACCTTTTGCTTCTGCAAAACGAATGATCTCTTGTGCTGCGGTATCCGTACTGGCGATGGCGTGCTGGTCGGCGTCGGGATACTCGATCGCATCGGCGAGTTCCCGCAAGGAATCTCGCGCGGCGCGGATTCGAAGACTTGTGAAATAATCCACACGCTCCGGCCCAATCCATTCATGGAACAGCAGCTCGGGCGAGTATTCGACCACATGCAGCAGTAGCAACTCCGCGTTGTAGGACTTAATCAACGAAGTCACCCGCCTCGCTGCTGAATAGCTGGGGTCCAGGAAGTCGGTCGCGCCCAGGATGCGCGAGTAGGCGCCAAGGTCTTGCGCCTGTTTCCCGACACGAACCGCCAGCACATCGCAAGGCGCACCCCGTACCACACGATCTGCGGTACTACCCAACAGTGGTGTCACACCGTGATGACCGTGGGTCGCGATCACGATGAGATCCATGCCATGTTCCCCGGCGTATCGAATAATCTCTTTTCTGGCAGGGTGACTCGTCAGAATTACCTTTTGCGTGGCACCATTCAGTCCACAGCGTTCGGCAAGCTTTGCAAGTGATGAGCGCGTGCGGTGCACCAAAATTTCACCCGGATTAAGATCCTCGGGAGAGACGATGTCCGGCGGAATATCCTCCGGACAATAATCGATAATATGGAGTACGGTAAGCTGCGCACCAAGACGCCGAGCCACATCGGCGGCACGGCGTGCCGCCCACTCACTGTGCCCGGAAAAATCGGTCACTAGTAAAATGTTCCGATAACCATCCATAAGACTCTCCCAGGATATTAGTTGCGTAGAAGCTACTGACCTTGTGGGTGTGACTTTCGATTGATTTCCTGCCCTGATCAATACACTGAATTATGCCGTGCAACGACACGGAATGCCTTAATATAAATATATCACGCTACGCGTCATTGCGCCCGATATCCATTAAGGGGTGAATTAACGTAAACTGGTAGGTGTCCGTACAAGATTATACCCGTCGCGGAGTGCTTATACTTTCCAGGTCATTATCCCGGGGATGCAGATATGAACAACTGGACAACTGTGGAAGGGTCGCCGAATCCCTTAGGCATCACGTTCATCGAAGACGAACGTACCTATAACTTTGCCCTATACTCGAAACACGCCACCAGCATCACCCTGTACCTCTACCCCGAACCCGATCCTGAGCATCCAATTTATAGCTATCCCTTCGATCATTTGAAAAACAAGTCAGGACGCATCTGGCATTGTCGTCTTGCGGCTGACATTGTCGACCAGGCGAAGTACTACGGCTATCAAGTCAACGGCCCGTTTGATCTGGCCGAAGGTCACCGTTTTGATCCCGACAAAATCCTTTTGGATCCCTATGCCCGCGCAATTTATTTTCCTCCTAACTTTCGTCGTCATTCGGCAATTGAACCGGGACCCAATGCAGGACAGGCACCGCTGGGGGTGATCCATTCCAATCATGCAGCATTCGACTGGGGTGATGATCCCAAACCCTCACACACCCATGACACGGTGATCTATGAGTTGCATGTGAAAGGATTTACTCAGCGTGACAGCGCTGGCGTTGATGCCGACAAACGTGGCACCTTCGCGGGGCTTGCGCAAAAGATCCCCTATCTAAAAGAGTTGGGCATCACGGCGATTGAACTGATGCCAGTGTTTCAGTTCGACCCGCAAGCAAAGGATTATTGGGGCTACATGCCGTTAAGTTTCTTTGCCCCGCATCACCACTATGGAAGCAATCATGATCACGACGCATTACTCACTGAATTTCGTGACATGGTCAAGGCCCTGCACCAGGCCGACATCGAAGTGATTCTGGACGTGGTTTACAACCACACCGGCGAAGGCGACGAACACGGACCAACCTACAGTTTTCGCGGCATCGATAACACCACCTACTACCTGCTCGCCGAGGATCGACTCACCTATCGCAACGATGCGGGGACCGGCAACGTTTTACATACTGCCAACCGCTATGTACGCAGCATGGTGCTCGACAGTCTGCGTTATTGGGTTAACGAGATGCATGTGGATGGTTTTCGCTTTGACCTGGCGTCCATCTTCACACGCCGTAGCGATGGCTCGGTCAACCTGAAGGACGCACCGATCATCGCCGCCATCCGATCGGACCCAGACCTTAGCCACGTGCGCCTCATTGCCGAGGCCTGGGATATTGCCAGTTATCAACTCGGGCGCAACTTTCCCGGCATTACCTGGCTGCAATGGAATGGGCAATATCGCGATCAGGTACGTTCATTCATAAAAAGCGACCCCGGAAGAGTCAATGATCTGATGCGCCGTCTTTATGGCAGTGATGATCTTTTCCCGGACAGCTTGATGGAGGCTTACCACCCCTTTCAAAGTGTCAACTTTGTCACGGCACATGACGGTTTCTGTTTATATGACCTGGTTTCGTACAACCAAAAACACAATCAAATCAATGGGCACGACAACACTGACGGCACGGACCACAATGTCTCATGGAACTGCGGTTGGGAAGGCGATGACAACCTACCGCCAAAGGTGTTGAAGCAGCGCAAACGCCAGATAAAGAATTTCTGCTGTCTACTGATGCTCAGTAACGGCACCCCCATGCTCAGTGCGGGGGATGAGTTCATGAATACCCAACGCGGCAACAACAACCCTTACAATCAGGACAACGAAACCACCTGGCTGGATTGGGGTTTATTACAGAAGAACCAGGACGTCTTTCGCTTCTTTAAGCAGATGATCGCATTTCGCAAGGCCCATCCTTCTCTCGGGCGTAGCCGGTTCTGGCGCGAAGATATCCGCTGGTACGGCGTCGGCCCTGAAGTCAACTGCTCCCATCATTCACATACCTTGGCTTTCTGCCTGCGCGGTGCATCTCAGGGCGATCAGGATATTTACGTGATGATCAATGCCTACTGGCAGGATCTGGACTTTACGATTCAGGAAGGCACGTTTGATGAATGGCATCGCGTGGCGGATACCAGCCTGGAAAGCCCCAGTGACATTATCGAACCGAGTGAAGAGGAATCCTTGAAAAACCTACATTACAAGGTAAAGGCCCGTTCGATCGTTGTTTTAATTCGCTCTTGACCAATAGTCTCATTGAACATCCTATGACAGGCTGGGTTCCAGCGTAAGGAGTCATTGGCCAGTGAGAGAAAGCATTACGGCGCCCGCGTTTGAATACGCCTCGCAGTGAACCGATGGAGCAAAAATTCGGTAGCGAACGCACAAGCCAACGCGGCAGCGACGAACCAGATGATGTGGGGAGAGGTTTTGATCGAATAGGTGACGGCAAAACCAATGGCAGCCAATACTGCCACTATCGCCATTAGCAGGATAAAAAAAGATGCGCCAGTCTCGTCTCTCACTCGCAGGTGGCCCAGATGAACGATCAAATGGACCATCAGGATAGCAATCGAACCCACCGCTGCAATCTCCGATAACGGGAAAAAATCGGTCATTAATATGATCAGTGCACCACTGATTACCAGCCCCTCTCTGGAATGCCCTATCGGCTCACCGAATTCACAGGGCAGCTCCCCATCTTTGGCCATCTGATAGGTTACATTGGTCACCGCATAGAGATTGGCATTGATGGAGGAGGCGGTAGAAATAAGCGCCGCAATGGCGACAATAGTAAAACCTACCGCACCAAAAATGGGCTTGGCCGCTTCCGCCAATGCAAAATCCTTGGCCTCTATGACCTGACTGACATCCAGGTTGCCAAACACGGCCAGTGCGACGGCAATGTACAGCAGCATCACCAAAATAATGGACAGAAACATGGCACGAGGCAGGGTTTTGGCCGGGTCCGGCATATCCTCGACTGCATTGGTAATCACCCGGAAGCCTTCAAACGCAAAGAAGGTGATGGCCAGACTGTACAGCACCATTTTGCCTTCAGGGTACAGCGCCAGTGAGAGCAGTTCCGGCCGGGAAAAGATCAACCCAACAGTGGCAAAACCTATCAGTACCAGGATCTTGATGGCGACAATCAGTTTTTCCCAACGGGCAACGCTGTCGGCCCCCCTGAGATTGATCAACACAAAAAGGATGATAATCCCATTGGCAAAACCATTGACCCAGAGATGCTGGTTTTCCCCAACGTTAAAGAAGGTGACCGCATAACTACCGAAGGTTTTTGCCACCAGTGACAGGGCCACCAACGCCGAGATATAGAGCATAATGCCCATGGCACCGGAGAAGAGTCCCACCCCAAAACTCTGCACCAGATACTCGACAATGCCCCCCGCCGCCGGGTAACGTACGCCCAGTTTGGCCAGTGAATAGCCACTCAGCAGGGCGACAATACCAGCGAGGATAAAGGAGAGATAGACCGCGCTGCCCGCAATAGCTCCGGCCTCCCCCATCAGGGCGAAGATGCCGGCGCCGATCATGGAGCCGATACCCAGAGAGGTCGCCGCGATAACGGTCATGGGTTTGGCGTGAGGCGTATTACCAGGCATCGTCATGCTTTATCCTAAATTCCGCAGTTGACCGCTCACAATGAAGGGTAATTAACTGTAGTGATTGTATTTATAGTCGATTCACCTTTTCACCCAACGGGTGAGTCCCGCTACGAGCTGAATTTCACGTTTTCAGCGGCGTATCTCTGCGTTTCAACTCCTTGGAATAGCGGGCTATTCCGCGTCGTTACGCCTTGATCTACACCACTGAAAACACACACTTTAACCCGTCCAACTGCGGATTTTAGGTTTATTGGTCTTCCATAATCCATGTTTTGGCGGCGGCCATTTGGCTGGCATCAAAATATTTCACCTTTGCCTTTGTGAATGGCTTGACCAGTAGTGCCATACCTTTCTCCCAGGCCGCCTCTCCAACGATTGCTATTCGCTCGATGTCGCTGAAATGGTGCATGCCAAATTTGGTGTCCTCCCAGGCAGCTGCGGCAGTCCAGCCATGAAAATCGTCCAACTCCACGAGAATCCGAATCTTATCGTGGGCCTTCATCGTGCGTTCGATTTCAGGCACTAACCGTTCGTAATCCTCTTTGGTCAATTTTCCAGAGAGGCGCATGGTCAAGATATTCTCCCAACTGTTCTCTTTAAGCTCGATACAGCTAAATTGTGTTGTCATAACCTGCTCCTAATAATGTCATTGAAATAATCATTGTAACTTATATATCAACCAATACTGATCTTGGTAGGCGTTGCAGATGGAGTATTAACAGGCCGTTGAACATCCGTTAATACATCCGATGCCGGAACAACCAACCGGCCAGGGCCAGCGTCACCACGCCGATGATCGCCATCGGCCAATACTGGTTGATCAACAGCGCATAACCATTGCCCTCCAGCATGACACCCCGTACCACCACCAAGAAATAGCGCAGCGGGTCGAGATAGGTCAGCCACTGTACGAACTGCGGCATGTTGGCGATGGGAGTGGAGAAACCAGAGAGGATCACCGCCGGCACCAGAAACAGAAAGGCGCCCAGCACCGCCTGTTGCTGGGTGACGGCAATGGCGGAAATCATCAAGCCGACGCCTACGGCCGAAAGCAGGAACAGCAGAATACCCAGATACAGCGCGCCGAGGCTGCCGCGCAGGGGGATATCGAAAAAAATCACCATCAGCACAATAATCAGCGTGGCTTCCAATAGACCGATGACGATGCCGGGAATGGCCTTGCCGATGAGAATCTCCAGCGGCCGCAGCGGTGTCACCAGCAACTGGTCGAAGGTGCCCGCCTCCCGCTCCCGGGCCACCGAGAGCGCCGTTACCAGCAGGGTCACGACCAGGATCAGCAGGCCAACAATTCCGGGCACAATAAACCAGCGCGACTGCAAATTTTCGTTATACCAGGCTCGGGTTTGCAAGGTGACCTGCGGACCAATATTGCCCTGCGATTCCAACCAACTGCGGTTGTAGTCCAGCAGGATGCTGCGCAGGTAATTCATGGCGACCATCGCCGTGTTGGAGTTGCGGCCATCCAGTATCGCCAGCAACGGCGCACTGGTGCCTTGTATCAGATCGGCGCTGAAATGCTGGCCAATGTGCAGCACTAGCAGCACATCACGGTTATCGATCAAGGGGGCAACGTCACTGTCACTGTCAATGTATGCGATGATCTGAAAATTCGGTGAACCCTCGATGCGGCTGACCAGTTCCCGCGCCGCGCCGCCGCGATCCTCGTTATAGATCGCCACCGGCACATCGTTGAGGTCGTAGCTGGCGGCAAAGCTGAATACCAATAGCTGTATGATGGGCGGAACGATGATGACGAAGCGGCTACGCTTGTCCCGCAACAGGGCCAGAAACTCTTTGATGGCCAGGGCGAAGATAGTTCTGAAATGCATACCCTACTCCAGCCGCTTACGGAACTTGCGCCACACCAGGGTGAAAAAGAACAGCAGTATGATGAGCAGCGCCCCCATGTTGGCCAGTACCACCGGCCAGACATCACCCGCCAGAAATAGAGTTTGCAGGATGGCCACGAAGTAGCGCGCCGGCACCAAATGGGTGATGAGCTGTATCCATCCGGGCATGGAATGAATGTCAAACAAAAAGCCGGACAGGATAAAGGCAGGCAAAAAAGTGACAATGATGGCCAACTGCCCTGCCACAAACTGATTTTTTGAAACAATGGAAATCAGCAGGCCGATAGCCAGCGCCACCAGCATGAACAGTGCCGAGCTAAGCATCAGCAACCAGAAGGAACCGCGCAAGGGGACATCAAACTGCCACACCGCCAGGGCCACACTGAACAGCATGCCGCCCATGCCCAGCACAAAATAGGGAATTAGTTTGCCTGCCAGTATCTCGCCCCGATGCAGCGGCGTCACCATCAGCGCCTCCATGGTGCCGCGTTCCCATTCACGCGCCACCACCATGGCGGTGAGCAGCGAACCGATCAGGGTCATGATGATGGCGATCAAGCCCGGCACCAGAAACAGACGACTGGACAACGCAGCATTGAACCACACCCGTTGCTCCAGACTCACTGGCATGGCCCGCGGCTGGCCGCGGCTTTCGGCGTAATGGCCCAACCACGCCAGCCAGGTGCCCTGAATATAACCCTGGGTGATATTGGCCTGATTGGAATCCACACCATTGATAATCACACCGATGGGCGCCTCGTGACCGGACAACAGTCTGGCGGAAAAATTGTTGCGCAGCCAGACGATACCTTCGATCTCGCGCTCATCCAGGGCCTGCTGTGCAGTTTGAATGGCATCGAAGTGCAGCGGACGAAAAAACTCGGAGCGCTCAAAGGCCCCCACCAGTGACTGCGTCGCACTGTCCGGCTGTTCGATGACAATACCCACCGGAATGTGTTTCGCATCCAGCGAGACACCGTAGCCGAACAGAAACAGCAACACCACAGGCATCACAAAGGCGATGGCGATGCTCGACGGATCACGCAGAATCTGCAGGCTCTCCTTGCGGATCATGCCCCACAGACGCATGCGGGCCAGCGAGCTCATACCACCACCTCCGATATCTTACCCTGGCGCTGTTCGATCAACTGAATGAAGGCATCTTCCATGGTCGGGTCGGGGTTGTCCGCCGTTCGCGCGCGGTTCTTCATCGCCAGTGGCGTGCCTTCGGCCAGCACTTCGCCATCGGCCATGATCACTAGCCGGTCGCAGTAATTGGCCTCTTCCATAAAATGGGTGGTCACCAACACTGTCACCCCGGCCTCGGCCAGGGCATTGGTGCGCGTCCAGAATTCCCGCCGCGCAAGGGGATCGACACCGGAGGTGGGTTCGTCGAGAAACAGGATCTCTGGTTCGTGCATCAGCGCAGCGGCAAAAGAGAGGCGTTGTTTGTAGCCCAGCGGTAAATCACCGGCATTGGCATTGCGGTACGACGCCAGCTCGAAGGTGGTCAGTGCCCAGTCGATACGGGCCCTTTGCTGTTTTCCCCACAGGCCATAGGCACTGGAGAAAAAACGCAGGTTTTGCGCTACCGACAGGTTGGCATACAACGAGAATTTCTGCGCCATGTAACCAATGCGACCACGAGCAGTGGCGGCGGCACGACGCAGATCATGACCCGCCACCGCCAACTCGCCGCTGCTGGCAGGCAACAGACCGCAGAGCATGCGAAAGGTAGTGGATTTGCCGGCGCCATTGGCCCCCAGCAAACCGAAAATTTCACCCCGGCGCACACTAAAGCTGACATTATTTACCGCGATAAAATCACCGAAACGGCGTTGCAGCTTGTCGACCCGGATCACCTCCTCGCCATCAGCCGCGTTTATTTTTAACTGTAGTGAAATCGCCTCGGGCTCACGACGACGGGATTTCAGCCGTGCGACAAAGGCATCTTCGAAACGCGGTGCCACCGGCGTAATGTGGACATACGCCTGCCCCGGTAACAGCCGTTCGGGCGTGGGTACCTGGGGCGTTTCCATGACCAGACGCACCGCTTCACCCTCGATCAGAGCATCTAAAACACCGGGCGCCCGGCTCAACTGTGCCTGCAAGCGGCGATGACTCAGTCCCCTGACACTCACCTGAAATGTCCGCCCCGTCACTGCCCGGCTGAACGCTGCTGGCTCGTCCTGCCCCAGCAGTTTGCCCTCGTGAATCAAAATGACCTCGTCGCAGCGTTCAGCCTCGTCCAGATAGGCGGTGCTGAGCAACACACTCATACCCGCCTCCTGCACCTGACGATAGACGATCTGCCACAGCTCGCGGCGCGAGACGGGATCAACGCCGACCGTGGGTTCATCCAGCAACAACAATCGCGGCGAACGCACCAGGGTGCAGGCCAGGCCCAGCTTCTGTTTCATGCCACCGGAGAGACGCCCCGCCAAGCGCCGGGTAAACGGGCCCAGACCGGTCATGTGCATCAGCTCCGCGTAGCGGGCCGGACGCTCCGCCGCGGACACGCCTTGCAGGTCGGCATAGAGGTCGAGATTTTCCTGCACACTGAGATCTTCATAGAGACCAAAGCGTTGTGGCATGTAACCGACACAGGACTGAACCGCCAGCGGCTGGGCGAGAGCATCGATATCCAGCACCCGGATCGCGCCCGCATCCGGCAGCAGCAGGCCAGCGGCGAGACGCATCAGCGTGGTCTTGCCCGCCCCGTCCGGGCCGATCAGGCCCGTCACTCGGCCGGGCTGGATATTGAAACTCACATCATCCAGCGCCTGCACCTGCCGCCCACCACTGGCGAAGCTTTTGTCGACGGACGAAAACGTGAGTGCGGCGTTGTTCACCGCTATTGCCCGCAGTGGTTGGCGGTGGTGTCTGGCAACGTCTGGCCGAGTGCAATGGTAACCGTGACCGGCATGCCCAGACGCAACTCCCCCTGCGGGTTGCAGGCGTAGATTCTCACAGAATAGACCAGCCGGGTACGCAACTCCGGAGTCTGCACATTTTTCGGCGTGAATTCAGCACTGGGGGAGATATAGCCAACCCAGCCCTCGTAGGCCTTGTCCGGGTAGCTGTCGGTATAGATAAGCGCTTTAGCGCCCAGGGCCACCTGCCCCAGCGCCGGTTCCGGCAGATAGGCCCGCACCCACACCGGGTCAATGAAGGCCAGCGTCAATACCGGTGTTTGCGGGAAGGCCATGTCGCCAGGCTCCAGGATGCGATTACGAATAACGCCATCGGCAGGCGCATAGAGATTGGCATTATCCAACTGTTGTTGGGCCAGTGCCAGACCCGCCTCACGCGCGGCCAGCTGGGCACCGGCCACGGCAATGTCTTCTTGACGGGGGCCGGCCTTCAACAATGCCAGCGCTTGCTTCGCCGCCTCCATCTGAGCCCGGGCAACGTCGGCCAGAGAGTGCGCATTCTCCACGTCTTCGGGCGAAACCAGCTTATTCTCCAGCAGCCGCGCCATACGTTCGTAACTGTCCCCGGTTGATTTTGCCTTGGCACGGGCGGCCTCCAGTTCAGCCTGCCCCTTGCGGATCTCTTCCGGGCGGCTGCCCGCTTCCAGTTTGGCCACAACCTGTTGCTGGGCGAGCAAGATCGCTTGCGTTTCGGTAAGTTGCGTTTCCAGTAACTCGGTGCGCAGGCGGGCCAGTAGCTGCCCCTGGGTGACACGGTCCCCTTCCTGTACTCGAATCTCTGCAATATGTTCGCTGGCGTTGAAGGCCAGCTGCGCCTCACGAATATCCACATTGCCGTAGAGTCGCAGTGTCGTATCATTTCTTTCCTCATGGTCACCTTGCCACCAGAACACGGCAATGATAATTGCTAGCACCAACGGCACGATTGCAACGATGACTTTTTTCTTCTGCATCTCCGCCACACCTATGTTGTTTTTTGTTCTAACTAAACCCGTCTTTCGCAATTCGTCACCGCTATATCAAAACCATTTCTTGCGCTTGAAGTACCAATAAGGCGCGATGCCGGCCGCAATCATCAGTAGCAGCGCCAGAGGATAAGCGAACGGCCAGGAAAGCTCCGGCATGAGACGAAAGTTCATGCCGTAGATGCTCGCGATGAGGGTCGGCGGCAGAAACACCACGGCGGCAATAGAGAAAATTTTTATGATCTTGTTCTGTTCAATATTGATCCGGCCCATCGTTGCATCCATCAAAAACTGAACCTTCTCGAAGAGAAAGCTTGAATGCTCATCCAGAGAGTGAATGTCCCGCAGGATTTCGTGCAACAAGGGCAACACTTCTTCAGGGCTGTCCTTGCTACGTAACAGGAACGACAGCGCGCGTTGCTTGTCCATCAGACCAAGACGCGTCTTATCATTCTTGTCCTGGCTCGCGGCGAGCTGTGTGAGCACCTCATCGAAGTCCTGCTCCTCGGCATGGAAAACGCGCGCACTTAACGCCTCCAAATCAACATGCAACTGTTCCAGTAGATCGGCGAGCCGATCCACTTTGGTTTCGAACAACCCCAGCATAATGCCGAAGGCGTCAATGGTTAAGCCCTGCTGCATTTCCAGGCTCCGCCGGTAGTGTTGAAAACTCATTAACGCCTCGTCGCGAAGTGTAAACAGGCGCCCCTTATTCAGAACGAACGCCACGGTGACATTATAGACACGCCCGGGAATCTCGTGCAGAAAATAAGATCGCACATGCAAGCCGCTTTCGTCCTGAAAGAAACGGGAACTGGCCTCGATCTCCACCAGAGTATCCATGGCGGGAAATTGCTGACCATAGACTTCACCGATCCAGTCCAATTCCTCATCACTGGGTTTTTCAAGATCAAGCCAAAGGCAATCCGCTGTTAATTGTTCCTTGCGAGTGATGTGTTGAGTGACCAGGTGCCCGTCACGTAACGTGTATGAATGAATCACCGCTCTACTCCATCCTTATGCATACTCCCCTCGCCGCCGCAGCAATTTATAGGCCCACATTTTGACCACGTCGTTGATCACGAACCACACCAGCGCATAGGCCCACATCCACAGGGCGTACTCCCAGCCAATAGGCGTAATCAAAAATCCGTACACGGCGATCAGGGTGCCGATAATCTCGGTGCCGAAGGTGGCGCCGAGCAACAGCGGCGAGGGCCAGGGGCGCTGCCAGAACCAACCCTCCGTGCGGGTGATGTAAAGGGTGCTGTGGCCCGCCACGATCAGTTTAAGAAACAGCAGGGTCTGAATCATCTCCTCGGAGAAACCGGCTTCCCTGAGCAGGAAGAACAGCAGGAACGACGAAATCACGCCCATTATTCCCAGCACGCTGGCCACGGTGAGTAATTCCTGCATGTTCCAGCGCACCGGCTTTTTGCTTACCTTGGTGTTGTCGTAGGCGATGGCCAGGATGGGCAGGTCATTGAGCAGCGCCAGGAGGATGATCATCAGCGCAGTGATGGGATAGAAATTGAACACGACAATGCTCAACGTCATGAGCAGGATGATGCGGATGGTCTCGGCGATGCGGAAGATGGAATAACTCTTCATGCGCTCGAAGGTGATGCGTGCCTGCTTCACCGCTTCATTGATCACGCCCAAGCCAGGGGCGGTGAGGATAATATCGGCCGCCGCCCGCGCCGCATCGGTGGCGTTGGAGACGGCGATGCCGCAATCAGCCCTCTTTAGTGCCGGGGCGTCGTTAACCCCGTCGCCGGTCATGGCGACGATATGGCCGCTCTTCTGCAGGGTATCGACAATGCGGTATTTATCCTCCGGCACCACCTCGGCAAAAATGCTCACCAACTCGATCATCTCGATGATGGCGGACTCGTGGGTGTGGATGAATTCCCGCTCCAGCAAACTGCTGTCGTACAGGGTCTTCACCACGTCCATCACTTCATCGGCGAAGCGCTGGGCCTCGTTGTGTGATACTTCAGGTTTGAGCCGCCGGTAGATGGCCGCCGAAACCACCGAGGCCAAGGTGAGCAATTCATTGCTGGCGCTGCCTGAGAGCTGGTCGGCACGCAGGGTGTGCTGTTGTTCCAATCCCAGCAGGCTGCCGATTTCGCGGGCGATGGCCATGTTGTCGCCAGTCACCATCTTCACCTCGACGCCATAATCCTGCATGTCTGCGATGACTTGCCTGGAATCGTCACGCGGCGGATCGTACAGGGGAATCAGGCCCAACAGCTCAAGAGACGCGTCACTCGTCTTGCGGCCCACTGCCAGAGTACGGTGGCCCTTGGAGGCCAGCAGCTCCACCATCCGGCTGACGTTCACAGCCTCATTCTCGGGCAGATCAGCCATCGCCATCAACACCTGGGGCGCGCCCTTCATTGCAATGAAACGTTCCTCCCCTTTTTCAATCTCCGCCTCGGTACGTTTACGAATAGGATCGAAAGGAGTGAAATGTGTCTGCTGATAGGCCTGCCAATCCAGATCCTGGAAATGTTCGTCGATGTAATGGAAGATGGGCAGTTCGATGGGATCGCCATTTTCCAGCCGCGAAGCCAGGGCGGCATATAAAAACAGATCACGCTCGTTAAAGCCATTCAACACTATTGGTTCAGCCACCTGCATCTCGTTTTTGGTCAGGGTGCCGGTCTTGTCGGAGCAGAACACATCCATCCCGGCCAACTCCTCAATGGCAGTAAGCCGGCTGACAATGGCCTGGCGGCGCGCCAGATTCACTGCCCCCACCGCCATGGTCACCGATAGCACCGCCGGCAATGCCACGGGAATGGCCGCCACAGTGAGCACCAGAGCGAAGCGAGCGATCTCCAGCAGATTCTCGTGGCGGAACAGGGATACCATGACGATCAATACCACCAGCGCGAGGGTAATCAAAATCAGAAAGTCGCCGATGCGGATCACCATCTTCTGGAAGTGGCTGCGCTCTTCCAATGACGCCTTGGCCACCAGGGCCACGACGCTATGGAAGTTGGTATGGGTGCCGGTATTCACTACCACCGCCAGCATCTCGCCCTGCTTGACGATGGTGCTGGCGTAAGCCACCTCGTTGAACTTCTTGCTCACTGGCAGAGATTCGCCAGTCAGTGATGACTGGTCGATGAGCAGGTAATCGCCCTTGAGCAATTGCACGTCGGCGGGCACGATGTTACCGATGCGCAACTTGATGATATCGCCGGGTACCAGCTCGCGGGCCGGGAGGGTCTTGAATTCCCCATCACGCAAAACGATGATCTCGGCTTTCAGGCGCTGCTTGAGGGCTTTCAGTGCATTCAGGGCACGGTACTCCTGAAAGAAATCCAGGCCCGCGTTAACAAGCAGCATTATGGCGATGATGATGAAGTCGCCCCACTTCTGCACCACGGCCGAAAGTATAGCCGCCACCTCGATCATCCACGGAATCGGCCCCCAGAAACGGCGGAAGATACGATGCCATAGCGGCTCTTCCTTTTCCTTGATTTCGTTATAACCATATTGTTCGAGACGCTTGGCAACCTCGGCCGCATTCAGGCCTTGCCCGGCGTCCACCTCCAAGCGGTCAAGCGTGTCCTGAACGCCTTGCCGGGCGTAATCATCGGTGTGCCTGTTGGGTTCCATAAACTATTCCCCTTGCCTTATTCGTTCTTGCGGATAAGCTGCACCACGATGCGCAATACCTACCCGACGATTGAAAAAATAACCGGGGACAGACAGTGGTGCATGCAGGGCGCGAAACTTAAACACGCTCCTTTTTAATTTGCATTTTCAGCTTGCCCAGGTACTGCATTTATTTTGTTGTTCATCCGCTGATTTTTTCTCCTTCCATGCCTAACCCTGCTCCGGCAAAAACTCATCCAACGCCTTGAACAGCGAGACTAGATACATCAGTGCTGGCCCCCCGTGCATAAGCACGGCCTGGAAGCCGGCCTCGACGAGTTCATCGCGCGTTGCGCCAACCTTGACCGCATGTTTTACATGCACCGCGATACACCACTCGCACTGGGTTGCCACGGCGATGCCAACATTGATAAGTTCCTTTTCTTTTCCGCTTAGGGCTGGTCCGCCTTCCGCTTCCTGCATAAAATTGAGGAAGGCATTGATCTCGGCAGGATACTTATCTTTCAGGCGCCCGGTTAGCGCTGCAACTTCTTGCAAACGATCATTCATCTCTCCCATCACATCCTCCTGTTCTTTAATTAATAAAAACTATAAATCCCGAGGCCTTAGTATGAGACTACTCCCCGTCATTTCGGGTGGCTGGGACAAGCCCATCAAATCCAGTACTGTCGGAGCCACGTCCGACAGCCCCCGGCCGGTCCCTAGTTGAACGTTTTGTTCGCCCATCAATAAAAAAGGCACTGGATATGCCGTGTGCCGGGTATGCGGCTCCCCCGTGACCGGGTCCACCATCTCATCGCAATTACCATGATCGGCGGTCAACAGGATACGAAAATCACGTTTGAGTGCTGCCTGGATCACGCGGTGGCTTTGTAGATCCAGAGTTTCTACCGCTTGGATAATCGCCTGGCGGATGGCAGTATGGCCGACCATATCGGCGTTGGCGAAGTTAAGTAAAATAAAATGATATTGATCGCTGTCGATCGCCTTGATTATCCGGTCGGCAACCTGCGTCGCGCTCATTTCCGGCATGAGGTCATAGGTGGCGACATCGGGTGAAGGAATGATTTCACGATCCTCGCCGACGAAGGGCTTCTCCCGTCCTCCATTGAAGAAGTAAGTCACGTGAGGATATTTTTCCCGCTCGGCACAGTGGAACTGCTTAAGCCCGGATTCGCTAATGACCTCGGCGAGCACCTTTTCCGGTTGCCTTGGTGCAAACAGGATGGGAAAGGGAAAACGGACATTGTATTGGGTCATGCACACCACCTGACGTGACCCCGTGTCGCACTCAAAATCCGAAAACTCGGCGAGTCCTATAGCGGCCGCCAACTGCCGCATACGATCACTGCGAAAATTGAAGAAAAAAACCGGCTCATCCAGTGCGATGAGCGGTATCGGCGGTGAACCGATCACCGTGGATTGGATAAATTCGTCACTTTCTCCGCGGGCATAAGCACTTTCAATGGCATCAAGCGGGGTCTCGGCATGTAGGCCTTTTCCCAGCACCATCGCCGACCAAGCCTTATGTGTGCGATCCCAATGCTTCGCCCGGTCCATGGCGAAGTAACGGCCGCTAACCGTTGCGATCTCTCCAGTACCCTGTTCAGCAAGCCGTCGTTCCAGTGCTGCTAAAAACTTGGCCGCAACCTTGGGCGGGGTATCCCGCCCGTCGGTAATCATATGGATTACCGGAGTAACACCAGCCTGCTTGAGAACGGCAAGTATCCCGAACAGATGCTCCATGTGGGAATGCACCCCGCCATCGGAGACCAAGCCGATAAGATGAACCCGCTGACTGCCTTCTAACAAACGCTGCCACGCCAGGTTCTCCACCAAGTGGCCGCCAGCAATAGCCTCAGAAATACGCAACAAATCCTGCTCAAGAATACGTCCGGCTCCCAGCGTGAGGTGTCCTACTTCGGAGTTGCCGAACTGCCCGTCGGGAAGACCGACGGCGAGGCCCGAGGCCTCCAGGGCGGTATGGGGATTGCTGGCAAAGTAGTGATCCAAGTGAGGGGTACGCGCCAGCGCCCAGCCGTTGTGGACTCGGTTGGGATTGAGACCAAAACCGTCAAAGATAACAAGGAGTACTGGCCGTCTACTCATCACCCTCCCTCTCCCGTGGTTGACACCCTAGGCGCTTTTCCACCTCCAGGACATGGAGCGTAGTCTTTACCACGGTATCCGGATTGAGACTCATGGAGTCGATGCCGATGTTAACTAGATACTCGGCCATCTCTGGATAATCCGACGGTGCCTGGCCACAGATACCCGAATGTCGTTCGTTGCGTCGCGCACCTCCCACCGCCAGACGAATCATCTCCAGCACACCGGGATCGCGTTCATCGAAGTCGAATGCCACGATCTCCGAATCGCGGTCGACACCCAAAGTCAGTTGGGTAAGATCATTGGAACCAATGGAAAAGCCGTCAAACAGCTTGGCAAACGCATCGATCTGCACCACGTTATTGGGGATCTCGCACATGACATAGATCTCAAGCCCGTTCTCGCCACGTCGCAGACCGTGCCGCCCGAGCGCTTCCAGCACCCGCTCGCCCTCTTCTACTCGACGGCAAAATGGAATCATGAGTTTTACATTAGTTAATCCCATAGTGTCACGCACACGCTTCATGGCGGCGCATTCCAGGGCAAAACCTTCCGCATAATTTGCATGTGTGTAGCGCGAGGCGCCGCGGAAACCGAGCATGGGGTTTTCTTCTTCCGGCTCGAAATAGCGACCGCCTAACAGGGCCGCATACTCGTTGGTTTTGAAATCCGATAGGCGCACCACCACCGGCTTGGGATAGAACGCCGCGGCGATAGTACCAACGCCTTCGGAAAGACGTTCAATAAAGAAATCAGCCGGTCTTGCATAAGCGTGGGTCAGGCGCTCAATGATCGCGCGTTCGTGGGAATCGGTAACCTTTTCTGGATGCACCAACGCCATCGGATGCACCTTGATGTACTCGTTGATAATGAACTCCAAGCGTGCCAATCCCACGCCATCGTTGGGAATGAAGCTGCTCTGGAAAGCCAGTTCAGGATTGGCAAGATTCATCATGATACGGGTGCGTGGTCGCTGGAACTCACTGACATCGGTGGTCTGGACGTCGAAGGGAATCTCACCGGCATAGACCTTGCCCACATCACCCTCGGCACAGGATAGCGTTACCGTGTCTCCGCTGCGAATCGTTTCCGTGCCTTTATCCGTCCCCACCACTGCCGGAATACCCAACTCGCGCGCCACAATGGCCGCATGGCAGGTTCGTCCACCACGGTTGGTGATGAGCGCGGCAGCCGTCTTCATTACCGGCCCCCAGTCCGGGGTTGTGATATCGGCGACTAATACCTCACCCGGTTGAAACTCTGACAAATGCGCGACATCCTGAATCACGCGGGCACGCCCCGTTGCGATCTTGGTACCCACTGCACGGCCGGCGACAAGTACCTCACCGTGACCTTGCAAGTGATACTCTAGCAATTGCAAACCCTGACGCTGGGAGGCCACGGTTTCCGGTCGCGCCTGAACCATATAAAGCTGGCCATCGACACCGTCCCTGGCCCACTCCATATCCATAGGCATGCAATGACCGGCCCGTGCGCTGTAATGGTCTTCCACCTTGATGGCGTAATCTGCCAACGTCAGCACGTCCTCGTCACTAATACAAAAGTGTTCACGATCTGTTTTGGAGGTGGATACGTTGCGCGTGGTTTCGCCGCTACGACCCTGGGAGTAAACCATTTTGATTTTTTTCTCCCCTAAAACACGGCGCAGTACTGCACGGTGGCCTTGTCGAAATGTTGGTTTGTGCACATAGAATTCGTCTGGATCGACCGCACCTTGTACAACGTTCTCACCCAGTCCGTAGGCGCCGGTGATAAACACGGCGTCTGAAAATCCCGTCTCCGTATCCAGGGAAAATATGACACCGCTCGCCGCCAAATCAGAGCGAACCATTTTCATGATGCCAATGGATAGCGCTACCTTGAAATGGTCAAAGCCCTGATCGATACGATAGGCGATGGCACGTTCGGTGAACAGAGAGGCAAAACAACGCCGACAGGCATCGAGCAACATCTCGTCGCCGCGAATATGCAGATAGGTTTCGTGCTGACCAGCGAAACTGGCGGTCGGCAGATCCTCGGCGGTGGCGGAACTACGCACCGCCACGCTGAGTTCCGGTCCGTATTCCTGTTGCAGTTGATGGTAGGCCGCGAGAATTTCATCGCGAAGCTCATCCGAAAGTCCAGCACCGTAAACAATTTCGCGGGCTTGATGCGCGCGCCGTGCCAGGTCCTGCACATTGCGCTTGTCCACGTCATCCAGCAGGGCATGCAGTTTGTCCCAGGCACCAGACGCCGCAAGCATGTGCCGATAAGCATCAGCGGTCGTGGCAAACCCGTTTGGTACCCGTACCCCTTGCGGAGTGAGTTCGCGATACATCTCGCCGAGGGAGGCATTTTTGCCACCCACCAGAGGCACGTCGTCCACCGTCAGCTCATGGAACCAGCGGATGTAATTAGCTTGTGTCCCAGTCATACTCGCCTCCTTTTCTATTGCCTAGTATTGAATGTTCACTCATCTGCGGATTCCATAGCAGGCGTGTATTCGCCATAGCGAGCGGCACCGTTGAGCCTGGCGCGCTTATACAGTGCTGACTGAGTGCCCCGGTCATTGGCGGGATCGCCTTTCCAGGCCCGCAACGCCGGTTCCTGTAAAGCCCGGCCGTAGGAAAAACTCAGCTCCCATGGCTGTTGTGGCAAGCAATTCAGCGCGTTGAGGTTAGCCGTGGCCTCCTCCGGTGTCTGACCGCCGGAGAGAAAATTGATACTGGGGACGGCGGCCGGTACCGTGCGGCGAAATATCCTGATGGTCTGTGCCGCGACCTCTTCCGGGCTTGCTTTGTGTGCGTGCGCTTTACCCCGTATCACCATGCTCGGTTTCAGTAGCATGTGCTCCAGAACGACGTGATGTCGATGTAGCGCGTGAAACACTTCATGCAGAACGGCTTCGGTGACCTCGGCACAGCGATCGATGCTGTGATCACCATCGATGAGCACCTCCGGCTCGACGATGGGCACAATGCCCTGAGCCTGACAAATGGCGGCATAGCGCGCCAGGGCTTCGGCATTGGCCTCGATGGCAAGCCGGCTCGGAGTAGTCCCGGAGATGTGATAGACATCGCGCCATTTGGCAAATCGGGCGCCCTGATTTTTATAGCCCTCCAGACGCTGCGCCAGGCCGTCGAGACCCTGGGTAATTTCATCACCGGGCGCATTGGCCAGCGGCAGCTTACCCTTGTCGACCTTGATGCCCGGTACAATACCTTGCTGCGAGGCCAGCTCAGGCAACGACGTGCCATCATCGGCGCGCTGCCCGAGCGTCTCCTCAAAGAGGATGACGCCGCTGATAAACTCGCCCAATCCCGGAGTTGACAGTATCAGGCTACGGTAACTGCGGCGATGCTCCTCGGTCGACTCGACACTGATCGCCTTGAAGCGTTTTGCGATGGTCGGGCTGCTTTCATCCATGGCAAGAATACCCTTGCCGTTCTGAACCAATGTCTCAATTGTTGCTTGAAGCTGATTTTGTGTGTTCATCGTTATCTTCCCTTTGGTTTATCCACAACTGGGGCAATTCAACCGTAGTTAAGCTGACACGGACTTCTCTCCTGTGTCGCAATAGCTTGTTCGTTGGTTGTACGCCTCTTTCTCTACGTTTGCTGGACGGACTATGTTCATACGCTCAACAACAACCGGATCGCTTGGCGCACCTCTGCCCTCAAACTGATGAACGCCACCCCGAATCGGTCATCCTCGCCGTGGACAACCACCACAGACACACGATGGTTCCGGGCATCATCCCCACGGCCAGTCGTGAACTCCACCTCCAATACGCTGTTTTGGGCAAGTGCAACGGCTTTCGCCTCAAGCAGCATTCCCTGCTTGCTCAGATTCCGCGTTTGCGCCAAAGCAACAGGCACTCCCTGCCGGTAAAGGAGGACATCAAACGTCACCGGCATTCGGCGATACCAGCGATGCTCCATGTGCGACTCCCCCATTACCGGCCAACCCAACGTTCAATCTATGGAGACGCTGTGCCGCCGGGTCTTTTCCACCTTCGGCACCGTCAGCTCCAACACGCCATCCTTGAACGCCGCCTTGGCCTTGGCACTGTCGACATTAGCCGGTAACGCGACGGTACGTGAAAATTCACCACGTGAAATCTCACAACGATAATAATCGCCCCTCTCTTCTTTTTCTTCGTGCTTGGTACTGCCCTTAACGGTAACCGTGTTGTCGGTCACGGACACTTCCAAATCCTTTTTGTCGATACCGGGCACCTCGGCACGCACCACGACCTCTTCGTCACGATCAACAATATCGATGCGTGGCGTCCTGCCTTCAAAGGATGCTTCCAGTTCGCTCCACGACGGCCAATCGCCACGAAACCGTTGCCCCCAGCGAGTTGGAAGGAAATTTTCGAACATATGCTCCATAGCCTCAAAGGGGTTCAACGCGGACGCAGGAGTGGCCTTTCGAAGTTCCATTTCCCCTTTTGGGGTCTCTGACTTATTTTTACTTTGTTTAGCCATTATTGTTTCTCCTCTTCAAGTACTTTGGTTTACGCAGTTAAGCGTCTATCGATCTCGACCTCGGATTCCAACCAATCCCGCTCCGGATTCCCACCCAGAAAACTGCGCTGTTCTGCACGGTAGTAGGCCGCTTCAGCAATCATGTATTGCCGTTCTTCCGACGAGATCTTGCTTTTTTTAGCGCCGCTCAAGGCCGCCTTGCCAGTAGCTGACTGACGGGTAGTTTTCGTCGCTTTTTTTCATTGTTTCATACTATGTACTCCTGTGTTGATGGTAAGAATAAATGCCCGGCACCGCCTGCCATGTCGGCTTTCATCGCTGCCATTGGATCAATGCCAACTCGCTCGGTACACGTGCTTCGGGGTGATATGGAATAACACGCGGTGTGAAATCCTCCGCCGGACGTGCTGTCGTAATAGATATTTGATAGCAATAGCCGTTGACTGAGCCCGCTATCGATTCTCCCTGCCGCATAGCTACGGAAAACCCCTCGTCCACTTCAATCGGTTCCGCATACATTTGCACCTGAACAAATTCCGGCGAAATATCTCCCAGATAGACCTGTACCTCGAACGTCCAGCCGTCGCTTTCCTCTCTAACGTTCAGGTTGCCCCAATGTATTTCGTGCCAGTGACGGTTCAGCGTCTGCTCCCAATTCAGCAGCGTTTTCCCCAGCGCTCCATCTTGCGCCGTTCGGCGATGAAAGGCAGTCGCGGACGGAAGGTAGAGCCGCTCTACGTATTCACGCATCATGCGATTTGCGCTGAACTGTGGTGTCAGTCGTGCCATACTGGCGCGCATGCGCGCCACCCAGGCTTGAGGAATGCCGGTCGCGTCCCGCTCATAAAACAGCGGTACGATCTCTTCTTCCAATAGCCGATAGAGCTGTTCCGCTTCGACAACATCCCACCCCGGCTCGGCATGTTCCCGGCCATCGCCCAGCGCCCAGCCCACTTCTTCGGTGTAAGCCTCCGCCCACCAGCCGTCCAGTTCAGACAGGTTCAATCCGCCATTCACCAGTACCTTCATGCCACTGGTACCACTGGCCTCCCAGGGCCGCCGTGGCGTGTTAAGCCAGACATCGACGCCCTGCACCATCTCCTGGGCCAGGGTGATGTCATAGTCTTCCAGAAACACGACACGGGCACGGACTTCAGGTCGTCGCGCAAACTGCATCCATTGCTGGATAAAACCCTTGCCCGCATCATTGTGCGGATGGGCCTTGCCGGCGACGATAATCTGCACCGGCCGCTCCGAATTGCTAAGCAGGCGAATGAGGCGCGCCGGATCGTGCAGTAACAGGTTGGGGCGCTTGTAGCTGGCAAAGCGACGGGCAAATCCCAGCGTCAACACATTTGGGTCGAGCACGTTCCGCGCTTCGGCAACGGCCTCCGCGCCCTCCCCCCGTTGGCCCAGGTGCAGGGCAAGCCGCTTGCGTGCGTAATTCACCAGGTCCGCCCGCTCCTGACCGCAGAACGTCCATAGCGCTTCATCACTGAGGTTCTCGATGGCGCTGGCCAGGGACTCCAGCGTCCCGAGCCAGCGCTCCTTGCCTGCGGCTTGGGTCCAAAGCTCGTCGGCCCAGGGCGAATCCCAGGTAGGCACATGCACCCCGTTGGTCACGTGGGTAACCGGCACTTCGTACTGCGGCCAGTGGGGGTAGATCTCCTGAAAAATGCGTCGGCTAACCTCACCATGCAAGCGGCTGACGCCGTTGGTGATGCCGCAGGTGCGCATCGCCAGATAGGCCATGTTGAACGGCTCATTGGGATCATCGGCATGTTTACGGCCCAGGGCACCGATCCCTTCAATGGTAAGACCGAGCCTATTGGTGTAATCCCCGCCGTACTTCAAGATCAGTTCCGTAGGGAAGGTGTCGAATCCGGCGGCCACCGGCGTGTGGGTGGTAAAGACGTTACCCGGCCGCGTTGCCCACAAGGCTTCCTGAAAATCAACGTTGTTGCGGTCCATGAAACAACGGGCCCGCTCCAGGGTAACGAACGCGGCATGTCCCTCGTTGAGATGGCAGATGTCGATCTCCAGGCCCAGGGCCTCGATCAACCGCCAGCCGCAGATTCCCAAGGCGATCTCCTGGACCAGGCGCATCTCCTCACCGCCACCGTAAAGCTTGCTCGTGATACCGCGGTCGCTGGGACTGTTGAGCAGGTCGTTGCTGTCCAGCAGGTACAAGGTGACCCGTCCCACCTGAGCCTGCCACACCCGGAAGCTCACCCGTCTGCCGGGAAAATCGCTATAGACACGCAGCCATGCACCGGAGTGGGAGCGCACCGGCCGGACCGGCATACTACTCGGCTCGTTGTAGGGGTAGATATCCTGCTGCCAGCCGCTGGCATCGAGAATCTGGCGAAAATAACCTTCCTGGTATAGCAGGCCCACGCCGACCACCGGCATCCCCAGGTCGCTGGCCGCCTTGAGATAATCGCCCGCCAGGATACCAAGGCCACCAGCATAGAGGGGCAATGCCTCCCCCAGGCCGAACTCCATGCTGAAATAGGCGACCCCTTTTAAACCAGAAGCGGCATAATTTTCACCGTACCAACCCGGCTGCCCAAGATACTCCTCTCGTGCTGCCACCAGTCGTTGCAGTCGTTCCTTGAACTGAGGGTTTTCGTTCAGCTCCTGCAGGCGTTGTGGGCTGAGATTCTGCATCACCGCAAAGGGATTTTCCGTCTGCTCCCATGCTTCAGGATCAATCGCTTTCCACAGCGCATCACCCGCATGGCTCCAAGTCCAACGCAGATCCGTGGCCAAGTCCATCACCGTGTCGACCAATGGGATCAGCTCGGCAGGCAGCTCGCTGGCATAGCGCATCATAAAACGAGGGATGGTCATTCAGTACCCCACTTCCAATCGCGAATCTCGGGCATGTCCTGGCCATGTTGATGAATGTATTGCTTGTGTTCGATCAGTTTGTCGCGGATCAGTTGCTTGGTATAAGCCGCTACATAACCCAGCTTCGGTACCCGGTCGATCACGTCACCCGCCAGATGAAAACGGTCGAGGTCATTGAGTACCGCCATATCGAACGGCGTGGTGGTGGTGCCCTCTTCTTTGTAGCCGCGCACGTGCAGATTTTTGTGATTGGTGCGGCGATAACAAAGCCGATGGATCAACCAGGGGTAGCCGTGATAGGCAAAGATCACTGGTTTATCGGTAGTAAACAGCGTATCGAACTCTTTATCCGACAGACCATGAGGATGCTCCTCTTTGGGTTGCAAGGTCATCAAATTAACAATATTGACCACACGAATTTTCAGGTCGGGCACCTGCTCGCGTAACAGGTCCACCGCCGCCAGGGTTTCCAGGGTCGGCACATCACCGGCGCAGGCCATCACCACGTCGGGTTCTGCGCCCTGATCGTTGCTGGCCCATTCCCAGATGCCGATCCCGGCGGTGCTGTGTTTGATGGCGGCGTCCATATCCAGCCATTGCAGCTGCGGCTGTTTACCGGCAACGATGACATTGATGAAATCCCGCGAGCGCAGACACTTATCGGTGATATACAACAAGGTGTTGGCATCGGGCGGCAGATAAACGCGAATGATGTCGGCCTTTTTGTTCACCACATGATCGATGAAACCCGGATCCTGATGGGAAAAACCGTTGTGGTCCTGACGCCAGACATGGGAGGTGAGCAGATAATTCAGCGAAGCGATGGGCCGCCGCCAGGGAATCTCCTTGCTCACCTTGATCCATTTGGCGTGCTGGTTGAGCATGGAGTCGATGATATGAATAAACGCCTCGTAGCAGGAGAAAAACCCGTGCCGCCCGGTGAGCAGATAACCTTCCAGCCAGCCCTGGCAGGTGTGTTCGCTGAGTATCTCCATCACCCGGCCGTCCACCGCCAAATGGTCATCTTCCGGCAACTGCTGCGCCATCCAGGCACGTTCAGTCACTTCAAACAAGGCCCCCAGACGATTGGAGGCGGTTTCATCGGGGCCAACCACGCGGAAGTTACACCGCTGCTCATTCATCTTCATGACATCGCGCATAAAGTTACCCATCACCCGAATTGATTCGGCGATCACCTGGCCCGACTTATCTACCGCTACGGCATAATCACTGAAATCAGGCAGGCGTAAATCCCTTAATAACGCGCCACCATTGGCGTGTGGATTGGCGCCCATGCGCCGCTCACCCTGTGGCGCCAGTTCGGCCAGCTCTGGCAATAGAGCGCCATTTTCATCAAACAACTCATCGGGTTTATAACTTGCCATCCATTGTTCTAATAGCTGCAAATGGCCTGATTTTTCCGACATATCGGAAAACGGCACCTGATGAGAACGCCAGTAGTCCTCGGCTTTTTTGCCATCCACCTCTTTAGGGCCGGTCCAGCCCTTGGGTGAACGCAGAATAATCATCGGCCAGCGCGGCCGTGTGGCGACACCCGAACTGCGTGCCTCGGCCTGAATTGCCTTGATCTCGGCCATCACCACATCCAGAGTCGCTGCCATCCGCTGATGCATTCGTTCGGGATCGGAGCCTTCGACGAAATAGGGTTTGTAACCATAACCCACAAACAGACTCTCCAACTCTTCATGGCTGATGCGCGCCAGCACGGTGGGATTGGCGATCTTGTAGCCGTTAAGATGCAAAATCGGCAGCACCGCGCCATCATGAATCGGATTCAAAAACTTGTTGGAGTGCCAGGCAGTGGCCAGTGGCCCGGTCTCCGCCTCACCATCACCCACCACACAAGCAACAATTAAATCGGGATTATCAAACGCCGCGCCATAGGCATGGGAAACGGAATAGCCCAGTTCACCGCCCTCATGAATCGAACCGGGTGTTTCCGGGGTGACATGACTGCCGATGCCACCGGGAAAGGAGAACTGTTTGAACAGTTTTTTCATGCCCGAAGCATCTTGGGTGATATTCGGGTAAAACTCGCTGTAGCTGCCTTCGAGCCAGGTATTGGCCACCAGGCCCGGCCCACCGTGGCCCGGTCCGGCGACATAGAGCATACTCAACTCCTGCGCTTTGATGAGCCGGTTCAGATGCGCATAGATAAAATTAAGCCCCGGTGTCGTCCCCCAATGGCCCAGCAACCTGGGCTTGATGTGTTCAAGCGTTAGCGGTTCTCTGAGTAATGGGTTGTCCAGCAGATAGATCTGCCCGACAGAGAGGTAGTTCGCCGCCCGCCAATAGGCGTTTATTCGGCGCAGCTCCTCGGCGGAGAGTGGCTGTTCCTGGAACGTCGCTTTGACTGCCGTTTCTTCCATTTTCTTTCCCTCTCTAATTGTTCACTAACGGTCGTCCAGCAACGCAAGTGTGTGGTGGGCAATGATTGATTCTTCATTGGTCGGTATCACCCAAGCGGATACCGGGCTTTCCGTAGTACTGATCCTCGGCCCATCTGCGGCGTTCGCGGTCTCATCCACACGCACCCCCAGCCACGCCGCCTCTTGGCAGATGCGCGCGCGGATCTCCGGCGCGTGTTCGCCAATGCCGGCGGTAATCACCAAGGCGTCCAAACCACTCAGCGCCGCAGCAAGTGAACCCAGTTCACGTCCGATACGGTAAACAAAGAGATCGATGGCCTGCCCGGCTTGGGGACTCTCGCTTGCCAGCAGTTCCCGCATATCGCCACTGATGCCGGAGAACCCAAACAATCCAGACTGATGGTCCAAGAGGTCTGAAACGGCGCTGACATCCATGCCCTTCTCCCGCATCAGATAAAGAATCACCCCAGGGTCAATAGCGCCGCAACGCGTGCCTCCCGGCAGACCGTCCAGCGGTGTAAAAGTCATGGTGGTGGCGATGCTCTTGCCGCCCTTCATGGCGCACATACTGGCACCGTGGCCCAAGTGGGCGACAATCACCCGGCTGCCCGCAGCATTGCTGAGATAGTCCGGCAGCACACTGGCAATATACTCATAGGATAGACCATGGAAACCGTAGCAGCGCACGCCCTCCTCGGCCAACGCGTGAGGGAGAGCAAAGCTTTGTGCCACATGCGGCATGGTGCGGTGAAAAGCGGTATCGAAACAGGCTACCTGCAACCATTCCGGCTGTAACTGTTTGAGCGTCCGTATCGCAGTCAGATTGTGGGGTTGATGCAATGGGGCCAGCGGCACCAGTTGCTGCAACCTGGCGTCCACCTCGGCGTTTACGATCACAGGTTTGGAGAAAAATGTCCCGCCATGAACGACCCGATGACCGGCGGCGACAAAATGGAGATCGGCTGCGTAACGTTCGACCCAATCCAACAAGATCTGCAGGGCACTATCATGACTTTGTGCCGCGACTCTTTCATCAATTAGCGACGCATTATCTCGCACACGACGGACCGTCAAGCGAGCCTGCTGGCCGATGCCATCGATCTCACCACGATACAAAGCATCCAGCGGTTCTTTTTTTCCATCGAAGACGAAAACGGCGAATTTGATACTAGATGAACCAGCGTTGAGAATGAGGATCGCCTTGTTCATCTATTCGCTCTCCCTGGCCATAGCTCAAGAGAGGACTATCCCTTAAACTCGCCGATCAAATCGTAATCAGGATAAATATCTCCCAGAAACTAAACACGCTACAACGAGTGTATTCGCGAGACCTCTATTGCTGGCGCCCACCACCAGGACCCAGCCCACTGCCACGAGGCCCCATGCTGTCTCCCCGAGGGCCCATCCCCTTACCGCGCGGCATTGGCATATCCGGCAGATCAACGCCCTTTTCTCTGGCACGCTCTTGCATCCGCTCATGGTATTCCATTCGATACGCCTCTCGTTCATTGCGGGTTTTGAGACTCCGCATCTTGGCACGATGTTCGGCGCGCTCTTCCGGCGTCATCAGTTGCCAGCCATAGATCTCCTGATCACGCAAACGGTCCTGATCGTTGTCACGCGTTTGCAGTTGATCCTGGTCTTGAGTTTGTTCCTGATCATCCGCCACGGCGATATTCGTCGAAAGCGAAATCACCACTGCGAATACTGAAAAAAATAATGTTGGCTTAAACATATCTGTCTCCTTCCTCGTGTTAGTTACTTCAGAAGTGACTGCATCCGAGTCGAGTATAGACCCAAAAATGATCCCGGCCATCGATTAGAGAGATAATTCCGCAATTAAAAAACCACACGAAGACTACTTAATAGCTACCCGAGCGGTCCTGACTTGGGCGGTAGCAATGCTAATGATGTATGCATCTAACATAAAAACGTGCGCTGGAAAAAGCCACTTTTTTTAGTTTGTCCTCTGCCTGCAAGCGTTGCACCAATTCCCAATCCGCTCCAGCCTTGACCAGCAGTTCTTTGACGGCCTCTTCGCGCATGGGGTGCACGGCGGTGATGCTGAGAAGATCCCTTTCCGCATCGCCGGTAAACGCAAAGGCATCGCTCTCATAGCCGATCAAGTATTCCACCACCGGAACCTTTGCCTGCAACATTTGATAGGCGCGGTAATCACCTCTTCACTCGGCGCGCGGATACCTTCCTCAGCAGGTGGACGTGTCGGGATGGACAAGTAGGCTGTGTGTGGTTTTATCTTTGCCAGAAATTTCGCAACCGCAGCGACAGGTACCTGGCTGTCATTGATGCCCTCTACCAACATGGTCTCGGTGCACAATTTGCCTTGAAACTGCTGAGAAAAACGTTCAATTCCCTGCAGGATATCCGGCAGTCGAAGATCGTCATGAGGACGATTGGCCTGCCGCCACATCACTTCATCGACAGCGTCCACGTTGAGTGACACCCAGTCCACCTTACTCAGTCTGCTTCGCACCTCTTCCCGCCACACCAGCGAACCATTGGAGATCACCGCGATCTTGATCCCCAAAGGCCGCAAAAGATCGATTGTCTCGCCCAGATGCACGTCCAGCGTCGGTTCCCCATCGGGCACAAAGGTCAAATAATCGATCACCTCACCAGCACGATGAGCAGCTTCCACCTGTGCGACCACCGCACGTTGAATCTCTTCGGGTTGATAAAAAGTGTGTGGCTTAATTTCCCGCTGCAGTGTTCGTCCAACCTGGCAATAGACGCATGAATAGGAACAGCACTTCGGCGGGATATTGTTGATACCCAGGCTGCGCCCGTGCCGACGCGACGGTACTGGCCCGGACGTAAGTAAAGTTTGGTCTGTTGTCGCCATGATGTAAGCCCCCTGACAATCTCACGTGAACAAGTAAAGCATATTGAATAATATAAGGTTAGCCATGCATATCTGTATTGTCAGCCTAGCTGAGCCAAACCGTCATTTATGAAATAAACAAAGGCTTACATCATGACTGAAAAAAAGCTATTGCCTCCAACATATTTTCTTGTCTCCATAGCGGTTATGGTTGCTCTGCATTACTTATTTCCTTTAATGAAAATAATCCCGACTCCACTGAACTTGCTTGGCTGCATTCCTTTAGTGGTCGGGGTGGCGCTTAATATCACCGCGGACAGAGCCTTTAAAAAAAATGAAACAACTGTCAAACCTTTCGAGGAATCCGCAGCCTTGGTCACTATCGGGGTATATCAAATATCCAGACATCCAATGTATCTCGGCATGGTGCTTATACTCACCGGACTCGCGTGCTTAATGGGTTCACTGTCGCCGTTGGTAGTCATCGTCATTTTTGCAGCAGCGATGGAACTGATGTTTATACGGGTGGAAGAGAAAATGTTGGAGAAGAAGTTTGGGAGAACTTGGCTAAACTATAAACAGATAGTGCGACACTGGATATAAGATCGGCCATCACAGGAGAGTAAACCATGACAGTAGAACGTAGACATGATATGGGCGCAGGAGGGCATTGTGTATGCCCCAAATGCGGTGAAAAAACACTGCATCACAGTGGTACCCCATGCCAGGAAGAACATTGCCCCAAGTGCGGAGCGAAATTACTTAGGGAAGACTCTTATCACCATCAACTGTTTCGACAAAAACAGGAAGAGAAACAGAAAAAATAAAGTTCGGAATAGCACACCTCATCGTCGTCGAGCGAGATACATATCGCCTTTTTAAGTCAGCGCCCAAATGCGGGGCTGGTTGCGATGCGCACAGGTGGCATGGAGGAGACAGCGCTCACAAGGCGTTGAACGGCCCGGCACGAGCGCCACCAGACAGTTCGGCGGTGCCAGCTCTCAACCCAGAAAAATCAGTTGCCCGCGGCGTAAAAGCAAAGCGGCCTTAATTCATCATTTTGAAGCGTGAAACAGCCTATTTTGCATCTGTTTTCTTTCTTCTTCAGTGGGCAGAGGTGATGCTTCGATAGCGTGAGCCGCATGTAAATCGAGACGGCCAAACGCATCAAACACCAGCCAACTATAGGTTTCATTTACGACCTGTTTCGGTACTTCATCATCCATACGCACGTACAAGTCTGCCAACCGTAGCGCCTGCCCCGCAAACTTGGAAGCGATTGCCTCGCCCTTTACCAGAAGAGCATAACAATCATAAACAATGGGCATAACTTCGTCGTTGATCAGGTAAAATAGATAGGACTTATGATGCGGGTGAAGTTCATGTCGACGACGCTGATATTCCGAGTGCATGGCATCGACCTGGGTAAGCATTTCATCCACGGCCTCTTGCGCAGATTCGGCACCTATCTCATCCTTTTGTAATATCAACGTCTCATGCAACAGGCCCAGTACTTCAAGCCCCCCATTGATTCGATTTAATTCATTTCGTAAGTCTTGTTCCAACATGATCATCGGCTCTCTGTTTATTAGCAATAAGACATGACATCCACTATTTGCTGTTTCAGTATTACTCACCCTGACAACGGATAACATCAAAATAGACGTCGGCGTCCACCAGGAACGGGCATTTCCTCATATAACCACGCCCACTCCGCCTCAAGCAGACGCCTGGGTCTGCCCATGAAGTCCGCGGCGCAATACACTTTCTTATCCACTGCCGCAGGAAGCTCTCAATCTTTCATACCCAGACTTGTTCAGAGCTTCCTTAAATATCCATTCAGCGGCTCGACCAGTGAATTGAATACAACCAATCATCGTCTATACTATTAAAAATCGAAAAGAGCAGGACTATTAGGAAGACCATCCACTTATCTCACAATGCCCAGACGGAGAGTAAATAACCATGGCACTACGAAGGACAGCGTTTACGGTTATTCTAGTGTAGTGTAACAACCTAATCCGTCGCTGTGAGCGGATAGGGCCAAGCTCTCTGCAAATAGCCCATACTGGGGCTGTAGTAAAAAGATTAATTTTTGGCTAGGAGACTGTCCGAGAATAGGGATCGTCGCGAGGGAATTCCATTTTGCGTCAGATTTTCTTCATATTTGAGTCGAATGGTTGTTCCCTTTAACGAAAATATGGGGGAAATCTGGCCAAAAGGGGATTTCCGCAGTAGATTTTCTATTCTCGGACAGCCTCCTAGAGTTTATCCAGAGGCAGATTGGGAACAGGAGATCACTCGGCATTGGACCTTCTGCCATAAGTTCCATTTATAAAATGGAACGATTCATCGCTGACTTGTCTCAATTCCAATACGTCATTCTCAACAGATCGCTGTTGATTTTACCAACATAATGAATTAGGGAAGTGCGTGAAATGACTTATGTAGTGACCGAAAACTGCATCCGCTGCAAGTACACCGACTGTGTGACTGTCTGCCCGGTGGATGCATTTCGTGAAGGGAGTAATTTCCTGGTGATCGACCCAGATGAATGTATCGACTGTGACATATGTATACCGGAGTGCCCTGCTGAAGCCATTTATGCTGATGAAGATTTGCCACCGGGAATGGAGAAATTTCTCGAACTCAATGCAGAACTCGCAAAAACCTGGCCAGTAATCGACTCACAGAAGGAGCCGCTTTCCGACGCCGACCAATGGGATGGCGTTGAGGGGAAACTGCAATATTTAGAGAAATAAGCACCGTGCTGTGGATAGCCCCACAGTCGCAAACCGTTCATCAAGGTACGATCTTAGCAAATTGAAAAATAATTCATTTCACTCAACCTGGCGACTTGTTATGTATGTGGTCTACGCAGCAATACATTAAGTTCATCCACTATTTCAGCCCAGTCAGCATCCTCCTCTACCGCTTCTTTTAAAAAAGAGGCCTGTGATGCGTTCCAAAATTTGGCTTTGTATGGTACTAAATTACCAGGCAACGGTCTATTTCTGTATATAAAATCCTCAATGGCTTCATTTGTGCTTTCTAGCCCTAATTGTTTGAATAATGAAACAAGATTATGAATGGGCGGTTCCATTGTTGCTCCTAAATAGATTTAATTTTTCATAGGTTAAGGTGAAGATTAAGGCGTAATTACACTTTGGAATATAGTGTTTTCGCATTTCAATAACCAGCATCTCTGGAGTCACTGCACCCGGCCCAAAGCCTGGCCAAACTGTACCCGCGTTTCGGCGGAAAGCCCAGCCTCCCACGTCACGCAATCCGGTCCGAACATGGAAGCCGTAGCGATCGATCAATAATGAATTGCATTTATAGCAATAGGTATTCTCGCCCTAAATCATAAAGTCTCTTTTGATCTTTGGAACTCTCTTATTTTCTCCAACCACCAGCTAAAAATGGCGTTTGCTACAATGTGTTGAGACGCTAAGCATTTATCCATATTCTCAAGCATTTGCTCTTTACTTTGCATACATTCGCTTGGTTTCTTTAGACAATGCGCATATTGTTCAAGCCATTCATACACCATGGATTTCGTGATTTCCGGATGGAATTGCAATGCCAAGCAATTTTTATGGAGAAACCCCTGATTCTCAATGCAGCTACCGTTAAACAGAGCCAAAGCGCCATCAGGAAGCGAAAAGGTATCGCCATGCCATTCAAAAGCGTAAAAACTGTCCAATAAGTCGCTGCTGGGGAATAGATCTTTGGCGTATTCACTCAGTGAGATACGATGCCAGCCGATTTGCATCGTTGGAACGGTGCTGACTTCACCGCCCAAAGCTTTGCAGATGAGTTGTCCGCCAAAACAAATCCCCAAAACCGGAATACCTGCTTGAGAGGCCAACCTAATAAGTGCGAGTTCCTCAGCAATCCATGGCAAAGGATCGTTAACACTAACAGGTGCCCCCAAGAATACCAGGCCCGACACATCGTCAATCTGCTTGGGGATGGGTTCACCCCGAGCAATATATATTTTTTCATAACAAATACCCTGTCTCTCCAGGTATTCGCAGAGGTAACCCGGGTGTTCGATAGTGGCGTGACTAAAAATCCTGACCGGTTTCAATGACTCTACTCCATAAATGCCAAAGGAAAGCCCTCCTCTTGAATATGTAGCTGTTGTGAGAAAGGCTGCAGCCGACAATGATCCTAATTAAAACCTGCTTATCTAGTGTACTGGAGGCGCTACACTCACAGGAACATAGAAACAATCCATAACGCCGGCATATGCCATTTCCGTACAAGACTGACTTTGCTCTATGCCTATTAATGCTGGCAAAGTATCTTATCGTCTCACACCCGGTCCCGGGCTGTAATTGTCAAGTACCCACAGGTAGTTGGCCCGCTCGAAAGCCGCTGGGTCGGCGGCATGCTGTTGACTGACCCTGCCCTTGAGTTCTGCGATGGAGTTGAAGCCCTGCTCCTCCATCCATGTCGCCATGTCCGATTTGATTTGTGCAAGCCGTTGAGGCCCATGGCTAATGAGCGTACTACAGAGATGTGTGACATCCGCTCCCGCTAGCAGCATCTTGAGGGCATCCCTGGCTGAGTGAATACCACCAGTTGCAGCCAGGGAAAGCTCCACGCGCCCGTACAGGATGGCAATCCAGCGCATGGCAAGCAAGGCGTCCTCGGATGAAGAGCGGGGCAGCTGGGGCGTGACCTGTAAGGTATCCAAATCAATATCAGGCTGGTAGAAACGATTGAACAACGCGACGCCGTCAGCGCCAGCCGACTCAAGCTGTTTAACGAAATGCGGAATTGTCGTGAACTGGGATGACAGTTTGACCGTAATGGGGATGGTCACTTGGCTACGAAGCTCACCTACCAGTTCCAGGTAACGGGCTTCCAACTCGGCGCTGGAGGGTTTGGTATCGGCCGCCACGTAGTAGGCGTTGAGTTCCAGGGCGTCGGCACCGGCCTGCTGGAGTTCACAGCCGTGCTTCACCCAGCCGTCCAATGACACGCCGTTGAGGCTGGCAATGACGGGGATATCCAGACTGTGCTTCAGTGCGGCAAGATGCTCCAAGTATTGATCCAGACCGTGCTGGTGTTGTTCATGAAAGGGCAAGAAGCTACTCGCTTCGGCATGGCCGATCTCCTGGTGGATGAGAAAACGGTTCGTTCTCTCCTCTTCATGACGCAGCTCTTCCTCGAACAGAGAGTACATCACAATCGCCGCCGCGCCAGCATCCTCCAGCTCCCGGGCCGTATCCAGGCTGCGTGAAAGCGGCGAGGCTGACGGCACCAATGGGTTGGCCAGTTTCAATCCCAGATAATCTGTACTCAGATCGACTGTGCTCATGATTCCTTGCCCTCCTCGTCCTGGCCTTTTGCAGCGATAGTCTGCGCCGCTAATGATTGGTAATGCCGATAGCGGGCATCGACGTCAGCTTGAGCTTCGCGCATGAGTTGCTCGGCTGCTTGCGGATGTGTCCGCCACAGTAAGCTAAAGCGTGTTTCCGTGGCGGCGTAATCACGGTACGGAATCGACGGCTCGGCAGAATCCAGGTGCAATGGATTTTGTCCCTGTTCGGCCCGTCGTGGATCGTAGCGTAGCAAGGGCCAGTGTCCACTGCGCATGGCGAGGCCTTGTTGACGCAGATTATTGGATAAGTCAACGCCGTGGGCGATGCATGGGCTGTAGGCAATGATGAGGGACGGACCCTCGTATGACTCAGCTTCCAGGAACGCCCGCAGGGTCTGGGTATCCTTGGCCCCAAAGGCGACCTGGGCGACGTAGACCTGCTCGTAGTCCATGGCCATACGCGCCAGATCCTTCTTGCGTGTCGGTTTGCCGCCCGCTGAAAACTTGGCTACCGCGCCTCGGGGCGTAGCCTTTGAGGTCTGGCCGCCCGTGTTGGAGTATACCTCCGTGTCCAATACCAGAATGTTGACGTTGCGTCCCGAGGCAAGCACATGGTCGAGTCCGCCGTAACCAATATCGTAGGCCCAGCCGTCGCCACCCACGATCCAGACACTGCGCTTGATGAGGTATTCCGCCACCGCATCCAGCGCACTTGCTGCGGGATCGGATATTCCGCTCAGGCGTTTTTGCAACTCGGCAATGCGGTGGCGCTGCTCCTCGATTCCGGCGGCATCGGCCTGATCCGCACCCAAAATTGCATTGACCAACTCCTCGCCCACAGCGGACTTCAGCCCTTGCAGCAGTTCACGCGCATACTGCGCCAACTTGTCGACAGCGATGCGCATGCCAAAGCCGAATTCTGCGTTATCCTCGAACAGCGAATTGGACCACGCAGGCCCGCGACCCTCGCTATTTTTAGTCCAAGGTGTGGTAGGCAGATTGCCCCCGTAAATGGAGGAACAGCCAGTCGCGTTGGCGACCATCATGTGATCGCCGAACAGCTGACTCGCAAGCCGCAGATAAGGGGTTTCGCCGCAGCCTTCGCAGGCCCCCGAGAACTCGAACAGCGGCTGTAGCAGCATCGCACTGGGCAAGGCAGACTCCCGCACCTTGCTGCGGTCGTAGTCGGGAAGCTCAAGGAAGAATGCCCAATTGTCACGCTCCTGTTCCCGCAACGGGGCCTGGTTTGCCATGTTTAGTGCCTTGCGCTTGGGCATGTTCCGGTCCCGGATGGGACAGACGTCCACACAAAGACCACAGCCGGTGCAGTCCTCGGGCGCCACTTGGTAGCTGAAATGCAGCGCCTCTTCGAATGCCTTGCTTCTGGCGGGCGCATGTTTGAAGGTTTCAGGCGCATCATCAAGCTGTGCGGCTGGAAACACCTTACTGCGGATAACGCTATGGGGGCAGACGAATACGCACTTGCCGCATTGTGTGCACAGATCGGGCTCCCATACGGGGATCTTCAGCGCCAGGTTGCGCTTTTCCCAGGCGGCCGTTCCCAGGGGAAAGGTGCCGTCGGCCGGAAGCAGGCTCACTGGGATACTATCACCATGTCCGGCGATGATTTCACCGGTGACACGCCGAACAAAATCCGGGGCAGCGGGAGAGACAGGCGGGGATTTGTCGAATTCGCTGCTGACCTGCTCGGGGATCTTGACGGCCTTCAGACCCGCCAATGCTGCATCGATTGCCTTGATGTTCGCTTCGACAATGCGCAGTCCCGCGCGGGCGTAGGTTTCCCGTGCCGCCTCCTTGATGGCGGCAATGGCTTCATCTCGCGACAATATCCCGGCGATGGCGAAGAAGCATGCCTGCATGATGGTATTGATGCGGCCACCAAGGCCCAACTGCTCTGCCATACGATAGGCGTCGATGACGTGGAAAGTCAGGTCTTTCTCAATGATCTGCCGCTGTGCGTTGCGAGGCAAGGTATCCCATACCTCGCTGGGTCCCACCTGCGAATTGAGCAGAAACATGCCACCGTGTTTTGCCTTTTCCAACATCTCATAACGGTCCAGGAATATCGACTGATGGCAGGCGACAAAATCGGCCTCACCATCGCCGATCAGATAGCTGGAGCGGATAGGACGCGGCCCGAAACGCAGATGGGAGACGGTGACAGCCCCGGCTTTTCTGGAGTCATAGACGAAATAGCCTTGCACATGCCGATCGGTCTTTTCGCCGATAATCTTGATGCTGTTCTTGTTGGCGCTGACGGTGCCATCGCTACCCAGGCCGTAAAAAACGGCGCCTATGTTCACCTTGGCCGCGTCGGTGCGGAAGGTGGGATCCCAGGTCAGGCTGGAGTGGCTGATGTCGTCGATGATGCCGATGGTGAAGTGGTTTTTGGGCCGCGCCTTGCCAAGCTCATCGAATACACCCTTGACCATCCCAGGCGTGAATTCCTTGGAGGAAAGCCCGAAACGGCCACCAGTGACATGTGGCATCTCTGCAAATCGACGTGGGCCGGCGATGTAATCCTGGGCCAGTGCGGCCAGCACATCCTTGTATAAAGGCTCGCCATCGGCGCCGGGCTCTTTGGTTCGATCGAGCACTGCAATGCTGCGTACCGTTACTGGCAGGGACTCTAACAGTGCCTCGGGCGAGAAAGGACGAAATAGACGCACCTTAACCACGCCCACCTTTTCACCGTGTGTCTGCAGGTGTTGCACGGTCTCTTCGGCGGCCTCTGCGCCGGAGCCCATTAATACAATGACCCGCTCCGCGTCTTCGGCCCCTACGTAGTCGAACAGGCGGTAGTGGCGTCCGGTGAGTTCGGCAAACCGGTCCATGACGTCTTGTACGATGCCCGGCATGGCGGAGTAGTAGGGATTAACCGTCTCGCGGGCCTGGAAATAGACATCAGGATTTTGCGAGCTGCCACGTAGCACCGGGTGTTCCGGCGATAGTGCCCGGCTCCGGTGGGCCTGAACCAAATCATCGCGAATCAGGGCGCGAATCGTATCTCGCGTTATGGGTTTGATCTTGGCAATCTCGTGCGAGGTGCGAAAGCCATCAAAAAAGTGCACGATGGGCACCCGTGCCTCCAGGCTCGCCGCTTGCGCGATCAAGGCAAAATCCATCACCTCCTGAACCGAGTTGGCCGCCAGGAAAGCGAATCCTGTGGTCCGCGCTGCCATGACATCGCTGTGATCACCAAAAATGGATAGCGCCTGCGCCGCCACTGAGCGCGAGGCCACGTGAAACACCGCCGGAGTCAGCTCACCGGCTATCTTGTACATATTGGGGATCATCAGGAGCAGACCCTGGGAGGCGGTAAAGGTGGTGGTTAGCGCGCCACTCTGCAATGCACCGTGAATAGTGCCCGCCGCACCTCCTTCACTCTGCATTTCAACGATTTGGGGAACGGTTCCCCACAGGTTATTGCGCCCCTCAGAGGCCCACTGGTCTGCCCATTCGCCCATAGGAGAAGCCGGCGTGATGGGGTAGATTGCGATGACTTCGTTGGTCATATAAGCAACGTGAGCCGCTGCCTCGATGCCATTGATCGTAACTGGAAGTTCTTGCGCCATGGGCGGCCCCCTTATTTTCTATCTGGCCTCTACGATAAGCCTCGCTGTACCAATATAACTATAGCTTCTTACACCTCCCCCTCAAGGTGCGTGATTGAATTCGCGCAATGGTCAATATTTAGATCCATTTCTTGGGCTATCGCCTTTGGTTTACTGTAGTGGTCAACTATTATCGGAGCTGAAATTTTATGATGAAACGACTTGCTCCATACAGAATCGTCACTCTTATTATCATTGCTATTATTAGAATAGATCATGTCGTCAGAGTAAGAGGGAGGAATCATCGTGAAGATGACTAAATGCGGAGAAAGTCTACCATGGGTCCCAAGCTGGCCTGCCGCTCTGCTATACCACATGCCGGAGATGTGTCTATGGAACACTCATCCTCGCGTTTACTTGCCGACTGAGGAAACAGGGAGTGCCACCTGCCCCTATTGTGACGCGCTCTATATATTAGAGGAAGCGGGTGACAACTGATGGCCGAGTTGAAAGAGAATAAAGTTTGAAAATTCTTATCGAGTTGGAAAAATCGCTTTGCTTCGCATGTGAAGTTGCATGAGCACGGAAGAATATACTGTGGTCATGCTTCTATCGCTGATGTCGTGTTTCACGACCTGCATCGGCGTCTTGCTAGCGATTCAATTGCGCGAGAATACCAGAGCGATCGCCACTGGTATTGGTTTTTCCACCGGCATCATGCTACTGATTTCGCTGTTTGAACTGATCCCTGAGTCGAACGCTGAAATCGGCTTTCATGCCACATTATTAACAACGATACTGGGGGCTGGTCTTGTTTGGGCCGCACATCTCATCATCCCGCATACGCATCTGGTCGACGAGAGCAAGAGCAGGGACACCGATCCACGCTTGATCAAATCCGTGTATCTGGTTGTCTTTGGCCTGGTCCTGCACGATGTACCCGAAGGGTTCGCGATGGCCAATGCCTATGTCGCCTCACCCTCGCTTGGTATCCTTATCGCTCTCGCCATTGCGCTACACAACCTGCCTGAAGAGTTTGCTATGGCCGTGCCGGCAGTGACACTGAAGAGCAAACGTTTTCTGTTTGGCGCAGCCCTGCTTTCTGCCCTTGCCGAACCACTTGGCGCGGTTATCGGGCTTGTCGCGGTAAATATTCTGCCATCGCTCAATCCGTTTTTCATGGCCTTCGCCGCAGGCGCCATGATCTTTGTTTCAATTCACGAACTGATCCCCATGGCACGGCGCTATCGTCATATGTGGCTATTCCTTGGCGGAATGATGCTGAGTGTGTTGGTCTATCGACTACTCGCGATGATGAGCATTGGCTAACAGTATACAATTCAGGTAACCAGTTCCCTGATGACGTCGGAAACCGATCCCGACTTTTGGACATATTTAATGCCTCTCTGTTTCAGCGCAGAGGCAAATCTGGAGCCAAATTCACCCGCGGCCAACAACGTCACCTCGTTGTCAGAAAGCAATAACGCGGCCCGAGGTGCCGCTCCTCTGTCAACCAGCAAGAAAGGGTTGGCCAATACCGCCAGTAATTCTCCCCGCTCGTCGAACAGCAGATAACAGCTCGCGCGGGCGCCATGCAATTCGACCTGGGCATCATGTTTTGATGATGTTGCAGCGATTGCGGTTTTCACTTTTCAATTCCCCCATCCATGTTTGTGAAAAAGCAAAACTATTTCTGCCCCCAACAGAAGCGGGCTAACCTGATACAGCACCCTTATCTTCCAGTCTTTGCATAATAATGCCGTTCACAATAGCAAAGCCAATCAAATACAGGCAAAGCAGCAGTGTATAACCCATCCCAAAATAGTGGATCATAAGTGGCAAAAGAGGAAGCTTGACCGCCCTACTATAAAGAAAAGCAACCATCAAGGCGCTCCTCATGCCTTGTTGCTTTAGATCAGCCAGCAAAGCATACCAAGCGTAGATGGGCCCGGTGGAGAGAATCCCGGCACCGATGGCAATGAGCCATCCCTTCAAGCCGGATTGCTTGCCAAGGTATTTCTCAATCCTTTTAGGGTTAAGGAATAGATCGGTGATGAAGATCAGGACAAATACCAGCACCAGCGCAGGGGCAATCTTATCAGCCATTTGGATAAACGAGTCCAAGGCTTGTCGCGTCAGATCCAAATCGATCACAGCGCTGATTCCATACATCAGCACCACCACTGCGAAAAACAGCCAACCCCCTTTACCTGCGGCGTTCTTATGTACCTTCTTCATCCCATCAACCTTAGCGTCAATACCATCAGAAACGCCACAGCAACCGCCGATACAAAGCTGATCAGGTTACGATAGATGGCAAAGCGTTTACCCAACAACAGGGCTTCAGCCGGCAGTTGCACTATGCCCACCGTCACCCAACTGACAATTAACGCGGTGACAGCAAACAGGCTTACACCGGTAGCCAATAGTTCGCCGCCGAGCAGGTAACTCACCAACGGGTGGCCCGCCGCTATGCTGCCGATGCTTGCCCCTAAAAGGGCATCCGGCACGCTATGACCGCTGAATACCGTTGTTGAAATTTCATCTGGCATGACGGTTATCACCCAACTGGTCAACAGCAACATGCCCAAGACGATTGGCAGGATATTAATAAATGTCCGCACCGCCTTGTTTAAGCTGCTTTTTACTCTATCCATCAACATAACTGGAGCCTTCTTTACGCTAATTCCACACTTCACGATTTTTTCGAATCGGTCATAACATTGATTCGGCATTCCCCCGTTTCGCACCTATAATCATAAAGGTATATTGGGTTATTAATATCCTTGTTTTCGACCTCGGTATTGTCTGGGTTTTATAGAGTAGAACGTGTTTTACTGGCTGAAGCAATCAGCTTTTTGGCACCCAACCTATTTCTACAATATGACGGTTTCGAGCCTGCACTAATTGTGAATATTTAGTACCTTAGAAATTATTTTCTGCGTTTTTAAAAAAATTTCGTTAAGGTACTTATCCAGTTCACTGGGTTAGGAAGTATTATTAATGGGTGGGCGAAAAAATCAATGAGTACCTTAGCCTGGATCATCGGTAGCAGTCTTTTGATGAGCGCGATCGCGTTGGTCGGCAGTGTCACCCTGTTGCTTAAACCAGAGACACTCGACCGACTGATCTTGCCCTTGGTCTCCTTTGCCGCCGGCTCATTGATTGGTGGCGCCTTCTTTCACATGATCCCTGCAGGCATTGCCCAAATGGGCAATACCACCGTTTTCTATTGCTGGATATTGGCCGGATTCATCGTCTTCATGGCGCTCGAACAACTGCTGCATTGGCACCACTGCCACCGGGCCGGTGCGGACTGTAAAAAACCGTTGACCTATCTGATCCTCATTGGCGATGGCCTGCACAACTTCATCGGTGGTCTGGCGATTGCAGGAACGTTCTTAATCGATATCCGGCTGGGCATCATGGCCTGGCTCGCGGCCGCCGCTCATGAAATTCCGCAGGAGCTTGGCGATTTTGGCGTGTTGATTCACGGCGGTTGGAGCAAGCGCAAGGCGCTGCTCTTTAACGTCCTCTCGGCGCTGACATTCCTGTTAGGTGGGCTGGTGGCTTATATGATTTCATTTAACATCAATATCGCGTTTTTGATTCCCTTCGCCGCCGGCAACTTTATCTATATTGGTGCGTCGGATCTTGTCCCCGAGGTCAACAAACATGGAGACCTGAAAACCAATGCCGTGAACTTGATGGCGTTTGTGTTTGGCGTCGGACTCATGTTGCTTATTAAAATCGCGCTTGAATAAGCGACCAAAATATAACCCATCGACAGTGAGGTAACATGACCACAGCCTTCATATCCCACCCCGATTGTGCGCGCCACGAAATGGGCGCGGGCCACCCGGAGTGTCCGGCGCGCTTGGCGGCAATCTCGGATCAGTTGATCGCCAGCGGAGTCGATACCCTATTGCGCCACTACCAAGCGCCGCTTGTCACGCAAGCACAACTCAGTAGAGTCCATGACGAAGAGTTCATTGAACGTATTTTCCAGCTAGCCCCTAAAGGCGACGCACTAGTTAGGATTGATCCCGACACGGCAATGAACGCTTACACGCTGACCGCCGCCTTGCGCGCGGCTGGCGCGGTGATACAAGCTGTGGACCTGGTGATGGAAGGTGAAGTTTCCAACGCGTTTTGCAGTGTGCGGCCGCCCGGCCATCACGCCGAACACGACCGAGCCATGGGATTCTGTTTTTTCAATAACCTCGCCGTCGGCACCGCCCACGCCCTCGACGCCTGGGAATTGGAGCGGGTGGCGATCGTCGACTTCGATGTCCATCACGGCAACGGTACCGAGAACATCTTTAAGGATCAGCCACACGTGTTGTTGTGTTCCACCTTTCAGCACCCTTTCTATCCTTATAGTGATGCAAACAACGGTAGTGATCATATCATCAATATTCCCCTGCCGGCCGGAACCACGGGGGATGAGTTCCGCCGCGCCGTGCAAGCCCATTGGTTGCAGCCGCTGGCGGAATTTAGACCGCAATTGATCCTGATCTCGGCCGGGTTCGACGGCCACAAGGAAGACGAAATGGCGGAATTTCGCCTCACGGAAAAAGACTATGCCTGGGTGACGGAAGAGGTCAAAACGATTGCCGATGCACACGCCAACGGCCGTATCGTCTCGGTATTGGAAGGGGGTTATGCCTTATCGGCGTTGGGGCGCAGTGTCGTAGCGCATATCAAGGTGTTGTTGGGCTGAGCTTAAGACACCTCAGGCATCGGCTGCACGCGCTTGACCTCCTCCACCGCCTCCCCGACCCAGCGATCCATCACCACACACGCCGTCAGATCACCGGTGACATTCACCGTGGTGCGACACATGTCGAGAATCCGGTCCACCCCCAGAATCAACGCGATGCCGGCCGCCGGGACGCCGATGCCTTGCAGAATCGTCGCCAGTATCACGATGCCGACACCCGGCGTACTCGGCGCCCCGATCGATGCGCCCACAGTGGTGAGCGTTAACACCAGCAAGCCGCTCAATGTCAGTTCAACACCGAACACCTGAGTCAAAAAAACCGCAGCAACTACCTGATACAACGCCGTACCATCCATGTTGACCGTCGCGCCCAGTGGCACCACGAATTGGGCGATGGGTTTGCGTACGCCCAATTTTTCGTGTGCCGTTTTCATCGACAGGGGCATGACCGCTGCGGAGCTGGAGGTGGAAAACGCCAACAACTGCGCCTCGCGGACGGCACGTAGAAACGCCAGCGGACTCTTTTTGCCGATAAAGGTGACGATCAGAAGATAGACCCCTAACAGCAACAGCAAGCCGAATATCACCGTCGCCACATAAACAGACATGCCGAGTATCGCTTCGACGCCGACGCGAATGGTGATGTCGCAAAGCAAACCGAACACCGCCAGCGGTGCGAGCAACATCGCCCAGTTGACGATCTTCATCGTCAGCGCCTGAACGCTCGTCATCAGCTCCAGAAGAGGTTTACTCAGCCGCTTTTCCAAGGCCAACAAGGCGACGCCGATGAAGAGCGCGTAGACTACAATCGCCAGCATGTCCTTATCCACCTGCGCCTGGGTGGGATTGGAAGGGATGAGCCGGGCAATTTGCTCTGAGAGGTTGATATTTTCCGGGGCGCTGCCCTCTGCTATGACAGCATGTGGCGTCTCCCCCGCCATCGCCTGCACCAGCTCGGCATTGACGAAATCGCCGGGCTTGATCTCGATCGCTATAGTGATCCCGATGACGACGGCGATCGTCGTCGTGGCAATGAAATAGGGAGCGATCCTTAAGCCGACCTTTTTCACCACATCGGAACCACCACTGCCGGCGATGCCGAGGATAATGGATGACATCACCAAGGGGATAACCACCATCTGGATCATGGCCAGAAACAAGCTACCGGGCAAAGCCACCCACGGTGCAATAGCGTAGGCCAACTCTTGAGATACCATCGCGGCCCCCGAAGGCGACAACAACAGGCCCAGGCCGATGCCAAGTACCATCGCGATCAGAATTTGAACCCACAGTCGCGTCCGCAGCAGCAGCGGTTTTTCATTTGCCCTAGGTTTCATCATCACCCTCAAAAACCAAAATAAGCGCCCAGCCCCGCATAGGAGATCGTGGCATCATAGAACTGACCGTGGGGCGCATGGCCATCGTAGACCTCCGCCATGATGCGCAGGCGGCGATGGCCCGGCCTGGCCGCACCAAATTCCAGGCCGACCTTGAGGCTGGCGTCCACTGACCAATCGTGTTGCTGCCAACTCTTCAGGTCAAGACCACTCACCAGACGACCGCCATACAGCAGCGGTTTTGTAGCGCGGTATTCCAAACCGCTGTGGAGAGCGCCTTTTTTTAGATCGGAAGGATCGCGGTCAATGAGGTATTCACCGCCGAAGTAACCCCGCCACTTTGTCCATTCATACGACAATAAAAGCTCCCAGGATTCAAAACTGAGATTGACACGCTCCGGTTGAACATTGAGTAGAAACTCATCCCCCAGGTGAGAACTCTGATGGTAAAGGCGCAAACGCGCGGCCAGCGACCCACGGCGATAGGTCAGCGGAAAACCGATCACGTAATCAGCATTGACCAGATCAGAAGACGGTGTGTCCATATTGAATTGAGCAAACAGGCCGCCGGCGATACTCAGCTGTATACCGTCGCCGGGACGTTTGCCGGCTCGACGGTAAAAACCGAAGGTCTCGCCGAACCCTACCGCACCGATATTGACGGTATCAACCGGTGTCTCGTAGCGGCGGTAGCTGGCGAAAAACTGCGGCTGCTTGGGATCGGCAAGCAATGGCGGGAACAAGCCACCTACCGGAAAGGGAATGGTGTCCGGCCGCACACCCAGAAAGCTGTAAATTTCTTGCAGTGTGGATGGTAATTCCTCGGTCGGTGGTTCGGCCGCCTGCAACAAAATATTGATGCCCTGTAACCCATCTATGTCGGGCACCCTCGTCTCAAGTTCGGCACGGCGTTGCAGGTCTTGCTCGGGCAACACAATGGTGGCGACGCCGTCTTGAACGGTCAACTGGTAGCTACCACGCTCCCAACCCAGCTCCTTGTCTACGAAACGACTAAGATAGCCGGACAGGAACGCATCGCTTACATCGTCGTTCGCCGACGCCATCATGGGAAACGACGACAGCATGACACAAACCGCCAGACACACGCTTTTTAGCATTCGCTCCATATTACCCATTCGTCTACCTACTCATGTCTTAACGCTTCAATGGGATCCAACTGCGCGGCCCGGCGCGCCGGGAAGTAACCGAAGATGACCCCCACCGCAGCGGAGAATAGGAATGCCGTGGCAACAATACCGGCATTGAACACGAACGGCACCTGCATCAGATCGGCAAGCACCACAGAACCCACCAAGGCCAGCACAATACCGATGATGCCACCGAGTGAAGAGAGCACCACCGCTTCGACCAGGAACTGCAACAACACCTCCCGCTCCAATGCACCGATGGCAAGGCGGATGCCGATCTCGCGGGTGCGTTCGGTGACCGAGACCAGCATGATGTTCATGATGCCGATGCCGCCCACCAGCAGGCTGACCGCCGCCACCGCACCCAGCAAGGCGGTGAGAATTCGAGTGGTGCCGGTCAGCATATTGGCGATCTCCTTCATGTCCATTACCGAGAAATCATCATCCTCGTTGTCGGCAACATGACGGCGTTCGCGCAGCAGCTGGGTGATCTCCTGCTCGGCCTTCTCCGTGGAGACGCCATCGCGCATCGAGACCTGGATCAGGTTGACTTTCTGATTGCCGGCAATGCGCCGCTGAAAGGTGCGCAGCGGGACAACAACCAGATCATCCTGATCGGTCCCCATGGTGGACTGGCCCTTAGCGCCCAACACACCAATCACCTGGCAGGAGAGTTTCTCAAGGCGTATCTGGCTCCCCAAAGGGGTCTGTCCACCGAACAGCTCGTTGCGTACCGTCTCGCCCAAAATACAGACCGCCTTGCCGGCCCGCAGCTCGCTATCGGTAAACTCCCGCCCGGCCGCGAGGATCCAATTGCCAACCTTAAAGTAGCGGTTATCGGTGCCTCTGACATTGGTGGACCAGTTTTCATTGCCGGATACCGCCGTCACCCCCTGGGCCGACACCGGCGCCACTGCGGCCACTGAACTGATCTCACTGGCGATGGCCTCGGCATCATCCACGTCGAACGCCGCCGCCGCGGAGCGTTGGCCCATGCCCATTCTCTGGCCAGGGGTGACCATCAACAGATTACTGCCCAGGCTGGCGATCTGATTGGTGACCTGAACGGTAGCGCCACCGCCGATGGTCACCATGGTGATCACCGCCGACACGCCAATGACAATGCCCAGGATGGTGAGGAAGGAGCGCAGGACATTGCGGCGGATCTCCCGCAGGGCCAGCAGCAGTGCATTCCATAACATCAGGCCGCCTCCCCGTTTTGCTGGTCGGATTCCACCACGCCGTCGACGAAACGGATGATACGTTTGGCGTAAGCCGCCATATCGGGTTCGTGGGTGACCATGACGATGGTAATGCCCTGTTCCCGATTAAAAGCGGTCAACAGCTCCATGATCTCCCGGCTGCGCACCGTGTCCAGGTTACCGGTCGGCTCATCGGCCATTAGCACGTCAGGATGGGTGACAATCGCCCGGGCGATGGCGACCCGTTGCTGCTGACCGCCGGACAATTCACCGGGACTATGATGTTCCCAGCCTTGCAATCCTACTGCCTCAAGGGCCTTCAAGGCGTTGTGGCGTCGCTCGGCCGCGGGCGTGCCACGGTAAATCATCGGCAGTTCTACGTTCTCCAGCGCCGAGGTGCGACTCAGCAGGTTGTAGCCCTGAAATACAAATCCTAGATAGTGGCGGCGCAAGCGCGCCCGTTGATCGCGGGAGAGCGCGCCGACCTCGATGCCCTGGAAGCGATAGGCCCCCGAGGTGGGTGTATCGAGACAGCCGAGCATGTTCAGACAGGTGGACTTGCCCGAACCGCTCGGCCCCATCACCGCGACAAAATCACCCTGCTCGATACGCAAATCAACACCGCGTAGCGCCTGCATGGCCGCCCCGCCCGTGCCGTAGACCTTAGTCACGCCCTGCAACTCAATCAATGGAGGTTGGCTGTGGTCGTTGCTCATAATCATTGGGCCTGAGTGATGGTTTCAGTGATCAGCGCCGTGCCCGGTTCGATGTCGCCCTGCACTACCTCGGTCCTGATCCCGTCCGTGGCCCCCACGCGGACAAAAACGGCAACCGCTTGTCCAGTGCGCAGCGCCCAAACCTGCTGTGTATCGCCGTTACTCTCTTCTTCATGCGATTTCGAGCCGGAGCTAGGCGGGCGTGGCATGAGCTGACTCACCAGGCTACCGCCACCTGACGAGGTCTCAGCCGTGGCAACTGGCGGCGTAAAGCGTAGCGCGGCGTTGGCAACCAGCAGGGCGTTCTCAACCCGGTTAACGGTAATATCGGCAGTGGCGGTCATGCCCGGGCGCAGTAACAATGCCGAATTATCAACACGCAGCACGGTTTCGTAGGTGACCACGCCTTCAACGGTTTGCGAGGCAAAATGCACTTCGGTGATCTCGGCGGGGAAACTGTGATCGGGATAGGCATCCACCGTAAATAACGCGGCCTGACCCACGGCGACCTGCCCCACATCCGCCTCATCCACATCCACGTGCAGCTCCATCTGGGTTAAATCCTCGGCCAAGGTAAACAGCACCGGTGTCTGCAACGAGGCGGCCACGGTTTGGCCGGGTTCGACACTGCGCTCAAGCACGATACCGTCGATCGGCGAGTGGATGGTCGCTTTGTCCAGAGTGGTCTGCTCGGCGTCGAGGGAGGCCTGTGATTGGACAACCTGAGCCTTGGCGCTTAACAGACTGGCCTCGGCACGATCATAGGCCGCTTGTGCAGCATCACAATCCTCTTCAGAGCACATGCCGGATTCGGCAAGCTCCCTCGCCCGCCGTAAATTATTCTTGGTTTCAACAACGGTGGCCTCGGCCTGTTTGACCTGCGCCTGCGCCAATTGCAATGCGGCGCGTGCCTGATTGACCCGGGCCTGCAATTGATCGGTATCCAGTTTCGCCAGTACCTGCCCCTGTTTGATACGGTCGTTATAATCCACGGCCACCATTCTAACGGTGCCGGAGACCTCGGAGCCGACCTCGACCTGGTTGACCGGCTCAAGCGTGCCGGTGGCGGTCACGGTGACGGTCAAATCCCCCCGGACGGCCTCATCAGTTTTATACTGGATCGTTTGAGAATCGCCGCCGGTGAGCCACGGCAACAGGACAACGACCACAACGACAATAACCGCTGCGGTAACGGCCCATTTGACCATGCGCCCACGCCGACTCGAAGTGTGATTGATGCCCAAGGTTTGGGCAATGTCATCGGCCTCAGTCGTTTTTGTTGGTTGATTCGTGTTGGTTGTCATGATCATTCCGCCTTGGTTTTGTCTACCGCGTCAGCAAGCGATTAATATCTTCCACGTCAGTTCCCGAGAGAACACCGACTGCCGCCTGCAACTTTAAAAGATTGTTGAGATAACTGTATTTGGCATTGGCCAGATCACGCTGCGCCTCAAAGCGTTGTTGTTGCGCATTCAAAACATCCAGGCTGGTGCGGATTCCCACCTCGAAGCCGCGCTGGGTGGTTTTCAGCGATGACTCACTGGAGATCAGGGCTTGCCTGAAGGCCTGCACCTGTAAACGCCCGCTGGTGACGGTTAGGTAGGCCTGGCGTGTGTCCAGCGCAACTTGTTCCCGTGCTTCACGTAAATCTTCTTTGGCCTTTGTAACGTTGGCTATCGCCTCACGCACCATTGAACTGCGATTGCCGCCGCTATACAACGGCATCTGAAACTGGATACCGATTACCGCAGTGGTGGTGTCACTGCCCTCACCCACCAGATCATCACCGTCTGTGGCGTTGTCACTATAACTGGCGACCAAATCCACGCTGGGGTAATACTCGCCCCGATCGTGGGCCAATGCCTCCTGAGCGGCTTTCAACGTTTTCTGCGCAATACGAATAGTGGGTGAGTGGGTTGTGGCTGCATCCTCCCACTGGTCCATATCGTCGGGTTCCAGGGGCGTCAGCGGCAAATCCCCCCTGGCTGCCGCGAGACGCGTGGGCGTTTGGCCGATGATTTTTCGCATGGCTTGCCTGCTTACCTCCAGATCATTAACGACTGCGATCTCCTCGGCCCGTGACAAGTCATGGCGTGCTTGCGCTTCATCCACATCGGTCACGGTCACTGTACCGACCTCGAACTTACGGCGCGCTTCAACAAGGCTTTGCAAGGCCGCCGCCGTTTGGGCCCTAGCGGCCGCCAACGACTCCTCGGCGATCAGCATATCGAAATAGGCCTGCGCGACGCGCAAGATGAGCGTTTGTTCCGCTAACGCAAAGGTCTGTTCCGCGACGCCGACCTGGGCCTTCGCCTGACGATAGGTCGCTAGATTTTGCATACGAAACAGCGGTTGCCTCAGACTAACGCTCACACCGTGACTGGTGAACGCTTGATTCTGTGCAGTGCTGGTCAGGCTGGAAGTTAAAGTGTTGTAACTGACATCCTGGTCGTTGCGGGAATAGTCGGCATCCAGGGTGATGGTCGGCAACAGCCCGGCGCGACCCTGAGGCAGAATTTCCCGCCCCGCATCAAGTTCAGCGCGAGCGGCAGCAAGCTGGGCATCATGATCTTGTGCCAATTGATAGGCCTCAAGCAGAGGCAAAGGTCGGGGGTCTTCTACTCCTAACGCCAGGTTGCAAAAACCCAGGCCAATCCAGACCAACATAAAGGCGCACATTGAGGGCAACAAGTTTGCAAAGCGTTTCATTATCGTCTTCTCTCATAAGTCATGGTTAGGCTTGCCTCCAATCTACGATTATAAAAAATACCCACTTCATCTCAATCAGTATATGCGTATTATTGAGTTACGGCGGCCCGAAACGGACCGCCGGGTGAAAATACTCAATCAGGATCAGCGATCCCGACGTTTTTTGCCACGCATCTCTTCCAACTGTGCCCGTTGATCGTCGCTAAGGACAGTATTAATCTTAGCCCGTTGCTGCGCACGCTGCACGATCATATCCGCCTCCAGGTCACCTTGAGCGTCAGCGACCCTGCGCACTTCCGCTTCATTAAGCAGACTTTGTTGCATCAACGCTCTCAGTTGCTCACGACTCGCCTGCATCTTTTCACGCTGCTCGCGCATTTGCTGTTTTGACCCCTCTACAATGCCTTCGATCTGTGTGCGTTGGTCATCGGTGAGATTCAGCTTTTTCGCCATGCGGTCCACATTAAACCCCCGCTCACCAGACTTATGATCCGACCCCATCTGATGGCCGTCACGCCCGCAGTCCTCGCCAAAGGGCTTGGCGAAAACCGTCGCCACCAGGCCCAATGAACTCATCACCAATACACTGGTTATTAATAGTTTGGATGATTTTTTCATGATTTAAACTCCTGTCTCTGTGTAAGTAACATGCCTTGTTGATCAAAGCATGGTGATAGATTAGTGAATCCCGGTGTCAATGTGTGTTGCGACTGAGTAAAGTTAAGTAAAGATCCATCTCGTTGAGGCGAACGGGTTGAAACTATTTCCCAACGCCCATTGCTCTTCCCTTTTTTCTGTACCGGGACTACTTGCAGCCAAGTTTGCATGAGAAGCGGGTAAAATCGGGTAAGGCTGTGTAAAGATGGGTAAAGGTTGATGGATAGGCTGTCACTTGATAAGGCGACTGTGGCACTATCAAGATAGATTAATGAAGCACTTGATCGGAAATACTCTATGAACCAAATACTGTTGGCGGATGACGACGTTGAATTGTGCGAAATGCTAAAGCAGTATTTGGAAGTCGAGGGCTTTCAGGTGGGCTTGGCTCATGATGGTGAGGCGGCGCTGAATCAGGCCCGGACAGGCGACTATGACCTGATAGTGCTTGATGTGATGATGCCGCAGCTTAATGGCTTTGATGTGTTGCGCGAATTGCGCAGGGATTCCTTGATGCCAGTGCTGATGCTGACGGCACGCAGCGAGGATGTGGACAGCATTGTCGGCCTGGAATTGGGCGCCGATGACTATCTTCCGAAGCCTTGCAATCCACGGGTACTGGTGGCACATATCCGGGCCATTCTCCGACGTGCGCAATCGCCAACACACCATGACGAAGCAACGGACTCACCGGAGACACTGACACTGGGTGATCTGGAAATCCAAACGGGTTCGCGCACAGTCACCCTGGATGGGGAGTCCATTGCCATGACCAGCACCGAGTACAGCGTGCTTGAAGTGCTGCTCCGCGACGCTGGCCATGTCGTCTCCAAGGCGGAATTATCGGAACGCGCCCTGGGCAGAGAACTGACCCGTTATGACCGCAGTATCGACATGCACGTCAGTAGCCTGCGCAAAAAACTGAAGCCACTTGCCAACGGTGAGGAACGGATCAAAACCGTGCGTGGCGTCGGCTACCAGTACACACACCGCTGAGCCTAAATGAATCAGTTGACCGCTTCGGAGGCATCTAAGTGATACACCGACTCTTCTGGAAAATCTTTCTCTCCTTCTGGTTCTCACTGATCCTGTTCGTCGGCATCAGCCTGCTGGCGGCATCGCTCTTTCTGGAGCGAACACGGGCACAGGACACAATAGAGAGTCCCCGCGACCGGCATTTAAGCTATATCGAAGCGGCGCAGTTCATTGCGGAAAAGGACGGCATTGACGGGCTTAAGTCATGGCTCAGGAAACTGGATCGAAGCGAGGCGACCCCGTTTTTACTGCTCGATGAACAAGGCAAGGATTTACTCGAACGGCCAGTATCACCGCATCTCGCCGAACGCCTAAATCACAAACAGAGAGCGCCGCATCATGTCAAAGAAGGGCAACGGCCCAGGCGCCATGATCTGATCCAATTGCCAGACGGCGGCAACTACCGCCTGGTACCGGACTTTCAGGCGGTCACCCTCAACAGGGTACTCAACAGGCCGCGGGTCATCGCGGCCCCGATTATTGTGGCCGCAATTATCAGTGGCTTGGTCTGCCTGCTCCTTGCCCGGTATCTCACAACCCCTATACTGCGCCTCAGCCGTGCGACCCATCAATTCGCTTCCGGCAACCTCAGTTTGCGGGTAGCGCCAACGATGGGCAGACGCCGAGATGAAATCGCCGATCTCGCGCATGATTTTGACAGCATGGCAGAACGGCTACAGGCGCTCATCGGCGCACAACAACAGTTGCTCAGCGATGTGTCACATGAACTGCGCTCGCCACTGGCCCGTTTGCAGGTGGCATTGGGCCTGGCGCGCCAACGTGAAAAAAACCAGGCCAATGCCGAACTGGATCGTATCGAACTTGAAGCCGAACGCCTGAATGAATTGATCGGGCAACTCTTATCACTCACCCGGCTGGAGTCCGGTACGGCACTTACCCATGCCGGGCCGGTTGATTTAACCGCCCTGCTGGCGGAAATCGCCGAGAGTACGGATTTTGAAGCGCGTGCGGAAAATCGCCAGGTGCGCATTATCCATAGCATACCGGCCACCCTCGAGGCCAACGAGAACCTGCTGCGAAGCGCACTGGAAAATGTACTACGCAATGCGGCCAGGTACACCGATGAACACACCTCGGTAGACGTTTCCCTGCAAGCGGATCATGAGCGCACCGGCTGGCTGCTTATTCAAGTACGCGACCACGGCCCCGGCGTGCCTGAAGAAATGTTGACAAAACTATTTGAACCCTTCGTGCGCGTCGGCGACGCCCGCGACCGCAAAAGCGGCGGTTATGGCCTGGGATTAGCGATCGCGGAACGCGCCATACGCCTGCATGGCGGTGAAATATCCGCAGCCAATGAACCCGATGGCGGACTCGTTGTGCGCATTCGCCTGCCGGTTGATTAATCTAGGTTGTAACTATACCCGCTACCAGCCAGGTGCGGTCTATCGACTTAACAGGCATGGATGACTGCTTGGGGTTGAAACAGCGGCTACGTTGTAACAGCTCACGCTAGGCAGCACTTCTTGTACTTCTTACCGCTGCCACATGGACATGGGTCATTACGCCCTACCTTGGTCCTAGCCTTAGCGACCTCCCTCAGAAGAGCTGATAGCTTGTTTGGCTTGCCCATATTCTTCGTAAATGCATCCATGGTCTCATCTTGTTTCCAACGAAAGTCTAGGGTGAGCCCAAAGCGCAGCGCCTGATCACGGGGCCGAATGCAGACTCCGAACCACGTCTGGGCATGCTCGGTGTATTTTCGCGCGTAGCAGTGCCTTTCTAACGCAGGGCCAGCAACTTCAATCGGGTCGTCGTTACAATGAATAGTGAAACCTGTGCTGCCACTACCTAACCCCACGGTGACATCATGATTTTTACCATCAGCGACGCTCTGCTTGGCAAGCTGCTCGATGCCTGCGCTTACTTCACGGACGGTGTCCTCAGAGAGTGTGAGGAGCGTGAAGCCAAGGTCAATTGTGGCAGGGTCAGGCCGTGTTTCGATTGCCTTAACTATGCGTCCCAATGCCATCGTGCTGAGCCGCGTTAGAATGCCATCAGGTGTGTCCTTGCCAGGTATACCTTCACGCCGAACAAGCATCGCGAGATCGAGGTCTGCGGAGATATCGTCGTCAAGCATGACCATGTCATGTTCTTTATCCAGCCAGAGATTTTGCTTCAGGTGATAGGAGAGGATCGTCAACTCATGCGATGCCATTAGCTTGTCGGTGTACCCGGTCCGGCGATCCACGTAGCTCAGAAATTGGAGTGGCGAGCTGAGCATTTCGGCTATCGCATCGAGCGCAAAAACATCCATGACGAATGGCGGTGATATCGTGTCTGTCGCCGTAAATTTCAAGAACTGCTCAGCTTGGAAACTCAGCGCTGGATAGTGGTCTGAGATCAGACAGATCACATAGATCTGCTTGAGGCTCTTCGGTAGCGTCACCGCATTGCCAGCAGCATCCTTGAAAGAGCACTTACCCTCTTCAAGAAGCTTCGCGCAGCGATAGGCTTGGTTGCATGAACTCTGAATGCTTTTTTTGAAGTCGTCCTTGATCTGTAGGTCATTGCCGCGACGGGCCTCAAGCGTCAAGCGTTTGGACTTCGCTTGTAGGACCAGAGCACGATTACCAAACAACACCAGCACATCGATTTCTGTAGCCTTGGTGTCCTTTGACTCATAGATGTCGATATTGGCATGGACGTTCTCCGCACCGAAGACCTGCCGCAAGCGCTCTACAGCAAACTGCTCGGTGAAAAGACCACGGTTCTGCATGGACGTGTTGACGTAAGTCTTGTCAGCGCCCATCCAGTAAAACGGCGCTTCGTAGAGTGCTTCGACGAGGCTATAAATATGGAAGAGTAGGTAGGTGCCATCAGGTGTGCGGATGATCGGACTAGCGTTGGCGATGTTGAAATCGTGGAGTGCTGTGAACTGCTCGTTGTGCGTGTCCGGTGGGACGGCAAACGCCGACAGGACCTTGTCAACGATTGCTGGATCAATGTGGCCGTAGCCTGCAACCTCCTGCACCGAGAACATATTGCCGAGCAGAAAGATCCCGCTCTCCGGGGGCGTGCTGCGCATGGCCCGAAGGACGCTAACTGCCTTCTCGTCTTGCAAGCGCGAAGCAGCGAAGACAACGTTGCGCGCATCGTGGATGGAGAATCCTTTGTTTGCAATGAGCCACGGATCGTCGTTCTCGTACTTTGCTGGGGAGAAGTCGCGGTATTGAAAGCTGTAGGCGGACTCGCCGCCGTAGAAGATCGGCTCACGCAACGCGGCTCCACTGGTGAATGGATTGAAACCTTCTTCGGCGATTTTGGCTGGATCAATATCCTGCCAAAACGAAGCTAACATCGCTCCGTGCATTTCCTCCAGCAAAGCTTCCGTGGTATCAATGTACTTTTTAAGGATCTGAGGCTCGGGAAGCGTGTAGTCAACCGGCTTCTTGAGCATGAGCCCGATAAGGGTCGATGTTTCAGTTCGGATAAGGCGGCTCTTTGAAAACAGGTGTTGCATGTCCTCGACCTTCATCTCGCCCGAGTATCTGATCATATTGTCACGGGAGCATAGGTACGCAATGGCATGCGCGAAGCCCGGCGATGTGCAAAGGCTTGCCAGTTCGTCAAAAATTTCTTGTTCAGAACGCATTAAAAACCACCTATACCCGCGACGAAGTAATTGTCTTAGCGGTCCATCGCTTTTGCCGAATTCTGCCTGATCAATCAAAACTGACTAATTTCCGCTTTCGCGACTGACCTGCCGTTCAAGGCTGAGAGCCCGAAGGGCTGCAACGGGTCCAGACTGTGTGAAAACTAAAAATACCAGAGAAAACATGAATACCATAACCATTCATTTTTAGAGATCTCTTCTTACAGGGTTTCTCACAAAGCCAAATTTTTATGAAGAGAAAAATAGTTACGTTTTCACACAGCCTCGGTCGTTAGCAGGCTTACAAACTGACACCGTCTGGCACGAGTAGCAAGTAGCCTGGCACCAAACCCGGTGCTCACAGCACATCCCTCTTAGAACGCTATTTTTGTCGCTACTGCGCAGACGCCAGACTCTTGCGAAACAACGACAGCGCAAACAAAAAGAACACCGTTCCGATAACGAGAATCGCCACAAAACTTGGCCACACCACGTCGAAGCCTGCGCCGCGATACAAAATTGCCTGGGCGAAACTGACAAAATGGGTGGTGGGTGCAAGCAGCATGATGTTTTGCACTATCTCCGGCATGCTCTCGCGCGGCGTGACGCCACCGGATAACAACTGCAGGGGAATGATGACCAATATGAACAGCAAGCCCAACTGCGGCATGGAGCGCGCCACCGTGCCCATGAAGATGCCGATGGAGGTTGTGGCAAACAGGTGCAACAGCGCGCCGAACATGAACAGCGGGATAGAGCCGGCAATGGGCACGCTCAGCAGACCCTGCACCACAACGTACAACGACAGAGTACAGGCTAGCAATACCACCAAACCCATGGACCAGACCTTGGCCAACATGATTTCCGCGGCACCCAGCGGCATCACCAGCAGGTGTTCCAGGGTGCCGTGTTCGCGTTCACGCAGCAGTGCCGCGCCGGTCAGGATGATGGATAACATGGTGATGTTGTTGATGATCTCCATCACGCTGCCAAACCAGGCGCTGGTGAGATTGGGATTGAACTTCATGTGCGTGGCAAGCTCGATGGGCAATGCCGTGTCTGCTCGAAAGCCCCGCACAAACTCACTCAACTCGCCGTTGACGATGTTCTGAATGTAGTTGGCGCCAATGCCCGCTTGGCTCATCCGGGTGGCATCAATGTTAACCTGAATGTCAGGCTGTTTTCCGGCCCGCACATCGCGCTCGAAATTTGATGGGATATGCAGCACAAAGGTGTAGATGCCCGCATCCAGACCCGGATCAATGTCTGTCGCGGCAATGATCGCAGGGGTCTTGAAATAAGGCCCGTAGAAGGCATTGATGATGCGCTTGGATAGCGGCGATTGATCTTCATCGACAAAGGCAATGGGTGCATTGTGCAGCTCTTGCGAGCTGGCGGTCGCCACTGCGTAAATACCGCCGGTGAATGCCCAGATGATAAAAAAGAGCAGCACTTTGTCATGCCACAGACCGCGGAATTCCTTGATACCCAGGCGGTAGATATTGGCCAAATGTTTTACCATCATCATTTTTCCTGCTTGTTCAGAAGCAACACACTCAGCAGCGTCAGCACCGGCACGAAGGCAGCCAGGACCAGAAAATCAGCATAGAGATCACTAAATTCCAGGGCTTTGGTAAAGACACCACGGCTGATATTCAAAAAATAGGTGGCGGGAAACAGCGTGCCAATCACGGCACCGGGGCCTTCCAGTGACGATACCGGACTGGTCAGACCGGAGAAACTCACCGTTGCCAGCAGGGTCACAATCGCGGTGGCGGCGAGTGCGGCGATCTGGGTTTTAGTGAACGAGGACACCAGCAGGCCTATCCCGGTTGTCGCGGTGACAAAGATCAGCGCCGCGAGGCTCAGCGCCACAAAGCTGCCCTTGAGGGGCACGCCGAACACCCATACCGCCAGTGCAGTGAGGCCGAAAAAGCTGATCATACTGACGCCGATGTAGGGGAGCTGTTTGCCAATCAAAAATTCCAGCCGAGTCACCGGTGTGGCATACAGGTTGGTGATCGAACCCAGCTCCTTCTCGCGCACCACGCCCAGCGCCATCAGAATCGCCGGAATGAACACCAGCAGCAGCGGGATGACCGCCGGCACCATGGCGTAAATGCTTTTGAAGTCCTGATTGTAGCGATAACGCATTTCGAGATTGGCCACTGTCAGCGACGGTATTTCGCCATACGTGCGCAGCGCCAACTGACTGAGATAATCGTAATTCATGCCCTGGACATAGCCGGCCACGGTCTCGGCGCGAAACGGCATCGCCCCATCCACCCAAACACCGACCTCCACCGTGCGGCCGCGCTTGAGGTCTTTGCCAAAATCGGGCGGAATCACCAGCGCCACGCTCAGCTCACCACTGGCCATACGCTCATCAAGTTCGGCCTGGCTGTCAATGGGTGGCTGTTCGATGAAGTAGCGAGAACCGGACATATTGCGGATGTATTCGCGGCTTTCGGGGGTTTGATCCCGATCCAGTACCGCGAAACTGAGATCCTCTACATCCAAAGTGAGACCGTAACCTATGATGAACATTAGAATCACCGAACCCAGTAACGCAAAGGTGAGACGAACCGGGTCGCGGATGATCTCCAGTGACTCACGGTGGCTGTAGCTAAACAGACGCAGTGGACTGAAGGCACGATTAGCTTGGCGTTTAGGTAGCGATGGCTCGGCCGCTGGGCGGGCGGCCTCGGTGACGTTGCTCTCGCCGGTCGCCTCTTGCAGATAGTCAATAAACGCCTCTTCCAGACTTGCCTTGCCACGTTTCTCAACCAGGGCCTTTGGAGCGTCACTGGCCAACACCTTGCCCGCGTGCATCAGGGAGATGCGGTCGCAGCGCTCGCCCTCGTTCATGAAATGGGTGGAGACAAAAATAGTCACGCCGTCATTGCGGGAGAGATCGATCAATAACTCCCAGAAGCCATCCCGCGCCACCGGATCCACACCGGAGGTGGGCTCATCCAGAATCAGCATTTCGGGTTTATGGATCACCGCCACCGCCAGTGACAGGCGTTGACGAATGCCCAGGGGCAAACGCTCGGCGAGATTGTCCGCATAGTCGATAAGATCAAAGCGCTCGATCATCTCCTTGACCCGTGCCGGTATCTGCGCTGTGGGCAGGTGAAACAACTGTGCGTGCAATACCAGGTTCTGGCGTACAGTGAGTTCGGCGTACAGGGAAAATCCCTGGGTCATGAAGCCGACGCGCGCGCGGGTCGCCATATCATGTGCCTTGGCGCGCTGACCGAACAGCCGGGCCTGGCCCTCGGTGGGCGGCAGCAGGCCGGTGAGCATCTTCATGGTGGTGGTCTTGCCACAGCCGTTGGAGCCAAGAAAACCGAAGATCTCGCCCCGTTCGATCTCGAAACTGACATGATCCACGGCGGTGAAATCGCCAAAGCGCATGGTCAGGCCTTCGGCCTGAATCGCCAGCGGTCCAGCGTCGGAGGACACGCGCGGCGGCACGACCAGGTCTTTGTGGCCCCGGCGCTTTTCCTCTGGCAACAGCTGAAGAAACGCCGCATCCAGGTTGTCGGTTGCCGTGTGAGCCATGAGTTCGGCAGGACTGCCGGTGGCCAGCACTTTGCCATCGTCCATGGCCACCAGCCAGTCGAAGCCTTCGGCTTCCTCCATATAAGCCGTGGCGACGACTACGCTCATCCCTTCGCGCCGTGCCCGGATGCTGTCGATGAGTTGCCAAAACTGGCGCCGAGACAACGGATCGACGCCGGTGGTCGGTTCATCCAGAATCAGCAGATCGGGGTCATGAATCAGGGCGCAACACAGACCGAGTTTTTGCTTCATGCCGCCGGAGAGTTTTCCTGCGGGGCGATCCCTAAAGCGGGTCAGCCCGGTGCTGGCCAGCAACTCGTCGATACGCCCAGCCCGTTCTTGCCGCGACTGGCCGAACAGGCGGCCGAAGAAATCCACATTCTCGAACACCGACAGGGTCATGTAGAGGTTTTTCCCCAAACCCTGTGGCATATAAGCGATGCGCGGACAGACCGCAGTACGGTGGCGGCTATCACCCATGTCACCTGCCAGGGTTTCCACCGTGCCGGTTTGAAGCTTGCGCACTCCGGAAATCAGCGCCAGCAAACTCGACTTACCGACCCCATCCGGCCCGATCAAACCGGCCATGCAACCCGCTGGAATCTCCAGATCAACGGCATTGAGGGCCACCGTATCGCCGTAACGATGGCTGAGACCACTGACACGGGCGACATAAACAGGCTGCTCGCTCATTGCGGCAGTCTCACCTGCAAGTTCTCGGGCCACTCGGCGTCAGGATCGAGACGCACATAAGCCACGCCTCGCACGCCCGTTTTCACCTTCTCAACATATCGTTTGAGGAGTGCCGGGTCGATCTGTACTTTGATCCGGAACATGAGTTTCTCCCGCTCGGTACGGGTCTCCACCTCTTTGGGCGTGAACTGGGCCCGGGGCGCCACAAAGGAAATCTTGGCGGGAATCACCAGATCCGGTCGCACATCAAGCACGATGCGCGCCTCATCGCCCACCGTCACCCGCCCGGCCTGCCCGGCAGGCAGAAAGATGCTCATGTACACCTCGGTGAGTTCGAGCACGGTCAGAACCTTGCCGCCGCCGGCCAGCACTTCACCGGGCTCTGCCAGACGATACAGTACCCGCCCGCCCGCCGGTGCCTTCAAGGTGCCGTCCCCGATGTCGGTCTTTATGCGCTCGGTGCCAGCGACAGCAGCCTCAATGGCCGCCTCCGCTTCTCTCACGCCGACCTGGGCCGCCTGCAATGCTGCCTCGGCCGTTTGTTTGGTAGAGCGATCCTGGTCGACCTTTTCCCTGGAGATGAGTGCGTCTTTGACCAGTACCTGCGAGCGTTGGTATTCCTTTTCAGCGAACGCCAGCTCGCTCTCTCGCTGGGTGACAATGGCAAGGGCACGATTCTTGCTTTCCCGCGTTTGACGCAACTGAGCCTCCGCTTCCCGCAAGTACGCTTCCTGCTGTTCGCTATCCATGCGTGCCAGGATCTGGCCCGGCCCAACCAAGTCCCCTTCCCTGGCCAGAACCTCCACCAAGCGGCCCGGAAGCTTGGTGGCAATATCCACCTCCGTGGCCTCGATTTGCCCGTTGCCGGATGCAAAACTCTCTGGAAGTCCCGGCTGCTGGAACTGCTGCCACAGATACCCGCCGACGACTATCCCAACGATCAAGATTATTCCGATGGCTATTGTTGGTGTCCGATTGTTCGCCATTTTGCACTCCTTCTATCTATAACCTGCGGTAACCGCCGAACCCGTCACAATCCAGGTGCAAAGCACACTCTAGAAAGCTTGAAACCATTACATCACCACTTCATTAAACTTAGCAGGTCAAAAAATCTTTTTCTTGCCTATTCTGACTTCGCACTTGGATAAAGATGAATAATTGAGTTTTCAACTCACTCTGACATCACCGGAATGGCAATCGTATTCCCTGCTTCATTACACTGTTGGCACTGCCAACACCTATACCTTGAATAAAGATGCGTTAATAAATTTACAGAATCGGGAAAGAATTGTTTGTTGAATCTAAATAGCTAACTGGGATAGCTTGGTTTTATTATTGCTCCACTGCTTTGCGGTGGGCCATTGCTGGTCTAACCAGCGCCCTAGCACCTCCGCCGGACCGTGAAACAGGTGCAACGACCATTCGGTCGCCGGTTCATTTTACATCCAGCCTAACGGCATTCTTTTTTAACCCTGCCAGGGAGCCTTCCCTGTCACGGGAACTCTCTCTGCACATTTTTTAACTGCTAACCAAGAGAGGTAATCCATGAACATCAATGGTGTTTTAACTATACGTACTATCCAGGGCCGTAACGGGCCATTTAATGTCGGTCGTCTGATCACTGATTTAGGGGAGTTTTCCGTTAAGGACACTCTGCTGGAACAGTATGAGGAAGGCCGCTATGAGGGAAATTTCAATGTTACACAGATATTTCCATCATCTTACTTAGCCGGTGGTCGTTTTGTGGTTGAGGTTCGGGCAACAATTAAGAGCCTGAATCTCGATGGTGTTGACGATCTCAAGCCTGAAGATAAAGAAGTAGCTTCAGAGCCTGATCCAGCTGACAACCAACCGGAATTAACCAAGACCGCTGCCCCTGCTAACGCAGATCTACCGGCTGAAGTTAACACCGAAAGCGATGGTGACCTTGATGATAATGGTGGCGATGAAGCACTGTTTGATTCGTTATGGCCGCTGGGTACTCAAGTCAAACTCGACCCAACAGTGGATCGTCTGAAGTTCCGTTTACAACGTAATCGTCTCAAGGATCTTGGTTACACCTTTGATCCTCGGGAACAGATTTGGAGCAATAGCACCGCTAACGCATAAATACGCCATCAAACCCAACCGGGGAAAGTTTCCCCTGCGGGTGCTTTCTTCGGTTTTTTTAGTAAAAATCCTAGGAGAAAGCAATGCAACAATCACTAATGCAGTTGGATATTATTCCTGATCTGTATGTCGATGCCAGTTTGGTAGATGCTTACGACAAGCTGCTGTTTTTGTCTCTATGGGGTCGTGATACCGCGATCCAGGAGTTCTTGGCCGGAATCTCACTTGCTAATGAAGAAGGCGGAATCAACAGCTTTTTTCTGTCTACAGGCACCAAGGCGAATGGCGAGCCACAACGCAAACTTGTGCAAATCGGTGAAGCCAAGCGTTTGAATCATTACAGCGGGCGAATGCCTGCCAGTAATGTGTTTGGTGGCGATATGGCGCACTTATGGGTCTTTGATCGTTTAGTCACTGAACCTGACCTTGCTAACCGCCGTACTATCGCTATATCCAAAACGATTAATCATTCGGTAGAGGATAAAATGGCAACTCAAAATCGAATCTGGCAGTTAACAAAGGCGATATGCCATCTGCCACTGCTCGACCATTGGGCTGAAACGATTATCAGCATGTTCTACCATCGTGAATGGATTAAAGATTTTGACGGCATCGGTGTTAATGGTGCTTTGATTGATCTGAGCCTGAGTGATGAAGTTGAAACAGAGATCACTCAACTCATTCGTGAGGGTACCCTCACCCTTAATTAACCCAACCAAAGCCTTCAATCTGAGGGCTTTTTTTATTAAACCCAAAATCATTTTTTATTGTTTTCGCTAGCCTCAACCCGCTACCGTCAAGCTTCAACGTGCCTCCGCTCTCAGTGGACCCGTTGCTGGCTTGCCAGCGCCCTGTGCCTCATCGAATCAACTTAGGCACAACGATCTTTAGATCGCTGATTCACTACTTTCACTTTTTCACTTACCTGCGGGGTATCTCATACCCTCTAGGGTCATGGTGTGCCCTGCTCTATTTCATTATCAAGGAGAAATACCATGGGTTGGTTATTTACTAACGGCGCAACTAAGTCTGACATCATCAAAAATCTGATAAAGGCAGAAGAGAATGACAACCGTTACTGGAATACAATCGCTCACTGTATACGTGGCGATGTGCTCTGGGCAGTGGTCGAAATCACGTTTAAAAAAGAGGATCGGAAAGATCATTTCATCGCCTGCTATCTATTGATGAAATCAGAGGATAGCTGGGGTTATAAAGATATGTGCGAAAGCATGGGGCCACTTCGGTACTCTTGCCCACTTAAGTATCTAAAGATGACACCGGTTACCAATCAGAGTTGGCGGGATGAAGTTATCGCCTACCATAAACACCAGTCTCAGAAGCTTGAGATTGGCCAGAAAATCAATCTAATCAATGCATGCATCCCTTGGGTTGTCATTACCTCTAAAAGACCACTACAGGGTGCTTATGCAGGTACGCATTATCGTATTCCTCGGCGAATGCTCGGTGATGTTGTCGCCGCTTGATCCTCATCACTTCTAAAACCCTATGGGGGAGATATCTCTCCCACTGGGGCGGTATTTCTTCCGGTTACTCATTCAATCATCAGGAGAAATACCATGGCTTTAATGTTTCAACGCCTAGCGCGTAATTTCATCAAAAACGGTTACTACCCAACCGATGCCGACACCATGGCACGGGTTCTATCTGCATTGTCAGCCCCTAC
>Ga0316204_10001074_pt1 | contig 81186 bp, 52 predicted proteins | sample 6monrhotite_MG_2_FD_205661 | JGI IMG/M metagenome (GOLD analysis project Ga0316204, IMG submission 205661) | Microbial mat bacterial communities from mineral coupon in-situ incubated in ocean water Damariscotta River, Maine, United States -... | ecosystem: Environmental > Aquatic > Marine >... | reverse complement strand
CTCAAACTACGAGCCCGCGACTGCCAAGACCGATCGAAGCGTCACCAAAAACATCCGTCAAACCGAGCCGAACCCCCGAACCCCCGAACCCCCGAACCCCCGAACCGACAACCGAACCGCCGAACCGACAACCGAACCGCCGAACCGACAACCGAACCGCCGAACCGACAACCGAACCGCCGAACCGACAACCGAACCGCCGAACCGACAACACAAACCAGCTACTCCCGATCCAATGTCCGACGAACCGCCTCACGAAGCTGCCGAACCGAAGGAGGCTTCTGAACCAACTCCGCCCCCCCCAGATCAACCTGATGACGCACAACATCTTCGCTGTAGCCGGACAAGAAGAGCATCTTCAGCTCAGGCGCGATCTGCCGAAGCCGCACAGCCAGCTCGTGCCCCTTCATTCGAGGCATGATCATGTCGGAGAGCACCATCACCGGCCTGGGATCGAGCTCGGGGAGCTTCTCGAGAGCGTCGTAGCCATCGACCGCCTCGTGGGTCGTGTAGCCCGCGTCCTTCAGGATGGATGCGATCGTCGCGCGCACCGCGGAGTCATCCTCCACGACGAGGATCACCTCATCGCCGACGGGCAGCGTCGCGGGCTGCTCGCGCTCGCGGGTGGCGCTCACCGTGGTGTGAAGCAGTCGGGGCAGCGCGATCCGAAAGGTCGTGCCCACGCCGGGCTCGCTGTAGATCCAGATGTGGCCCTTGTGTTGGCTGACGATGCCGTGGATCGTCGACAGGCCCAGGCCCGTTCCCTGCCCCAGCTCCTTTGTGGTGAAGAAGGGCTCCAGGATGCGCGGCAGGATCTCCGGCGGGATGCCCTGGCCGGTGTCTGACACCGTCAGCAGCACGTAGTCCCCCGGCTCGACGTCCGGCTGGTCCACCAGATCGCCCTCGGTGAAGCTTCGGTTCTCGGCGGTGATGGTGAGCCGACCGCCGTCCGACATGGCGTCCCGGGCGTTGATCACCAGGTTCATCACGACCTGCTCCATCTGCCCGATGTCGGCGCTCACGGGCCAGAGAGCCTCCGTCGGGGTGTAGGTCATCGTGATGTACTCGCTGATGAGCCGCTTCAGCATGGGCCCGATGCCGAGGATCACCGAGTTCAGGTTGACGGCCTCGATGGCGAGCACCTGACGCCTGGAGAAGGCCAGGAGCTGCCCGGTCAGGGCGGTGGCGCTCACCGAGGCCGCGGAGATCGACCCGGCCATTGCGAGCACCGCATCCTCGGAAGAGACGTCCTCGATCAGCTCCGCGTTGAGGCCGATGATGGTCAGCAGGTTGTTGAAGTCGTGGGCGACGCCGCCGGCCAGCAGCCCCACGGCCTCCAGCTTCTGAGACTGACGGAGCTGCGCCTCCAGGCGATCGCGCTCCTGCTCGGTCTGGTGCTGCTCGGTGATGTCCGCGGCGATGAAGCAGCGCAGCGAGCGCAGCGGGTCTTCCGGGTTCAGCAGGAAGCGGGTGACCAGGAGCACCCGCTGCGCGCCGTTGATGGTCACCTCCACCTCGCGGCGCGCGGTGTCCTCGTCCGCCTCCAGCAGCTCGGGGAACAGCTCACCCAGCCAGACCGGCGCTTCGGGGATGAGCTGCATCTGCTCGTAGAACTGACTGCTGGCGCGGAGCACGGCGCCGCCGCGATCGGTGATGGCGACCAGCAGCGGCGCGAAGGTCATGATGCTGTGGAGCTCGAGGGCCTGGCGCTTCACCGGCGCGCTCAGGCGGCGGCTCAACAGGTAGACCCCGGCGACCGCGGCCGCGAGAGAGACCAGCAGCAGCCCGCCGATGAGCGGCGCGCCGCGGCGCAGGACGTCCTGGCGGCTCTGCGTAAAGACACCCACGCGGACAGTCCACGGGGTCTGTCCCTCGAAGCCGACGTTGACCCGCTCGAAGACCTCGGTCACATGGCGGCCGTCGACGAGCCGCTCGCGGGTGAACGCGGCCTCGCGCTCCAGCGCCGCCAGCGCGGTCACCCACTCGCTCTCGATGACGGGATCGTCGAGACGCTCGGGGTCGCTGTGGGCCAGGCGCTGGCCATTCTCGTCCAGCACCACGACGTAGGCCAGCGACTCCCCGGCCTTCTCCATCATGCCCTCGGTCACCATCTGGACCCGGTGCTTGCCGGAGAACTGGCCGTAGCGGATGCCTTCGACCGCTGTGCTGGCGGTCAGCTGAACCAGCGACCGCCGCTGCTCATACAGCTCATTCAGGAAGAACGCCGCGCAGACAAGGATCATCAGCGACATGAGGACAACGAACAGCGGCCCGAAGGCCGCCGCCATCTGGCGGTCGATGCGATTCAGCGGTCTGCCGGCTCGCGCATCCCTGGCTCCCAGCGCGTCGAAGTACTCGGCCAGGGTTTATCAAAAGCGGCGGGCAGCGGCCCCATCCAGCCGGGATAATGGTCGAGAGTCTCAGCGGTGATGGGGAAGGTGGGCACCAGGATGTGCTTGGGTGGGGGCTGGCCGATCAGTATGCCGTAGCCGGCCTTCATGGCCTCGGCGCCCAGGGGGCCGCAGAACTGCGCGGAGTCGATGACCGTGAGTCGACCGGCTTGGATGTTCTTCACCGACTCGGGGTCACCGTCGATGGAGGCCACGGCGATCTCGGTCCGGCCGGCGGCGAACAGCACCTCGACGAGGGCCAGCCCGCCGCCGTCGTTGACGGTGAAGACCACGTCGACCGAGCCGGGCCTCGGGAAGTCCGCCAGCAGCGCCTCGCCGGCCTTCTTCCCGCCGACGGGCTCCACCCCCTCGTAGCTCTTGAGCAGGGTGAAGGGCTGCTCTCTTGCGCGCAGCGCGTCCAGGAAGCCGTCCAGCCGCTCCACCGTGGAGGAGACGTGCGGGTACTCGACGACCACCAGCTTGAGCGGCGCGATGTCCGGGAAGCGCTCGGCGATGAACTCGCCGTCGTCGTAGCCAGCCTGGTAGTTATCGGAGGTGAGGTAGGCCGCGAGGCTGCCCCCGCTGATGTACTGGTCGTAGGCGACCACGGGAATGTTCGCGCGGTTGGCGGCCTGCAGGGGGGCCATCAACGCGGCGTTGTCAGTGGGCTGGACGATGATCAGATCCACCCCGGCGCTGACCATGCTCTGCATCTGGACGATCTGGTTCTCGATGCCCTTGGGACCGTCTCCGGCGACCTCCACCTGCAGCTTGACGGGCGGTCGCCCCTCACCGGCCGCGGCGTTGATCCGCTCCGCCTCAGCCTCCAAGCCCTCCTTCATCGCGACCTGACCCGGGATATTGTCGGACCAGATGAGGACGCCGACGTCCACAGGCTCCTGAGCGAGCGCGCGCGGTGCGGTGACTGAGACGAGGGAGAGGAAGAAGAGCAATTTGGAGCTGACGCTTGTCGGAAACGGTGCTCAATACTCGCACATCAGCTACCGCCCGGTCGATCTTCTTCGCAGAAGAGCCCTCCCTCGTCATCGCGAGCACACACCGCGCGCTCAAGCCCGACATCCTCCAGAATTGCGACCGCGACGCCATCACTGAGGGCCGCATCGACCACGCAGATCGCCTGCTGTGGGGCCTCGAAGAACGCCTCGGGTACCCTCGCCAACATCGGGGGCAGGTCTATGCGGGGTCTTCCGGTATTCCAACCCCATGTTTTCAGGTTCGCTGATCCACGGAGCGCGCCGCGGGAGTAGACTGCGCCCATGAATCTTCAGGCACCACACTTCGCCCGCATCGGCCGCGCCCTACTGACCCGACGGGTGCCTGTCTACGCGCACTTTGGCATCACCCACCGCTGCGATCTGACCTGCAAGATGTGCGGGATCTGGCGCTACGGAAACAAGAAGGAGGAGCTCTCCGTCGATGAGATCCACGCCATGGCCCAGCGCTTCGCTCGCATGGGCGTGGTCCAGGTCGCCATCGGCGGCGGCGAGCCCTTCGCCTACGAGAACCTGGAGGAGGCCGCCAGGGGCTTCATCGACGCGGGCATCAACCTGCGGCTCCTGACCAACGCGGTCCAGGTGCCCACCGAGCGCCTCCAGAAGTGCCTCGACTACGGGGTGGAGAACTTCTCCATCTCCCTCGACAGCCTCTACCCCGATCGCTTCGACTACATCTGCGAGAAGGAGGGCTCCTGGGAGGGCGCGGTCCGCAACATGACCTGGCTCGCCAACGAGCTCCGCGGCACCGGCGGCACGCTGGTGATGAACACCGTCGTCAGCAACCTGAACCTGGAGGAGATCCCCGACCTCGTCCGCTTCGCCCAGGCGATCGGCTTCCACATCTCCCTCCTGCCCATCGAGCTGCTGGCGGACGCCAAGGACGGCGTTCGCAACTGGGAGGCCCGCTTCATCCGCCACCGCCCGGAGATGGGCCTGAAGGCAGGCCCGCAGGGCAACGTGTCTGAGCGCATCGACAAGACCTACGCGGAGCTCATCCGCATGAAGAAGGCCGGCGCGCCCATCCTGAACTCGACGCCGTACCTGCGCGCCAGCGCGACCTACCTGAAGTCCGGCCGCTTCCCCGCCGACGGCTGCGACGCCGGCCGTCTGTACTTCTCGGTGTCCCCCAACGGCCAGTTCACCATCTGCCACCGCACCTCCCACGACTACATCCACATCCTGGATGACGACTTCGAGGAGTACTTCAACTCCCTGGAGTACGAGCTGAGCCGCAAGACCGAGGCGGCGAGCTGCGAGGGCTGCATGCGCGCCTGCTGGATCGACACCAGCTCCATGTTCCGCACCTTTGAGGGCTTCTTCGACACCGCCAAGATGATGCTCACCCCCGACCGACGGACCCCGCTGAGCTGGTCCGAAGCGCAGGAGTGGGCCCGACACGACCCGGTCTGATCCGTCTGATCAGCGGCTAATCCACCATCAAGCGAGAACCCTTACGTCAGTGACGCGGGGCAGGTACGATACAACTACGTCCATGAACTCAACCCTTCCGCCCGGGGGCGCCAACCCGCGCAAGGTCTCCCCCAGGTACGCCCGCGAGTCCCTGTCCCTCCTGGATCTGGACGTACCCCACCTCGATCACTGCATGGACGCGGTGCTCAAAGAGCTGGAGCTGCGAGGAGAGCTCGACAACGAAGAGCTCCACCGCGTCGTGGAGCACCTGCTCCAGCGCCACGCCGACCTCGGCCCCGATCAGCTGAAGAACGGCGTCGCCATCGTCCACGAGCAGGTCCACTTCTCGGGCGTCAACGTCCAGGTCTTCGTGCGCCTGAAGGAGCCGCTGGTCGACCTGTACGGCGACGATGACTGGCCCCTCCAGTACGTCTGGGTGCTGTTCTCCAGTGACCCCACCCACCCGCACATGCCCGTGGCCGCCGAGTTCTCCAAGCTCATGGGGGACGAGGAGTTCCGGGTCCGCATGGCCGACGCGGAGGACTGGGAGTCCGTCACCCGGGTGTACGAGACCTACCTCGACGAGGAGGTCCACTTCGAGCACCGCATCCCCGATGAGCTGCGCCCCACCGGCCGCTTCATGGGGGGCTTCATCGCGGACATCAAGCGCCGCGCTCCGCACTACCTCTCGGACTTCACCGACGGCCTGAACAGCAAGTCCGTCGCCAGCGTCTTCTTCCTCTTCTTCGCCTGCCTCGCGCCAACCGTGGCCTTCGGCGGGCTGCTGACGGTGATGACCGACGGTCAGATCGGCGCCATCGAGATGATCCTCAGCACCGCGGTGTGCGGCACGCTCTACGCCCTCTTCAGCGGACAGCCGCTGACGATCCTGGGCTGCACGGGCCCGATGATCGTCTTCCTGGGCATCCTCTACCAGCTCTGCGAGACCCTCGGCATCCCCTACCTGCCCACGATGGCGTGCGTGGGGCTGTGGACCATGGTCTTCCTGCTCATCATGTCCTTCACGGAGGCCTGCAGGCTGCTGCGCTACTTCACGCGCTTCACCGACGACACCTTCGCGGCGCTGATCAGCTTCATCTTCATCACCGAAGCTCTGAAGGACATGGGCAGCGGCTTCAACGACCCCAACATCTCCCACGACACCGCGCTCTTGAGCCTGCTGCTCGCCCTCGGCACCTTCTACATCTCCGGCAACCTCTCGCGCATGCGCTCCAGCGCCTACCTGCGCCGGCAGGTGCGGGAGTTCCTCGCCGACTTCGGGCCCGCCATCGCCATCGCCTCCATGACCGGCGTGGCCCTCTGGCTGCACGCGGTCGATCTGGAGACGCTCGCGGTCCCCGAAGAGTTCGCGACGACCTCCGGCCGGAGCTGGTTCGTCAACCCGATGGACGCCCCCACCTGGGTCTGGGGCGCGAGCGCCCTGCCCGCGGCGCTCGCCAGCATCCTGCTCTACCTGGACCAGAACATCACGGTGCGCCTGGTCAACAACCCCGCCAACAAGCTGAAGAAGGGCGCCGGCTACCACCTGGACCTCTCGCTCATCGCCGTGCTGGTCGGGGCCTGCTCGCTGTTCGGCCTGCCCTGGATGGTCGCGGCCACGGTCCGCAGCCTGAACCACGTCCGCAGCCTGAACACCGTGGAGCAGCACGAGGGCACGGAGATCGTCACCGGCACCGTCGAGACCCGCGTGACCGGCCTGCTGGTGCACATGGCCGTGGGCGCGAGCCTGCTGGCGCTGGGGCTGCTGCGGCAGGTGCCCATGAGCGTGCTGTTCGGCCTCTTCCTCTTCATGGGCGTCGCCAGCACGCGCGGCAACCAGCTCTTCGAGCGGCTGCAGCTCTGGTTTATCGACCCGGCCCGCTTCCCGACGGCCTACTACCTGCGCGCCGTGCCCACCCGCGTGGTGCACTCCTACACCGCCATCCAGGGCGCCTGCCTCGCCGTGCTGTGGGTGGTGAAGACCAGCGCCGTGGGCATCCTCTTCCCGCTGTTCATCGGCCTGCTGGTGCCCGTCCGCATGCTGCTGAACCGTCGGTTCGAGCCCGAGCACCTCGCCCTGCTCGACGCCGAGGAGGAGCCCGACGAAGAGGTCTTCCGCGAGACCGGTTGAGACGAGCTAAGAGGGAAAATGCGCGTCGTCATCGCCATCTTCCGCAGGGAATTCGCCAGCTACTTCAACTCGCCGCTGGCTTACATCACGCTCCCTGTGTTTCTGCTGCTGATCGGGCTGTTCTCGCTGGTCTTCAACGACCTGTTCGACGCCGGTCTCGCGACCATGCGCACGGTCTTCTTCTGGACGGCCATGTTCTTCGTCCTGCTGGCGCCCGCCCTCACCATGCGCCTGTTCGCCGAGGAGAAGCGCACCCGCAGCCTGGAGCTCATCGCGACCATGCCGATCCACGAGCCGCAGCTCGTCATCGGCAAGTACCTCGCCGCCCTCTGCGTGCTGCTGCTCGCCCTGGCCATGACCCTGTCCTACCCCATCACCATCGCCATGTACGGCGACCTGGACTGGGGCCCGGTGATGGGCGGCTACCTGGGCCTCGCGCTGCTGGGCGCGAGCTACGCCGCCATCGGCACCGCCGCCAGCAGCCTGACCAGCAACCAGATCGTCGCCTTCCTGATCGCCATGGCCGCCTGCCTGGTGCCCTACGTCACCGGGCTCTTCCTGCATCGGGTGCCCGCCGAGATCCTGCCGCTCGTGCAGTACCTCTCCTTCGACTACCACTTCAACAGCCTGAGCCGAGGGGTCATCGACACCCGCAACATCGTGTTCTACGGCTCGGTCATCGGGGTGGCGCTGCACGTCGCCGTGTTCTCCCTTGAGCAGCGGAGGCTCTCGTAATGCAGCTCCGCCGCGTGCTCCGGATGAACTCCGTCCTGCAGATGCTCATCGTGATCGTGATGGGGGTGCTCGCGAACACCTTCGCCGCGGATCACTTCGCCCGCCTGGACGTCACCCAGGACCGCATCTACACGCTCAGTCAGGCGAGCCGCTTCCTCGTGGGGCAGCTCGACAAGCCGCTCGTGGTGAAGGTGTGGTTCACCAAGGGCCTGGAGACGCCCTACAACAACCACGAGCGCATCCTCGTGGACAAGCTGGAGGAGTTCCGGGCCTGGAGCGGCGGCCGCATGGAGATCGAGGTGGTCGATCCCACCGACGATCCCGAGGCCCAGGCGGAGGCCCAGCGCCTCGGCGTCGCCCCCATCCAGTACCGCTTCCAGTCCAAGCAGCGCTCGGAGCTGCGCCAGGTCTACATGGGCATGGCCATGCTCTACGGCGATCGGCAGGAGGTGCTGCCCGCCGTCACCCGCGTCGCCACCATCGAGTACGACCTCGCCCGCAGCATCAAGACGCTGATCGACGGCGAGGACCGCAAGGTGCTGGGCTTCCTGACGGGCCACCAGGAGGTCAACCTCGCCGAGGAGCGCGGCCCCGTCGAGACCCTCCGCACGCAGCTCTCCGAGTCCTACGAGCTGCGCGAGGTGCAGCTCGGCGGTGAGGGGGGCGTGCCCGAGGACATCGACGCCCTGCTGGTCATCGGCCCCAAGCGCGCCATCGGCCTGCGGGAGCAGTACCAGCTCGATCAGTACCTGATGGCCGGCAAGCCCGTCGCCCTCTTCCTGAACAACTACCGCCCGGACATGCGCACCTTCCGCGCCCAGCAGGTCGTGCACGGCATGGAGGCCTGGCTGGGGCATCACGGCCTGCGGCTGAACCGGGATCTGGTGATCGACCGCAAGTCCAACGGGATGCTCCGCTTCCCCGTGAAGCAGGGCAAGTACATCACCCAGACCCCGATCAACTACCCGCTGATCCCCAAGTCGACGGACCTCGCCCAGGACGATCTGATCGTGAAGGGCCTGGACTCCATGCTCTTTCCCTTCTCCTCGTCGATCGATGTCGCCGCGGATCTGCCGGACCGGCTGAACGCCCGGGTGCTCGCCCGGGCGAGCGCCGATGCCGGTCGGCTGAAGGGCGTGCAGCGGGTGGATCCCCCGGCCTACGCCGAGCGGCTGCCCGAGGAAGAGGTCGGCCCCTGGACCGTCGCCGTCTCGGTGCGCGGTGAGTTCGAGAGCTTCTTCGCGGGCAAGCCCGTGCCCAAGCCCGCGGTGACGACCCCCGGCGCCCCCCCGGAGCCGCCGACCATCAACGAGTCCGCGCCCTCGCGCATGCTGGTGGTGAGCAGCGCGGACATGGTCGCCAACAACATCGCCTTCGTGATGAACGCGGTCGACTGGATGGTGCAGGACGCCGCGCTCGTGAGCATCCGCTCCAAGACCGTGCAGGTGCCCTCGCTCGAGCCCATCGAGCCCGGCACCCTGACGATCCTGAAGCTGCTCAATCTGCTGGGGCCCGCCGCGCTGCTGCTCATCATCGGCGGCATCCGCGCCACCCTCCGGCGGAAGGGCTGACCCATGTTTCTCACGAAGAAGACCTGGATCCTCGGCCTCTTCATGCTCCTGCTGGGCCTGATGAACGTCATCCCCAGCGGCGGCGGCGATGTGGCCGAGCTGCCCGCGCTGCCCATGGTCGCGCCGGCCGCCGTGAGCCGCATCGAGATCGCCCGCGCCACCAAGGAGAAGGTGATCCTGAACCGGGACGAGGACGGCATCTGGATGATGACCGCCCCCTTCGAGGCGCCCGCGGACGAGCCCGGCCTGAACCGGCTGCTGAGCCTCTTCGAGGACGGCGTCACCATGGACGCCCGCCTCGACGACGGCAACCTCGAGACCTACGGCCTGGACTTCCAGAACGGCGTCGTCGTCGAGCTGTTCACGGGCGCGGGGGTGCCGATGGTGTCCTTCGTGGTCGGCATGGACACCCGGGGCGGCAGCTCCTTCGTCCGCCTGAAGGACGAGGAGGTCGTCTACCGGGCGCGGGTCGGCGGGCGCTACCAGTACGACCGGGACGGCGAGGACTGGCGAGAGCGCATGGTGGTCTCGGAGGATCCCGCGGACGTGGTCGAGGTCGCCATTCAGCAGGGCGACGAGGGCTGGCGCTTCCAGTCGGTGGATCCCACCATGACCGATGGCGGCCCCGGCGTCGGCTGGTCGCTGGTGGAGGAGCCGGACTTCGATCTCGACGACCGCACCGTGGACGCGCTGGTCAAGCAGCTCACCACCCTGCGGGCCGGGCGCATCCTGCCCGATGACTACGACGGCGGCTTCGACGAGCCCGCCGCGACCGCGCGGCTGACCTTCAGCGACGGCGAGCAGCTCACGCTGGCCGTCGGCGCCCGCAGCACCGAGCGCGCGAGCTACGTGCGCCGGGACGATCGGGCGTTTGTCTATCAGGTCGCGGGTGTGGTGGGCGTGCGCCTGCTGCAGGGTCTGGAGACCTACCGGAACCTGAACGTGCTGAGCTTCGAGCGCGGCGATCTGCTGTCGGTCCGCTTCAAGGACGAGGGGGTTCCGCTCACGGTGAGCCAGACCGCCCCTGGCGTCTTCGGCGTCACCGATCCCCCCAACGTGGACCTGGACCCCCGCATGCTGCTGGCGGCGGTGGCCACCCTGGCGGATCTGCGCGCGGACGGCACCGTGGACGTTCCCTCCGAGGAGGCGGGCTTCGACGTCCCCCGCGCGACCCTCACGCTGCGCTTCGAGGGCGGCGGCGAGACCGTGCTGGAGATCGGCGACCCTCTCCAGGATCCGCGAGGTCGCACGATGTACTTCGCGAGGGTGCTCGGCGGCGATCGGATCTACGCCCTGCGCGACGCGACCTGGGCCAATGTTCGCAAGGGCTTCGGGCGAGCGGGGTAGCGAAAAAACGGGCTCCGAACTCAGCCGCGGCATGTCTCGGCATGTCACGCGATCGGAATCGCTCCGTTTTTTTCTGAATGGTGCCCGGGGGGGCGGCGTCATTGCCGGCGAACCAACCGCAAGGTGTTGGGAGGAAACAACAATGACTCGGCTCTTCATACCTCTGGCCGCTACCCTCGCACTGGCAACAGCCGGTGCCCCCGCCTTCGCCGCCCCCATGGACGGCGAGGCGCTTGAGCCCGCGATGGAGGCTGACGCTGTCGAGCATCAGTCCGCCGATCGAAAGGGCGGTGGGAACAAGGGCAGCTCCTCGGCAAACCGCAACGGCGGCAGCTCCGGTGGCGCTCACCACGCGGCCCCGTCCCGCGACAACAAGCAGGGAAGCCAGGCGCGCAGCGCCCCCAGCGACCGCAACACCAGCTCCAACGCCTCGCGCCCTGGAAGCAGCGGTCAGCCCAACGCGGCCCGCCCTGACAGCAGCCGCCCCGGCAGCAGCGGTCAGCCCAACGCGGCCCGTCCGGGCGCCTCTCCGGACCACAGCCGCGCGGGCCACGCCAGCAGCGGCGGCCACAAGCGCCCCAGCGCCAACCACGGCAACGCCTCCAAGGCGACCCCGCACAAGAAGGCTTCCGCAGCGAAGCACCACAAGGTGACGACCCACAAGCGGGCCACCGCCCACAAGCGGGCCTCCGCTCACCGAAACGCGGTCACCCGCTACCGCTCCTGGCGCACGGGTCGGGCCAGCCACGGGTGGCGCTGGTACCACGGCGTCTTCGTCTACCCCCCGCGCTCCCGCACCACGGTGCACGTGAGCGGCGGCGGCGGCGGCGGCGGCAACAACCAGGTGTCCCGTCCGGATCGGTCCCTCGACCGCACCAACCAGGTGTCCGTGGGCTTCCGCACCGGCAGCTACATCAGCGGCTACGACGACGGCGGCTCCTTCTCCGACTTCGGCCTGGGCCTCCAGGGTAGCTGGCGCGCCACCGAGTCCCTCGCGCTGGAGATGGCGTACACCTACCACGACGACTCGTTCGACGAGTTCTCCGAGCGCCAGACCGCGCTGATTCAGCCCTCCGTCGAGCTGCACGCCTTCCCCTGGAGTCGGGTCAGCCCGTACGTCTCGGCCGGCGTGACCTGGGCCAAGCGCTCCTATGACGACGCCTACTTCGACGGCATCCAGAGCCGCACCGCCTATGTGCAGGAGACCGCCAGCGGTCCCCACGCGGGCCTCGGTGTGGAGCTGGGCTTCGGCGACCGCGCCGCGCTGGACATCGAAGCTCAGTACATCGGCTTCCTGAACACAGGTGACGACGAGGGCGCCAACGGCGGCCTCCAGGGCACCGCGGGCTTCAACCTCTACTTCTGATCACGCTTGGGGCGGCCCCCTCCGGGGGGTCGTTATGGGGCTACGCACCGTCTGAAAGGACACTCCTGGCGGCCCCCCGTCGATGGCTTCGGCTGTCGGCGGGGGGCATTTTTCGTGATCAGCGCTTGGGCGGCGGCACGAAGCGGATGGTCTCGCCGGACCACTTCACGGCCTCGGCCCGGCTCAGCCAGCCCGCGTCGGCCATGTTGCTGAGCACCCAGCCCACGCGCACCTCGCTGGCCCGGCCGCGCATGTACCAGTAGTCGTGGTACTTCCGCGGCGAGGGGAGCAGCACGGCCAGGAAGGCCGCCTCGTTGGGGTTCAGGTTGAGCGGGCGCTTCAGGAAGTAGTAGTCGCTGGCGGTCTTGATGCCGTAGATCTCCGGGCCCCACTCGACGATGTTGGCGTACAGCTCCAGGATGCGCCGCTTGCCCAGCGCGCGATCCAGCTCGACCGCGATCAGCAGCTCCCGGAGCTTGCGCGCGAAGGTGCGCTCGTTGCCATCGAGGAAGAGGTTCTTCACGAGCTGCTGGGTGAGCGTGCTGCCGCCGCGCCCCAGCTCGCCCTCCTCGGCCGCCTCGGCGAAGGCCGTCGCGATGGCGCGGGGGTCGTAGCCCCGGTGGCCCCGGAAGGAGGCGTCCTCGGCGGACTGGATCGCCTGGAAGACGGACTCGGCGACCGCGCCGTAGGGCACCCAGCCGCGCGTCCCCTCGCCGGTGACGCGGATCTCCTGATCGCCGTCCCTGTCGCGCACCAGGTACTCGAAGCGGCCGCCGCGCAGGCTGTCGACGGCCTGGGCGGCCCCCTCGACGTAGAGCTTCTCCATGCGCGGCACCAGCGTCCAGGCGCCGTCGGGCCAGGAGTAGGTGAAGCTCGCGCCCAGCGTGCCCTCGACGGTGCCGCGCCGCAGCTCGGGCACCGCCCGGGCCATGGGCGCCAGCGCGTCGGCGGCGGGGGTGTCGGGCATCTCGGCGGCGAGCTGGCAGGAGGAGGGCGGCAGCCCGTCGCAGTTGACCTGCAGCGCGACCCGGATCGCCCCCACATGGAGCTCGCCGGTCATCGCCTCCGGCTCACCGGAGAGCGACAGCGACCAGTCCTCGACCTTGATCGACTGCTTCGCCAGCCGGGGATGGGCCACGACCAGCGCCTCGGAGTCCACCTGGATGTCCCAGCGGTCTCCCAGCGACACCTCGATCTGCAGCGGCCCCGCCACGTTCTCCAGCGCCAGCTCCTGATCGAAGCTCACCCAGGCCCGCTCGCCCTGCGGGCCGGGCACCTGCGCGGAGATGCCGTCGCCCGCCAGCGCGACCTGGCCGCCCTGGAAGCTCCCCGCCATCCCCTCCGCCAGCACCTGCTCGCCCCAGCGGAGCTGGAGGTCGTCGATGGCGACGACGAGCGCGTTCAGGCCCCCGGGCAGCTCGGGCAGCGAGGGGACCGCGCCGCTCCCGTCAGCGCTATCGGCCCCGTCGGCGCTCTCAGCACCCAGCGAGCCCCGCAGCGCCTTCAGATCCACGTCGACGCCGCTGACCCGGATCTGCTGGTACGTCCGCAGGTCCACCTCGACGGCCGCCGCGGTGACGCCCTTCCAGGTGACCCCCTCGAAGCGGCGGAGGGTCACGTCGCGGTGCAGCCGCTCCCAGGTGATGCCCCTCGCCTGGAGCTGCTTCAGCCCCTCCTGCTCGGCGTAGTACGCCCCGCCGACGAGGGCGACAGCGAGCACGATCAGCAAGAACAGCGCCCCGAAGAGGAGCTTCTTCAACGGGCGACCAGCACCGGCACCGGACCGCGCTCCTCGACCTCCCGGGTCACGCTGCCCCACACCGCCTGCACGAGGCGGCTCTGCTGGCGGTGACCCATCACGACGAGGTCGTGTTTCCGCGCGACGTCGAGGATGCCCGCCTCGGGGCTCGGGGCGTAGCCCACCTCGAAGGTCGCCTGGATGCGGTCGAAGTCAGCGTCGCCGAGGGCGGCCTTCACCGACTCGTGCAGCGAGGCGACCTCGGCCTCGGAGTCCACCGTCTCGATGTAGGGGAACACGGACAGGAAAGTGCAGGAGGCGCCGGAGAGGATGGCGAGCTCGGCGGCGCAGCGGGCCGTCTCGTTGGCGTCCTCCTCGCCCTCCTGGGCGGGCTCCAGCGCGCAGAGCACCGAGGAGAGCTTGGAGAAGGGCCGGCCGGTCACCAGCAGCACGTCGGAGGGAGACTCCCGCAGGATGCGGCCGGCGGTCGAGCCGACCAGCAGCCGGTCAACGAGCCCGGTCTTGCCGGTGCGCCCCACCACCAACAGGTCGGCGCGTGGGTCGCGGGCGACGTCGGTGGGGGAGCCCATCTCCAGGCGCGTCTCGACCTCCAGCCCGTGCGCGCGGAGCTGCTCAGCGACGCCCTGGAGCTGCTCCTCAGCGACCAGCCGCAGCCCCTCCAGCCCGCTCAGAGCGTGCACGACGGAGACGCTCGCGTTGTAGACGCGGGCCAGCGCGCATACCGGTTCGATGCAGAGCGCGGAGTGGGGGGAGAAGTCGGTGAGCCAGGCCAGGTGCTTGTACATACTCCGAGTCTATCCCGTGATGGTACCGTCCTGCAGGAGGCCTTGATGCTCTACGTTGGAAGTGACGTCGCCCGCCTGCGGCGAGTGATCATCCACAGACCCGGGGTCGCGCTGGAGCAAATGCTCCCGCACCACATCGAGCCGGGCAGCCCAGACTACCTGCTGTTCGATGACCTCGTGCATGTGCCCCAGGCCCAGAAGGAGCACGATCAGCTCCGCAAGGTGCTCTCCACCACCGCCGAGGTCGGCGATCTGAGCGACATGCTCACCGACGTGCTGAGCAGCTCGGACGCGCGGGCGGCGCTGCTCAAGGCGCTGCAGCGGGTCGAAGATCTGAGCGGGGCCGCGGTGCGGCGGCTGGGCGGGCTGGAGCCCGCGGACCTCGTCCGGGCTGTTGTCGCCGGCGTGATGCCCGGAGCGGCGTCGGCCGATCTGATGCTGTCGCCCCTGCCCAACCTCATCTTCACCCGGGATCTGGCCGCGGTGATGGGCCCGCTGCTCGTCGTCGGCAACGCCAGCAAGCGGGCGCGGCGGCGGGAGAGCCTGCTGACCTGGGCGCTCGTGGAGTACCACCCCTGGTTCAAGGGCGCGGAGGTCTCCCAGACCTCCCACTCCGTCCGCCAGGGCGGCGGCGCCTTCCCCAAGACCGTCGAAGGCGGCGACGTGCTGGTGATCTCCGAGTCCCTCGCGGTCATCGGCGCCAGCGAGCGCACGAGCTGGTCCATGATCACCACCCTCGCCCACGAGCTCGTGGATCACGGCTTCACCCGGGTGCTGGTGGTGGAGATGGCCAAGCAGCGCTCCTCCATGCACCTGGACACGGTCTTCACCATGGTCGACACCGACACGGCGGTGGTGTATCGGCCGCTGCTGGAGCCCGGCGGCCGGGAGGAGGTCCACGTCACCAAGCTCCGCAAATCCGGGGACGACATCGCCGTGGAGGCCATGCCCGGTGACTTTTTGGAGGCGCTCGCCGCCGAGGGGCACCCCATCAAGCCCATCTACTGCGGCAACGGCCACCCCATCCACGAGCGCCGCGAGCAGTGGACCGACGGCTCCAACTACGTCGCCATGAGCCCCGGCGTGGGCATCGGCTACGCCCGCAATGAGCGCACCGCCGCCGCCATGAGCGAGGCGGGCTTCCGGGTCGTCAGCGCGGACGCCTTCCTCCAGGAGTTCCGGCGGGACTTCCGGGAGGACTACGACAAGCTGGTGGAGTCCGGGCGTCGGTACGCCATCCAGATCACCGGGCCGGAGCTGTGTCGGGGGCGGGGCGGGCCGAGGTGCCTGACGCTGCCGCTCAAGCGCGGCTGATCCGGTCGGTCATCACGCCGGCCAGTCAGGTCAGCTACTCGCGGCTCGTGCCGCAGGAGACCTGGATGTCCTGGTCCATGCTGTAGAAGCTGGCCTCCAGCTCGCCGACGTGGAACTGGGCGTCCTCGTAGGCCTTCTGGGTGATCTGCGAGGAGGTCCGGAAGTCCTTGAACTTCTCGCCGTCGGTCGAGCAGCCCCCGAGATCGTTCATGCACCACGCCACGGCCGCCTCGGCGTTCAGCCAGCGCTGCTCGGCGGCGACGACATCGTTGGCGAGGTAGCTGTCGATCCTGGCCTGGTGATCGGCGCGGCTCTGTCGGGCGGACTTGCAGGCGGGGGAGTCCTTGCGGCCGCCGGTGGAGCCGGTCTCGGCCTTCTCCTCGGGCGCGCGCTCGGCGACGTCGTCGGGGACGGCCGGGGGCTCTTGATCCGTGGGCGTGGGGTCCGGGGTCTCACCGGACTGGAGCCCCGCCAGGATGTTCGCGACCTCGGAGTTCTCCGGCGGCGGCGGCGCGCTGCTGGCCGCGGGCGTGTCGTTTCCACAGGCGAAGAGCAGTGCCAGGAACATGGCGACCTCCGATACGAAGCGGGAGCATAGCAGGATAGCGCTCTGCGAGGTTGGTGTTTAGGTTGCGAGTATGCGTTCCCTTCCCCCACTGTTGACCGCCGCGCTCGCCCTGTCAGTCACAGGGTGCAGACCCGCTGAACCCGCTCCGATCCGCGTGGTCATCGTCGTCATCGACGGTGTCCGGCTGGACGAGAGCTTCGCCGCGTGGGACTCCGATCTCACCGGCGAGCCCGCCCAGCAGACCATGCCGAGGATCTTCGAGGAGCTCGTCCCGCAGGGCACTCTGGTGCTGCCCACCTACAACATGGGCACCACCATCACCGCCCCGGCGCACGTGACCATGTTCACCGGCGCCCGCCAGCGGCTCGCCAACTTCTCGGTCGACGAGGGCCCCGGGCTGTACCGCCCCGAGCGGCCCACGCTGGGCGAGGAGCTGCGGCGGCAGACCCAGGCGACCCAGGAAGAGTCCATGATCCTCGCCAACGCCGATCTGGTGTGGCCGCTGGACTGGTCTCTGATGCCCGGGTACGGCCCGGAGTTCGCCTCCGAGTGGTTCTTCGTGGCCATCGCCCCCGGCGAGACCCAGCCCGCCCCCGACGACTCCTTCGCCACGGTGGCCCTCAACCTGGAGCTCCAGGAGACGCCCCGGCGGCTCGTGCTGGCCAACCTGAAGGAGGTCGATCGAAAGGGCCACTACGGCGACAGCATCGCCGACTATGTCGGCTCCGTCGAGGAGCTGGATCAGCCCATCATGGACCTCTGGGAGGATCTGTCCGCCGACCCGGTCTACGGCGACCGCACCGTGATGGTCATCACCTCCGACCACGGCCGGCACCGCATCGAGGACAACGCCGAGTTCGGCGAGGACTTCTGGCGCAACCACGGCGACGCGACCGCCGGCGACCGCGAGGTGCCGCTGCTGTTCGTCGGCGCCGGCGTGCGGAAGGGCCAGGTCGTCGAGGCCCCCTACACCCTCGAAGACATCGCGCCCACCATCGCGGCGCTGATGGACATCAAGATGCCCTGGGCGCGCGGCGTGCCCATCACCGAGGCCCTGAACGAGGCGCCCGACTGGACCCGCAGCGGCCTCGGCGCCATCGCCGCCAGCGGCGACTACATGGTCGAGGAGATCTTCGAGAGCGACGACGCCTGGCGGCGCGGCGGCGTCTGGTGGGAGGGGCAGCGCCTCTCCGATCCGGACGCCTTCGCCGCCGAGTCTCCGGCGGTCGTGGACACGGGTGACGGGGCGATGGCCTGCTGGCGCGAGCTCAAGATTCACCACTCCTGGATGCCCTGGGTGCCGCGCTGCGCGCTGCTCGCCGACGACGGCACCGTCACCGCGATCGACGGCCCGCAGGCTCAGGTCGGCCCCTTCTGGGAGCCCGATCTGCGGATGGTCGAGGGCTCCACCGGCAGCGTGGTGCACGCCGCCTACATCAACAACCCCGACGACATCGGCGAGCTGGGCCAGAACAACGACGTCGCCCCCCGGGAGGCCCGCTGGACCGGCGCGGCCTGGGAGCTCGGCGTCATCACCGAGCCGCAGATCTACTACCCCACCGATCTCTCCATCGCAGACCTCGGAGAGGGCCGCGAGGTCTGGGCCTTCGCCGCCAACCCCGGCGGCAACGGCTCCCGCTACACCCGGCGCATCTACGTCCAGCGAGCCAGCTGGGGCGGCGCGGGCGCGCTCGACGTCGGCGCCGTGCGGCAGCTCACCCCCGACGCCCAGGCCCCCGACGCCTACGACTGGCGCCAGGAGCGCCCCACCATCCGCGTCGACGGCGACAGGCTGCACATGGCCTTCACCAACTTCCAGGACAACCAGCGCCAGATCTGGCGGGTGAGCTCGGACGACGACGGTGAGATCTGGACCCCCGCCGAGGTCGTGGTGGACGATCCGGGCCTCTACGCCAACCTCCCCCCCGTCTGGATGGGCGACCGGCTCGCCTGGGTCACCCACGACGGACGGGCCGCCAACGTATGCGCCGAGGGTGGAAACGGATCGAATACCTGCATTCGACTGGACACCGACCGCGTGTCGGATATCGCCTGGGACGGCTCACTCCTCCACATCGTCCGCGGGAACCCTGACGGTTCCTGGACCCGACAGGCTCTATCCCTATAGGAGGCTCCTCCGATGGCCATCCTCCCCATCCTCACCGTGCCCAACCCTCTGCTCTATCAAAGGAGCCGCGCCGTCCGAGAGGACGAGTTCGGCCCGGAGCTGTTGGCGCGTATGTCTGACATGGCCGAGACCATGTACGCCGCCCCTGGCGTCGGTCTCGCCGGCGTACAGGTCGGCGATCTGCGCCGCATCATCGTCACCGATCTGGACGATGAGGAAGAAGAGGACAAGAAGGAGCGCGGCAAGAACCTCGTCATGTTCTGCAATCCGGAGATCCTGGAGACCAACCAGGACAAGATCACCTGGGAAGAGGGCTGCCTCTCGGTGCCCGAGTTCTGGGAGGACATCGTGCGGCCCTCGCGGGTGCGCGTGAAGTACCGGGAGCCGGACGGAACCCACCGCGACGAGTGGTTCACGGGCTACCCGGCCGTGATCGTGCAGCACGAGATGGATCACCTTGAGGGGGTCGTCATCCTCGACAAGGTCAGCCGCCTGAAGCGCAGCCGCTACCTGAAGAAGGTGCGGAAGCGCGAGAAGGCCGAGACGTCCTGAATGGCCTTCAAGATCTGCTTCTTCGGAACCCCACCCTACGCGGTCCCCACCCTGGAGGCGCTGGTCGAGGCGGGGCATGACGTCGTGCGCGTCATCGCCCAGCCCGACCGCCCCGCCGGCCGGGGTCGCAAGCTCGTGAGCCCGGCGGTCGCCGTGCGCGCCCGGGAGCTGGGGCTGGACTGCCGGCAGCCCAAGGGCATCCGCACCGGCCCCTTCCCCCGCAACTTCAAGGCGCTGGATGTCGACGTCGGGATCGTCGTCGCCTACGGCCGCATCCTGACCGCGGAGCTCCTGAGCCACCCACCGCGCGGCATGATCAACGGCCACGGCTCCCTCCTGCCCCGGTGGCGGGGCAGCGCGCCCATCGAGCGCGGGCTGATGGCCGGCGACACCGAGGCCGGCGTCACCACCATGCTGATGGACGAGGGGCTCGACACCGGCGACATGCTGCTGCGCCGCGGCCTCCCCATCACCGACGCCGACGACGCGGGCACCCTGCGGGCCCGGCTCTCCCGCCTCACCGCCGAGATGATCGTCGAGACGCTGGCCTCGCTGGACGACCTCACCCCCCGGGCCCAGCCCGCCGAGGGCGTCTGCCACGCCCCGCCGCTGACCCGCGACGACGCGGTCCTCGACTGGTCCCAGACCGCCCGCGAGAGCTTCAACCGAGTGCGCGCCTTCTCCCTCCGGAGGGGCGGCGTCACCACCTTCCGCGATCAGCCCTTCAAGATCCGCGTCGCCCGCCCCGCCGGGAGCGAGCACGGAGCGGGCAAGCCCGGGACCGTGCTGGTCGCCGGCAAGTCACTGGTCATCGCCTGCGGCGAGGGCGCCCTCGAAGTGGTCGAGGGTCAGCTCCCGGGTAAGAGAGCCGTGGGCGGCCGGGATCTGGTCAACGGTGCCCGCATTCAGGTCGGAGAGATCTTCCAATGAGCAGCCGCCCCTACCCCATCATCTCCCCCTCCATCCTCTCCGCGGACTTCGCGAAGCTCGGGGAGGACATCGCGAGCGTCAGCGACGCGGACTGGATCCACGTCGACGTGATGGACGGCATGTTCGTGCCCAACATCACCATCGGCCCGCTGATCGTGAAGGCCGCCCGGAGCGCGACGGACAAGCCCCTCGACGTCCACCTGATGATCGTCGACCCCGACCGCTACGTCCCGGACTTCCGCGAGGCCGGCGCTGACTGGATCACGGTGCACGCCGAGGCCAGCGCCCACCTGGACCGCAGCATCCAGCTCATCAAGTCCACCGGCGCGAAGGCCGGCGTGGCCCTGAACCCCCACACCCCCGAGACCGCGCTCGACTACGTGCTCGAGGAGCTGGATCAGGTGCTGGTGATGACGGTGAACCCCGGCTTCGGCGGCCAGTCGCTGATCCGGCGGGTCTTCCCCAAGATCGAGCGCCTGCGGGAGCGCATCGAGGCGCTGGGCCTCGACACGGTGATCCAGGTGGACGGCGGCGTAAAGACCCACAACGCCCACGAGTTCCTGAACGCCGGAGCCCACGCCCTGGTCAGCGGCTCCGGCGTCTACAAGGCCGACGATCGACCGGCCGCTATCGCCGCGCTGCGGGCCGCGGCCGAGCGCGTGGAGCGCTGGCGCTGATTCGCCAGCACCAGCAGTTCTGCACATGACGCCGCAAATGCGCGGCATGGTTTGTGCAGAACCGACTTGATTGCAGAGCGTCTTTCTCCGTAGGGTGACTCCGAGGCACCCCAAGAAAGGCAACATCAATGAACCTTATCGCGCTCTCTCTGCTCACCCCTGGCTACGCCTGTCCGACCATCGCGACGGGCACCCCCTCGGAGCTGAGCTTCGACACGGCCCAGGTCGCCATCGTCCGCGAGGACAACCGCACCACCTTCTCCGTGTCCATCAACCCGGCGGGTGACCCCCAGGAGTTCGCCCTGGTGATGCCGGTCCCGGTGGTGCTCGAAGAGAACGACATCAAGACCCTCGACCCCGAGGTCTTCGGGCGCCTCGACGCCTACACCGGCCCCCGGCACGTCTACGACGCCGGCTGCCCCTACAGCTACGACGACTACGACTACGGGAGCGGCGACTGCGGCGGCTCGATGGACGCCGGGATGTCCGCCGACAGCGGCGGCAGCAGCACCGCGGACGAGTACAGCAGCGTGGAGGTGGAGGCGGAGTACCTCGTCGGCGGGTACGAGATCGTCATCCTCTCGGCGGAGGAGTCGGACGACCTGTTCGGCTGGCTGAACGCCAACGGGTACTACCTGGCCGCTGGCGCCGAGGACCGGCTCCACGAGTACATCGAGGCCGGCAGCTACTTCATGGCCGCCCGCGTCTCCGGCGAGATCGCCACGGCGTCCGGGGACTCGCTGCCCCCGCTGCAGGTGTCCTACGAGTCCGACATCTTCTCCATCCCGATCCGCCTGGCCGCCGTGAACTCGCCGGGCGAGCAGGACATGGTCATCTACGCCTTCACCGCGCTGAGCGAGGGCGAGACCGCCGGGCGGGTGGGCATCGCCAACTACCCGGCCTTCGAGGTGGCGAACAAGTGCATGTGGGGCGACGACAACACCGAGGACTTCAACGACTTCTACAAGGCGCAGTTCACGGACGCCTGGACCGCCATGGAGGACGCCGCCTGGACCGTCGAGTACGCGGGCACCTGGAACGACTGCAGCCCCTGCAGCAGCACCTCGATCACCCAGGAGGATCTGTTCAAGCTGGGCTACCGCAGCGAGCGCTTCGGCGACAAGCACCACCTGACGCGGATCCGGATGCGGTACACCCCGGACCAGGCCATCGAGGACATCGTGCTCTACGGCTCCGGCCTCTACGAGCCCCTGGTCACCTCCTTCGCGGACATGAACAACGAGCACAACGCGACCTGCATCGAGTACTGCGACCCGATGGATGCGCCCACCACGGGCGAGCTCATCGAGCCCGCTGAAAAGTCCTACGACGACTGTGACTCCGGAGACTCCAGCGTCGGCCTCATCGACGGCAAGGGCTGCTCCACTGGCGGCTCCACTGGCGGCTCCACTGGCGGCCCCGGCGCCGCCTTCGCCCTCCTGAGCCTGCTCGGCCTCGCCGTCCGCCGGCGCTGCTGACGGCGGCCCACGCCGGAAATGCGCGACTGTCTGCACGACTTCCGCACGGCTGAGACGGCCCGAGACGGAGCGTCAGAGGTCGTGACGGAAGACGACCGGAGGGATGACAACCGCGCAGGCGAAACGGGTGAAGCTCGAGCTCCCAAACCAACCGGAGCCCCGCATGACTCGCTGGCAGTTGATCGCCCTCCTCTCCATCACCACCGTCGCCGCCGCCGTGATCGTCCCCCGCCTCCAAGCGTCCGATGACGTCGACGTCGAGCACCGCACCGCCCTGTCCGATCCCGCGCGCGCCTCGGAGTGGTCGGCGACCACGCCGGCGCCGACCGCCTCGCACATCGACGCCCTGCACATCCGCGCGGGCCTGGATCGCGGCGTGCTCTCCGGCGGCGACAGCGAGCGCTACCTCGTGGTGGAGGTGAGCGCGGACGAGGCGGAGGGCCGCGCGCGGATGCCGGTCAACCTGGCGCTGGTGGTCGATGTCTCCGGCTCCATGAGCGCCTCCCGGAAGATGGAGTACGCCTACCAGGCCGCCCGGGAGCTGGTCGATCAGCTCGACGAGCGCGACCTCTTCTCGCTCGTCGCCTTCGATGATGTCGCCACCACCGTGCTCCCCCCGACCCCGGTCGCCGACCGGGCGGCCCTCTATCAGGCGATCGATGGCATGTACCGCGGCGGCGGCACCGACATCTATCGGGGCCTGAACGCCGGCCTCCTGCAGCTCCGCCACAGCGAACACCCGGGGGCGAAGCGCGTGGTGCTGCTCTCCGACGGCCAGGACAGCAGCTCGGTGAGCGCGCTGGCGAGCAGCGCCGGGGCGGACCTGGAGAGGGGCGTCACCGTGAGCGCGCTGGGGGTGGGGCTGGACTTCGCCCCCGACAAGCTGATGGCCATCGCCGCGGCCGGCGGCGGCAAGTACCACTACGTCGACGATCCCTCGGCCCTGAGCGCCATGTTCCAGGACGAGCTGAACCGCGCGGGGAGCGTCGCGGCGCGGGCGGCGCGGATCGAGATCGACGTGGCGGAGGGGGTGGAGCTGCTGGAGGTCTACGGCTACGACGGCTACTCCGGCGGGGCCACGGACAGCGGCTGGTCGGCCTTCCTGGGCGACGTCTACAGCGGCCAGACCCGCAAGATCGTGGCCCGGGTCCGGGTTCCGCGCGGCACGCCGGACGGGCAGGTGGCGACCGTCAGGGCGACCTTCATCAACCCCGCGCTGGATCAGGCGCGCGCCGGGGATCTCGCGATCGACGCGGCCTGGGGCAGCCCCGAGGCCGTCAGCGCTTCAGCGGACGCCTCGCTGGGGCTGCACGCGGCCCGGGCGGTGGCCGGGCTCGCCATGAAGCAGTCCTCCAGCCTCTGGAGCAGCGGCGACGCCGACGAGGCAGCGGCCGCCGCCAGGGCGCGCATCGACGAGCTCTCGCTGCTGGGTCAGCTCTTCGGCGTCGAGCTGGTTGAGCAGCCGCTGGCCAACCTGGAGTCCCTGCTCGCCCGCCAGGACACCGTCGCCTTCGGCAGCCGCGACGCCCTGGAGATGGGCCTCAGCTCTCAGCTGAGGGCCCTTGGGTATATGGAGTAGCGTCGTCTTCGGCGAGCAGCTCGGCCAGCTCGGCTTCCAGCGCCTTGTGCGTGTAGGGCTTGTGCAGGAAGCGGCCCGCGCCGGACGAGGACATCTGCTTGAGCACCTCCGCCTCGGAGTAGCCGCTCGACAGGAGCACCGGCACCCCGGGCCTCATCTCGTGGAGGCGACGCCTCGCCTCCACGCCGTTCATGCCGGGCATGGTGACGTCCATGATGACGAACCGGATCTCCGGTCGGTCCCGGAAGGCGCGCACCGCCTCGTAGCCATCCATCGCCTCGATCACCACGAAGCCCATGCGCCGGAGCAGATCGCTGCAGACCTTCAGCACCATCGGCTCGTCATCGACGACCAGCACGGCCCCCCCGCGCTGCCAGGCGGCGACGCGCCTGTCGCCGGGGGCTCGCCTCACGGGCTCGGCGGAGATGGGCAGGTACACGGTGAAGAGGGAGCCCATGCCCGGATGGCTCTTCACCTGGATGGAGCCGCTGTGGCCCCGCACGATACCGAGCACCCCCGCGAGCCCCAGCCCGTGGCCCGTGAACTTGGTGGTGAAGAAGGGGTCGAAGATCCGCCGCTGCGTCTCCTCATCCATTCCGCTGCCGGAGTCCTCCACCTCGAGCACCACGTACACCCCGGGGACGAACTCCCCGGCGATCGCGCCCTCCAGATCCGGGCTCCAGCAGCGCCGCGAGGCGGTCCGGACCCAGATCTCACCGCCCTCTGAGACGGCCTCCGCGGCGTTGGTGATCAGGTTGATCACCAGCTGGCGGATCTGAGTGGTGTCCGCCTTGACCGCCGGCAGGTCCGAAGCGAGCTCGTAGTTCACGGTGACGGCCCGGGAGACGCTCATCTCCAGGAGCCCCCTGGCGTCCTCCACCTCACGGGACAGGTCGATGGCGTGGACCTCGAACCGCCCCCGCCCGGAGTAGGCGAGGAGCTGGCGGCAGAGATCCGCGGCCCGCTGGCCGGCCCGATCCACCTGCTCGATGTAGTGCCGGGCCCGGCCCTCCTCCGACAGCTCCATCAGCGCCATCTCGCTGTTGCACAGGATGCCCGTCAGGATGTTGTTGAAGTCATGGGCGATGCCGCCGGCCATCAACCCCAGGCTCTCCAGCTTCTGGGACTCGATGAGCCGGGCCTCGATCCGCTGGTTCGCCGCCTCCCTCTCGACCCGCTCGGTGATGTCGTGCCAGATCACCAGCACCTGATCGCCGTCCGGGCTGGAGACGCAGCGCGCGACCTCGTCGATCCAGCGGTGAGAGCCGTCTCGCCGCACCTTTCGGAGCCGGGTGCTCTCGCGCAGCCCCTCGGCGCCGAGCACCTGGCTGAAGCCCGTGAAGGCCGCGTCCCGATCCTCCGGGGGGGACAGGTCGAACACCGATGTGCCCACGAGCTCCCGGGGGGTCCAGCCCAGCTGCTGGGCGCCGAACGCATTGACCGTCTCGATGACGCCCGCGCTGTTCAGCCTGAACAGGATCGAGGGGCTGTCCCTGAAGAGCTCGCGGTAGCGCGCCTCGCTCACCCGCAGCGCCCGCTCCGCCTCCCGTCGTCGCTCGACCTCCCGCGTCATCTGCTGGTGAGCCAGGCAGCCCTCCAGCGACACCGTGAACAGGGCGAACACGTTGCGCAGCCGGTTCAGCTCCCGGGGCTGCAGCGGCTCCGCGCGGGTCGCGGCGTAGAGGTTCAGCACCCCCAGCGTGCCCAGCCGGAAGACCGCGAAGCACCCCTGCGCGTCCTCCTCGACCGCCATCCCGGCCAGCCCGGCCAGCCCGGGCTCGGAGGCCAGGACCGAGACGTGCTCGGCGTCACCGAGGCACCTGAGCAGCGGATGCGACGTCGAGATGACGGTGTCGGTGACCCGGAAGCGGGGGTGACAGTAGGCGAGGGACAGCGTCCGCTTGTCCCCGTCCGCCTCGCTGTGGAACCAGACCGAGGCGAGGCTCAGGTTCATCCGGGCCATCAGGGTGCCCAGGAAGTGGTCGCAGTTCTCCTCCAGATCCAGCGAGGTGCCCACGGAGAGGGCCAGCTCATAGAGGAGAGAGATGTCTCCCAGGATCCCGGTGAGCGCCCGCGGACTACTCATACAGAGCCCCGATAACCACGGTCTTGTTGAAGAACTCCACGACGCCGTCCCGGGAGGCGATCTCACCCAGCGAGAGCACGCCGGCCAGCGCCTCCCCGGCCCCCTGGAGCGCCTGCAGCTCTGCCTCGAAGTCCTCCTGGAGGTAGAGCACCCGCGAGATGCAGTCGATGACCAGGTGGGTCCGTACGCCGCGCTCGGCGGGCGGCAGGCTGTCGGTGAGCGCCTGCGCCGCGGCGCCCACCAGCAGCTCCGGCTCGCCCTTGAGCACGTTGAGGACCGTGTTCTCCGGGACATCCCCCACGCAGATCAGCTCGCCGGCGTCCGTGACCGAGATTGGATCGCGGACCACATCCTCCGCGCCCTCCCGGAAGATGCCGAAGGGGTAGCGGCGGGCGACGCTGAAGAAGTCGTCCCAGTCGAGCGCCTCCCCGCTGTCATCCCCCACGTCAGCCTCCACCACGCGGCGGTAGACATCGAAGGCGGGCTCCCAGTTGAGCTCCACGACGACGTTTCGCCGCGTGCGGGTCGCGACGAGGGGCCCCATGATCTTCCGCCAGCCGTGGCGCACCCCGAGGCTGCACTCCAGCGGGATCATCGCCGCCACCGCGGCGTCCTGGAGGAAGCCATCCCGGGTGAAGACGCAGGGCTCCTGCGCCAGGCTGAGCGAGCCGGCGCCGCCGCCGAAGTAGCTCACCCCACGGCCGAGGTGATGGAACAGCGCGGCCAGGAACCCCGAGACATCCGCGGCGAGCCCGTCCACGAAGACGAGCAGGGTGTAGCGCGGTCCCGAGCGGGGCAGCGCGTCTCTGAGACGCGACAGCGGCTCGCCGGACTTCAGCAGATCCGGGATCAACACGGGGGCGTCCGCGGTGGGCAGCGACCGCAGGAGGATCCCCCTGTCGTACTGTCGCTCGCCGTGGATGAGACCCGGGAAGATCCCCCCCATGAAGCTCACATTCCGGTCTCTCAAGGCCGCGATCAGCGCGGGGATATCAGGCCGCTCACGCTCGGCCACCAAGAGCAGGAGGGACTCGTCCGGACCGGGTGGGGCGCTGTCAACCGCGCGGAGGACCGCGCGGATGTCTCCGCCGTCGAGGAACACCGGGCACCTCCTCGGGAAATCCCCGAATAAGCCTAACATCACAACGATTTTCAAGGAATCGACTTCTCGGCTCCCAGGCTCGGCCGCCGCCGGGGTCGGCCGCTGCTCCGCCTCAGGAGGCCTCGGCTATAATGGGAGGCGTCCCGATATCTCCACAGGAGACTTATCCCTGAGTCCTACACAACCCCGCTGCCTCTCCATCGGCGGGTGATCTGGCGCTCGGCCTGGCTGATCATCTGGCTTACGCTTCGGCCGCTGCTGCAGATCCAGGTTGTGGGCCGCGAGCGCATCCCCAAAGAGGGCGGCGCGCTGGTGCTGGCCAACCACACCACGCTGCTGGACTTCCTGATCTGCCTCTGGGGGGTGTACCGGCCGGTGCACGCCCTCGGCACCGAGCAGGTCTTCCGACTGCCCGTCGCGGGGTGGCTGCTCACGCAGCTCAACGGCGCGCCCATCTCCAAGGGCGCGAAGGACGGCGCGGCGGTCCGACACCTCGTCGACGCCTACAAGGCGGGCCGCCTGAGCGGCATGTTCCCCGAGGGCAAGCGCTCGTGGACGGGGCGGCCGCTGCCCATCACCAGAGGCACGGGTCGGCTGGTCAAGAGCCTGGGCTGCCCTGTGGTGTACTGCAAGGTGACGACCGGCTTCATGCAGCACCCGCGCTGGGCGAAGTGGCCGCGCAGGGTGCCCTGGCGGATGGAGTACAGCGCGCCCGAGCACCTCCCCCCCGACGCCACGATCGAGGAGATCAACGACATCATCGCGAGCCGCCTGCACATCGATCCGGACAAGGTGGCGCTCCCGAAGGGCTCCTGGGGATTCCGGCTCGCCGAGGGGCTGCCCGCGTTCCTCTGGGCCTGCCCATCCTGCTTCGCGCTGGAGTCGCTGACGATCCCGGCGCGCGACCGCGACTGCGTGGTCTGCTCGGCCTGCGGCGGGCGCTGGCGGGTGGACCTCGCCTGCTGGCTGAACCCGGAGACCGAGGAGCTCCCGAGGCTGACCGTCGCCGCCGCCCGCGATCGCCTCTCCAACCACTTCGCCGCCGGAACCCACGCCCTGACGCTGGAGGCCGCGGACACGCTGGTCTCGCGGGTCTCACGCACCATGCCGAAGCCGGCGCCGCTGGAGCGGGGGCTCGCCCGGCTGGAGGACGACGCGCTGGTGATCCTCGATGAGCAGGGCGCGGAGCTGTGGCGGCTGGACTACTCGGAGATGACGGCGGTGCTGCTGCAGGTCGGCAGCGCCCTGCACATCCGGGTCGAGGGGGCCAACTACCAGATCGATCCCGGCGCCGAGAGCCGCCTGAAGTGGCACCACTTCCTGCTGACCCGGCTCAAGGCCGCGGGGTACACGGTCAAGCACTGAGAGGCTGACCTAAATCAATTCTGCACATGCAAGCGCACTTTTGCGGCATGGTTTGTGCAGATTCGACATGCTGCCCTCAGAAATTTTCGGTAGGTTGAACGCAGATAATCAGCCCCCGAGGTCGAAGATGACGCTGCTCACCATCCTGCTCGCCGCCCCTGGCTACGCCTGCCCCACCATCGTGACGGGCCAGCCCTCGGAGCTGAGCTTCGACACCGCGCAGGTCGCCATCGTGCGCCAGGGCAACCGCACCACCTTCTCGGTGTCCATCAACCCGGTGGGCGAGCAGCAGGATGACTTCGCCCTGGTCATGCCGGTGCCGGAGGTGCTCGAAGAGCATGAGATCAAGACGCTGAACCCCGAGATCTTCGGGCGCCTCGACGGCTACACCGCCCCCCGACACGTCAACGACGCGGGCTGCAGCTACCCTGACGACTACGGCGACGCCAGCTCCAGCAGCGACGACACCGCCGCCCCCAGCGACGGCGGCGGCGGTGTGGAGGTGGAGGCGGAGTACCTCGTCGGCGAGTACGAGATCGTCATCCTCTCGGCGGATCAGTCCAGCGACCTCTTCACCTGGCTCAACGAGAACGGGTACTACATGGCCGCCGGCGCCGAAGAGCGGCTCCAGGAGTACATCGACGCGGGCAGCTACTTCATGGCCGCCAAGGTCTCCGGCGACGCGGCCGCGGCCAGCGGCGAGTCCCTGAGCCCCCTGCAGGTGTCCTACGAGTCCGACATCTTCTCCATCCCGATCCGGCTGGCGACGGTGAACTCGCCGGGCGAGCAGGACATGGTGATCTACGCGATCACCGAGCTGGATGGCACCACGGACGGCGGGCGGGTGGGCCTCGCCAACTACGCTGAGTTCGACGTCCCCGACAAGTGCATCTGGGGCGAGGCCGCCGGCGAGGACTTCAACGAGTTCTACAAGGCGCGCTTCACCGAAGCCTGGGAGGGCGTGGGCGACGGGGCCTGGACCGTGGAGTACGCCGGCACCTGGGCCGACTGCAGTCCCTGCTCCAGCGTCTCCATCACCGAGGGCGATCTGCTGAAGCTCGGCTTCCGCAGCGACCGCTTCGACAAGACCGATCATCACCTGACGCGCCTGCGGATGCGGTACACCCCGGAGCAGGCCGTTGAGGACATCGTGCTCTACGGCTCCGGCATCTACGAGCCGGAGGTCACCTCCTTCGCGGACGACGACTACTGGCTGAACGCCGAGTGCATCGAGTACTGCGATCCGGCGGACGCCCCCGACGACGGCAGCACGGGCGACGGCGGCGCGGGCGATGACACCGGGACCGGCGGCTCGGATGACGGCACCTCGGGCGGCACCGGCGGCGGTGATGACGGCACCGGCGGTGACGACGGCACCAGCGGCACCGGCGACGGCGGCGACGGGGGCGGCGCGGTCGACACGGCCGCCGCCAGCGACGGCGACAGCTCCGAGAACAAGAGCGGCTGCTCCACGAGCGGCGGCCCGATCAATGGGGGCGTCTTCGTCGTCCTGCTGGGGCTCGTCGGCCTCATCACCCGAAAGCGCTGATCACCCGCCGGTGTCTTCGAGGTCGCGGGTCGCCGCGAAGTAATCGGAGAAGCCGCAGGGGAACTCCAGCTCGTAGAGGTCCGCGACGAGCTCGCAGTCCTCGCCAGCGCAGGCGACCGACGTTCCGTTGATGCCGCCCAGCTCGGTGGGGTTGACCACGTCACCGCGGACGGTCCAGCTGGTGGTGAGGATCGCGTCGACGGCCGGGACTTCGTAGACGTAGTCCCACGGCCCGCAGTCGAACCCGATCCCGTCGAGCACGCACTGGACCTCGATCCAGCCCAGCTCCAGGTCCAGCTTGCGGATCTCGAAGCCGGTCTCGATGGGGTCGCCCAGGTAGAAGTGCTCCGTCAGCTCCTCGTCGCTCGGCTCGTCGGGGCGGAGCCCGCAGGTGTCGCTGATGGCCTCCGTGCTCCACAGCGTCCAGTCACCCTCCTCGGGGATGATGGGGTCGCTGTCGGTGGTATCCGAGGCGCCCGGGGCGCTGGTGCCGCCGAACTGCGGGGTGTCTTCGCTGCAGGCTGTGAGCGCCAGGGGGGCAAGGATCCAGAACCATCGCATCTGCTCGACCTCACTCTTGGACCCGGGAGATCGGATCGGAGGCCTCATCACTCCACCGCGGCGGACTTGACGCCCCCGAAAGGTAGGGATACTGGGCTGGCGATTCGGGGTGTAGCGCAGCCTGGTAGCGCGCCTGCTTCGGGAGCAGGAAGCCGCTGGTTCGAATCCAGTCACCCCGACCATCAAACCCCTCGCTTCGGCGGGGGGTTTCTGGTTTGGATCCCGGGCTCAGGGCACGTAGTCGGCGAGCGACCCGGTGGTCAGACCGCTGCCGCCGTAGATCGTGGACCAGCGGTGTTGCGTATGGTTGTTGTAGCCTCCGAGCAGCGACGCGCTCTCTCCCCCAGCGAAGTTCTTGGTGCCTCCGCTGATCGAAGAGTTCACTCCAAAAGCCGTGTTGTTGTAGCCTCCGCTGACCGCTGTGTGCTTACCCCAGGTCTGGTTTGTGCTGCCTCCGTTGATCGACGAGGTCTCTCCCGCAGCGTGGTTGTTGTAGCCTCCGCTGACCGAGGCCCCTATGTCGCTGGCGGTGTTGACTGCGCCGCCGCTGACGCTGGCGTACTCCCCGTTGGCGGTGTTGATTGCGCCGCCGCTGACGCTGGCGTACTCGCCGCTGGCGGTGTTGCTTGAGCCGCCGCTGACCGAGGCGTAGATCCCGGTGATTGCGTTGCTCCTGCCAGCGATCAGGCCGCCGTAGCTGGAGTAGGTGTGGAAGCTGCCGATGACGAGGTTGTGGGAGCCGGTCTTGTCCTCGGTTCCGGTGCTCTCGTCGTAGCCGATGACCAGGTTGCCCAGGCCGTTGATGGCGGCGTCGGTGCTGCCCTCGCCGGACTGGATGAAGACGTTCGCGCCGCTGAAGGTGATCGCGTCCGTCGACGTGTCGACGCTCAGGTACCCCTCCAGGTCCGCGAGCGTCGCCGACAGCTCCGCGAGCGTCGCGCTGTCCCCGCTGGAGACCTCCACGCCGGCGATCTCATAGTCACTGGATGCCGTGGTCAGGGAGCCCCCCAGGACCACGCTGGCCCGAGCCGCGGAGGTGTTGATGGTGCCGCCGAGGACCGAGGCGTAGTCTCCGGTGACGGCGTTGTTCAGGCCGAAGACGGCGCCGCTGTAGCCGGAGTAGGAGTGCTCGGGGCCGACGACGAGGTTGTGGGAGCCGGTCTTGTCGTCGCCCCCGCCGTCCTCGTCGTAGCCGATGATCAGGTTGCCCAGGCCGTTGACGGCGGCGTCGGTGCTGCCGCTGCCGGACTGGATGTAGACGTTCGCGCCGCTGAAGGTGACCGCGTCCGTCGATGTGTCGATGCTCAGGTACTCCTCCAGGTCCGCGATCGTCGCCGACAGCTCCGCGAGCGTCGCGCTGTCCCCGCTGGAGACCTCCACGCCGACGATCTCGTAGGTGGTGGAGGTTGTGGCCACGGAGCCGCCCAGGACCACGCTGCTCTGATGAGAGGCCGTGTTGTTGCCGCCCCCGAGGACCGCGGTGTACAGACCGCTGGCGGTGTTGCTCGCTCCCCCCAGGACGCTGGCGTAGTCCTCGCTGGCGGTGTTCAGCCCGCCGCCGCTGACGCTGGCGTAGTCGCCGCTGGCGGTGTTGATCCCGCCGCCGCTGACGCTGGAGAGCTCCCCGGACGCCTCGTTCCCGGCGCCGCCGGAGACGCTCGCCCCTTCCCCGCTGGCGGTGTTGTTGTTGCCGCCGCTGACCGAGGCGAAGCCCCCGGTGACGGCGTTATCGAGGCCGAAGACGGCGCCGCCGTAGCTGGAGTAGGTGTGGTACTCGCCAATGACGAGGTTGTGGGAGCCGGTCTTGTCGTCGCCCCCGCCGTCCTCGTCGTAGCCGATGATCAGGTTGCCCAGGCCGTTGACGGCGGCGTCGGTGCTGCCGCTGCCGGACTGGATGTAGACGTTCGCGCCGCTGAAGGTGATCGCGCCCGTCGATGTGTCGACGCTCAGGTAGTCCTCCAGGTCCGAGAGCGCTGACGTCTCGCTGGACCCGCCCGACTCGGGCACCAGATCGTAGTCGAAGGTGGTGGCGTTCAGCGCCCCCCCCGAGACGGTGGCGTAGGTGTGCGCGGCGCTCCCCCCGTAGCCGCCGCTGACCACCGAGGAGTCGACGCTCGCGGTGTTCCAGGCGCCGCCGGAGACGGCCGTGGAGTCCCCGGTCGCGACGTTGTGCCAGCCGCCTGCGATGGCGGTTGAGTCGCCGCCCGCGGCGTTCTCGTATCCACCCAGGACGGCCGAGGCCGAGCCCGTGGAGTCGTTATCCCACCCTCCAGCGATCGAGGCGTACCAGCCGCTGGCGGTGTTGAGGCCGCCGCCGGAGACGGCGGCGTGGGGAGCCTCGAGGGCGTTGTCGTAGCCGGCGATCAGGCCGCCGTAGCTGGAGTAGGTGTGCTCGGGTCCGACGACGAGGTTGTGGGAGCCGGTCTTGTCGTCCCCGCTGTCCTCGTCGTAGCCGATGACCAGGTTGCCCAGGCCGTTGACGGCGGCGTCGGTGCTGCCCCCGCCGGACTGGATGTAGACGTTCGCGCCGCTGAAGGTGACCGCGTCCGTCGACGTGTCGACGCTCAGGTAGTCCTCCAGATCCGCGAGCACGCTGGCCCCTGAGCCGAGCCCGGCGACGTCATAGGCCGCGCTGCTGGCCGCCCCGCTGCCGCCGACGACGACGGAGAAGTCGTGGGTGGCGACGCCGCTGGAGCCGCCGGAGATGACGGAGGATGAGCCGGAGGCGCTGTTGCTATTCCCGCCCGTCACCGACGCGTAATCACCGGTGGCCTGGTTGAAGGTGCCCCCGCTGACGCTGGCGTTGTCTCCGCTGGCGGTGTTGCCAGCGCCGCCGCTGACGCTGGCGTACTCGCCGCTGAGGGCGTTGTCGTAGCCGGCGATCAGGCCGCCGTAGCTGGTGTAGGTGTGGGAAGTGCCGATGATGAGGTTGTGAGAGCCGGTCTTGGTGTCGCCGCCGTCGTCCTCGTCATAGCCGACGATCAGGTTGCCCAGGCCGTTGACCGCGCTGTCGGTGCTGCCCGCTCCAGAGAGGACGTAGACGTTGCAGCCGTCGAAGAAGATGTCGTTGTCGAAGTTGGCGATCTTGCAGCCGGTCTTGCTGTCAAAGATCACGCCCACGCCGCGCGGCGCGCGCTCGACCCCGCTCAGCTCGTCCCCGGGCGGGCCTGGAGGCTCCAGGAGGTGCTCCGCTTCAGCCAGCGCGCTGAGGTCGGCGCGCAGCGCCACGAGCTCAGCGCGCAGGGTGTCGTTCTCGGCGCTGATCTCGTCGAGCTCAGCGCCGAAATCGCGGCCGAGATCGCGGCCTGTAGCGGCGGACTCAGGGGCGGGGTCGCAGGCGCTCGAGAGCAGGAGGACCGGGAGGAGGAGCCTGGTGTTCATACGGAGGTGACCTGGAAGACGGTGGGCTCGGGAGGCGCGGTAAAACATACCTTCCCAAGCCTCTTTTACCGCATTCAGAGTGTTCTTCCAAGATACTCCAGATGGAGCAGAAATCTGAGTCAGCTCAGCAGCGCCTCCCGCGCATAGAAGACGGCGAAGGCGAGGAAGAGGATCCCGCCCAGGCGCCGCAGCGAGCGGACGGAGGTGAGCGTCAGAGCCGCCCGACCCGCCAGGGCGCCCAGCCCCGCGAGGGTCACCAGCGCCAGCGTGCTGCCCGCCCAGGTCGCCACCGGGGAGCCGTCCGCCGCCAGCGCGGTGACCATCAGCTGCGTCTTGTCGCCGAGCTCCGCCACGAACAGCACGCCGAAGGTCGTCGCGACGCCGCCCCGGGTGCCCTCCTCAAGCTCGACCTCCTCCTCCTCATCACCGCCCCTCAGCGCCAGCACGCCGAACACGGCGAACAGCGCCGCCGCCGCGCCCGCGAGCAGCCTGGGGCTCAGCGTCGCCTCCAGCGCGCCGCCGATGAGCACCGCCAGGAGGTTCAGCAGCGAGAAGGCCAGCGCGGCGCCCACGAGCACCCGCCGGGCGCCGTAGCGCGCGCCGAGCACCAGACAGACGAGCTGGCTCTTGTCCCCCAGCTCCGCCAGGCTGATGAGACCCGCCGCGCGGGCCGCCGCGAAGATCTCCTGCTCTGCGTTCATCTGGGGCTACCGCGCCATGTCGGTCTTCAGGCCCAGCTGCGCGCCGATGGCCAGGAGCGCGTCCAGATCCACGCGGGTCTGGTTCAGGCTCACCAGCTTCGGATCGAAGGACACATTGGCGGCGCCGCGCAGATCGGCCCGGATCAGCACCGCGCGGTTGAAGTTCACCCCCTTCAGGTCGCTGCCCTTGAACACCGCCCGCTCCAGCTGCGCGCTGGAGAAGTCGACATCCCGCATCCGACAGTCCACGAACCGCGTCCGCCCCAGATCCATCCGGGCGAAGCAGCTGTAGTCGAGCTGGCAGCCCTGAAAGCCCAGGTCCACGAGCACCTGCAGCGCCGACGCGAAGTCGATCCCCATCAGCCGACACTGCTCGAAGCGCACGCCGTTCAGGGTGCTGCCCGTCAGATCCAGCGCGCTCAGGTCGCAGTCCTTGAACGTGCAGGCGGTGAGCTGACAGCTCAGCAGCTTCACCTGCGCGAAGCGGCAGCCGACGAAGGTCACGTCCTCCAGCTCCACGCTCCGCAGGACGCGCTCGGCGAGCGTCAGCCCGTCGATCAGCTCGTCGTGGTAGCTCCCCCCGTCCTCAAGCCTCATTCGTGTCTCCCATCACAGCTCACTCGGGAGGGGCCAGTCGAGCTGCCCCTCGAGGTTGCGGCCCCAGCAGGCCATCAGCCCGTCGGCCTTGAGGCCGCAGCTGAACTCATTCCCCAGCTGCAGCGAGATGAGGGGGTACGGAGGCACGTCGCTCACCTGCCCGTAGGCGTCGTCACCCCAGCAGGCGACCTGGTACCCGACCTCGGGGGCGCCGGCGTCCATCAGGAGGCCGCACGTATGCCAGCTGCCAGCCTCGATGTCCACGAACCGCTCCATCGGCGGGGTGGATTGCCCCAGCGCATCATCCCCCAGGCACTCCACCCAGCCTGCGCCATCAAGGACGCAGGTGTGCTCGGCGCCGGTCCCCACGTCTACGAAGGGTCCGTCCAGGCGCTCGGGCGCCTGCCCCGCGTCGTCCGCCCCCCAGCACCGCAAGGCGCCGCCGTCGTCCATCGCGCAGCTGTGGGTGCGACCCGCCGAGATGGCCTGCAGCGTGACGCCGGTCAGGCTCGCGGGCACGGACACCTGTCCCTCGGCGTCGTCGCCCCAGCAGAGCGCGGCGCCGTCGACCGTGACCGCGCAGGTGTGGCGGTACCCGGCGTCCAGGGCCACCAACGCAGGGCTGTCGAAGGGCGGCGTCGACTCGCCGTAGGTGTCGATCTCGGAGCAGACCGCGACCCCCGAAGCGCTTGAGGGCGACGAGGCCATCAGCGCGCAGGTGTGCGTGAGCCCGCCGCTGATCGACGTCAGCGCGCTGACGTCGACGCCGTCTGTCTGGTTGTAGTTGCTGCTCCCCCAGCACTCGACCTCGCCGTCGCTGTGCAGCCCGCAGGTGTGCGAGAACCCGAGCGTGACCTCGATGAAGTCATTGTCCGTTGGTGGGGTCGACTCCCCGAAGTCATCCCGCCCCCAGCAGGTGATCGTCCTGTCGCTGTGGAGCGCGCAGCCGTGGTAGTGCCCGAGCTCGAGCGCGGTGAAGCCTCGGGTCGTTGGGGGGGTCGCCCTCCCGAAGCTGTCCTCGCCCCAGCACTCGATGGCGCCCCCGTCGCGGAGCCCGCAAGAGAAGTCCTGTCCGGCCACGATCTGCACAAAGTCTGTGCCGTCGGGCGGGGTGGACTGCCCGTCATCGTCCTCCCCCCAGCAGTCGAGCGAGCCGTCCTCCAGGAGGCCGCAGGTGTGGTCAGACCCGGCGCTGACCTGGAGGTACGCGGCGTCCGCGACGCCGGTCACCTGGCCATCGCCGTCGTCGCCCCAGCAGACCGCCGCTCCATCGCCCTTGAGCCCGCAGCCGTGGTGGTCGTTTGCGCTGATGTCGACGAACTCCCCAGCCGGGGGCAGGTGGGCCCCGTGGTCGCTGTAGCCCCAGCAGGCGATGGTGCTGTCCCGCTGGATGGCGCACGCGTAGTAGCCACCCGCGTCCAGCTCGGTGAACCCTGTCCCGCGGGGTGGGCTGGACTGTCCCTCGTCGTCCAGGCCCCAGCACGCGACGGAGCCGTCGCGATGAAGCACGCAGGTGTTGTAGTAACCGGCGCTGATCTGCTCTCCATCTCCGGTGCGCAGCCGCAGATCGCTCCCGCTCTCGCCCCAGCACCCGAAGTTGTTGTCGCTCGTGGCGCAGACCCCGGCCGCGGTCGCGCCGACGACCGCGAACGACCGCCCTGGCATCCCCGAGATCTGCTCGTACCTGTCCTCACCCCAGCACACGATATCGCCGCGCTCGTGGACCGCGCAGGAGTGGAAGAACGAGCCGGCGGACGTGAAGAGAAATCCAGACTCCGCGGGCGCATCGGACTGCCCGTAGTCGTCGTCGCCCCAGCACTCGACCGAGCCGTCTTCGCGCGTGCCGCAGCCATGGTAGCTGCCTGCCTCGATGTGGATGAAGTCGCCGCCGGTGGGCGGGCTCGCCCGGCCGGAGCTGTCGTTTCCCCAGCAGTCGATGGTGCCGTCTTCGTGCAGCCCGCAGCTGAACTGGCTGCCGCAGGCCAGGTGTACATAGCCGTCGCCCGCGGGGGGCGAGGTCTCTCCAAACCCCGTCTCCTGACCCCAGCAGGAGATGCGACCGTCTTCGCGCAGCGCGCAGCTCTGACCGCCCCCGCTCGCGACATGGGTGAAGCCGCCGCCCATCGGGGCGTCGAGCTGCCCGTCCTCGTCGTCGCCCCAGCAGGAGAGGAAGCCGTCGCTGTGCACCCCACACGCGTACTCATCGCCCGCGCTGAAGTCGACGAAGTCGGTGTCTGACGGGGGGCTGGTCACGCCGCCGTAGGACGTGCCCCAGCACGCGAGGCCGCCGGTGCTTCGGAGGCCGCAGCTGTAGTACACGCCAGCGTCGATGTCGATGAAGTCATCCACCTCGGGAGGGGTCGCCTGCCCGAGCGCGTCCTCCCCCCAGCAGTCGACGCCCCCATCGCTGTAGAGGCCGCAGGTGTGTACGTGCCCCGCCGCGACGTCGATCCAGGGGCAGCTCAGGCTGAAGCGGTTGTCATCGTCGTCGCAGTCTCCGAGGGTGTCGGCGGTGTATCCGTCGGGCGCCTCGCAGGCGGGGGTGCAGCCGTCGCCGTCGAGGTATCCGCCGTCATCGTCCAGCGCGCAGTCGAGCCCGTCTCCGAAGCCGTCCCGATCGCTGTCCCGGTACCAGACGGTGTCTGGGGAGAGCTCGGGGTCGGTGTCGTCGCAGTCGATGTCGGAGAGCACGTAGCCGTTGCCGTACTCATCGCAGCCGATGCGCACGCTGTTGGGGTCGCCGTAGCCGTCCCCATCGGCGTCCTCGAACCAGGCCTGCCCCGGGAACCTGTCGGGGTCGCTGTCGTCGCAGTCGTCATTGTCGAGGAGGTAGCCCGGGGGCTGGTCGCAGGCGGTGAGGCTGTCGTCGGGGTCGCCGAAGCTGTCCCCGTCGTCGTCGGCGTACCAGACCTTCGCGCCCACGGCGCTGGGCTCGTCCGCCCCGTCGAGGCAGTTGTTGTCGATGTTGTCGCACACCTCCGTCGCGCCGGGGCGCACATCCCCCGTGCTGTCGTCGCAGTCGCTGCCCGCGACCACCGCGGCCACAGACGGCGCGTCATCGCCGAAGCCGTCCCCGTCCCTGTCGGCCATGCAGGCCGTGGACTCGCTGGAGGCCGCGCCGGGGAAGGTGGCGTCGTCGTCATCATCGCAGTCCCACAGGCGATCCGCGCGCTCGGTCAGGTAGCCCTCCCGGGGCCGCGAGCCGTCCAGGCAGCCCCCGCCCTCGCTCGCGTTCGGGAAGTCATCCCCGTCCCTGTTCGCCCACTGTTGATCCGCGCCCACGCTCGGGTTCGTATCGTCGCAGTCCTCGTCCGAGGACACCCCATCCTCGTCGAAGTCCAGCGCGGACGAGTCGATCAGCAGCCGGCACCCCGAGAGCGACACCACCAGCGCGGACAGCATCACGAACACAAACACAGCTCTCGGGTACATCATCATCCGGGATCTCCCTATCACCTCAGCGTGAGGCCGCTGTCCGCCGGCGCCTGCTCGATGCGCTGGATGTTCGCCGGGTCGTGGCCCGAGAGCACGACCACCTCCGGGTGCCGCTGCTGGAAGGCGTGGATCCGCCCGGCGGCGTCCGCGGATCCGCGCCAGTCGACCTCCACCCGACGGCGGGGGAAGCCGCCCTTGAGCGCGGGCTGCTCCCAGTGCTCATCGAACCAGGCGACGTCGCCGGTCAGCAGCACGGAGCCTCCGGCCAGGTTCACCAGGAACGAGGTGTGCCCCGGCGTGTGCCCCGGCGTGGACAGCGCGATCAACACCCCGTCGCCGAACACATCCTCGCTGCGCGCGAAGGGGCCGCGGGGACCGTGCTCGAAGCGCAGCTCGGACACGGCGATCTGCTCGTGGTCCAGCGGCGGCGCGGTCGCCTTCACGAGCTGCTTTCGGGTGCCGAAGGCCCACTCCGCCGGGTCGATGTGCACGGTCGCGCCCGGGAAGTCCTCGATCCCGCCTGTGTGATCGACGTGCATGTGCGTGGCCAGGATGTGCGCCACCGGCTCCCCGGGGAAGTCCGCCTCCAGCCGATCGACCAGCGGCGTGCCCATCTCCAGGCCGGACCACCGCGCGACGGCCCGCCCCGGCACCTCGGCCGGGTTCTCGGCGGTGCGGCGGCCGTAGCCGGGATCGATGACCACGAGGCCCTCGGTCGGGTGCTCCAGCACGAAGGCGTAGACCTGGAGGGTCCGCGACGGGCCCCGGCCCTCCTGGAAGGCCATCCCGTGAGTCATCTCGCCGGTGCCGACGAGGTACACGTCCAGCGCCGCCTCCGGCAGCGCGGCCCGGTCCACGGACCAGGACCAGTCGCCCTCCGGCGCCGGGGGCATGTGAGCGCAAGCCAGCACCCCCGCGAGGATCAGCGGCGTCAACTCATGTGCCGGGGTTCGAGGGCCATCGCGATCACTCCTCCGAGCGCGATCGCGCCCGGAGACCCCATATCCCTCAGTGCTATCTTTGGGCGATGCACGCTTCTGTCACGCTCCGCGGCCCCGACGGGGTGCTCCACTCGCTGGGACATGGGGAGATCATCGGGCGGCTGTGGTCAGCAGCGCTCCAGCTCGACGACTCGCGCATCTCCGAGGCCCACGCCATGGTCAGCCTGCGGGGCAGCACGCTCAAGCTGCTGTCCCTGCGCGGGCTGTTCGCCGTGGAGAGCAAGCCGCGGAAGGAGGTCACGCTGCGGCCGGGGCTGACCATCTACTTCGCCCGGGGGGTGGCGGTGGAGGTCGTGGAGGTCACCCTGCCGTCCGAGGTGATGGCGCTGGAGGGCGACGGCCTGCCCAGGCAGGTGCTGAGCGGCGTGTGCTCGCTGGTCGACGGGCCGGTCCCGCAGCTCGTCGCCAAGACCTCCGAGCGCGCCAGCGCCGTGTTCTGGTCGACCGGCGACGGCTGGCGTGTGCGCGTGGGGGACGGCGCGCCCGAGTCGCTGACGCCGGGGTGGTCGATCGCGACCCAGCTCGGCGAGCTGCGCGCGACCGCCATGCCCCTCTCGGCCGCCGGCCACAGCGCGACGGTGGCGCTGGGACGGGTGTCGGCGCCGCTGAAGCTGGAGCTGCACTACGACATGGTGCACATCCACCGCGAGGGCCAGCCCAGCGTGAGCCTGAACGGCAACACCGCGCGCATCCTGTCCGAGCTGGGCGGCGTCGGCACCGCCATCGCCTGGGATCAGGTCGCGCGGGCGATCTGGTCCGACACCGACGACGAGCACCTGCTGCGTCGACGGTGGGACTCGCTGCTGGCCCGGCTGCGCCGGAAGCTGCGGGAGGAGGACATCCGGCCGGACCTGATCAAGACCGACGGCGCGGGAAACATCGCGCTGGTCCTGAACCCGACCGATGAGCTGGTGGATCACAGCTGAGCTGTCATGAGTGACCACACCTGGGACAGCGGCTCGGTGGATCTCACCGAGGACGCCGAGTGGAGTGAGCTACCTGGCGCGGACCGCGTGCCCTCGGAGCGCTACGTCGAGCACAACCTGCTGGGTCGCGGCGGCATGGGCGAGGTGCGGCTCGCCGAGGACTCGGTGCTCCGGCGGCAGGTGGCCATCAAGCGCTGCATCACCGCCTCGCCCACGCTGCGTCGGCGGCTGGAGCGCGAAGCCCGGATCACCGCCGCCCTGGATCACCCCAACATCGTGGCCGTCTACGACGCGGGCCTCGATGAGGCCGGCCAGCCCTGGTACGCCATGCGCGTCATCCGGGGACGGACGCTGCTGGAGACCCTGCGAGCGGGCGAGCTGGAGGCCCGACTGCGGCTGGTGCGTTCGCTGCTGGCGGCCTGCCACGCCGTCGCCCACGCACACGCCATGGGCATCGTCCATCGGGATCTGAAGCCCGAGAACATCGTCGTCGGCGCCTTCGGTGAGACCCAGGTGCTGGACTGGGGGGTCGCCCGACCGATGGCGGCGGCGGTCGAAGAGTGGGACGCCCTCCTGGCGAGCGCCGTGAGCCCCGAGAGCGCACACACCGTCGCCGGAGCGGTCGTCGGCTCGCCGCCGTACATGAGCCCCGAGGCGGCGATCGGAGACGGGGGCGACGCCGCCAGCGACGTGTGGTCCCTCGGCGTCTGCCTGTACGAGCTGCTCACCGGCGAGCGGCCCTTCCCCGCGCCCTCACCGCATGAGGTGCTGGACAGGGTGATCGTCGAGCCGGTGCCCGATCCACGGGTCATCGAGCCCGCCGCGCCGGCGGAGCTGGCCGCGGTCGTCGCCCGGGCCTGTCACCGCGCCCCCGAGCAGCGCTACGCCTCGGTCGTCGAGCTTATCGGCGACCTCGAAGCGTGGCTCGACGGGCGGCGGGTCAGCGCCTTCAACTACACCCCCATCGACGCGCTCATCCGAGTCGCCCAGCGCCACTGGGCGGTGTTCACCACGCTGGCGCTGGCGGCGGCGGCGGTGACGGTGGTGGGGTTCACGGGCTGGTGGCGCACGGAGCTGGCGCGCGCCGCCGCCGAGGACGCCCGGGAGACCGCCGAGCAGGAGACCCGCCGGGCCGAGGCTCACCTCGCGGAGGCGCTGATCGCCACCAGCACCATCGCGGCGGCGACCGGCGCCCGCGCCGAGTCGGAGACGCTGGCCGCCGCGGCGCTGGTGATCAAGGAAGACCCCCGCGCCCGAGGGCTCACGCTGGACGTCCGCCCCAAGCCGACCCGCGAGCGCTCAGCGATGCTGCCCGGCTGCGCGCGCTCCGTCATCAGTCCAGACGACGCGCTGATGATCTGCAGCGCCCGCGACGCCACGATCGCCTTCGACGTCGACTCGGGCGAGGAGCGCTGGCGTCACCCCGCGCAGGCCGAAGCGATCCACTTTGGCGCGGGCGCGCTCATCGCCCACGCGCCGTCGGGGACGATGAGCACCGTGGATCCCACCACCGGGGAGCACCGCCCCTTCCCGGAGATGCGGATCCGGGGCGAGGCCATCTCCAGTAGCTGGAGCCCGCGCTACCTGGGGCTCGCGGATCCCTCGGGGGCCGCTCAGCACATCGACCTGGAGACCAGCGAGTCCTCAACCCACTTGCCGGGTCGCCGGGTCGCGGGCGTCGGCGTCAGCCGAGACGGCACCTTCAGCTTCGTGTCGGGACCGGACCTCATGCGCTGGGCCCCTGGTGAGCCCGAGCCCGGGGTCGCCTGGGCCGGCGCGATGGCGCTCCACGGCAACACCGAGATCGTCTCCTCCGCCGCCCTCACACCGGACGGACGGCGCGCGCTGATGGGTACCTGGAACGGCGAGCTCGTCCTGCTGGACCTGGAGACCCGGGAGCGGTGGACCTGGTCCGGGTTTGAAGGCATGGTCCAGTCCGCCTCGCTGAGCCCGGACGGCGAGCGGATCGCCATCATCGACGATCAGCGCGCGGCCTGGGTCTGGACGGTCGACGGCGAGCGGGCCCGCCTGCCCGGAGCCTGGAGCAGCCTCGGCTTCCGGGCGGACGGGGCGCTGGTGCTGGCGGGCCAGCGGCTGGAGGTCTGGCGCATGCCTGAGGTCGATGTCATCCACCGGCACGACATGGGCCGCGGGATCACCAACCTGGACTGGGGCCCGGGGCTGCTCGCCGCCTCGCTGGGCGGCGGGCGGATCGTCGGCTGGGACGACGCGGGCGCGCTCACCCACCGAGCCGTCGTGTCCACCGACAACGTCGCCAAGGACGTGGCCGTCGATCCAGAGGGCGGGCGCATCCGCGGCGCGGGGCTGGGGGTTCCGTGGGTGCTGACCGACGGGGTGGACCAGCAGACTGTGGACGACACGTTCACCTACTGCCGCCGGATCGTGTGGCTCAAGTCCCTGTTCGCGTGCAGCCCCAACGACGCCGGGCCGCTGGTGGTCGACGCACAGCTGACGCCGCTGCCCGACCTCATCCGCCCCGGGGAGCGGGTGGTCGACATGGAGCCCGATCCCGACCGGGAGTCGCTGGTGCTGTCCACCAATCAAGATCGAATCCACGTCCTGACCGGCGGCCCCTCGCCGTCGATCCGGCTGGTGGACGAGCGCCCCGGGCTGCTCGCGGTGGCGCTCTTCAAGGGGCCGGAGGCGGACATGGCGATCGGGCTGCGGCGCGGGGTGGAGCGCATCGGACCGAGCGGGGAGACGCGCTGGTCGGTCGACGCCGAGTCGATGGCCCTGGAGGTCGCCGTGTCGCCGAACGGGCGCTGGGTCGCCGTGGGCTACCTGGACGGCCGGCTCCACCTGCTGGACGCCGCGGATGGGCGGCTGGTCGCCGACATCCCCGGGCACACCGAGCGGGTGGTGGCCCTGGCGTTCTCACCGGACGGGCGGCGGCTGGCCAGCGGCGGCTGGGACGACACCGTGCGGATCTGGAGCCTGGGCCCCCTGGATCTCCCGCCCGAAGCACTACAGGCGGACATCGAGCGCAGCTGGGGGCTGACGCTCGAGTCCGCCATGGCTCAGTGAGCCCGGCTCACTGAATCGGGCGCTCCTGGGAGGCGCTCAATCGAACTCGAGGGGCACGCCGTCGATGAGGATGTCGCCGTACTTCCGGACGCCGCCGTTGTCGCCGCTGTAGGCCTTGCCGGTGCCGCCGCCGGAGGCGCTGACGCTCTCCAGCACCTCGCCCTCGGGGGAGGTCAGCGTGGCGGTGAGCTGGTAGCTCTCGGGGACCGCGGTGACGCCCTTCTGAATCCACTTGTCGAACTGGAACCACAGGCCAGCGTTGGCCTCGGTCTCCAGGGGGGCGGGGCCCTCGTAGGGCTCCTCGAAGATGACGTTCACGCCCTGGACCTCCGAGACGTCCTCGCCCTCGTAGACGACGTGTACGTGGAAGCCGTTCTCGTTGGCGATGACGCTCACCGCGCCAGCGCCGTCCGCGAAGGGCGCGTAGTTGGTGGCGTTGCCGGCGCCCTCCTCGTAGCCGGGCACGGTCAGCTCGACCTCGTACTGCTCGCCGACGGGGTCGCCGGCCTCGCTGATGAGGTCGATGAGGGCGAGGTAGATGTAGTCAGCGGGGCTCTCGCCGGGATCAAACTCCAGGTTCTCGAACACGAAGCTGCGCTGGGTGCGGATCGGCGTGTCGTCCACCGTCATCAGCGCAACCTCGCCGGTCTCGGCGTCGGTCAGCTCCACCTCCAGCGCCGCCGCGTTGCCGTCGCTGGTGGTCCAGGTGACCAGCTTGGTGTCGCCCTTCTTCGTCTCCCTCACCGCGACCGAGTCCAGCCCGGTGGGAGCCACCGTGGCGTCGAGGTTCACCTGCTCGGTCTGGCTGTCGAGGATCTGACCGTCCGCGTCGTAGAGCACCGTCGCGACCTGGACCGCGCCGATGTCCGTGAGGTCGGCCTCCAGGTTCTGCGTCCACTTCTGGCGCACCTCATCCACGGTCGCCGGCGCGGCCTCCGCGTCGGCGGCGGGGAAGATGAAGATGTCGCGGATGCCGCCCTCCCAGTCCTTATCCTCGCTCAGGATGGTGAGCTGGACCGCGCCGGTCTCGGACACCGTGGCCCGGACCTTCCAGCCGTCCTCGCTGCTGCCCTCGCCGGCGGTGCGCGCCTCGAGGCCGTCGACGCTGACCTCGAACTCCTGCTGACAGCCGAAGGGATCGCCTCCGCAGCCAGCCTCCAGCATCGCGGTCGCCATCACCGTGATCGAGGAGCCGGGGGTGAAGCCGTCGAGCTGGGCGCTGGCCTTGACCCTGGCGCGGCCGGGGTCGTCGAGGGTGAGCTGCTCCAGCACCTCGCCGTCGGTGGTGCTCAGCGTCACCTCCGCGCTGGCGACCGAGCCCGCGTCGTCGCCGCCAGTGCGGGCGACCACCTTAAAGCCGCTGCCCGTGCGCCGCTTCTTGATCTTGATGCGCTTGATCTTGCCGGTGAAGTCGGCGGCCTCAGCCTCGGCGCCGATGGAGAGCAGCTCGCTGGCGGGGGTGACCGAGACAGCGAGGCTGGCGGCCATCAGCGCGGCCGAAGCGAACAAGATGGATCGAATCATAGGGGGGCTCCTCTTGGGGGTCTGAGCGGCGTCAGCGCCGATGTCGTGAAGGTAGGAGCGCTCCCCGCGCTTGTGACCCTTCACCGATCTGACGCCGCCCCGTCACCGAGCAGCCCGCTGCAGTGCCCCCCAACGCTCAGCGAGATGATTTACTGCGGCTGTTGCTCTGAAGCAACAGTCATTGTATATTGGCGTATGAGGCACCCCAACAAGCACATCGACGCCGCTGTACAAGCCGCGCTGAGTGCTGGTTGGGAGATTCGGAAGTGCAGCCCTCGCGCCCACTGCTGGGCGAAGCTGTTCTGCCCCGGGGCGAGCTGTCGGGTGATCGTCGTTTACGGCACGCCTCGCTCTCCGCAGAATCACGCCAACCAGATCGCTCGCCGGGTCGCCCGGTGCTCACACTCGAGTTGAAGCCATGGCCCTCTTCACCTACACGCTGATCGTCGATGTACCGCTCAATGACATCCCGGAGTCATTGGCCGACGCGCTGTTTGAGGCGGGGCTGGATGACGCGCTGCCCGCGGTCGAGAACGGTCGGCTCGTGCTCGACGTCGATCGCGAGGGTGAGGCGCTCACCGATGTGATCCTCAGCGGCATCCGGCAGCTCCAGAGTCTGGATCTGCCAGTCCTCCGGGTCGAAGCTGCCCCTCTCGTCACGACGATCGACATCGCCGCCCGGGTCGGCCGCACACGGCAGAATGTGCAGCAGTGGGCGACCGGGAGACGTGGCGGGGGTGGCTTTCCCGCGCCGGCGCTCGACGGCCGTAACGGCACCCGGCTCTGGCGGTGGGGTGATGTCCTGGAGTGGCTGAAGCAGCGCGCCATCGTCTCTGATGATGCGTACCGCGAGTTTGTCCGTCGTGAAGAGGTCATCGCGGCCATCAACGGGATGCTGTCCGCGAAGCGGCTCAACCAGTACGGGTACAACGTCATGCCGCTCTTCAGCCTCGTCGCCGACTCCGCGTCGACCCCATGGGACGTCGACGAGTAGCCCGCTGCAGTGCCCCCAACACTCATCGACATGGAGCCGGATCCGGCGAGTCGCTGGTGCTGACCGTCGACCACGACCGCGTGTATGTGATCACCGGGGGCTGGCGAGCGGGGGCTGACGCTCAAGTCCGCCATGGCTCAGTGATGGCTCACTGAATCAGGCGCTTGGGATGCTCAATCGAACTCGAGGGGCACGCCGTCGATGAGGATGTCGCCGTACTTGCTGCCGGCGCCGCCGCCGGAGGCGCTGACGCTCTCCAGCACCTCGCCGTCGGTGGTGCTCAGCGTCACCTCCGCGCTGGCGACCGAGCCCGCGTCGTCGCCGCCGGTGCGGGCGACCACCTTGAAGCCGCTGCCCGTGCGCCGCTTCTTGATCTTGATGCGCTTGATCTTGCCGGTGAAGTCAGCGGCCTCGGCCTCGGCGCCGATGGAGAGCAGCTCGCCGGCGGGGGTGACCGAGACAGCGAGGCTGGCGGCCATCAGCGCGGCCGAGGCGAACAGAATGGATCGATACATGGGGCTCCTCTTGGGGTCCAGGCGGCGTCAGCGCCGATGGAGGTGAAGGTAGAGCCCCCTCGGCTGCTGTGACCCTTCACCGATCTCACACCGCCCCCGTCGGGTGCGGCAATTCGCCGCGTGCGGCAATTCACCGCGTTGTGGGCGCCCGGGGCGCGAGTAGGTTGACGCATCAACAGCTGAAACACTGATCACGCGAGGAGAACCATGTCTCTCAGCTACCGCTCTGTCCGCAACTCAGCCCTGCTCCTGGCCGCCCTCGGCCTCGCCGCCTGCGGTGGCGCCGACGAGGAGGCCTTCAGCCTCGCCTTCGTGGCGACCGACGGCGCCGCCGAGGTCGACTGCGAGACAGCGATGTCCGGCCTCGGCCCCGACGGCGCCCACAGCGTCGGCCTGAGCGACCTGCGCTTCTATGTCTCCAACCTCCAGCTCTGGGACGCCGACGGGGAGGAGGTGCCGGTGACCCTGGACGAGAACGACTTCCAGTACGCCGGCGAGACCGGCTGGGTCGGCCTCATCGACCTCACCAGCAACAGCGCGGGCGACTGCGTCGCCACCGCCATCACCTCCTCGGAGGGCACCCAGCGCACCAACGCCGCCATCACCGGCGAGGCCGCGGTCGAGGACGTAGCGTCCGTGACCTTCGACGTGGGCGTGCCCCAGGCGCTGATGCAAGAGGTCATCAACGCCACCAGCGCCGAGGCCGCCCCCTCGCCGCTGGACGAGATGTACTGGTCCTGGGCGACGGGCTACCGCCACATCGTCTTCAACATGACGGTGAGCGACGGCGCCGAGGACGGCGAAGGCTACCTGCACGTCGGCAGCAAGAACTGCTCGGCCGACGGCGAGCTGGCGCTGGAGAACCAGGACGTCTGCGAGTACCTCAACACGCCCAAGGTCGCGCTGGACGACTTCGATCTCGCCAACGACACGGTCGCCATCGATCTGCCGTCCATGATGGAGGGCCTGGACTTCGTGGTGCCGATCTACGACTCCAAGACCATGGAGGTCATCGGTGAGCAGGTGGGCGCCGCCTGCCACTCCTCTCCCAGCGAGCCGCACTGCGCGCCGGTCCACGCCAACCTGGGTATCGACATGGAGACGGGCGACGCCGACGCCGCCGACAACGCCGTCTTCAGCGTGTACTGAGCCATGCGGTCTGGTAGCGCGCTCGCTCTGGGGCTCCTCGGGCTCGCGGTCGCCGCGGCCCCGGCGTGCCGTCCGGCTGCGGAGACCGTGGACGAAGAGGAGGCCCGGCTGCGAGCGCTGCTGGACCTCCCGGCCCACATCGAGGCGCCGGCGGTCCCCGACTACAACCCCCTGACAGCCGAGAAGATCGAGCTGGGGCGCTACCTCTTCTACGACCGCCAGCTCTCCGCCAACGGCGAGCAGTCCTGCGCGGACTGCCACCTCCAGGAGCTGGCCTTCGCCGACGGGGTGAAGACCCCCATCGGCTCCACCGGCGATCCGCTGGTTCGAAACAGCCCGTCGCTGGTCAATGTGGCCTGGTACACCACGCTGACCTGGGCAAGCGACGGGCTCCTCGAGCTGGAGGATCAGCTCCTGGTGCCGCTGACCGCGGACAACCCCGTGGAGCTGGGCCTGAACGACGGGGTGCGGCCCGAGGTGCTGGCCCGCTTCGACGACGACCCGGACTACGCGGCGATGTTCGCCGACGCCTTCCCGGAGAGCGACTCCGGGGCGACCCTGAACAAGGTCTCCTACGCCCTCTCCAGCTTCGTGCGGAGCCTGGTCTCCGCCGACAGCCCCTATGACCGCTACACCGCTGGCGACAAGGGCGCGCTGACCGACCAGCAGAAGCAGGGCATGTCCCTCTTCAACGGTGAGAGCTTCGAGTGCTTCCACTGCCACGGCGGGGTCAACGCCACCAATTCCTACCGGGACTACAACACCACCGAGGAGCAGATCCAGTATCCGTTCTTCAACACCGGGCTCTACAACGTCGATGATGACGGCGGCTACCCGCTCTACGACCAGGGGCTCTATGAGCTGACCCTGGATCTGGACCACCGGGGCTTCTTCCGGCCGCCGAGCCTGCGGAATGTCGGGCTGAGCGCGCCTTACATGCACGACGGGAGCATCGAGACCCTGCGAGAAGTCGTGGAGCACTACGCCGCGGGCGGGCGGGTGATCGAAGAGGGCGACTACGCCGGGGACGGCCGGGTGAGCCCGCTCAAGTCCGGGCTGGTGCGCGGCTTCCAGGCCACCGACGAAGAGATCGAGGCGGTGGTCGCCTTCCTGGAGTCCATGACCGACCCCACCTTCGCCGAGAACCCGGCGCACGCCGATCCCTTCGCGTATTAGTGGGTCGCGCGGCATGTTCGCCGGCCTTCAAGCGCCGCAAGTTTGCCGCCCCCCACTCCCACTCCCACTCCCACTCCCACTCCCACTCCCACTCCCACTCCCGCGAGCGAAGCGAGCTCTGAGCGCGCAGCGCGACAGCTCCGATCATCAGAGCGGTGCTCCACACCGGGGGGGAGCGAGCCTGCGAGCGTGACCACCTCGCAGGGCGCGGAATCATGCCCGGTAAGTCGCGCCCGCGCAGCTCCAAAACCGCCCCACATGATTCGGTGACCGAGGACCGCACCACGCCACTGCGCGCCTCAAAGGGAAGAAGGGCCAGAGATCCTCCTCCGGAGCGGCTCCGACCGGGGCGCCTCGTGACCCGAGGAGGAACGACGAGGGAGACTCACGAGGGGGTGAAGGATGAACCCCAGGCCAGCAAACCAAGCCGTACCATTACCCGGTCTGGAGGACTTCTACGGGAGCCCCCACCATCCTCCTGCCGGTACCACCGAGACATCCGCCTTCCGCCAACCTGAACCCCGCTCACCCCCCCGCAGAGGTTCCGCGACCTCTCCTGCCTGCGTCACCGAGACGCTCGCCCTCCACCAACGGACCCCGCTCACCCCACCACAGACCTCGTCTGAGAGCGTTCGGGCGAGCACAGACCAGGGGAAGAGCCGGCTCGAGCCCCTCACAGGAGGGGTGTGGTCGCCCGAGCGTGGTGGGGGGGAGGAAGGCGAGCGTCTCGGTGACGCAGGCAGGAGGATCGTGAGGGCTCTCGGCGAGGTTGAGGTGCGGCTTGGTTTGCTTGCCTGGGGTTCATCCTTCACCCCCTCGTGAGTCTCCCTCGTCGTTCCTCCTCGGGTCACGAGGCGCCCCGGTCTGGAGGATCTCTGGCCCTTCTTCCCTTTGAGGCGCGCAGTGACGTGGTGCGGTCCTCGGTCACCGAATCATGTGGGGCGGTTTCGAGGGTGCGCGGGCGCGACTTACCGGGCATGATTCCGCGCCCTGTGGGGTGGTCACGCTCGCAGGCTCGCTCCCCCCCGGTGTGGAGCACCGCTCTGATGATCGGAGCTGTCGCGCTGCGCGCTCAGAGCTCGCTTCGCTCGCGGGGAGCGTGGGGAGCGGGGGGAGCGGGGGGAGCGGGGAGCACGCCGCGCGAACCACCGGGAGCCCTGAGGCTGATTATCTGATCCTGTCACAATGACAGGAGCTTGAAGATGACCGTCCTCGCCCACGAACGCTTCGGCCACGGCCCGGAGCGGGTCATCGTCCTCCACGAGTTCTACGGCGGGATCCGCTCCTGGGATCCCCTGCGGCCCTACCTCGACACCCAGCGCTTCCAGTACGCCTTCGCCGATCTGCGCGGCTACGGCCAGTCCATCCGAATGAGCGGCGAGTTCAGCGCGGCCGAGATCGCCGACGACGTCAGCCGCCTCGCCGACGCCCTCGGCGCGGATCGCTATCACCTCGTGGGGCACTCCATGACCGGCCTCGCGATCCAACACGCGGTGCTCGCCGACGCCCGGGGAGCGAAGCGCATCAAGCGCGCGGTGGCGGTCACGCCCGCGCCCACCAACGGCTTCGAGCACAACGAGGACGCCCTGAACTTCTTCCGGGCCACCCTCACCGACGACGAGCTGCTCGGCAGAGGCTTCGCCATGCTCACCGGCGGCCGGTGGGGCGAGGGCTTCATCCGCTACAAGACCCAGCTCAACCGGTCCAGCTCCCGCCCGGAGGTCATGGCCCGGTACATGGACAACGTGGTCTTCCTCCGCGGCCTCACCGAGGAGGCCGCCAGCGCGGCGATCGAGACCCCGCTGCTGGTCATCGCCGGCGCCCACGACGCCCCCACCATGCACCTCGCGGCGCTCATGGCGTCGATGAACGGCGCCTTCCCCCGGGCCGAGTGGCTGGAGCTGCCCGAGGCGGGGCACTACCCGATGGATGAGTGCCCCGTCGCGCTGGCGACCGCGATCGAGCAGTTCCTCCGGGGCGAGTCATCGGAGAGCCCCGGAGCGCACTGACCGCGCACGATCAGTGCTCGGCGGGAGTGGTGTCAGTCGAGCATCGGCGAGAGCCGCATCACGTCGCCGCCGTCGAAGAAGACCTCGTCCTCCAGGCTGACAGCCAGCGCCCGGGTGATGTCGCTGCGGGTGATCACCCGCTTCACCCGCACACCCTCGACGATGGGCACGCAGCCAATGCTCTGCTCCTGCATCAGCCCCGCGATGTGGCGCAGGGGAGTGCCCGACGGCGCGGTGAACGGACGCACACGCAGCAGCTCGCCGATCTGAATGCGATGCCCCTCCTCGGAGACCGCGGCCGCCACCCGGATGTTGTTGTAGGCCAGATCGCGCAGCGAGATCACCCCCGCCAGCTGCTCGCCCTCATAGACCAGCAGGTGCCGCACGCGGGCGGCCTCCATCTTGGCCAGGGCGGTGGAGAGGGGCTGGTCGACCTGCACGGAGATCAGCCGCCGCTCGCCGCTCCAGTCGGTCGTGAGGCTGGGGCGCAGCCGACTCGCCGCGCGGACGACCACGTCGTGCTCAGTGAAGATCCCCAGCGGCCGGTAGGCCTTGTCGATGGCGATCACCGCGTCATCGCGGCTCGCCGCCAGGCGTCGGACCACGCTCAGCATGGGCGCGTTGGGCCCCGCCACGATGTCGGGGGGCACCGCCACGAAGGAGGCTGGGAGCTGCGCCTCGACCATTGTGGCGGGATCGGGGGTGGTCGCTTCCGGCTCGTACATCATCTCCAGCGCGAACAGGGCGACGTCATGAACCACCCCCCGCAGCCGCCCCTCACCGTCCACGACCGGCAGGTGTCGGATGCTGTCGCGCGCCATGATCCTGGCGCACACATCCAGATGAGTCTCTTGAGGGACCGTCACCAGATCCGTGGTCATCCACTCGTTCAGCAGGAGCAAAGCACACCTCCGATAAAGAGGTTTGCAATTACCGTTCCATCGATAATGCCCTTACTGTCGATGGCACCTGTGTCGAAACACCAACCTCAGCAACCAGCCACTGTGTGAAAACCCACGGGTTGGCGGGCGTATCGCGGACGCCCACTGTGAGGCGTCGACGCGCCAGCGCCGCGTCCATCGCACGCCCGCCGGTGGTCAGGGTCGCGCGAATGCCCGCGTCCGCGGCGACGCGGATGATGGCCTCCCAGTCTGGATGCAGGCAGGCCTCGGCGACCGTCAGCCCCAGACCACATAGAGCGGCGCCAGGGGCTCGTCGGCCTGGGCGACGCGTGCGCTCATGGGATCCGCTATCCGCCCGAGACGAGCCGAACCAGCACGGGCGTCACGTTGGCCTCCACCATGGCGCCCACCCAGACCAGCGCCAGCCCGATCAGCAGCAGGTTCCTGGCGCTCCGGAGGATGGAGAACATCACGTCCGAGAGCAGCTCGTGCTTCTCCAGCCCCTTGCTGATGAACACCCCCGCCAGCCCCGCCAGCACATACGCGCAGGCCTCCAGCGCCATGTGCGGCCCCACCGCCGCCAGCACCCGCCCCCACGCCGAGACCAGCGGCGGGCCGCCGCCAGCCGACCAGGAGCGCGCCAGCACGCCGAAGGTGGCCCCCCAGACCGAGGCGTTCCAGGCGACCGCCAGCATGATCCCGCCCTGGCGGAAGGGCAGGGACACCAGGAAGAAGAAGAGCATCACGTAGACGTTGTGGTGGTAGAGCGCCCTGAAGGTGCCGAAGTCCACGCCCACGAGGCTGCGGCTCATCCGGGGGGGGATCTGATGGTCGAAGAGCGCCTTGACCTGATCCAGGGGCAGCCCCAGCCCCAGGATGCTCCAGCCCAGCATGGCGCCGCTGAACAGCACCATCAGCCGCCCGCCCATCTCCAGGTTGGCCCGCCGCGGCGCGACGCCGCGCTCGAAGATGGAGACCCGGTTCCAGCGGAGCAGCCGCTCGATGGAGTCCTGGGAGATCATGGTCGCGAAGAAGACCGCGATCAGGCTGGCCTCGTCCGGGAAGAGCCAGCCCGCGAAGAACGTGCCGAACCACGCCGCCATGAGCCCCTCCGCCAGCAGGTGGTGGGGGGCCGGGAGGCCGTCGCGGTATAGCTTGCGAAAAATGAGCACTTCGAGCGCATGCTACACCCCGGACAGGTATCCTCCCAGGTGCTGATCAGGAGCGCTGCGTGAGCACCGAAGCTGAGCCGAATCAAGTACCGGCCTGGAAGAGAGCGCTCTCCCTTGTCGGCGCTCTGCTCCTCCTGGTGCTCATCGTCGTCGCCGTCGAGTACTTCGGCGATCGGACCGACCGCTCCGCCGGCGGCCACGCCATCGGGCACTGGGAGTCCTTCGAGGGTGAGCCCCCCGGGGATCTGCGGCTGGGCGAGTACATCGAGGACAAGCCCCGGCGCCTGGGGCCGGCGGATCCCGGCGCGGACATCATCCCCGGCGAGTACGTGGTGCGGATGCGGGACGACGCGGGCGACGGCCCCGACTTCAGCGGCCGCCGGGCCCGGACCGGCGATGACGCTCTGGACGCCGCCCTGGAGCGCCTGAGCCCGCGCGATCTGCGCCACGCCGGCGCGCGCCTGAAGCCTCGCGGCGATCGACCCGCGGGCGCGGCGCGCTCGTTTGTATTCGGCACAGATGAGGCTGAGGATGAAGTGCTCGACAGCATCGGCGCCCTGGACGCGGTCGAGTGGGTCGAGCCCCTGGTCCAGGTCCACTCCGCCTCGACGGCCCCCAGCGACCCCTACTACATCTACCAGTGGGGCATGATCGTCAACGACATCCCCGCGGCCTGGGAGGGCGGCCGCGGAGACGGCGTGGTGGTCGCGGTCGTGGACTCGGGGGTGTCCGTTCAGCTCGACGGCCTGAGCAACATCCTCCCGGGCTGGGACTTCGTCGAGGACGACGACGAAGCCGACGACGAGCACTGGCACGGCACCCACGTCTCCGGCATCATCGCCCAGCAGTCGAACAACGACGAGGGGGTCGCCGGGGTCGCGCCGGGGGTCAGCATCCTGCCGGTCCGGGTGCTGAACGGAGAGGGCAAGGGCAACACCGCCAATGTGGCGGCGGGCATCGTCTGGGCGGTGGACAACGGCGCGCAGATCGTCAACCTGTCGCTGGCCTTCAGCAGCTACAGCGAGGCGGTCGCCGAGGCCTGTGACTACGCGGCCCGCAACGGGGTGCTGCTCATCGCGGCCTCGGGCAACGACTACTTCGACAACTTCATCGCCTTCCCGGCGAGCCTGGAGAACGTGATCGCGGTGGGCGCGAGCAACCAGTCGGACGAGGTCTCCCCCTACAGCAACAAGGGGACCGAGTTGGACGTGGTGGCGCCGGGCGGCGATCTGACCCAGGACATCGACCTCAACGGCGTCAGCGACGGCATCGTGGCGGCGACGATCCTCGACGGCGAGTGGATCTACTACGCGGCGGAGGGCACCAGCATGGCGGCGCCCTTCGTCTCGGGCGTGGCGGCGCTGCTGATCGCCGAGGGGGTCACCGACGTGGGCGCGCTGACCGACGCCCTGCTGAACACGACCATCGACATGGGCGCGCCGGGGCACGACACGGTCTACGGCTACGGCATGCTCGATCCGGCGGCGGCCCTGGCGTACACGCCGGGCTCAGGGAGCCGGGGCGGCCGCACCACCGCGGTGGTCGAGGGCACCGGCGGCTGCGCGGCGGAGTAGCTCAGTCAGCTCAGAGCTCGCTGGGCAGCAGGCCATCAGGCTCGGTTCACTGACAGCCCCGGCTGTCGCAGGTGAAGGAGACGCTCAGGCCCCAGGTGTCCGAGTCACGGGAGCCCGCCTCGTAGGTGTCGTCCACCGTGTTGTCGCTGAAGGAGCAGCGCTCCACGGCGGCGGTGCCCTCCCCCAGGTAGAAGCCCCCGCCGCCGTCGGCCGCGGTGTTGCCCGTGATGACGCTGTCGATGAGCGAGGCGTCGGCCTGGTAGAACAGCAGCCCCCCGCCGAGGGGGCTGACGTTGTCGGCGACGGTGGCGTCCTCCAGGGTGAAGCTGGCCGCGTTGATGAGGAGCAGGCCGCCGCCGCCCTCGGCGTAGTTGTCCGCGATCGTCGCCCCGACCAGCGTGGTCGAGCTGTCGGCGTTGAGGTTGAGCCCGCCGCCTTCGTACCCGGTGTTCCCGGAGAAGAGGCCGCCGGTGAACGCGGCGCTGCCCTGGAGGAGGAACACCCCGCCGCCCTTCTCCTCCGCCCGGTTGTCGAGGAAGTCCACGTCCTCCACGGTGACGTCGGTCTCCCACAGGTAGAGCCCGCCGCCGTCCTCCGCTGCGGTGTTGCCGGAGACCGTGCTCGACCGAAGCGCGCCGCTGCTTTGCTCCATTCCGCCGCCCCCGCCGTTCTCTGCCTCGTTGCCGGAGAGGGTGAGGTTCGCGGCATCGAGGACGACATCCCTCGTCGCGAACCCGCCGCCGTCGTACTTCGCGGCGTTGTCGGACAGCTCAACGCCCGCCAGCGCAAGCTCGCCCCCGCTGTGGAAGAGGACGCCGCCGTGACTGTCGGAGGTGTTGTGGGAGAAGGCGCCGCCGCTCAGGGCGGCGGCGCTGGAGAGCAGCGAGAAGACGCCGCCGTCGCCGCCGGCGGTGTTGTAGAACGCCGAGACATCCGCGGTGACCAGGGAGCCCAGCTCTTGTGCCCCGGCGCCGCCGGATGCGCCCGCGGTGTTGAACTCGAAGCGCGTCTCCGTGAAGGCGAGGGCGCTGTCTTCGGCGTAGTAGCCGCCGCCGCTGGCCGCGGCGTCGTTGTAGGCAAACACGCCGCCGTTCACGGTGACGTCAGCGCTGAGGAAGGCCGCGGCGCCTCCCACCTCGGCGGTGTTGGCGGCGAAGTCGACGGCGTCCAGCGTGAGGGTCGCGCCCTGTACGAAGAGCGCGCCGCCAGCGAGCAGGCTCCGCTTGTCCTTCATGATCGGCTGGGTGGCCGCCCCATCTCGGAGGGTGAGGTGCGCGACGTCCACCGCGATGCCCGGCCCGGTGACGATCAGCGGGGTGACCGCGCCGCCACCGGAGAGCTCGGTGTAGGCGTCAGGATCTCCTCGCACGGCGATGTCGGCCTCCAGGGTGATGGAGGCGAACCACTGGCCGCCGCAGATCCAGAGGGTGCCGGGCTGGGAGAGGGTGTGAGACGCGGGGGCCCCCGATGAGCCGCTCAGGGCCTCGTTCAGGCTCAGCCACTCGCCGCTCCGGGCCTCGAAGCTGATGGTGCGGTCCTCGTCCTCCGCGCTGCCGCTGCAGTTGTCGTCCAGGCCGTTGCACAGCTCCGGGGTGTCCGGCGAGTAGTCCGGGTCGCTGTCGTCGCAGTCCGTGCCCCCCACCTCCGGTGCGTCGTGCCCGTCTCCATCCACGTCGGTGAGGTCCGCGCCGTCGCAGTCCTGATCCACCCCGTCGTAGGGGCTGTCTTCCGCGCCGGGGTTGACGTCGGCGTCGGCGTCATCGCAGTCCCCGGCCTCCGCGGTGTAGCCGTCTCCGTCCTGGTCGACCGCGCCGCTGTCGCCGCTGTCGCTGCTGTCACTGCTGTCGCTGCTGTCCGCGCCGGTCGGCGGCAGCGTCGTGCCGCCCGGCGACGCCGCGGCGCCGGTGTCTTCAGCCGGCGCGCAGCCGACCAGCGCCAGCGCGAGGAGCGCGCCCCTCACAGCTCAGCCGGCAGCGGCCAGTCGAGCTGCTCCTCGAGGTCTCTGCCCCAGCAGGCCATCAGGCCGTCCGGCTTCCGCCCGCAGGTGTGCTCTTCGCCCGCGTGCAGGCTCAGGAAGCGGTAGGGCGGCGCGTCGCTCACCTGGCCGTGGGTGTCCATCCCCCAGCACTGTACCTCATAGCCCAGCGCCGCCGGGCTGCCGTCATCCACCAGCCCGCAGGCGTGGTTGCCGCCGACCTCGATGTCGACGAAGGGGGCGCTCGGCGGGGAGGACTGGTCCTCGCTGTCAGCCCCCCAGCAGTAGACGTCGCCGTCCTCCTCCATGGCGCAGGTGTGCGCCGCGCCGGTGCCCAGGTCCACGAAGGGGCCGGCGAGCGCGGGGGTCTGCCCCTGGCTGTCGTCGCCCCAGCAGTGCAGATCCCCCTCGAGATCCAGGACGCAGGTGTGGGCGCCGCCAGCGGATACGCGGGCGAAGCGGGCGCCCTCCAGCGTGGGCGGCGGCGAGCGCTGGCCCTGAGAGTCGTCACCCCAGCAGCGCAGCGCGCCGGTCGGCTCGAGCCCGCAGGTGTGCCGCGCGCCAGCGTCCAGCGCGACCAGCGCGGGGGTGTCCTCCGGGGTGCTGGACTGGCCGTAGGTGTCCTCGTCGCCGCAGACCGCCACGCCGCTGTCGCCGTCCCCGAGCAGGGCGCAGGCGTGGCTCCAGCCGCCGGTGATGACCATCATCTCCCCCGGGTCGATCCCCTCCATCTGGCCGTAGAAGTCATTGCCCCAGCACTCGGAGGTGCCGTCCGCGTGGAGCCCGCAGGAGCCGTAGTCGCCCGCGTCGATGGCGGTGAAGTCGCTGTCCGGCGGGGGGCTGGCCTGGCCGTAGTTGTCGTCGCCCCAGCAGTCCACGCTGCCGTCGCCGCGCAGGCCGCAGGTGTGCAGGTAGCCCGCGACCACCTGCACATAGTCCGCGTCGGCCGGGGGGGTGGACTGGCCGTAGGCGTCGCTGCCCCAGCACTCGACGGTGCCGTCGTTGTGCAGTCCGCAGCTGTGCTCCCCGCCGCCGATCACCCGATCGAAGAGCGCGCCATCTGGCGGGCTGCTCTGGCCCTCGCCGTTGTAGCCCCAGCACTCCACGCGGCTGCCTCCGGCCTCGCCGTCGGAGAGGAGCCCGCAGGTGTGGGAGAAGCCGGCGGTGAGCTGCGTGTAGAGGCTGCCGAGCGGCGGGTCGAGCTCGGATGTGAGGTCGAATGGGTAGACGGAGCCCCAGCACTGCGCGACGCCGTCCTCCTGCAGCGCGCAGCTGTGGGCGCCGCCCGAGGTGACCTGGACGAAGTCGCCGCCGGTGGGCGAGTCCATCTCGCCGAACGTGTCATCGCCCCAGCAGTCGACGCCGCCGTCGAGGGTGAGGGCGCAGGTGTGGTACAGGCCGGAGGCCACCTGGGTGTAGTCGGCGAAGGGGGGCGCGCTGGCCTGGCCGAAGGTGTCGTCCCCCCAGCACTCAACGCTCGCGTCTTCGCGCAGCGCGCAGGTGTGCTGGTTGCCGTTGGAGATCTGCACGCGGCCGTAGATGCGCAGCCGGAAGGCGTCGTCCACGAGCCCCCAGCAGCCGTAGTCGGTGCCGGTGCTGGCGCAGGAACCGAAGGCCGTCACGCCGATGACTTCATAGCGGATGCCGGGGATCTCCGAGGCCTGACCGCTGCTGTTGTCTCCCCAGCAGGAGATGTCGCCGTCGCTGTGCAGGCCGCAGGTGTGGTACTCCCCCGCGGCGACCTGGATGAAGTCTTCGTCGGCCGGCGCGGAGACCTGCCCCAGCGTGTCATTGCCCCAGCAGGTGATGGTGCCAGCCCCGCTCAGCCCGCAGCTGTGGTTCTCACCGACGCTGATCTGTGAGAAGCGCGCGCCACGCGGGACGTCGGTCTGGCCGTTGGAGCCCAGCCCCCAGCAGGTGGCCGCGCCGTCGCTCTGGAGGGCGCAGGTGTGGTAGGTGCCCGCGTCGACGGCGACGAAGTCGGCGCCGGAGGGGGCGTCGGAGTGGCCCCAGCGGTTGCTGCCCCAGCAGGAGAGGGTGCCGTCGCTGTGAAGCCCGCAGCTGTGGTCGTACTCCGCGGTGACCTGGACGAAGTCCATGTCGGGCGGGGGCGAGGACTGGCCGTCGTTGTCCCAGCCCCAGCAGTCCACGCCGCCATCGACCCGCACCGCGCAGGTGTGCACGAAGCCCGCCTCGACCTGGAGGTAGTCGTCTCCGGGCGGGATCAGCTTGCTGCTGTCTCCGTCGTAGCCCCAGCACTCGACGGTGTTGTCCCGGTGGAGCCCGCAGGTGTAGCCGTAGCCGCCGCTGATCTGGACGAAGTCGGTGTCGGGCGGGGGGCTGGCCTGGCCCAGGCCGTCTTCGCCCCAGCAGGCGACCACGCCGTCGCTGTAGATGCCGCAGGTGTGGTAGGTGCCGGCGGTGAGCTGGGTCCACGGGCAGCTGAGGCTGTAGGTGTCGTCTGTGTCGTCGCAGTCGCCCAGCGTGTCCGCGGTGTAGCCGGCGGGGGGCGCGCAGGCGGGCGCGCAGCCCTCGCCGGAGAGGTAGCCGCCGCCCTCATCGAGGGCGCAGTCGAGGCCGTCTCCGAAGCCGTCCTGGTCGCTGTCGCGGTACCAGATGGTCGCCGGTGAGCGGGCGGGATCGTCGTCGTCGCAGTCGGTGCTGTCGACGGTGTAGCCGTTGACGGACTCGTCGCAGCCGATGCGCACGCTGTTGGGGTCGCCGTAGCCGTCCCCATCAGCGTCCTCGAACCAGGCCTGGCCCGGGAACTTCTCGGGGTCGCTGTCGTCGCAGTCGTCGTCGTCCAGGATGTACCCCTCGGGCTGATCGCAGGCGCTGACGCGGTCCTCGGGGTCGCCGAAGTTGTCCCCGTCGTCGTCGGCGTACCACACCACCGCACCGGCCGCGCTGGGCTCGTCCACGCCGTCGACGCAGTTGTTGTCCACGTTGTCGCAGACCTCGGCGGCGGTCGGCTTGATGCCGCCCGCGGTGTCGTCGCAGTCGGTGCCGGGGGTGATGGTCTCAGCGGAGGGCTCGGCGTCACCGAAGCCATCTCTGTCGGCGTCGGTCATGCACGCCGTCGGATCGTCGCTGGGGGCGGCGCCCGGGTAGGAGTTGGGGTCCGCGTCGTCGCAGTCCCAGCGGCCGTCCTCCCGCGCCGCGAGGAAGCCCGGCGTGAGGCCGGTTGACAGCAGGCAGCCGCCGCCGGCGTCTCGTTCGGAGAAGCCGTCGCCGTCGCTGTCTTCCCACTGCTCATCTGCCCCGACCAGCGCGCTGGTGTCGTCGCAGTCCAGATCCGAGTAGACGCCGTCCCCGTCGAAGTCCAGCCGCTCGCCGTCGATGAACGCCCGGCAGCCCGTCACCCACAGGAGACAGGCCGCGGCGAAGGCCAGCAGCGCCCGCTCAGTACGCATAGCTCACACCGAGCCCCACGAAGGAGCTGGCGCCCAGCGCGCTGGCGCCGATGGCGCCGCCGACGAGGACGCGGTTTACCCGCTGCTGCTGGGTCAGGGCGAGCTGGTTGGTGCTCTCGACGGGCAGCTTCCAGTCCTTGCTGCAGAGGTCGCCGCCGTTGGTGTCGGTCCACCCCACCTCGCAGTGGGTGTAGTAGCCGCCGGCGTAGAGGGCGGCGGCGGCCACCGTGGAGGCGGTGCCGAGGATCGCCAGCCGCTTGCGCAGGCGGGGGTAGTCCGGGAGGGGATCGCCGGGGTGGATGTAGCCGCTCTCCAGCACCCGGCCGGTGCGGCCGACCCGCTGAAAGACGTAGGGCAGGTCCGCGGCGGCCTCGCGGGTGTACTGGCCGTCGACGCGCACCCGACCGCGAGCGGAGGGCGGCAGCTCCAGCTCCGCGCCGGGCTTCCACAGCTCGATGGCGATCTGGTTCTCCACCAGCACCGCGTACTCGTCGCGGTCATCGCCCGAGGCGTCGCGGGTGGTGAACTCCGAGGAGCGGGGCTCCGAGGACTTCAGGTAGGGCACCGGGTCCACCGCGCCGCCGTCCCAGGCCGCGAGGCCGTGGATGCGGTGCATGAGGCGGGCGTCCTGCTGCTCCATGGGATCCGTCAGGCAGCTCAGCGAGAGGTCCAGACGCTCCAGCGAGGCGTCGAAGAGCTCCTGGCCCTGGCTGAAGCTCAGGCGGGACCAGCCGAGGGCCTGGGAGAGGTCACCCGTTCGGGTCAGCGTATCGTCCTTGTCGCAGCCCTCCGGGTGCCGGCCCGTCAGCTCGTCGGGGTGAGCCAGCAGCTCGTACTGCCGCGCGGCCTCCTCGGCGTTCAGGATGAGCACGCCGTCCTGGGTGCGCTCCATGGTGTCTGTACTGTCTGTGACGCTCTGGCCGCCCCGCCGCAGCCACTTCTGCACCGCCCGGTCGAGGGCGTCCGCCATCTCGTCCGCGTCGGCCGGGGCCTCCACCGTGAGCTTGAAGCCCGCGACGGCCGCGCCCTCCTGGACCACGCTCTCCTTGTAGAGCAGCCGCGCCACCGCGGTCACCTCGGCGGCGTCGATGGCGTAGCGGCCCTGGAGCCGGTAGGCGTTGGGCAGGTCGCTGAAGTTGACGAAGACCGCCGAGGCGGACTGATCGTAGGTGAGCTGCTCCAGCCGGCTGTTCATCACCTCGGTGAGCTGCAGCGGGTCCGAGTCATCCCGGGGGCGGGAGAACTCGGCGGGCAGCAGCACCGGCAGGGCGTCGCGCAGCTCGATGCGGTCGATCTGCGCCTGGGGCAGCCGCCCGATGACCACGGAGCCGCCCTTGGGCAGCTTGACCTCGGGCTCCTGGACGCCGCCGATGCCGCGCGCCAGCTCCGGCACCTGCCGCTGGACATGCAGGAAGAGCTGGCCGATGTCGACCAGATCGCCGTCGACCAGCCCGGGGCCGCGCAGGCCCTGGAGCAGGGCGTAGCTGAGCACGCCGTGGCCGTAGCGGCTGGCCTCGTAGGAGCGCTTGCCCTCGGAGGCGCCGGCCAGCACGAAGACGCCGGTGCGATCGTAGAGATCCTCCAGCGCCTGGGCCCGGGTCACGTCCGCCGAGCGACCGGCCAGGGCGACGGCGTCGCCGCCCTCGTCCTCTTCGCCGACGCCGCCGGCCTCGCAGGTGTCGAGGATCATCGTGCGCTTGCCCGCGCCGCTCTCCAGCAGCCAGCTCTGGAGCTCCTCACCGGAGACCGCGCGCTCGCCGCGGGCGATGGGATCGTCGAGGGACTCGTGATCGCCGAACTCGGAGGTCGGGTAGTAGTACTCCCCGGCGTAGGTCATGCCGTGGCCCGCCATGTAGAGCATGACCACGTCCTGAGGCCGGGCCTCCTTGAGGGCCGCGAAGGCCGCCTCCAGGTTGGCCCGGGTGGGCAGGTCCGCTGGATCCTCGGAGTCGGTGGTGAGCAGGCGCAGGTTGACGCCGCGGCGGTAGATCTCGGTGGTGGCCGCGAGGCCCATGGTGTCGTGCAGCGCGCGGGCGTCGTTGGCGGGGAAGGTCAGATCCAGGGCCTCGCCGCGGTAGTCGTGCGCGCCGACGAAGATGCCCCAGAAGGCCAGGGGCTCCCGGGGGGCGTCGTCGCTGGCGGCCCGGGCGGAGCGGGTCGCGACGCCGCGGGGCGAGGAGAGGCCGTCCCGGGCGTCGTAGGCCCAGACCTTCAGCTCGTTGTCACCGCTGGGATCGTAGAAGCGGATGTTGCTCACATCCAGCCGGTAGGTGCGCTCGCCGCCGTAGTCCGAGGCGGGGGTCAGGAAGCCGGAGATGTCTGAGCCGTTCAGCCGGGCCTCCACGGTGCCGATGCCGCCGCCGCGATCGCTGACCGCGATGAGGTAGACGGGCCACGCGCCCGCTTCGGGCGGGGTGACGGTCACCTCGGGGTAGAGCTTCAGCTCCGAGAGGGGGCGGGCGGAGACCAGCGGCGCGCCGCTCAGGTGCAGCCCCATCAGGCCGGGCTCGAAGTAGTAGCTGCGGAGCTGATCGAGCTGCACGGACTCGCCGCTCAGGGACCAGGCGATCGCCCCCGCGCCGTTGCCGTCGTCGAAGCGACCGGCGGCGTCGAAGGCCGCCCAGGCGCCGCCGGGGGCCGCGACCAGGGCGCAGAGCGCCTCGGGCCCGTCCGCGTCGATCCGCCAGAGCTGCACCGACTGACCCGCCGACGCGAGACCGGCGTCCGACCAGTCCAGCGTCGTCGCCGCCGCCGGTGGGGTCAGCGTGTGCGCGATGGCCCCCGAGCCGCTCCAGATCTGCACGGCGTCGATGGACAGCGCCGCGAGCTGATCGCCGCCCGGTGACCAGGACAGCGTCTGCACGCCCGCGTCGCCCAGCGCGTACGCCAGGGCGCGGGTCTCGGCGTCCCAGACGCCGCCGCCGTTGGCGAGCCCGGCGGCGAGCTGTCCGCCTCCGGCGCTGTAGGCGAGGTCGTTGACGGGGCCGCCGGACTCCAGCGCCCAGGCCTGCTCGCCCGTGGTGATGTCCCAGCCCCGGATGGTGCCGTCCGAGCCGCCCGCGGCCAGCACGTCGCCCCGGAAGCTGAGCGCGGCGCAGGAGCCCGCCGGGCCCTCCAGCCGCGCCACGAGCGCCCGGGTGCGGCCGTCGCGCACCCGGATGACGCCGTCGGCGCCGCCGGACGCGATCCACGCGCCGTCCTCCGAGATCGTCACGGAGACCACCGCGCCGGGGTGACCGTCCAGCGCCAGCGAAGGCGCGCTCCGCCCCGACTCGCTCACGATCCGCGCGGAGCCGTCGGCCTCCCCCAGCAGCAGGCGCTCCCCGTCGGGGGACCAGGCCGCCACCGCGGCGCTCTCAGCGGCCCGCCGCCGGTGTCGGTCGCGACGCTTGTCGTCCTCGGGGGCCTCGCTCCAGCGCGCCGCCGCCTCGATCTCCGAGGGCTCCAGCGCGCCGCGATCGACGCCGCTCGCGGCGTCCAGCACGGTCAGCGCGCCGTCGGTCGAGAGGGCGATCCGCCGGCCGTCGGGGGACCACTTCGCGGCGGTGATCGCGCCGCCCAGCGCGGCGATCCAGCGCTGCCCGCCGGTCTCCGAGTCCCACAGCAGGGCCCGCCCGGAGGCGTCCGCGGTCAGCACCCAGCGGCCGTCCGGCGACCAGTGGACCGCGCTGATGGGCGCGTCGTGACCCGCGAGGGGGGTGACCCGCCCGGAGGCGTCCCGGTGCCACGCGCCGTCATCGCCGGCCCCCATCAGCGCGCCGCGGGGCCCGCTCGCGAGGACAGCGCCCGACGTCGAGGCGCCGTCGAGGTGTACGGGGGAGGGCTGGCCGCTGTCGATCGCCCAGCTCAGGAGGCCGCCGCCGTGGGCGGTCCACAGCGCGTCATCGGTCCAGGTCAGCGCGGTGATCGGCGTCACCTCGCCCTCGATCTGCACGGCCCCATCGGCCAACGGGACGGACAGCGGCACCGTCGGCGCCTCCGCGGCGATCGCGGAGCCGGTCAGCGCGATCATCAATGAGAGAGCGCGAAGCGCTGTTGGCATCTGGCTTACCATCCGTCACAGTTTTCGGGGATCGCGCAGCAGGCGGCGTCGCGATTCCAGCACATCGGCAGCGTAATTTCACCACCGCGCGCGTCGGCGCCGATGAATTCAGGGTGTCTCCAGCAGGCCTCCCGCGAGGCGCCGCTGAGCCCCAGCTCACCCGCCGCGCCGTAGCCCGCCGCGCCCCAGGCGACCGCGCGGCGCGGATCCAGGAGCATCTCGACATACCCGGCGGGCTGCCCGCTCGCGTCGATACCCGCGTAGACCAGCAGATCGCCGGTCGCCGGCACGTCTCCCCGGCAGTCCTCGAAGGTCGAGGAGAGCGGGCCCTCCGGATCCGCCATCTCCAGCGCGGAGAGATCCCCGCCCTCCACCAGCGGCACGCCCGACGCGGCGAAGATGCGCGCGATCTCAGCGGCGCCGTCGATGGCGCCCTTGGAGCGCAGCGCCTGGTCGTGCGCGCGCCGCAGCACCTGCGTCAGCGGGGCGTCGGCGCCCGCCGGCAGGTAGGCCTCCAGGTAGAGCTCGGACGCGGCGACAGAGCGCTCGACGCCAGGGGCTTCGACGGACCGCTCGACGCAGGCGCTGCCGTCCCAGGACCGGGCCGGCTGCTCCAGGTGCGCGTTGGCCTCGACCCGGAAGTCCAGGTGCGACGTCGTCCAGGGGTTGGTGGGCACGCTGCCCTTGGCGGCCCGGGATGCGGCGGGCGACGCCAGCGACTGCCAGTCGATGCGATCCTGCTGAGTCGTGCCGGACACCACGATGTGCTCGACCCGCGCCACGGGCGGCACGGCGATCAGCTCCAGGTTGTAGAGGCTGTCCCGCTGTCCCGGGCTCAGGCGGACCTCCCGCCCGGCCTCCGGCAGCGCGAGGATGCTGCCGTCGCTCAGCAACATGGCCCCGCCGACCAGCATGTTCTTCTCGCTGGTGTTGTGCACGTTGACCGTCCAGCGCGTGCACAGCGGGATCACCTGCTCGTCGCCGGGGCAGGCCTGGACCCAGGGAGCGCTGGTGCAGGAGAAGAGCTGGTCCTCGTGGGGGGTGAGCCAGATCACCAGGCTGCCGTCGTTGACGAAGGCGCTGCCCCCCTCACCCGAGAGCCCCAGGAGCGCGCTCTGCCGGGCGTGCAGGCCCAGGTTCTCCACCGCGTCGTAGGGCTGGTCCACGGTCGCACGCGCGACCCCATCCGGGTCGCGGATCCGCAGCCCACCGGCGGCCGGTCGCTCCACGCTGAAGGCGCCGATGCCGGCGGTGAGGGCCACCATCTGCGCGATGTCCTTGCGCTCTTCCAGCGCGGCCTCAAAGGTCGCGCGGGTCGCGGGCGGCACCGAGTCGTCGATCCTCACCAGGAGGCGCTGGGCGTCCGGGCTCCGCTTGATGAGGACGGCCAGATCACCGGCCTGGATCTCCGAGAGGCTGCCGCGCATGAGGCTCGCGATGGCTGTGAGCTGGTCGTACTGGTTCACCAGGACGATGGCCTTGGCCTTTCGGGGGTCGTCCGCGTCCGCCGCGCTGGCGGAGCCGGGGTAGATGCGGGCGAGGGCGCCGACCCCCCAGCCGGGCATGGCCGTGCCCGCGAGCTTGATCTTCTCCTTGGAGGAGGGCGCGACGACGACCTCGGCGCTCAGCGGGCGGCTGCGGGCGACGTTGTTGAAGACGTAGCTCTCCAGCGAGCCCTGGATGACGGGCACCTGCCGGCGGCTCTGGGCGCGCACCAGCGTCAGCACCTGCCGGCCGATCTGACTCCACGTCAGCGGCTCCCCGGCGACCCCGGCGAGGCTCTCGACCAGCGCCTGGGTGAAGACGCCGTGGCCGTCGATCTCCAAGGCGCCGCTGCCGTCCTTGGCCGCGGAGAGGACCACCACGCCGGGCAGGGCGTCCAGCGGCATCTCCGTGGTGGACGCCGTGGAGGGCGTGACGCCGTAGGCCTCGGGCGCCTCGTGGGTGAACATGCGGGTGATGGGCTCGACGCCGGGCTCGGTCGACGCGGCGGACGCGCTCGCGATGTCGCGGGCGGCGGAGCCGGAGTTGCAGGAGTCCAGGCCGATCACGAGCTGCTGGGGCTTCCGCGCGTGCAGCTCGCGGACCATCTGGTTGAAGTCGTCGTCCACCACGTCGAAGACCCCCGGCGTGCGGGCGTCGTGGAGCATCATCGTCTCGTCCATCCCGTCGGCCTCGTCGCCGTTGCGATCGCTGGTCTGGGAGCCGTGACCCGCGTAGTAGAAGAAGACCGTGTCGCCGCCCTGGGTGGCGCGGGTGAGCCTGTCCCAGGCGTCGCGGAAGGCGGCGGCGGTGGCGTCTTGATTGAGCAGGACGCAGATGTTCTCGGGGGGGAAGCCGTAGCCGCCCTCCGGGTCGGTGAGGAGCTGGTACATCAGCGCCACGTCGTTGGGCGGCCCCGTGAGGTCCGGCACATGCTCCGCGGCGTACTCGGCCACCCCCACCAGCAGCGCGAGCCGCTTGAAGTCCTCCCCCGGCGCCACCCCGGCGTCGACGTACCCCGCGCAGCCCAGCGAGGCGGGGTCGGGCGCGTCCGCGGCGAGCGCGCCCGGTGTGATCAGAACATGGAGAATCTGGAGCGCCCGCGTCATTCGTCACAGCCCGTCATGTCACAGGTGAAGGAGGCGTCCCGCCCCCAGACATCCGAGTCCTCGGTGGTGAACTCGTAGGTGTCGTCAGTCAGGTTGTCCGCGAAGTCACAGCGATCGACCTGGAGGGTGCTGGCGTCGATGACGAGGCCGCCGCCAGCGAGCGCCGCGGTGTTCCCCGTGAACGCGGTGTCCCGCACCGAGAGGTCGGAGTAGTACACGTAGACGCCAGCGCCTTCGGCCGCCTCGTTGCCCTCCAGGAGGGAGCCCTCCACCGTCACGTCCCCGGTGCTGTAGAGGAGCCCGCCGCCGCCATAGGTCGCCGCGTTCTCCTGGATCGTCGCGCCGCTCAGCGACAGGCCGCCGTCGCTCGAGATTATGAACCCGCCGCCCTGTGAGGCCCGGTTGCCGACGAAGGCGCTGGCGTCGAGCGTGGCGTCGCTCGACTGCTTGTAGAGCCCGCCGCCGTAGCTCGCCTCATTGTCAGCGAACGTGACCCCTGAGCCGCTCAGCTCGCTCAGGTACAGGAAGAGCCCGCCCCCCGACTCGGCGGCGTTCGCGGTGAAGTCGCTGTCCAGCAACGTCAACACGGCGTCTTCGACGAGGCCGCCCCCGCCATAGCCCGACTCATTGGCGATGAGCTGCAGGCCCTCGCCGTCCACTGCGCCGCCGAGGACGTAGAAGCCGCCGCCGTCCTGACTGGAGGTGTTGGCGATAAAGTGGGTCTCCAGCAGCGTCACGTCGCTGGCGTTCGAGAACAGCCCGCCGCCAAACCCGGCGCCGTTGCCGGAGATGAGCACCTGCTCGAAGCTCGCGGTGGCGTCGTGGAGCATCACCCCGCCGCCCACCGCCCCCTCGTTGTCGACGATATCGACCCGCGTGAGCGCGATCGACGCCTCCTCGACCAGGAGGCCGCCGCCGGCGATGTGGCTGTCCTTCCGTCGATCGGAGTCACCGATCGTGACCCGCTCCGTCGCCAGGCCGTCCCGGAGGGTGAGCCCGGAGAGCTGAACGTCCGCCCCCGGCGACACCCGGACGACGGTGGCCGCGCGACCGCCGGAGAGCTCGCTGTAGACCCCATCGACGCCGACGACGTCGATGTCCGCCGCGAGCGTGAGCGACACAGACCACTGGCCGCCGCAGAACCACAGCGTGCCCGGCTCCGACAGCGTCAGGTGGGCGGGCGCTCCCATGGCGCCGCTCAGCGCGTCGTTCAGCGAGGTCCACTGGCCGCCGCGAGCCTCGAAGCTGACGGTGTTGAACTCATCATCAGCCGCGCCGCTGCAGTTGTCGTCGACGCCGTCGCACAGCTCCGGTGTGTCGGGGGAGCGCGCCGGGTCGGCGTCATCGCAGTCCAGCCCGCCCGCGCTCTCCGCGTCGTGACCGTCGCCGTCCGCGTCCGTCAGGTCCGCGCCATCGCAGTCCTGATCCACCCCGTCGTACGCGATCTCCGAGGCGCCGGGCCAGGCGGAGGCGTCCGCATCATCGCAGTCGCCCTCTTCGACAGTGAAGCCGTCACCGTCGGCGTCCCCGGCGGAGCCGGTGTCCGTTACCGCGGAGTCAGCCGGGAGGGTCGCTCCGGGGTCATCGGTCCCCGACGTGCAGGCGACCAGCGCCAGCGCAATGAACACAGTGAGCCCTGTGAGCCTCACGGTGAGTTCGGCAGCGGCCAATCCAGCTGCTCCTCGGCGTTGCGCCCCCAGCAGGCCATCAGCCCGTCGGGCTTGAAGCCGCAGGTGTGATCCTCGCCCGCGTGCAGGGACATGAACAAGCTCGACGGCGTATCGCTCACCTGACCCTCCCGGTCATCTCCCCAGCACATCACCTCGTTCCCCAGCTGAGCGCCGCCGCCGCGCACCAGCCCGCAGCTGTGTCGACCGCCGACCTCGATGTCGGCGAACGCCACCGCTGGGGGGGACGCCTGCCCCTCGCTGTCATCGCCCCAGCAGTACACCTCGCCGGCGCTGGACAGCGCGCAGGTGTGGCTGCTCCCCGCGCTCACATCCACGAACGGCCCGGAGGCCACCGAGGGGGCCTGCCCGACGTCATCGTCCCCCCAGCAATACAGCGCCCCCTCGGTGGTCAGCGCGCAGGTGTGCGCGTCGCCCGCGGAGATGCGCTTCAGCGGGTGGGCCGCGAGCGAGGCCGGGATGGTGGACTGTCCGTCCCTGTCGTCGCCCCAGCAGATCGCGGCGCGGTCGGCCTCCAGGACGCCGCAGGTGTGCCAGCCTCCCGCGTCCAGATCGAGCAGCGCGGGCTGACCATGGGGCGTGCTGGACTGGCCGTAGTCGTCGCCGTCGTTGCAGACCGCGATCCCCGAGGCGCGCGCGCTCGATGCGCGCACCAGCGCGCAGACGTGGTTGCGGCCCCCGCTCACCGACACCAGCGCGCCGGCATCAACCGCCCCCGTCTGTCCGCTGTACGCGAGCCCCCAGCACTCCGTGGTGCCGTCCAGGTGCAGCCCGCAGGCGTGGTAGCCACCAGCGCTGATCTGGACGAAGTCGCCGTCCGGCGGCGGGGCCGAGATCTCGCCGGGGTCGGTGAGCTCCCCCCAGCAGGAGAGGGTGCCGTCGCGGTGGAGGCCGCAGTTGATGAGGTCACCCGCGGCGACCTCGATGAAGTCGGTGTCTTCGGGGGTCTCGCTCACCTGACCGTACGAGTTGTCCCCCCAGCACTCGACAGCGCCGTCGCGGTGGAGACCGCAGGTGTGCGCCCAGGATGCGCTCACCTGGACAAAGTCCTCAGCGATCGGCGGCGTGGCCCCGCCGCGATCGTAGTCATCCCCCCAGCAGGAGAGGGTGCCGTCCGCGTGCAGCCCGCAGGCGTGCTCCTCTCCCAGCGCGACCTGCGTGAAGTCGCTCCCCACGGAGGGGAGCGGCGCGTCCACCATGGGCGCACCCCAGCACTCGATGACGCCGCTCGCCCGGACCCCGCAGCCGGACTCGAAGCCCACGTCAACCTGAAGGAAGTCCGCGTCGACGGGCGGGTCGGTCTGTCCCGTGGTGTCCATCCCCCAGCAGTCGACGTCGCCGTCATCGCGGAGGCCGCAGCTGTAGAGCCAGCCGGCGGTGACCTCCATGAAGCCGTCGTCAGGCGGCGGGCTCGCCTGCTCATCGCGATCGTACCCCCAGCAGGAGAGGGTGCCGTCGCTGTGCGTCGCGCAGGTGTGCTCATAGCCGGCGCTGATCTGCGCGCGGGTGTAGTCGCGCAGCCGCAGCGTGTCCTCGGCGTCCCCCCAGCACCTGAAGCGCCCCTCACTGCTGGCGCAGGTTCCGAAGGCGCTGGCGCCAGCGGCGAGGAAGGCGCTGTCGGGCATGGCGCTGATCTGACCGCTCGCGTCATACCCCCAGCACTCGAGCTCGCCGTCGTCGAGGAGCCCGCAGCCGTGGAGGTAGCCGACGTCGAGTCCGACGAAGACGCTCTCCTCGGGCGGGCTGGACTGGTCGATATCGTCGATCCCCCAGCAGTCGATGCTGCCCTCCTCACGCAGGCCGCAGCTGAACCCGAAGCCGGCGCTGATCGCCACAAAGGCCGCGCCGGGGCCGTCGGTGTCCGATGGCGGGTTGAGCGTCTCGCCGCCGTAGTCACCGCCCCAGCAGGCGACGGAGCCGTCGGCGCGCAGCGCGCAGCCGTGGAAGTATCCGGCGCTGATCTGGACGAAGCCGCGCTCGGACGGGGGGCTGGCCCGCCCGTCTGTGTTGTCTCCCCAGCACTCGATGGCGCCGTCGTCGCGCAGCGCGCAGCTGTAGCGCTGGCCGGTGGTGACCTGGATGTAGCCGGCGCCGAGCGGCGGGTTGAGCTCGCCGTTGCCCGAGTCGTGCCCCCAGCACTCGATGACGCCGTCCGAGCGGAGCGCGCAGCTGTGGTTGTCGTTGCCGCTGATCTGAGAGAAGTTCGGGCCGGCCGGCGGGCTCGCCTGGTCGGAGCCATCCTCTCCCCAGCAGGAGAGGGTGCCGTCACGGTGGAGCCCGCAGGCGTGGGTATAGCCCGCGCTGACCTGGGTGAAGGTGGCCCCCGCGGGGGGGTCCGTCTGGCCGCTGCCGCTGGAGCCCCAGCACTCGGCGGTGCCGTCGCTGCGGAGCCCGCAGCTGAAGAAGGAGCCCGCGCTGACCTCAGCCCAGGTGCAGATCAGGCTGTGGGACTTGTCGTCGTCATCGCAGTCTCCGATCGCGGAGGCGGTGTATCGGCCGTGCGGCTCACAGGACTCGACGCAGCCGCTCCCCGCGACCCAGCGGCCGTCCTCGATCACACAGGAGCGGCCGTCGCCGTAGCCGTCCCGATCGTTGTCGCGGTACCAGAGGGTCTCGGGGCTGCGCGCGGGGTTCGCGTCGTCGCAGTCCTCGGCGGAGAGGGTGTAGCCGTTGCCTGACTCATCACACCCCGAGACGGCGGCGCCGGGGTCGCCGTAGCCGTCGCCGTCGCCGTCGCTGTACCAGATCTGGCCAGGAAACCGCTCGGGGTCGGTGTCGTCGCAGTCCTCTCCGTTGTTGACCCACGCGCGGCGCGAGCCGCCGGGCTCCAGGCAGGCCCGGGCGCTCACCGCGCTGTCACCGTAGCCGTCGCCGTCATCATCGGCGTACCAGATCGGCGCGTCCACCGCGTCGTCCTCGTCCACGCCGTCGCGGCAGTTGTTGTCGACGCCGTCGCAGATCTCCACCCCGCCGGGGCGAGCGTTGGCGTTGGCGTCATCGCAGTCCCACACGTTGTCGCCGCGAGCCTTCACGAAGCCGGGCTGCTGACTCCCCTTATCGAGGCAGCCGCCGCCGACGTCGGGGTTGGCGAAGCCGTCGCCGTCGGCGTCCTCCCACTGCTGATCCGCGCCAACCTCCGGCCTGGCGTCGTCGCAGTCGAGCTCCGAGGACACGCCGTCGCCGTCAAAGTCCAGCCGGGTGTCGTTGATCAGCGCCCGGCAGCCCACCAGGGGAAGGAGGCTGAGGAGCACGAGCAGGAGACGAGTCATCAATTACACCCCGAGGTGTCGCAGTCGGAGGATGCTCCCATGCGCTGCTCGCACGACCGCCTACTCTCCCTTCATCAACTTGAGCAGCGCCTTGGGTGCCGCGCAGGTGGGGCAGCGCGTCGCCGCGTCCTCCAGCACCGTCGCTGCCTGCTTGTCCAGCTCGTAGCTCACCAGGATGCCGGCGAGGTACAGCTCGGGCATCACGTCGGTGGGCGGGGACTCCGCGCGCATCGTGTCGTACTCCTCGCGAGCGTCGTCGACCTCGGCCTGCTCCTCGGCGCCGAGCTCCGCGTCCTCCAGCGGGCCGCCGCGCACCATGGTGTGCCCGCCCGAGGACTCGCGCGCGCGCTGAGCCAGGGAGTCCAGACCAGCCAGCGCGGTGCCCATGGAGGCCCCGCCGCTGACGATGGGCGCGACGCCGTCGGCGGCACCGCCCGTGACCCCGAGGATCACCGCGGCAGGACCGGACCAGCGCTCCACCTTGCCGCCCTCGAAGTACATCACCTCGACCAGCCCGCCCGCGGGCACGTTCAGCGCGTCGCCCTCGCGCAGCTTCATCAAGGCCTCAACCGGCTTCGCCTCACCGTCGACCATCAAGGTGACCGCGTCGCTGACCTCCATGGCGAGGCCGATGCCGTCGGCCGCCAGCGCCGACGGCGCCCAGAGGGCGCCCAGAAAGGAGAGCCGCAGAATGGCTGAAGTCATCAATTCTCCGAGGTGTTTTCAGAATCACCAACCAGGATCTCTACCACTTCAAAGGGGGACTCCGCCCCTTGAATCTTGCTTTCGGTGCGCCCGCCCGTCTTGAAGGACGCCCAGGACGCGTCCAGCGTCAGCCGGGTCGCAGCCACCGTCCAGCCCAGCGCCGCGACGGCCGCGGACAGCGCGTCAGCCTGCGAGACCGCCCCACCAAACACCGAGAAGCCGCTGCCCGATCCAAAGCCCACGGCGCCCACCACCGCCTCGCCGACGTGGACCAGCGCGCGGGGCTCCAGGCCGGCCTCGATCGGCAGCGCGGCGATCGCGACCGCCGCGGCGAGCGCCTCCGCCGCTGGCGACTCCAGCGGCAGCGGCGCGCCGAACACCGCGGTGAAGCCGCCGCCCGCGAAGCGCTCCACCGAGCCGCCCCGGGAGGTCACCTCCGGGCAGGCTGCGGCGAACCAGGCGTTGAGCTTCGACACCACGTCCCTGGGGGAGCCGCTCAGCGCCTCGAAGCCGCCGCGAGAGACCACCAGCACCGCCACCTCGCGGCGCTCGCCGGCGAGGCTCGCCAGGACCGCGCTGTCCATGGCCGCGTCCGGTACGACCCGGTGGGCCAGGGCGCGGCTCAGGGTCTCCCGGGCCTCGCGCTCGGCGGAGAAGCGCAGGCCGTAGGCCCCGGCGAAGGCCAGCAGGCCGGTCAGCCCCATGCTGGTGGTGGGGATCATCGCGTCCAGACCGCGAAAGAACACCTCGGAGCCCACCATGGGCCAGGCCGCCATGGAGGCCGCCAGCGCCATCGCGGCGGGCAGATTCACCCGGAAGAACAGCGCGGCCGCGCCCACCCCCGTCAGGAAGAAGATCGCCAGCCGCGTCGCCGGGCTGGGCGTCCAGATCCGCGCGCCGCTCAGCAGCGTGGCGACCGCGTTGGCGTGGACCTCAGCGCCGAACATGGGCTCACTGAACGCGCCCTGATCGAAGGGCGTGGGCAGGGTGTCCGCCGCGTTGGTGAAGGCCGCGCCCACGACCGCCACCCGGCCGGCGATCAGCGCCCGGTCCTCGTCGGTGAGCGCGCCGGGCTCCACCAGCTTCCAGAAGGGCAGGCGGGCCACGCTGCCCGGCGGCCCCGAGAACACCAGCGTGAGCGCGCCGCCGTCGGCCGGCACGGTCTCACCGGCGATCTCCCAGGGGCCGTCCTCCCCGGCCCGGTCCAGGTGGGTCAGCGCCAGCGCCAGCGCCAGCGAGCGCGAGGGCCCCTCCGCCCCCGGCGCCACCACGGGCCAGAAGCGGCGCACCACGTTGTCCGAGTCCAGCGGCAGGTTGTCCAGCCCCAGCCGGGCCTCCGGATCCCGCACCAGCATGGCGTACTCACCGAGCGGCAGGTCGATCGACGCGCCGTCCCCGCTCTCGACCAGCGTGGAGACCAGCACCACGTCGTCCTCGAGCACCTGCCGACGCAGGGGAGTGTCCCAGCTTCGGCTGGCCTCGATGTCGTCCAGCCCGTGCCGGGCGAAGAAGTCCTCGCCGCTGACCTTGACCAGGAAGTCCAGCCCGATGGCGGTGGATCCATTGTCCCGCAGCGTCTCGAAGGCCTCGGCGAACAGCGGCCCCCAGAACACGAATGGATCCGGCAGGCGCTCCAGGCTCTCGTCGTCCACCGCCACGAGCAGCACCGGCGCGTCGGCCACGGCGTCCTCGCGCTCCCCGTACCAGATGTGCCAGCGATCCTGGATCACCGTCTCGACGCGGGGGAGCAGGTCGACGCGCCAGAGCCCCTCGGTCGCCAGCGCGGCGACGAGGCCCACGAGCAGGGCCCTCAAGAACCAGCGTTCAGCGGGGATGTGCAGCCGGTCTTTGATGAGCGCCGAGCCTCCTGGGCGGAGGATAGCAGCACCGCTGAGTTCAGGGCGCGCCGTGTTCGCCGACGGACTTCGGGGCATGCTCACACAGCAGCTCCAGCAGATCGGCCACTGTGCAGTGCGACTCCATGCTGTGCCGCAGCGGGCGGTTCGCCTCGACCCGGTAGTGGTTTCGACGCCCTTCCTTGGTGACCTCCAGGTAGCCCTCCTCCACGAGGTCGGCGATCAGGCGGTGCACGGCGCGCTCGGTGATGCCGACCTCGTCGGCGATGTCCCGGAGGCGCGCGTCGGGGTCGCGGCCGATGCACACCAGCACGTGGGCGTGGTTGCTGAGGAAGGTCCAGAAATGGGGCTGCTTCATGATGCCTTCGCCTATATGCCAATTCCCTGACGTGGTTAACAAGCATTTTTATTCCTGAAAAAATATACGCGACTTTTTTTTCAGGTAAATTATGTCGTACATGAGCCCAGGAGAGCCATGACCCCCCAGAGCACCGCCGCTGTCCGCCCCCGCCTCTTCCGAAGCGCGCGCCTGAGCCGCGGCGCGGAGCTTGAGCTGGCCGTGATGATCCGCGAAGCGGAGGCGCTGGCGCTGGCGCTGATCGCCGAGCACCCCGCCGCGAGGGCGGTCCTGGAAGCAGACGTCCAGTACGTCGGCAGCACCAGGGTGGGCGAGCTGCTGCGCCTGGAGGCCGCGGTGACCGCGGCGGCGGAGGCGACCCCGAGCGCCCCCGGGGCGATGGGCGCGGCGGACGCGCTGGAGCGGGCGGAGACGCTGCGCTGGCGGCTCGCCATGAGCGGTCGGCACATCGCCCTCGCCGAGGCCCGCAAGCTCTCGGGGGCGCTGATGGATGAGGAGGATCTGTTCCAGGAGGGGCTCATCGGCCTGGTGAAGGCCGCGCGACGCTTCGAGCCGCAGCGCGGCCTGCGCTTCAGCACCTACGCCCACTGGTGGGTCCGGGCGCAGATCACCCGGACCATCGATCGCCGAGGCCGCCTGGTGCACATCTCCACGGCGGCCCTCGATCAGGCCCGGACGCTGCGCAAGTTCCGGGACGAGCTGGAGGTGTCGGGGGAGCCGATCTCCTACGCGACCCTCTCGAAGTACACCGGGCTCCGGATAGAGCGCATCCATGAGCTGCTCAAGCCCGTCCACACCCTCTCGCTGGAGACCCCGATCGACAGAGCCGCGTCCCGCACGCTGGGGGACACGCTGGTCGACGATCAGTCGGCGCTCCAGGACGCACGCTTTGGCGACGAGCGGGCGCTGCACCGCCTGCGCCTCGCCTTCGTATCGGCGCTCAGCGACCGGGAGCGGATCGTGCTGATCCGCCGCTTCGGCCTGGACGACAGCCCGCCGGGGACGCTGACCGCGATCGGCGACGAGCTGGGCCTCTCCCGAGAGCGCGTGCGTCAGCTTGAGCTGGGCGCCCTCCGCCGCCTGGGCAGGGCGCTACAGCGGTACGAATACAGCGCCTGAGCGCCCCGCGAGCTCGATCATCACGGTCCCGTCGCTCTCCACCACCACCGATCGCTCCCGATCGCTGGGGAAGATCTCGACCAGGGTGGTCCCCGGCGGAAAGGACACAGCCATCGCCGCGCCGCCGTAGGCGGTCACCGACGGCGTCTCGCTCACGTTCAGCGCCACCAGTACAGTGTCCTCACCGTCCTCACCGTCCTCACCGTCGGTGCGCTCGAAGGCGAGGATGCCGGCGTCCTCCTCGTCGCCGGTGTGATCGGTCGTCCACAGCAGCTCGGTCACCCCGCGACGCAGCGCCGGGGAGCCCCGCCGCACCTCGCTCAGTCGGGCCACATGCTGGAAGGTCTCTCCGTCTGTGTCGTATCCGCTCCACCACAGCGGCTCCCGGTTGGTGGGGTCGTTGCCGCCGTCGAAGTCCTGCTCGGTTCCGTAATAGATGAGCGGCACGCCGTCCTGGGTCATCAGGTAGGTGAGCGCGAGGCGCAGCGCGTCTGTATCGGGTTGCTCGAACAAGAAGCGGCTCACGTCGTGGTTGTCGATGAAGTTGACCGTCAGCTCGGCGGGCGAGACGCCCACGCCGCCCTCCTGCGGGCTCGCGCCGTAGTTCTCCGCCCGCAGCGCCATCAGCTCGGCGACCCTGGAGGTCGCCGCGCCGCGCTGGAAGACGTCATCGTAGACCTGATACTTCTGGCTGAAGTACACCATGGCGTCGAGCATCCCCGGCTGGGTGTAGCCGCCGATGAGGGCGTCGTCCCCGTCGAAGGCCTCGCCGAACATCAGGAAGTTCTCCTTGCCCAGCTCCGCCGCGTGGGCGCGGATGGCCGTACAGAACTCCACCCAGAAGTCAGGCTCCACGTGCTTGACTGTGTCGATTCGGAAGCCGTCGATGTTGGTCTTGGTGATCCAGTCGCTGAAGATCGCGACAAGCTCAGCCCGGACGTTGGGGTTCTCCGTGGCCAGATCCTTCAGGCCGCCGGGGAAGTCCCCGTAGACCACCTGCTCGGAGTCGCCCCAGTCAGTGACCCGGCCCCTGCGATTGTACCAGGTCTCGTCCTGGAAGCCCCGGGGCAGGGGCGGCGTGCGGTTGATCTCGGGCATGTACACGAACTGAATGGGGGCCTCGCCGGCCTCACCCAGGCTGGTGAAGCTCTGTACGCGGCGGGGATCGTAGGCGGGATCCCACTCAGTCACGAGGTTCAGCTCGTCGCTGCCGTCGGTCGCGTAGTAGGCGGTGATGTCCGGCTGACCGTTCTGGTTGATGTCGTAGTAGAACGCCTGCCCGACGTGGTTGACCACGATGTCGACGATCACCTTGATGTCGCGCTCGTGCATGTGCTCAACGAGCGCGCGCAGCGCGGCGAGGTCGCCGAAGTGCGGGTTGGTGGACTCGAAGTCCTGGGTCCAGTAGCCGTGGTAGCCCGCGACCCCCGCGTCCTCCTCCACGTTGAGCACCACCGGGGAGATCCAGAGCGCCGTGACCCCGAGCGCCTCCAGGTAGTCCGAGCGATCCATCAGCCCCTGCCAGTCACCGCCCAGGTGTCGGGCGAGATCCGCCTCGTCGCCGGTGACGTTGAAGTCGTTGTTCACGTCGCCGTTGGCGAAGCGATCGACGATCACCTGGTAGAGGATCTCGTCGCGCCAGTCCTCGACGTGGTTGGTGATCTCGGGGGCCTCGGCGAACTCGGGGGGGCTGCAGCCGGTTGTGGCCCAGACGAGAAGGGGGAGCAGGAGCATCGGCACCTCCAAGGTCAATAGTAACTCATAGACGAGTCACGTATGCCCCAAAAAGGCTCGGTGAGCGCGAGGCGGGGCCCATCCTGCCCTCTGAGACCATCCTGCGACCGAGCTGAGACAGCGCTGAGACCGCTGACGCCCCTACGTTGTCCATGTCCGAATCGACGGACAAAACATCAGCCCTATCCGGGCATACCAGGGGTCATCTGTGCTCAGTATCAGCCTTCTACTCTCCCTCGCCCATGCCGCACCGCAGGCTCCCGATTTGCGTATCGAGGGGTTCACTGCGTACACCGGCACCACCACCACCACCCTCAAGCTCACGCTCGAAAACCAGGGGGCCGGAGACCTCACTGAGCCCGCGCTGGTCTCTCTCTACCTGAACAGCGACAAGCAGCCGGAGCTGGGCGCGAAGGGGGATCTGTCGCTCTACACGCCGACGATGGATGCCGGTGATACCGCTGTCGTCAGCTTTGAGGTCGATCTGGAGTTCGACACATTCTCCCTCGCGCTGATCGACATCCTGCTGAACTCTGACGACGCCATCGAGGAGGAGGTCATTGGCAACAACCGCTTTCAGCTTGAGGTCATCGACAAGGAGATCGATGTCTCGGTGGAATTCGATGTCTTCGAATACGAGATGTGCTCGCTGGAGGCGATGTCGAACAGCCCCCTGTGCGAGACGGAGGTGACCACTCCCTGCGACTGGACCTGGGTGTCTTACAGCCTCCCCAGCCTCCCTTCCTACCGGGGAGGCGCCCATGAGATCCCGGTCGATCTCCTGGAGCACGGTACCCGCGGCCGCTGGATCTGCGTGCCGAGTCTTTGAGAGGAGACAGTCGGAAGATTTGATGGTGGGGAATGACGTTGGCTGATGGCAGCTCTGGTGGGTCGTTGAGCGACCAGGGTGTCCCTGTGGTGTGTGGTGGAGTAACGCGCTAAGGGCCCTGCAGAGGGATGCTCAACCGGTGCTCGACCAGCCAGAACCTGACCGAATCTACCTTGGCTCAACAATTGTAGACCTCAGTCAGCGGGTGATCATCCGTGAGGATCTTCGCCTCCCCCTCACACAATCAGAGGTGGAGCTGATCTCACTGCTCGCCAGCGCTGGGGCGCCGGTATCCCAGGAGCGCCTCCTGCAGGAGGCGCTCGGCTACCGGCCCGGTATACGGACACGCGCCCTCCCCAACGCCATCCTCCGCCTGCGCAAGAAGCTGGAGATCGACCCCGGCAGCCCCCGTCATCTCCTGAACGTGCCCGGGCTGGGCTACCGCCTGGAAGGGCTGCGCGCCGCGCCGCAGCCCCTCGTTGACACGACCGACCGGTTCTTCTCCCGCGAGCACGAGCGCGCGGCGCTGCTGGAGAGTTCCGCCCGGATCGTCTCGCTCACCGGACCGGGCGGGATCGGAAAGACGAGGCTGGCGCGACAGCTCTCCGCGACTCAGCCCAGTATTCTGTTTATTCCGCTCGCCGGAATCGACACAGTCTTTGGGGTCCTGCGGACCATCGCGATGGCTCTTCATCTGGAGATCCGCGCGCTGGATGAGAGCGCGCTCACCGAGCACCTCGGGGAGGTGCTGAAGCGGGAGTTTCAGCGCGTCGTGCTGGACAACATCGAGCAGCTCCTGCCGGATGTGCTGCCGCTCGTGCAGTCCCTGAGCGCGACGATCCCGGTGGTGGTCACCTCACGAGAGCGACTGCACCTCCACGGGGAGCAGGTCATCCCTCTAGCCCCCCTCACAAATCCGTATGCCCTGGAGATGTTCCTGCACCGCGCCAGGCTCCAGGGGACAGCCCTTGAGCCGCAGGCCGTTCGAGCGCTGCTCCCGATGATGGAGGGGGTGCCGCTAGCCATCGAGATGGGGGCTGCCTGGGCGGCGATGCTCGGCGTCAGGGGGCTGCAAGAGCACCTGACAAGCAGCCTTCAGCTCGAGAGCCTTCGCCGGGACCGCCCCGAACGCCAACGCACCATCGCTGCCTCGATCGACTGGTCGTGGTCTCTGCTCGACACCGATCAGCAGCGGCTGTGGATCGCGCTCTCCCTGCACCCCGGCGGGGTCAGCCTCGCGACCGCGACCGCGCTCTTCGGGATCTCGGCGCTGCGGCAGCTCCAGTCGCTGTGGAGCCGATCGCTGCTCAGCCGGGCGGACACCCCCAATGGCCCCCGCTGGAGCCTGCTCCCCTCGATGCGCGAGTTCGGCCTGCAGCGCCTGTCCGAAGGCATCGAGCAGGAATCGATCGCGCTCAGCTGCGACAGGCACTACGTCGCGATGGCGCGATCGCTGGAGCCATCGAGCGCGGATCCAGACACCCTGGATCGTCTCACCGCCGAGCACGACAACCTCCAGGCGGCCTTCCGCAGAACCCGGCAGGAGCAGCCCACCTATGCTCTGTGGCTCCTGCTCGCGCTGGGCGTGCTCCTTGAGCACAGCGGACAGCACGCCCAGCTGACCGGGCAGCTCCTTGCCCTGCTCGATCGACCGGACATCCCCGATGAGCTGTGGTGCAGGGTGAGCTATCGCCTCGGGTGCCTGGAGCGCACCGACGAGCAGCTCCAGGCCGCCTATGATCGCCTCGCCAGCGTGCGGGAGCGCACCACCGACACCCAGCTGAAGATCGCGTGCATGATCGAGATGACGGAGGCGCTGCACTGGATGGGCCACAGGCCGCAGGCCGCGGAGCTGGCAAACCAAAGCCAGGAGCTGCTGGAGAGCTGCTCCGCGCCGGCCTGGTTGTGTAGCCGGGTAGCGCTGGAGCAGGGCATCACCTCCAGATTGCAGGGTCACCCCGCGGAGGCCATCGCGCACATGGCGCGGGCGCGGGCGATCTACGAGACGATCCCCGAGGTGGATCGCAACCCCGCCGATGATGCCCTCCTGTTGTTTGAGCAGGCCGCGATGTACATCGACAACAACAACAACGCTCAGGGGCTGCCGCTGCTCCTCCAGGCCGCCGCCACGGCTGCCCAGATCCGCTCGCCGTGGCTGTCGGCGCGGATCGGCATCCTCCTGGCGGGTGTCACTGCCAACGACGGCGACTACCCCGCCGCCATCGCCCGACTGGAGACGCTCATTCCCGAGCTGCAGCGGGTGCGCTGGCGCAACAGGCTGATGATGGTGATGAACCTGCTCGGTTCCTTCTACATGATCACCGGTCGGCTGGATGTAGCGGCGGCGTGGCTTCAGCGAAGCGAGCAGGTTCCCGGTCCTCTGGGGCTGCTACAGCGCGCGGGCAGGTTCTACTATCAGGGCATTCTCCGGCTCCTGGAGGGGCGCCCCGAGGTGGCCCTGGCTGCCCTCCAGGGAGCCAGGGAGGCGATCACCAGCCTGGGACGCAGGGAGCTGCTCGTGATGATCTCCGGGTGGCTGGCGCTGGCGCAGGCCGCCTGCGGTCAGCCGGCGTCTCTCCCGCTCTCCGAGCTGCGCGCCCAAGCCAGCCCGCCCACCCGAGACCTCCTCGACTTTGTTCAGGCTCTCCTCAGTGAGCCAGCCGCGCTGCCGCGCGCGCGAGCGACGGTTCAGACCCGAATCGATAGCGCCTTCATCTTCACCACGGACGCCCGCCTCCTGCTTCTCTACGGCGATGCGCTCAGCGATCCTCAATCCGGCGCGCTCGATACGTCCGAGACATGACAAACGAGACCTGAGTCGCTGCCTCTAAAGCCCTCCCCCTCTCTTCTGGCCCCTGACGCCGCGAGGGGGCGAACCCCCTGTGACCCCCCATTCATCCACCCAACCGCGCCGCATGGCGCGCGCCAACTGCGAAGAGGACTCTTTGAGGAACGTGACGTCCCAGCGCCACACGCGAGAGGGTGTTGCGACGTCAGATGCCTCGCCGCAAGGCGACATCAGGAGGCAAGACCTTGCGAACACGTGGACGGTTTTCGACGGAGCCGAGCTGTTGCTGTCCTGCGAACCCACGCTGTAAAACCGGCCA
>Ga0316204_10001073_pt1 | contig 81195 bp, 69 predicted proteins | sample 6monrhotite_MG_2_FD_205661 | JGI IMG/M metagenome (GOLD analysis project Ga0316204, IMG submission 205661) | Microbial mat bacterial communities from mineral coupon in-situ incubated in ocean water Damariscotta River, Maine, United States -... | ecosystem: Environmental > Aquatic > Marine >... | reverse complement strand
GTGGGACCCCAACGATTCAGAGTCTAAGAAACTGTGGGCAGGCGCCATTGGCGGAGGTCTTTGGTACCTTGAAGACATTACCGACCCTACAGCTTCCTGGCAAAATGCTCCTGACATTATGGACAACTTGGCCATCAGTACCATTGCCTACCAACCCAACAATAAGAACACCTTTTACCTGGGCACAGGCTTGGGTTTTACAGACGATATTCGTGGAGAAGGCATTTGGAAATCGACCGATGGAGGTGATACCTGGAATCAGATACAGTCTACAGCAGAAGACAATGCATTTCAATATGTGCAAAAGATTCAGGTGACCTCTGTAGGCACCGTATTGGCCGGAACCTTGAGCGGCCTCAGACGCTCGACCAATGGAGGTGACACCTGGCAGAATACGCTCTCCGGGCGTATTGCGGATATAGAAATAGCCAGCAATGGTAATATCTACGCCTCGACTGGGGTCAACTCATCGGGCAATGTCTATATGAGTGACAATGACGGTGTGAGTTGGAGTGACGTAACTCCTGAAGGCAGCGGTCGAAGAATTGAACTGGCTACCGCTCCCAGCAACCCAGATGTTGTCTATGCAGTAGCCGATGGCGGTTCAGGCGACCGTGACGTGCAATGGTTTTTCCGTACCAGTAATGGCGGCTCTTCCTGGGATCGCATATCTATCCCCAATTACCTGAACGGGAATTGTGGTTTGGGAACTGAGTTTTTCACTAGAGGTCAGGCCTGGTTTGACCTTATTATCTCTGTTCATCCAGAGAATGAAGACATCATTATTGCGGGAGGCGTAGACCTGCACAGGTCCGCAGATGGTGGCCAAACCTGGGAACCCATCTCCTATTGGACAGGCTCGCTATGCGATGAATTTGTGCATGCCGATCAACATAGTATGGCCTTCAGACCGGGCTTCCCCAATGAGGCTGTTTTTGGTAATGATGGTGGCATTGACTATTCTACCAATGTGGGTGATTCTGAAAACCCAGACTTTGAGAGAAGAGTGCGAGGCTATAATACCATGCTCTATTATGCAGTAGCCATGGCCAACGAAGCAGGTTCAGACATTATGCTTGCGGGAGCCCAGGACAATGGCACCCAGCGCTATGACCAGCCTGGCATCAACAGCACTCGTCAGGTAGAAGGTGGTGATGGTGCTTATTGCTTTATTGACCAAAACGATTCGAACATTCAAATCTCAAGTTATGTTTTCAATGTATACAACGTGAGTTATAATGGAGGCAAGTCCTTTCAAAGAATTTCAAGTGACCAAGGCTCAGGTCGCTTTATCAACCCGGCCGACTATGATGATGAACAAGGAATACTTTTTTCGGCAGGTGCAACTAGCCGAATCAAACGCATCCAGGGCATTAAAAACAACCCACAGAACCAGGAAAACCTCGCCATCTCAATAGGAGGAGGTCAAATTTCCACCATCAAGTTATCTCCCAATGTATCTAAGCGACTCTATTTGGGTACTGGTAGTGGAAATATCTACCGTGTAGACGACACCGACCAAGGTTCAATGATATCTACTCAAATAACTGGTACAATGGATGGTAACCCAGGTCAATTTGTTTCATCTATTGATGTAGGAGAAACAGATGACCACTTGCTCGTAACCTATTCCAATTATGGCGTAACCTCTGTGTATGAAACCACTGATGGAGGTGTCACCTGGCAAAGTAAAGAAGGCAACCTGCCAGACATACCCGTGCGTTGGGGTATCTTCAATCCAGAGAACACCAATGAGGTGCTCTTGGCTACAGAATTGGGCGTATGGTCTACCGATGAATTTAATACTGGATCGCCTACCTGGGAGCCTTCTAACTCAGGCCTTGCCTCTGTAAGAACAGATATGTTGAAATACAGAAGTGCCGATAAATTGGTTGCCGCTGCGACCCACGGTCGTGGAGTATTTACCAGCAGTGTGTTTGCCAGCAACCCAGTAGCCAGCTTCAAAGCCGACCGAAAAGTGAGTTATGTAGGTGAGTCCATTCAGTTTATTGATGCCTCGCAGGTAACAGGAGATAATTTCGAATGGGATTTTGGAGATGGCAATAATTCTACTGACCAAAATCCAACACATACTTACGATACACCTGGTCAATACACAGTAAGCCTGGCCGTAAGTGGTGGTCTGAATACTACAACCAAGGAGAACTACATCACTATTCTCCCAAGTAAAAGCACTCCTTATCTGGCAGCTGATGGTGGTGATTTTGAAAGCAACGAAACAGATTTCGCATCCACCTCTCTTCTTCACGAGGTCAATGTATGGGAACGCGGCACACCCTCAGGAACACTGAGCGAACCAAGTTCTGGCACCAATGCATGGAAAACCGGTCTGAATACGACTCTGGATGATGAAAGTTTCGATTATAAATCGGCCCTGTATACACCGGCATTCGACCTGAGTGATGAAGCCAAAGACTACACTTTGAAATTCAATCTTAGTGCAGAAACTATCGGCTGTAACTCAATCACAGGACTCTATATAGAGTATAGCCTGGATGGCGGGAAAAAGTGGCAGATACTAGGTTCTACAGACCGATCGGCCGGAGACAGGAACTGGTACAACCGAGGCGACAATCTGGACTGTTCTATCGATTTTGATATTACAGAAGATAAAATGGCCTGGGCAGCCACCAACCTGGACGGAGACTTTAATGTACCGGTTCAAACCAAACTCAACCACCTGGCAGGTAATAATCTGGTGTCGTTTAGGATCATAGCGGGTGTTATGACAGAGGGTGACGATGAAGGATATGGCCTGGATGGCTTTATGATCGATGATTTTGAAATCACCGTAAACGAAGGCACCGCTGATTTTGAAGCGGTCACCACCAGGAGCATTCCATTTAGCGATATTCAATTCAACTACACCTCACAGGAAGCAACGGCCTATGCATGGGACTTTGGTGATGGCAATAGCTCAACAGACATGAATCCAGTACATCGGTATGATACACCCGGCACCTATACCGTGAGCCTCTCAGCTGCTATAAACGGCTCAGATGTAACTGAGACCAAGACAGACCTGGTAGAAATAGTGGCAATAAAAACCTTGCCTTATACACTGGCAGATGGTGGTGACTTTGAGAGTAATCAAACCGATTTCAGGGCGGAGAATAGCAGTAACTCCGGCTGGAAATTAGGCGTTTCAGAAGTTTCAGGGAAAGATGGCACTACCAGTGGTGATTTTGCCTGGGTAACCGTTCCTGACGACAACCAATACGTCAACTGGTCGCGTGCGACACTGGTTAGCCCCTTTTTCTCATTTGAGGAAGATTTCCTTTATACCCTTGAGTTCAAGGCCAATTTTAACTTTGAGAACGAGTGGGATGGTTTTATCGTAGAATATAGCCTTGATGAAGGAACAACCTGGGTCAAGCTCAACGATAACCTGGAGTCAGGATGGTACAACAGCAACAGCGACCCAGGAGGCGTATTCAATGCCGGAGCTCCCCTTTTCAGTAATACTACCAATGGTTTTGAAACCTTCAGTACAGACATAAGCTTTCTATACCCCAATCCGGCAGTAAGCTTCCGCCTCAATTTCAAGTCCGATGCTGGTGTACGCGCCCCTGGTGCAGCCATTGACGACTTTCAGATATTGGCACAGGGCGCTGTACAGCCTACCGCTTCATTTACTGCATCTACATCAGGTATCTGCGTGGGCGAAACAGTCACTTATACCAGCACCTCTGAAGGCACCATCACCAGGTATGAGTGGAATTTTGGTGTAGGGGCCAGTCCGAGCACATCATTAGGCGAAGGACCTCATGAAGTAACTTATTCAGAAGCAGGCACAGCCAATGTAAGCTTAAGAGTACTCAACAGTTTTGATCAGGAAGACACCCAAAATCAAACTGGTTTGGTAACCATTACAGACACTCATACGCCTACTTTTACCAAAGAAAATACAGATGACTGGCAAGTGAGCAGACTGGTAGCCTCGGCAGGTGATTCTTATCAGTGGTACTTCAGAAATGAAGTCATTGAAGGAGCTACCGAACAAAGCTACCTCACTTCTGAAAATGGCTTGTATGCAGTAGAAGTCACCATCAACGGCTGCACAGTGCGATCCATTCAGCAGAGCATTGTGACAGCCATAGACGAAGACAACCGAACCTTTGAAAGAAGTGTGAATGTATACCCCAACCCGGCCACTGATTTGATTAAAGTGGGCCTGAACAATGAAGTGATGGGCACACACCAAATCAGCATCATAGATGCTTCAGGGGCCACTTTAATGGAAACTGAAAGAACGAAAGACAGTTTTGAGGTGGTCTTTGAAATTGATGCCCGATCTTTGATCCAGGGCAATTACCTCATCAGAATTATCTCACCCAAAGGCATGGCCGTAAAACAAGTATTGAAGCAATGATCATTCAAAAAAACATAAGACACTTTGTCTTACTTCTGTGCTTGCTCAGCTTTGTAGCCTGCAAGAGCGCTGAGAAGAAAGCAGGAACCTCTGGGCAAGAAACCACCGCCTACAAGCAGTTGGCCCTGAAATGGGGCGACCAGGTGAAATACGACTTTAATACAGACCGCTCTATGGTCCTGGCGCAGTCTCTACCTGCACCTAACGACAAGAGTTTGCGGATCTCCTATTTCGTGTTCGACATGAAGACCGAAAAGGTGAGAACTGAAGGCAACCTGGAGACAGGTGCTGTACAATGGCTAAGTGTGAAGGAGATCGAAGTCTTCAACACCCCGGGGAAAATGGCCCCCAACCAAACCAGGGATGACTATACTATGGTGATTAACGTGATTACGGGAGAGCAAACCCCCAAAAGCCAATGGAAGAGATAGTCTGCACCTCTTTTAAATAGCAAGGCTCAACATTTATTAAATCGGCTCCGTCTCTAAACGAACTAAGTGAATAGTTAAATTCACAATAAAAAAACAGATGAAGAGACGATGCTTACTTGTAAGCCTATTCACCCTTGCCTTGTTTTGCTCAAACCTCAAGGCGCAGGAAGCTGACAGCACTGTGATCGAGCAGGTGGTACTCAATTACATTGAGAATTTCTTTGAGAACAAGGTGGAAGCCATGAACAAATCTTTGCACCCACGACTCGCAAAAAGGGGCCTGAACCCTGACCGCAGTATGAGCGAAGATTTCCCACCCGAAACCCTGGCCAAGCTGATGAGTGAAAAGCGGGCCTTCCCAAAAAGCGCACAAAAGAACAAAGTTCTCGACATCAAGGTATTTCGAGACAGCGCTACAGCTTCCCTGGTTACCGGGTATCCAAGCACCCGATGGGTGGAATATCTTCACCTTGTGAGGCAAAATGGAGAATGGAAGATCATCAATGTCTTTTGGGAATTTTTTGAAAAGAAAAAACCATAAGCATCTCCCCCTCCATTAAGCTTCAGGATTGATTACATTTGCGCATTAAATGAATCATTATGAAGGCGCGGGGACTGAAGAAAGACAAGGTAAATATCGTGACACTGGGTTGTTCCAAAAACCTGGTAGACTCTGAGGTGATGCTCACTCAGCTAAAAGGCAATGACATCAACACCACTCACGAAGCTGAAAATGACGATGCCAATGTCATCATCGTCAATACCTGCGGGTTCATAGACAATGCCAAGCAAGAGTCTGTAGACACCATTTTGCGCTATGCCGATGCCAAAGAAGATGGCGTGATCGACAAGCTGTATGTTACCGGCTGTCTTTCGCAACGCTACAAAGACGACCTGGAAAATGAAATCCCTCAGGTAGATGCCTTTTTCGGCACCATGGAACTGCCCGCTCTGTTGAAGAAATTCAAAGCCGACTACAAGCACGAATTGGTGGGTGAGCGCATTACCACCACTGCCAATCACTATGCCTATCTGAAAATTGCAGAGGGCTGTGACAGACCCTGTTCATTTTGTGCCATCCCATTGATGCGTGGCAAGCATGTATCACGACCTATGGAAGAGCTGGTGACAGAAGCCAAAAACCTGGCTCGCAATGGCACCAAAGAGCTTTTACTCATTGCCCAGGACTCCACCTATTACGGACTGGACATTTATAAGAAAAGAAACCTGGCAGAACTACTCAGAAAGCTTTCTGATGTGGAAGGCATTGAGTGGATCAGGCTGCACTATGCATTCCCTACGGGCTTCCCAACGGATGTACTGGAAGTGATGGCTGAACGCGACAATATCTGCAATTACCTGGACATTCCGCTGCAACACGGCTCTACGAAAGTGCTGAAATTAATGCGCAGAGGCACTACCCGGGAAAAAACGGAAGCCCTGCTAAAGCAAATGCGGGGAAAAGTACCGGGCATAGCCATTCGTACCACGCTGATTGCCGGGCACCCTGGCGAAACCGAGGAAGATTTTCAAGAAATGCTACAGTTTGTGCGTGATTCGCGGTTCGACCGACTGGGCGTCTTCACCTATTCACATGAAGAAAACACCCATGCACACAGCATGGAAGATGATGTGCCGGAAGATGTGAAACAAGAGCGGGCCAATCTCGTAATGCAGATACAGGAAGAAATTTCGAACGAAATCAACCAGCAAAAGGTGGGCAAAACTTTTAAGGTGCTCATCGACCGCAAGGAAGGAGGCAATTTCATAGGCCGTACGGAACATGATTCGCCAGAGGTAGACAATGAGGTAATCATTGATGCTACACAACACTACCTTCGCGTGGGTGATTTCGCGAATATCAAGATCAAAGATGCCACTGAATTCGATCTGTACGGAGAACCCGTCTGAAATTGAACCATACTGTACTTGCAGGAGTTTAAATTTGGGCGTTCGCATAAAATCGCTTTGTACTAAGGTTGAGTCGTCCTTATTTCAAACTTTTAGCCTAGCCCCTAATTAAGCTTCTATGACCGTTCAGGAAAAGCAGTCAGTATTACTTTCCAAACTCCCTTTTGCAGCTACTCATAGCTTTTCAAAATCCTTCCTGGACTACATTGGTGGCAATGAAGTGCTCAAGCCTTTCTACACAGCCTTGCCGTCTCTCGAAAATTTCGGGAAGCAAATGGCGCAAAGAAACTTTCCTATAGCTCATCGTGCCGTATTGGCCGATTCACTGAATAAGCAATACGAAGGGTTGGATATAAGCGAGTTGACCAAAAGCAACATAGCGGCATTGCGAAACGAAAAAACCTTTACCATCACTACAGGGCATCAACTGAATATCTTCACAGGCCCGCTTTATTTCATTTACAAGATTGTGACGGTAATCAATGCTTGTAAAACATTGAAAGCCACCTACCCCGATTGTCATTTTGTGCCGGTGTACTGGATGGCTTCAGAAGATCACGACTTTGAAGAAATCAGCCATTTCAGATTCAATGGCAAGAAATTCAAATGGGAAACCGAACAAACGGGAGCAGTAGGCAGGTTCAACCCCAAGGAGCTAAAATCAATTTTTGACCAGATCATCAGCATTCCTCAGTTCTTTCAGGATGCTTATCTGAAGCAAAAGACTTTGGCAGCCGCTGCCAGACACTATGTAAATGCGCTCTTTGGCGATGAAGGCCTGGTGGTGATTGATGCCGATGATCATGATTTGAAGAACTTACTCAAACCAGTCATCGAAGACGATATTTTCAAAGGCAGTCCGCAACAACTGGTGAATGAAACCTCTGAGAAGCTGGATGCAGCCGGCTACAAAACGCAGGTTTTCCCAAGAGAAATCAATTTCTTCTACTTGAAGGATGACATCCGCTCGCGAATTGTACAAGAGGGGGAAGCGTATACTGTATTAGACACAGACATTCGCTTTACCAAAGCAGCCATAGAGCAAGAGATAGCAGATTACCCTGAACGCTTCAGTCCCAACGTGGTGCTTAGGCCACTTTACCAGGAGCTTCTGTTGCCTAACCTGGCCTATGTGGGCGGACCGTCAGAGCTCGTGTATTGGCTACAGCTCAAGGAAGTTTTCACGCATTTCAACACTACTTTTCCGCTGCTGATGCCCCGTAACTTTGCAGGAGTACTGACCCCGAATGTTCAGGCCAAAATTGAAAAAGAAAGCTTGAGTTATGAAGAGGTTTTTGAAGACGAACAAAGCCTGATCAACCGCAAGGTGTCAGAGAACGCCCAGAATGAGCTGGCCCTGAGTGGAGAGATGCAGCGGCTGAGCGCCATTTTTGACGATGTAATGAAACAGGCCGTACAAATTGACGGCACTTTGGAAAAGCTGGTTGCTGCTGAAAAGAAGAAAACCCAAAACTGCATCAACAAGATTGAGCACAAAATACTGAAGGCTGAAAAACGCAATCAGGAAACCCTGGTCAATCGAATTTATGCCATCAAAGAATCGCTTTTCCCCGGAGGTAGCCCACAAGAGCGAAAAGACAATTTTATGAATTTCTACATCCCGGATACTGATTTTGTACAGTCCTGCTTGGAGTCTTTCGATGCTTTTGATTATCGCTTCCACCTTATCAGTGGCCATGAATAAGCAGGTCATCAGAGACCAATTTAAAGCCCAAAGACAGGCGCTTACCGATGCTCAGCTATACGAGCGAAGCCATCTTATTTGCCAGTCAGCCATCCAGGAAATTATCAATCGCGAGGCCAGCTATGTGCACCTCTTCCTGCCCATAGAGAAGAACAAAGAAGTAGATACTCGCCCGCTTTACGACTTTCTTTTAGAAGGAGATGGTTACACTCCTGTAATCAGTAAAACGGACTGGAAAGGTCAGCAGTTGACACAACATCCCATGACATCGGGCGATGCCTTAGAAATATCGAATTTCGGCATTCCTGAGCCCAAACATATCCAGGAGATAGACATTCAGTTGCTCGATCTGGTATTTATTCCGCTGCTGGCATTTGATGCTAATGGCCATCGGCTGGGCTATGGGGCAGGGTTCTACGACCGGTTTTTGGCACAATGCCCGACTGCACTGAAGCTGGGTCTTTCTCTTCTTCCTATGTGCGAAACAGCCTTACCCAATAAACCACATGATATAGCCCTGGACGGGTGCATTACGCACGAGGGGCTTATTGACTTCAGAAACTAAACTGGTTTAATTAATGTCTGTCCATAGTGTATTTCACTGAAAATCAGTTTTCGCCCCGTCCCTACAGGGAGTACTGATTTTCAATGTATACCCTCTTCAGGGTTTGGGCAAAAAACATTGATTTCAAAAAACAACAATATTATGGACAGACTCTAATTGGACTGCTTAAGCAACTTCACTACCTCTTTGCGCTGCTGACCAGCCACATTGAGCAGGTACAGACCATCTGGCCACTGACGCAGGTCTAGCTCCAATTCAGAGCCTACCTCATAGGTATTTCGGCTATCAATCAGCACCTGTTTGCCATTTGAATCCATCACCTTCAGTTCAAAGCCTCTGACATAGGACTCGCTCAAAGTGATGTGGAAAACTCCCTCTGTTGGGTTTTGCTTCAAAGTCACTTGCGCTGGCCCGGCATTGGGGTCATCAATCGAAGTAATGTTGTCTATGGTATAGGTTTCTTCACTGGTGATGGTACCGTTGAATGCATCTCCTACCAGGTCGACAATGTCTGTATTACTTGCAATATCAAGGTCGATAAGACCTCCACGCGTAGCTCCGTCTACCACTACCAAATAGCTATTAGCCGAACTTCCGGCACTCACCGTTTCCACAGCGGCTGAAGTTACTGATGCTGTAGATAGCTCAAAGTCTGTAGCATCTACATTGACCACCTCTTCACTAAAAGTGACTTCAAAAGTGAGGCGGGTTTCTTCAGTTAGCTCTTCTTCCGGGTTCTGTCGGGCTATTGTTGCAGAAGGGGCTGTAAGGTCAGATATGATATAAGATTCTTCTACACTGGTGCTACCTGGGAACACAGCTCCTGACTGGAAGGTGATGAAGTTAAAGGAGGTAAAGACCAGGCCCAGAGTTCCGGTGCCTTGCACATCAGTTATATTGACCAATACATTGTATTCGGCACCATCAGAAAGAGAGGTAATAGATTGGATGCTGGCTGTACCTATATTTTCAGCAGACAGCTCAAAGTCCGTCTGATCCACATCATTCACGGGACCAGAGAACGTCACCCTGAAAGTAAGTGAGGTTTCACCAGTAACTTCTTCCATGGGGTCGAAGCGTGTGATAGCTGCCAATTCGTCCTGACCGGTGATCGTGTAAGTTTCAGCATTGCTGATAGTGCCTTCAAAAGGGTTACCCACCAGGTCTACAATGTCTGTAGAAGACACTACTCCCAAACCAAGTGTCCCCTCTCCCGTGAGATTATTTACCACCACGTCAAAAACCTGATTGGTCTGGATTTGTGTAATGGAAGCAATATCACCAAACACATCTCCGGTTACTTCAAAATCAAATTCATCAACCTCCTGCACTTGCTCGTCAAAACTTACCTGGAAGGTAACTTCAGATACAGCCACTACTTCCTGCACAGGATCAAGGCGAAAAATGCTTTCAATGACTGGTGATGTACCATCGATGGTAAAAATCAACTCATTGGACTCTGTCACAGTCTGATCTATCTCATCGGTAAGTCTTAGTTTATAGGTGCCTGCATCGGTAACGGACAGTGTCGGGTTGGTCTCCCCTTCAATTGCTTCTCCATCTTTCAACCATTGGTAACTAAAGCCCTGGCCTTCTATTAGTGAAGTAGGGCCTCTTAGTAGGGCCTCTTCATTGGCGGTAACCCAAGAATAATTGATGGTAGGCGTATTCACCACCTCATAATTACCCACAAAGATGCCATTACCATGCGTGGCGGCCATCACTTGTCCTTCATTGGGCCGTACCTTAATCATGTTTACAATGTTCTTACCTACCTGGTTCTCGCTCTGCATTTCCCAAACGGTGTCATCACCATTCAAATTTGAGGTCATGAAAAGCCCCACACTGGTGCCCACAAAGAGCATGCGCCCTCCGTTGCCATCGGGTAAAAACGCAGCCGACCTCACTGAAGGGCCGCTACCTGAACCATCCGGGTTTTCTTCCAGGTTTCCTGAAATGGACTCCCAGGTATTTCCCCCGTCTTCGGTCAGCCAGATGCTAATCAAACCGTAGTTAGAAAAGGTAGCTACTGCCCTATCTGCATCTTGCGGATCTACCGCAATGCTACTCACAGTAGCCCCACCGACCATTTCAGAGTCGGTAATGTCATTGGCAGATGTGATATCGCTGGTATCATCTACTCTGTATATAGAGCCATTTCTGGTGCCAATGTACAGCACCCCTGCTGGCTGGATGGATGCTCCAAAGGTTGAGATTCTTTCCCCAGCCATGCCCGATGCTGTGAAGGTTTCCCATTCGCCTGCTCCGGGATTTTCCCTGATATCGTCTGTATAATAAACCTCACCGGCCCCACCCACAAACAGTTGGTCTTGATGAACCGGATTGACGATGAAAGGATTGATGAAAATAAACTCTGAACGGTCATTACTAGGTTCTATGCTCCTTATCTGACCAAACTCATTGGTTCCCTCTACGGGGTCATATTTTCTGATTTGCCCCTCCTGAGCCGATAAGTATAGAGCATTGTAGGAAATTGCCGAATAGGACCCATCTCCTCCCAACTCTCTGGTCCAGTCTCCATCCAGCTCTTGCGTATAATTAATATAACTCCCGTTGTCTTGCATGCCTCCAGGTACTCTGCGGTCGCCTCGGGCGTCACGCAAATAGTCGATGGCATAAAACTGAGTAGTGACATAACCATTGTTTAATGATGTCCAGGCTACCGGATTGGGCCCCGACCTATCTTCCAGGTTGTCTTCAGTTCTGAATACTCCCCCATCAGTTCCTGTGAGCATTACATTCGGGTCAGAAGGCAGAAAGGCAGCCGCATGCTGATCAGGGTGGTGATTGATATAGCTACTAAAAGAGCTAGGGTCATCATCGGGCTGATAGCCCCCTATTTGAGTTGCATTATTACTTGCAAATCCATTGGTAGACCTTAAAATATTGGTACCGGCTATAAAGACTGTATTGCCATCGCCAGGGTGAACTTTCACATAAAGATTATAGCCTTGCTGCATGTTGTGGCCCTCGCCTACATCTGAAGATGAGTCCATATTGTCACTCAGATCGGTCCAGGTATCGGTAGTTACATTGTAGTGAAACAAGAAGTCAGTTACCCCTCCCGCTACCTCGGCACCAATGGCATAAAGTTGAGTCTCATCATTGGGGTCGAGTGCCAATTCTACCCTGGCATAGGTGCCTGGTATGGTTGGAGGGGTAATGTCTGCCCAGTTGATGCCATCAGGTGAAGTAAAAACACCCTCGGATGGAGAGCCTCCATTGGAATCGGAATTGGCTATTGCGGCAAAAACCCTACCGGTGGGCGATACTAATACATCTGCAACGTTGATACCGGCATTGCCTCCTCCGAGCACGGTAGTGGCATCGGAAAAGTCGGGTTGTGTAGTTCTAATGATCTGGCTTACACCCGCCACATAAATCTCGGTACCGTCCTCAGTATTAGAATTGTCAATGGCCATTTTGCTGATCACACTGTACACCCCAAAAGAGACGTTATTTCCTACTTCTGTAGCCGCAATGGGCGACCATGTCAAACCGCTATCGGTAGAGCGAAAAATGCCATCGCCATAATAAAAGGCTTGTGGCGCTGAAGCCGAGTTTCCAAAAAACTCTCCTCCGGCAAAGTACCAATCCGTGGTATGACCACTGCGTTCATCCTGCACCAAAGTAGTTACGGCTGGAAATTCCAACGGACTCAATGTCTTATTCCAGCTTTGGCCGGCATCGGTACTTCTCCAAATACCACCACTTACGCCCCCTGCCAGTAGTATATTTTCATCATCTACATCCATGGCCAGCGCCCGGGTGCGGCCACCAAGATTATAGGGTCCATAACTAACAAAACTGCTATTCTCAGTGCCTTCAGTGCCCTCTGTGGCTGTTTGAGCAAAACCATTTCGGCCAGGTTGATTCACCGCAGGCACCAGGTTTTCATTGGCAAAGACCAATTCGCGCTTCCTGATATTGAGCGGAATTTCTCCGGTAGCCGGATCGGCCAACATTTCGTATTCATAAAGCAAGCGGCCTTGCTGATTCTCTTTGGCGGGGTCTTCTTCAACATACAGACTCTTCCTTTCTTCTTCAGAGAGCTCCATCTCGTTGTTTTGCCAAAACCCTCGGGTATAAGCAAAAGCCAATAGTACCACCAGACTGCCAAAAAACAGGGTTAAAAATTGAAATCGTTTCTTATTGCTCATTGGTCTATAGTCTATGGCTGTCCGAGTCTTATACGCATGATACCTTCACCCCTTTTTAACCTTGGTGTTAATGCATCGATGATCACCTCTTGCCCTTCTTTAAAAGAGGTATGGGCTGGTGTCAGCAAATTCAAAGTTTCTCCTATTCCGGGCAATACTGACGAAAAAGTAGCGCCAAATTTCAGTACTTCCTCTACCTCAAAATCGTAGCTATTTCGTTTCTCTACCACTCCGTTAGATTTTACGATCTTCCCTCTCAGGCGGACGGCATCTTTATTCATGCTGGACGGGGTAATGTCCATGATCCCGTTTTCGTCAATCCGTGCATTCTCAATGCCCTGCTGAGTACTCTTACAACCATAAGCGGTGAGTAGCAGACTAAAAAGCAAAACGCGAAGAATAGGTCTCATGAATACGGGTTTTTAACTGGGTTTATGCGCTTTGAAGATACAATTATTTCAAGCCAGGTCAACGGCTGCTTTTTACAAGAAACCGTTAAGTGTTTGTTCCCCTGACCATTTCCTTTTTACCAGGTGGACCCGGCAAAGTCTCCACCTCCAACCCCAGGGCGGCAAGGTCGCGTTTGAATTGTCCTTTGGCACAATACGTAACTAATACCGCATTAGCTGCCATGAACCCTACCGTTTTTTCGAGTATTTCAAAATGCCACAGCTCGGCTTGCTTGCTGGGCGCAAAGGCATCGAAAAACACTAATTGGTAATGCTGGTCGCTCGAAAAATCTTCCAGCTTCACATTCACCTTATGAAGCGAAAACGAATCCCCCATTTCATTCACTGCATTCCACTCAGCCTCATGCATGTCATGAAATGCTGCGGATGCCCATGCTTCCATGCCCTCTGTATAGTTCAACTGCTCATATATCTCAGAAGTGAGTGGAAATGGCTCCAGGCTGTTAAATTGTACCGGTTGCTGCAGCTTTCGGCTCCATTCCCAGGTCAGCAGCGCGTTGAGTCCGGTACCAAAGCCTATTTCCAGAATATGGATGGGTTGGTCCGGATGGTTTTCAAAAAAATGATCGAGGCCCGCTTTGATGAAAATGTGACGCGACTCGGTAATGGCCCCATGAGAAGAGTGGTAGGTCTCGTTAAGATGGGGCAGGTACAGGGAATGGGAGCCATCACCCGTAACGATGATCTTGGTTTCCCGCTCCATTTATTTCTGAATTAATACAGTGGCAAAAGCAGCTACACCCTCTTCTTTCCCCACAAACCCCAGCTTCTCGGTGGTGGTGGCTTTGATGGAGATGTCTTCTTGATCCAGGTTCATCACCTCGGCCAGACAGGCTTTCATAGTGGGTATATGCGGATTGATTTTTGGTCGCTGCAGACATATGGTACAGTCAATATTGCCCACTTCATAACCTTTGTCAGCAATTAGCTTCATCACATCTCTTAGCAATATCTTGCTGTCTATTCCTTTGAATTGAGGGTCTTGATCGGAAAAATGAAAGCCAATATCGCGCAGATTGGCAGCACCAAGCAGGGCATCGCATATTACATGAATGAGCACGTCTGCATCGCTATGTCCCACCGCACCATGCGTATGAGGCACCAGAATACCTCCCAACCAAAAGTCTTCGCCTTCAGCCAGTTGATGAACATCATATCCAAAGCCTACCCGTATTTTCATATTCTGTAGTGTTTATTGTGCCGAAGCATACCTGATTACTGAAGCATTTTTCTCGCTGAGAATGGCATCGGTCTGGGCCATTACCTCCTCTTTTTGCACTGCCTGAATCTGATCCGCTTCAGTATTGACCTGATCAGGATCGCCCATATTGGCTGCAAAAGCAAGGCTCATGGATCGATTAAGTAGCTCAAGCTCAGAAAAAACCAGCGTAGACTCCGCTTTGTTCTTCACCTTGGTGAGTTCTTCCTGGCTAAAGGCATCTCTTTTAAAATTGTGGATGAGTTCCCAAACGGCACTTTCTGCCTTTTCCAGCCCAACACCGTTGGTGGTTTTACCCTCAATCATGAGTAAGCCAGGGTCCAGCGAACCGGACACATAGGCACCCAGAGAATTGAAAATCTTTTTGTCTTCTACCAAGGCTGAATAAAAACGGGATGACTTTCCACGCCCCAGAATATCGCTCATCAGATCGATGGCATGATAGCCGCTGTCCATTCTTCCTGGCATGTGAAAGGCCATGTAGAGTGCATCAGAAGGCACATTGGCCTCAATGGTCAGAGAACGCTTCTCAGTTTGAACCGGCTCTACCGGTAAATTTCTTTCTGGTCTGAACCCGGCAGGTATAGGGCCAAACCATTTTTCAGACAATTGCTTCACCAGGTCTAGGGTGACATTGCCAGAAACTACCATAATGGCATTGTTGGGCAGGTAGTGCTTGCCAAAAAAGCCTCTTACATCCTCCATGGTAGCGTCCTCTATATGGCTGATTTCTTTGCCTATGGTAGGCCAGCGATAAGGGTGCACCTGATAGGCCAGCGGCCTGAGTTTCAACATCACATCGCCATAGGGCTGATTGAGGTAACGCTGCTTAAACTCTTCAATGACCACAGAGCGCTGCACTTCCAGCACCTTGGGGTCGAATGAAAGCGACAACATTCTATCAGATTCCAGCCAGAAAGCGGTTTCCAGATTGACAGCCGGTACCGTGATGTAATAGTTGGTGATGTCAGGGCTGGTAAAAGCATTATTGTCTCCACCTACACGCTGCAAAGGCTCATCATAGCTGGGAATGTTCACCGAACCTCCAAACATCAGGTGTTCGAAAAGGTGCGCAAAACCCGTCTTGTGCTCTTCTTCGTCACGCGAGCCCACATTATAGAGCACATTGAGCACGGCCATAGGCGTGTCCGGATCGGGGTGTACGAATACCTTTAAGCCGTTATCCAGTTCGAAATGTTGGTAGTTGATCATAGGGACTGATGGAGGGCAAAAATAAAAATATTGGCCGCAAATTTTTGCAATCCAGCCATTACTTTACATTTGTCTGCACACCTAAGGAATATGAGATTTAAGAAAGAAGGTTATACCGACCTGGAGCTTATCCATTTATACGAGCAAATCCTGAGGCCTCGTATGATTGAAGAAAAGATGCTCATTTTATTGAGGCAGGGAAAAATCAGCAAATGGTTCTCGGGTATTGGCCAGGAAGCCATCTCAGTTGGTGCTGTAAATGCCGTTGCTGAAGATGAATTCATTTTGCCAATGCATCGAAATCTCGGTGTATTCACCGGGCGAAATGTCCCCTACAATCGACTTTTTGGGCAGTTTCAAGGCAAAAACAGTGGTTTTACCAAAGGGCGCGATCGCTCTTTTCACTTCGGTACGCGTGAGCACCATATAGTGGGTATGATCTCGCACCTGGGCCCGCAAATGGCCCTGGCCGATGGCATTGCCCTGGCTCACAAACTGAAAGACAACAAGAAGGCCACTCTGGTTTTTACCGGTGATGGCGCCAGCTCCGAGGGCGATTTTCACGAAGCCCTGAATGTGGCAGCTGTCTGGGACCTGCCGGTGATTTTTATCATTGAAAATAATGGCTACGGGCTTTCTACACCAAGCAACGAGCAGTTCCGTTTCAAAAACTTCACTGACAAAGGGCCCGGTTATGGCATCAAGGCCGTTCGGGTAGATGGCAACAATCTGCTGGAGGTTCACAGAACCATTCGTGAGCTGGCCGAAGAGATTAGAAAAAACCCCAAGCCGGTAATATTGGAAGCCATGACCTTTCGCATGCGCGGGCATGAAGAGGCCAGTGGCACCAAATACGTACCAAAAGAGCTCTTTGAGCAATGGGCCAAGAAAGATCCTGTTGAGAATTTTGAGCGCTACCTCAAGCGGCAAAAAGTGCTTGACGATTCGAAGATCGATGACATCAGAGCCAAAATCAAAAAAGATATTGAGGAAGGATTGAAGCAGGCTTTTGACGAACCATTGCCAGAAGTCACTGAAATAGAGCAAAGCGACATTTACTTCCCTTATCAACAGGAGGTGAAAGCACCTGCCACGGATGCTGCTTCTGAAAAACGACTTGTAGACGCCATTTCTGATGGCCTCAAACAAAGCATGGAGAGGTATGACAACCTGGTGATCATGGGTCAGGATGTGGCTGAATATGGTGGTGTATTCAAGATTACCGAGGGCTTTCTGGAGCAGTTTGGCAAAGACCGCGTTCGGAACACCCCGCTTTGTGAATCAGCCATTATCGGCACTGGTCTTGGGCTGTGCATCAACGGGTATAAGGCGGTGGTAGAAATGCAGTTTGCCGACTTTGTGACCTGCGGTTTCAACCAGATAGTAAATAACCTGGCCAAGATCCACTACCGCTGGGGGCAAAATGCCGATGTGGTAGTGCGCATGCCTACGGGTGCTGGCGTGGGCGCTGGCCCCTTCCATTCGCAGTCAAACGAGGCCTGGTTTTTCCACACTCCCGGACTAAAGGTGCTCTATCCATCCAATCCGGTAGATGCCAAGGGCCTGCTGAATGCTGCCATTGAAGACCCGAACCCTTACCTCTTTTTTGAGCACAAAGCCCTATATCGCGCTTTGAGCAGTGAGGTGCCTGACGACTATTATACAGTAGAAGTAGGCAAGGCAGCGCTGGCTGCAGAAGGCGAAGACCTATCGATCATTACTTATGGCATGGGCGTACATTGGGCCAAAGAAGCCATTGATAGTCTGGAAGGTGTATCAGCTGATATTCTCGATTTGCGAACCATCCTGCCCTGGGACAAGGAAGCAGTAGCCGCTACCGTGAAGAAAACCAACAAGGTGCTGGTGCTGCATGAAGACACTTTGACTGGTGGCGTTGGTGCAGAAATAGCCGCCTGGATAAGCGAGCATTGCTTTGAACATTTGGACGCTCCGGTGAGCAGAGAGGCCAGTTTGGACACACCAGTGCCATTTAGCCGACCTTTGGAAGAAAACTTTCTGCCTCAACAAAGGTTTTTGGAAAAACTGAGGCGATTATTGGCCTATTAAAAAAAACTGAAGCCTTCAAATGTTTTGGAAGAGTAAGAAAACCAAGGAAGTCAACATCAACTGGGAAAGGCTGACTGAAACTTCCCAGCTAGACGAAATTGTGGAAGAAAGCAAAACCCAGCCAGTGCTGATTTATAAGCACAGTACCCGCTGTGGCATTAGCAGCATGGCCATGGACCGTCTGGAAAGATCATGGGATGAAAGTGGTGAGGCCATCAAGCCTTATTACCTCGATTTAATCAGTTACAGAAACATCTCTGATCAGGTAGCTGAGAAATTCCGGGTTTACCACCAATCTCCGCAAGTGATTTTAATCAAAGATGGCCAGGTGGTGTATGACGACTCGCACATGAGCATTAGCTTTTCTGCGCTTACTCAAGCTGCGGGTTAAAAAAAGAAAAAGCCGGCTTGACGAATCAAAACCGGCTTTTATATCTAATCTACTTATCTAATTCTAGTAAAGCACCGTCCAGCAGCCTGGTATCCAGGTTCTGGCTCCGCCAAATCGCTCGTAGTGACCAGCTACCCAGCGGTGGTTTCTTGCTTTTAAAGACCAGCCACCTCTCACCCAAACATCACGCTGGGCTCTGCGACTGAACCTCCAGTGGCCAGGCACCCAAATGTGTCTTACAGTTGGTCGTGGCGCCCGGTTGATGCGAAACCTTCTACCATTGCGGTAGTCGTAGTCATACACCTGGCGGTATCCTCTTCGAGAGCGGGCCGGGTAGCCATTGTTACTATAGCCATTATAGCGTACGCGGCTACGGTTGACTACCCGTTCCTTCCTTCCATTCCTCACAACATATTGCTTATCTCCTCCACGGTTTCCTCTTCTGTTGTAATCCTGGTATCCTCTCCTATCATCCCGATCTCTACGATCGCGATTTTCCACCCTGTCTCTGTCTCTGTCTCTATTTCCTCTGTTGCCATCTCTATCTCTCCCCCTCTGGGCCTGCAGCGCAGTGGTTCCCAATAAGGTGATGATGGCGATTGCTATAATTGGTAATCTTCTTTTCATAACCTTGATATTTAAGTTTGTAAATCCTTCAAGGCCCGGACCATTTTTATTCTAATGCATTACTGCTGTACTTTCCATTACCGTGCCAAAAATGAAAATGTATCGAAAAGCACAATGCCCGATTGAATGATTACAATGTTCAAATGGCTCAGAATCAGTATATTTGAACTGGTATATTTTTTGTTGACCCACTACCAAGATGAACAGACAACCACTACTAATATTGGCCCTAATAGCTATAGGAAGCCTTTTTTGCCTCAATGGCTTTTCTCAATCGAGTTATGATGACTACAGCCTTTCGGACAAAACCTATAAATACCGTGAAGACTTTAACAGTGACGGTTCAGTTTTTTGGGATACCTATGAAGAAGGCAGAAGGTCGGCCACAGTCAAAGATGGTGTGTTGGATTTTCAGTCTTTCAATGACAAGACTCAGGTAAAGTATAGTACCGTTGACATGAATTGGAGTGGCGACTGGGAACTGGAAATTGGTGTACGTTGGGTCAGTGGAAAAGAAACTAGTGCAGTAGACTTTATTTGGGACAAAGAAGCTGGCAACACTGACAAATTCCATTTTGGATTTACTGCTGGTCGTAAATATGTGATTGCAGAATATAAGAATTCGCAGTACAACCACATTGCTCAGTTTATACCCGCCAACTATGTATACAAAAGCTCTCGAAACAGATTGACGGTTAGAAAGGTGCGCCAAAACTATTACCTGTTCTTTAATGAAAGGCTGGTAAAAACCATGGACTATCAACCTGTAAAAGGAGACATGATTGGCATTACCACACCACCCGGAACAAGGATTATGGTAGATTATATCTATGGTTTTGAATTAGACACACCTTCTTCCAGCTCATCAAGTTCCAGTTCAGCTTCTGACCCGACCTTGCTCAGTGGTGACAATTATGTGGGAGTGATGACTAAGTACAATGGCTACAATCTACAGCGTTGGAAAACCCGCGATAACTTCCCTAAAGATGATATTAAGAAAGACTGGGATGATGGTTTTTATGTGACGGATGCCAGTTATGACAACAGTAAATGGTCTATTGTAACATCGAAAGGCACAGGTTATACTAATCAAACCTGGATCACTCGTAAGGAGTGGCCCAAAGATGAGATTAAAGAAAAGTGGGACGAAGGTTACAAAATGACAGAAGTCGCCTATGGCAATGGTGTCTATGCCATTGTTTTTTCAAAAGGGAGTGGCTATGGTCGCCAGCGCTGGTCTACCAGAGGCAGCGAATTTCCAAGTGATAAAATCAAAGAATATGCTGATGAGGGGTTGAGCATCACAGAGGCTATATACAGCGATGATCGTTGGGTTTTAGTAGGCTCTAAAGACTCAGGCATTCAACAGCAGAAATGGTTTAAAAGAAAAATTTTCCCTAAAGATGAAATAGACCAAAACACCAAAGAGGGCTATGCGATAACTCAACTATCTCAGGAAAACGGCTGGTGGATGCTGATTATGTCTAAATACAGTGGCAACAAACCCACTATTTGGTTCAATACAGCTAGTTTCCCCAAAGAAGAAATCAGGAAATACTGGGATCAAGGTTATTATCTGACAGACATCACTTATGGCACAACCGTTGAAAGTACCTCCTCTACAACCGCAAGTTACACCCTGTCAGATAATACCACTTCAACCACCCGAGACCTGAAAACGCGATTGATTGGCAATTGGTATGGCGGTGATGGTGATGGAGATAATGGCTACCTCAAATTCTATAATGATGGCATAATTAGAATGATCAGCGGAGGTGATACCATTGGGGGCTATGACTATACTCAAGATGGTGTAAAAATAGAGGTAAAATATGAAATAGATTCATACGCTTCACCTAACCAACTAGACATTGTCTTCTATTCCGGAGGCAATAGCTTTGGCACCATGAAGGGCATCGTCCGCTTCATCGATGATGACACTTTCGAGTTTAAACTGGCTACCGAGCTTAATGACCCACGACCAAGCTCTTTTAGCAGCTCAGACGGTAATAAAACTGCCACCTTCAAAAGGCAGGATTAATTATTGATTTTGACGGGTCCAGATTTCACGAATAGGGTTGCCTGATGAGCTCAGGCCTGAGTGGTCCCACTTGATCCCATTCACTTTATAATCAAAGGTAAGTTGGGCGCCTACCCGGTCTTTGTTTCGTGAGAAGAACTCGATATTCTCAGTGTATTTGCCGTTTTTCAGCTCGATGGTGCCCCCACCAGTACCTGAGAATTGCTTGGTTTCAGGGTTGTAGGCTGCCCATTGAAAGCGCGTTCCTGTAATCATCTTGATGGTCTTTCTCGGGCCCTGCCTCATGGCCTGCATACCGCCATTGCGCATGCGGTCGGTGATGCGCCAGGCACCACCCAGATCGCCCGTACCATTGTCAATTCGACTGTAAACCTGAGTCATGGGTCCGTCAGCTGTCTCCATGCTAAAGGTCATTTCATCAGTTGATACCTCAATCGTTGGCGTCCATACATCACCTATTCTTTCTGGTTGCCAGGTATCGAACTCAATTTCAAATCTCACTACATCATTGGTGGCACCATATTGCCCTCCCATTGAGCCTTCAAAATGCCTGTCACTTACCCGGTATTCTGTATAAAAAAAGTACCCGTCTTTTACCAAAAGTGCCACTTCGTTCGAGGCCGGTTCACCATTTTGAGATTCCAGTTTCCATGCGCCTTCCATGATAGTTTCCTGATACACTACATCTGCGTTGATGTACACCAGAGAAAAAATCGATATTAAGAGTGTTGAGAGAATTGTTAATTTCATGTCCAATCTTTTTTAGGTTGTACGTCTGGTATTTCTAATGAACTTAGTGAAAAAGGACTGATGTCACCATCAATATTACTGAAACGGTTTTTAAGTTTTTTGGCACTTAACATTTTGATGGGCACTCATCTTTCTGCTCAGCAGCCGGCAGATATCAGTCACTTCAAAAACTATGTAAAGGCAAATGATCAACTGCATACCTGTGGCAAAATTGATGAAGAAGCCCTTGCTGTCGTTGCCGCAAGAGGCATCAAGACGGTAATTAGCCTAAATACCGAATCGCCCAGCAAAGTGATTTTAATGAAGCAACGGGCCAAAGCGCTGGACATTCAATATGTACATGTTCCAGTCTCATGGAAGGCACCTAGCCTCGAATCGCTCAAGCTGTTTTTCAAAGTAATGGACCAACACCCAGGTGCTGAAGTATTGGTGCATTGCAGACTCAACTGGCGGGCCAGTGCATTTGTATACCTTTATCGTACCTTGCGCCTGAAAGAAGACGAAGCATTGGCTAAGGCAGCTCTCCACCAGGTCTGGAAACCCGAACGCTATAAAACCTGGGAGCGCTTTATGCAAACCGCAAAGAATTACTTTGAAACAAATCGTTAGTAATTTTTGGCGAGCCTTTGCAAATATAATTTATAGGCCTATCTTTGCGTCCCTAAAATCTGGAAGAAGAGAAAATGGCAAATCACAAGTCAGCACTGAAAAGAATCAGATCTAACGAAGCGAAAAGACTGAGAAACCGCTATCAGCATAAGACTACGCGTACTTTTATCAAGAGACTGCGTAACACAACTGATAAGGCAGAAGCACAGGAACTTTTGAAAACAGTAGCCAGCATGCTGGACAAACTGGCCAAAAGAAACATTATTCATAAGAACAAAGCAGCTAACAACAAGTCATCACTGACCAAGTTGGTTAATAGCCTGTAAGAAATATATACTTTCTATAAAGGAACCGGTGCGAGAGCTCCGGTTTTTTTTGTTAGTGGTATGTTAAAAATTTTAGAGTTACTAATATAATTAGTATATTCAGGTATGGAACGCGGCCTGAATATATTGAGCTGGGCAGAAGAAGATCGCCCGAGGGAGAAACTTATCTCAAAAGGTAAATCATCGCTTTCAGAAGCCGAACTCATTGCCATACTCATAGGCAGCGGCACCCAACAGCTTAGCGCTGTAGACCTCGCCAAAAAAATTCTTTCTTACGTAGACTATGACCTGAATATACTGGCCAAGCTCTCCACTTCAGACCTTCAATCTTTCAAGGGCATAGGAGAAGCCAAAGCCGTATCCATCGTAAGCGCCCTTGAGCTGGGTAGAAGAAGAAAAGACGCTGATCACAAAAAGCGTAGCAGGGTAAAAACCTCACAAGAAGTTTACAATACCATGGTGCCTATACTGATGGACCAGCCGATAGAGCAATTTTGGGTGTTGATGCTTACTCGCAGCAATTTACTTATACAGAAACGCCCCGTGAGTATTGGAGGCATTTCAGGCACCATTGTAGATCCTAAGATCATCTTCAAAACTGCGCTCGAAGACAAAGCCAGCAATATAGTATTGATTCACAACCACCCTTCCGGCAACCCCAAACCCAGTCAAGCAGACATCAGACTTACCAAGAAAATTACTGAAGCTGGCCGCCTGCTGGAAATCCCCGTACTCGACCATGTCATTTTCTGTGACGAGGGCTATTACAGTTTTGCTGATGAGGGCATTCTTTGAATAGGCTGAAAATTGGTTTTAGTGATGCGTTAGGCTTAAATTTACCCTCAAATTGAGGATATGAATAGGCAAAAGGTGTTCATCGTATTGGTTATTGCTATTGTTGGGGTAACCATCATCAACTTTTTGAATGTAGGAGAGGCCAGCGAAGAGTACATGGCCCGGATAGAAGAAGAGCGCAAAACCAAAAATGGATTTATGCTTTCTGGCGGATCCCCCATTCCAAAAGAAGAACGCAACAGCTTTACAGGTCTTAATTTCTTCCCCATTAATGAAGAATTCAAAGTCCTGGCAAAAGTCACACCGGTTAGCAGAAAGCAGCCTGTCTTTATACCCACTACTACCGGAGAGTCGAAAAAATACATTCCTTATGCTTATGCAGAATTTGAACTCAAAGGGAGTAATCACCGGGTGCTACTCTACCAGGACTGGGAAGAGAACAATCCCAACCGCCTTTCGCTCATGTTTGCAGACGAGACCAGTGGCGATGCAACTTATGGAGGTGGGCGCTATATCGATGTAATGAAATCGAATGGAAACTCCATTATTATCGATTTTAATTCCGCATACAACCCCTATTGTCACTTTAATGAAGAGTGGAGCTGCCCAATACCACCAAGAGAAAATTTGCTGGAAGTAGCCATTGAGGCAGGCGAAAGAATTTATAAAGATATTTAACCGGGTTTACGCTGACGCTGGCATTTGTTAAATCCTTATTTTTGCCGTCTCACTAGCCGTGGGCACCCAATAATTCGCATATGAAAATCTCCCTTAATTGGCTCAAGCAATACATAGAACTGTCTGAATCGCCAGAAGAAATTTCTGCCATGCTCACAGGTTCTGGCCTGGAAGTAGAAGGCCTGGAAGAGGTAGAATCTGTACCCGGAGGACTGAAAGGCCTGGTAATTGGCGAAGTGCTCACCTGTGAAAAGCACCCCAATGCTGACAAACTCAGTGTTACTACTGTAGACATTGGGCAGGACGAACCCAGTCCTATTGTTTGTGGTGCTCCCAACGTGGCGGCCGGCCAAAAAGTAGTAGTGGCTACTGTAGGTGCCACACTCTACCCAAAAGGTGGTGAGTCATTCAAAATCAAAAAGGCCAAGATCAGAGGAGAGGCATCTCAAGGCATGATCTGTGCAGAAGACGAGATAGGCTTAGGAGCCGCCCATGACGGCATCATGGTACTGGACACCAACCTGGCCAATGGCACTCCCGCGGCCAGCCACTTCGACTTGGAATCTGACTATGTTTTCGAAATAGGCCTAACTCCTAACCGTGCCGATGGCGCTTCGCACATAGGAACTGCCAGAGATTTGAAGGCGCTTCTGAAAAAAGAAATTAGCTGGCCCTCTGTTGAAGACTTCAAAGTAGACAACAATAGCCGTGTGATCCCTGTCACCGTAGAGAACACCGAAGCATGCCCAAGGTATTCTTCATTGACGATTGCTAATGTAACCGTAAAGGATTCTCCAGAATGGCTGCAGACGCGCCTGAGGGCCATTGGCATCAACCCTACCAACAATGTGGTAGACGTAACCAACTATGTGCTGCACAGCCTTGGGCAGCCCATGCACGCTTTTGATGCCGATGCAGTTACCGGTGACCAGGTGATAGTGAAGACCATGCCAGAGGGCAGCAAATTCACTACGCTGGACGAAAAAGAGCGAAACCTCTCAGACAAAGACCTGATGATCTGCAATAGAGAAGAAGGCATGTGTATAGGAGGAGTTTTTGGAGGCATGAAATCTGGCGTGACCGAGGGTACCAAAAATATTTTTCTGGAGAGTGCTTATTTCTCTCCCGACTACATTCGCAGGACTGCCCAAAAACACCAGCTTAAAACTGATGCATCGTTCCGTTATGAGCGAGGCACCGACCCCAACATCACCGTTTATGCCCTGAAATATGCTGCTTTACTCATTCAGGAAGTGGCAGGTGGCGAAATTGCTTCTGACATCAGTGATCTGTACCCTGAACCGATTGAAGATTTTAAGGTGCCGGTAAAGTACGCACACATTGATAGGCTCATTGGCAAGCACATAGAGAGCCAACGTGTACAGGAAATTCTGGAATCACTGGATATAAGCCTGACAGAAAAAACAGAAGAAGGCTTTTTGGCCATAGTGCCGCCTTTCCGTGTAGATGTTCAGCGTGAAGCCGACATCATTGAAGAGGTACTCAGAATATATGGACTGAACAATGTAGAGATCAGCGACCATTTGAGTAGCTCATTCTTATCTCAATTCCCTGAAAAAGACAAGGATCAAATCCAGAAAGAGACTGCCAGAATACTGGCCGGAGCTGGTTTCAATGAGATTGTCACCAACTCACTGACCAAAGACGGTTACTCCAAGGAGTTGAAGGCGATCAAAGAAGAGGAGAACGTTCACATACTCAATTACCTAAGCGAAGACCTGAATGTGATGAGGCAAGACCTGCTTTTCCATGGCCTGGAGGTGATTGATAGAAATGTGAAGCGCAGACTCACCGATTTAAGGCTTTATGAATTTGGCAGCACCTATCACCTGATCAACGACAAGTATGTGGAGAGGTCGAGACTGGCCCTTTTCGTTACTGGTCATACTGGTAGTGAGCACTGGCTGGAATCTAACCGACCTGTTCACTTCCATGATTTAGCTTCAATGGTGAGAAGGATTTTGAACAAGTTTGGCCTGAGTCAATACGAAAGTTCTGAAGCGAGCAGCGACCTTTTCAGCTACGGGCTCACATTCAGCGTGAACAAGAAACCACTTGTCCATTTAGGAAAAGTAAGTGCCGCCCAGGCTAAAAAAGCTGATGTGAAGGCCGAAGTATTCTATGCCGATTTTGACTGGAAGTATCTGTGCAAACTATTTGAAACTGAATTTACCTATCGACCTATCTCTAAATTCCCCGAGGTGAAGCGGGATTTGTCATTGGTTATTGATAAATCCGTCAATTTTGAGGACATTAGGAAATTGTCTCACAAGTTTGAGCGCAGCCTCATCAGGCGCATCAATGTTTTTGATGTTTACGAGGGCGAAAAAATTGACGAAGACAAGAAGGCCTACGCCATCAGTTTCTTCCTTCAGGACAACGAAAAAACCCTGACGGATAAAGTAATTGACAAAACCATGAACCGGTTAATGCAAGGCTTTGAAAGAGAATTGGGAGCGATAATCAGAAAGTAATGGATAATCTTCAATTAGCTGAAAAACTTACTAGCCTGGAAAGGCAGACTAAAGCATTGATAAATGTGCATCAGCAGTTGAAGAAGGCCCATGACCAGGCGCTTTCAGATAACACGGTGCTTAAAGCAGAGGTTGAAGCACTGAGGGGTCAAGTCGCTGATTTTCAAAATCAGGACAAAATCACTAAAATTGTATCAAACACAACAGTAGAGAAGGAAGAATCTACTGAACTGAAACATAAATTAAACGAGTACATTAAGGAAATAGATAGGTGCATAGCTCATATGAGCCAGTAAGCCATTGAACAGATGATGGAGAATCTATCGATAAAAATAAAAATAGGAGACCGGGAGTACCCCATGAAAGTGAGGCCTGAAGAGGAGCAACGGGTACGCAATGCGAGTAAGCAAATAAACGAGAAGTTAAGAGTATATAGAGAGCAATTTGGTATAGACGATAAAGAAGATTTGCTGGCCATGGTGGCCTTTGATTGCGTGGTTTCATTAATGAAAAATGAAGAACAGAGCACTGCAATCGATAGCAATACAGAAGACCGCCTCAATCAACTTGAACAACTTCTCACAGACGCACTCTCCTAACCCACATTCCTAAGTACCGTTCCAGTTCCGTTTTTCTTTCCCGATTTGCGCAGATATACTTATGGAAGAAGGACTATTGCCAATCCTCATTACCGCTCTCGTAGCGTTAGCAGTTGGGGTATTCGTAGGGCGTATGCTATTGCAGCGAATGAACAAAAAAGCCGCCCAGGAGCAAGAAGATAAAGCACAACTGATCATCAAAGAGGCCGAACTGAGGGCCGAATCCATCAAAAAAGACCGCATACTAGAAGCCAAGGAGAAATACCTGAGACTGAAAAGCGAGTTTGAAGAAGAGAGTAATCGGAAGAAAAATCAGATCATTTCTAACGAAAATAAACTAAGGCAACGCGAATCCAACATCTCCAAACAAGCGGAGCAGGCAAAGCGGAAAGAAGCAGAGCTGGACAGCCTCAAAGAAAATGTGGAGGCCCAGTTAGAGATTGTTCGTAAGCGAAAAGATGACCTGGAAGCCAAGGTACATGAGAAGGTAAAAGCCCTTGAAAAAGTGGCGCAACTCTCGGCAGATGACGCCCGGGAGCAGCTCATTCAAACCCTGAAAGACGAAGCGGAATCTAAAGCCTCTGCCCTTGTAAAAGACATCATTGACGAGGCCAAACTTACCGGTGCCAAAGAAGCTAAGAAGATCGTAATCGAATCGATACAGCGCACAGCCACTGAGCATGCTATAGAAAATTGTGTATCTATATTTAATATAGAAAGCGATGACATCAAGGGTAAGATCATTGGCCGTGAAGGCCGAAACATCCGCGCTCTTGAAGCTGCCACTGGCGTGGAGATCATTGTGGATGACACCCCTGAAGCCATCATCATTTCAGGCTTCGATCCGGTAAGGAGAGAGATAGCCAGGCTGTCGCTACACAGGCTTGTGGCCGATGGTAGAATACACCCTGCCCGCATTGAGGAGATTGTAAACAAGACCACTAAGAACATTGAGGAGGAGATTTCTGAAATAGGTGAACGTACGGTCATCGACCTGGGCGTGCACGGTCTGCACCCTGAGCTCATCAAGATGGTGGGCCGTATGCGCTTCCGCTCGTCTTATGGGCAAAACCTGCTTCAGCACTCCAGAGAAGTAGCCAACCTGTGCGCCACCATGGCCTCAGAGCTGGGTCTGAACTCCAAACGCGCCAAGCGTGCAGGACTGCTTCACGACATAGGCAAAGTGTGGCATGAAGAACCCGAGATGCCTCACGCACTGCTAGGCATGGAGCTGGCTAAGAAATACAAGGAGCACCCTGAGGTTTGCAATGCCATTGGTGCCCACCATGATGAAATGGAGATGACCTCCATGATCTCGCCACTGGTACAAGCCTGTGATGCCGTATCAGGTGCCAGGCCAGGTGCTCGTAGAGAGGTGATGGAGTCATACATCAAGCGCCTGAAAGACCTGGAAAGCCTTGCACTGGGCTTTGATGGTGTGAACAAGTGTTATGCCATTCAGGCTGGTCGTGAACTGCGTGTGTTAGTTGATGCGGAAAACGTGACTGATATCCAGGCAGGGGCGCTTTCGTTTGATATTTCTCAGAAGATTGAAAAAGACATGCAGTACCCCGGACAGATCAAAGTGACCGTGATCAGGGAAATGCGCGCTGTGAATTACGCAAAGTAAATGACATTATGTCGGACTGACCGATTGAAAACCGGGCCTTACATCAGGTCCGGTTTTTTTATGTCAATATTTAATCTTGACATAACCTGCTTCTGACATCTATGGCGTAGTTTCGGGCTTTAATAGATCAGAATATGAAGAAGGTTTTGGTACTCTGTACAGGCAACTCTTGCCGCAGTCAATTGGCAGAAGGATATTTAAGGCATTTTGCGGGAGATCAGGCAGAAGTATACAGCGCTGGTGTAGAGACGCATGGCGTGAACCCCAAGGCCATTCAGGTGATGGCAGAAGATAGCATTGACATCAGCCAACATACCTCCAACCACATCGATGAATACGCAGAGATCGATTTTGACCGGGTTATCACTGTTTGCGATAACGCCAAAGAGCGCTGCCCCTTCTTCCCTACGAATGCTGAGAAGTTTCACTACAACTTTCCTGACCCCGCCAAAGCCACAGGCACTGACGAGGAAATCATGCAGGAATTCAGACGGGTGAGGGACATGATCAAAACCTACTCGAAGGAATTTATCACCAGGTCCTTATAAAACAGCTTAGGCTTCCTGCAGCTTCTGTACCGATCGCCTGTACAGTTGCAAGAACCAGAACGGCAATACACTTACGGACAAAGTCAGTATACCCGCCATTGCCAGCAGGCCTGACGTTTGGGCATCCAAAATGCCCGAAATATACATGGCAGAGGCAAGCAAGAGGCTCATCACTCCAAAGAACCCAAATACAAATACTAGTTTTCTTAACATCACTTTTTTCTTTATTGTCAATAAATAATTGAGGTCTTCCTGTATTTCACCGGCACCTTCCGGGGCCACGGCCCGTTTGGCATCTTCAAATGCATTGGCAAAGCTTTTGCCCCCCTTCATAATGCCTTCTATCAGGCAGCAGAAATGGTCTACCAAGTCTTCTTGCAGGCCCACATCGCTTACGCCTTCGCTCATCAAATATCCTTGTATCTGAAAAAGCTGATCATCCGTTACCGTCATGCCACCGAAACTTTAGGCCCGAATAAAGACTGGAGCGTGCCTGCAAAATCAAGCAACTCATCGAGGGCTGGCTGCACCTGCCCTTTACCACTGCCCGTGAGCTTGTAATACTTCCGGGTGCGTTTGCCCACCATTACCGACTCGGTTTCCAGGTAACCCTCCCGAGCCAGGGTGTGTAAGGTTGGATACAGCGATCCCTCCTTGATCAGAATCTTATTGTTTGAAAGTCGCTTGACCTCCTGCACAATCTCATAACCATACATTCGCTCATTCTCTGTAAGTAGTTTAAGGATAATGGGCTTCAGTATGCCTTTTAATAGTTCTCTTGAATACATCATAACAATATACATCATAATACGATGCATCAAGATAAAAGGTTTATGAAAATGAGAAATAATTAAAAAGAGACTGTTTCAAAACACACCCTCAGAGATGACGATGTGGGAAACCACAATAAGGAAGATATCTGCCTAGCTATCAGAAACTTTTTCACATAATTAAGAAGCCGTGCTAGTCTCAATACTTCCACTTTTCTTTGATCGTCCAAAGAAAAGTGGCAAAAGAAAGGACACCACCGTCAAAACCATCGAATGGGCATTGTGCATCGAATGGCATGATCTGTCGATGGTCACGCTGACCGTGGACGCCCGCCCTCCAATGCGGATAGGACCGGATAGATACGATTCTCGTTTAAAAACTGAGTGTTGTTTTTAAACGAGAATAACTCATCAACCAAGATGCCAAGAGGTACAAATGGCATCACGAATAACGTAAAGTGCTTTTTTTTGATCCTAGACTGTTGGATGGAAAGGACACCTTCCTTTTGAAGGAAGGTGTCCTTGAAATATCACGCATAAAAAAAGGCCCTGGAAGGGCCTTTCATATTGAATTGAATCTTTTTTATGCGCCTAGTACTTTGGCCATGGTCTCTCCAATGTCGGCAGGAGACTCTACTACATGAATGCCACAGTCGGCCATGATTTTCATTTTTGCTTCGGCAGTATCTTCTGCTCCGCCAATGATGGCACCAGCGTGACCCATTCTACGGCCAGGAGGCGCTGTCTGGCCAGCAATGAAACCAACTACAGGCTTTTTGTTACCAGTGCTCTTCACATAGTCGGCTGCCAGTGCTTCGTAGTTACCACCAATCTCACCGATCATGACGATGGCATCAGTTTCAGGATCTTCCATCAACAGCTGAACTGCTTGCTTGGTAGGTGTACCAATGATAGGATCTCCACCAATACCGATGGCGGTAGAAATACCCAAACCAGCTTTGGCCAGTTGATCAGCCGCCTCGTAAGTGAGCGTACCTGATTTAGAAACCAGTCCTACTCTTCCTTTTTTGAAAACAAAGCCAGGCATGATACCCACTTTGGCCTCATCAGGAGTAATTACGCCTGGGCAGTTAGGGCCAATCAATGTAGTGCTCTTGCTTTTGATGTATTCTTTGGCTTTCACCATGTCTTTTACCGGAATGCCTTCGGTAATGGCGATAATCACCTTGATGCCGGCATCAGCTGCTTCCATGATGGCATCGGCTGCAAATGCTGGTGGAACGAAAATGATGGAAACATCGGCTCCGGTAGTTTGCACCGCTTCTTCAACGCTGTTGAAAACCGGCTTGCCCAAATGTTCTTTTCCACCTTTTCCCGGGGTTACCCCTCCTACTACATTTGATCCATAGTCGATCATTTGACCGGCATGGAAAGTACCTTCTGAGCCTGTGAAGCCCTGCACAATGATCTTGGAATCTTTATTTACTAGAACGCTCATTTCAACTGGTTTGAATTCGTGGCAAAAATAGAACAATTAATGGCTATGCCAAAGGAAAGCCAGCACTAGATTGGCGGCCTTCAGCCCCTTGAAACGACCATATATCCCGCTTCTATTCCACTCAAGATGTAGATGAAAAAAATTAACACATTTTATGAAACTAAAAGTCGCTTTTGACTGTATAGTATGGCAGAAGTTAATTCTAAAGGAGCAGACAAAAACGCACTCATTCAGAAGAAAATTCTTCAAGAGTGCATTTTCATACATAGTTAGTTAGTTTTTAGTATTTTAAGGTTGAAGCGAGAAGGGTGCCATTCGGTGCCCTTTTCTATTGCTATATACCCTATTTCTGCCCGGTCTTAACCCCCTTCTTTGAACATACCACTCAGGACAATCCGTTGGCATAAAACAATTGCGCATTCTCCGATGCTATTTGGAATCTGTTAAATTCGTAGCTTCCTGATGTAAAAACTGACCTCAATTGAAGCCGACTCAATTTTCTCTGGCCAAAATCATTGGCCTTGTTCTTGGCCCTCTTTTATTTTTCCTGGTACAGGTATTGGCCCCTGCCTCTATGTTAAGTCCAGAGGCCTGGAAAGTCATAGGCATTGCCGCCTGGATGATCACCTGGTGGATAACCGAAGCAGCACCCATTCCGGTAACGGCCATGCTGCCAATGATCCTGTTTCCGCTAAGTGGCATTTTCAACATTACCGAGGCCACAGCCCCCTACGCTCACCCCATTATCTTCCTCTTTATGGGCGGGTTCATGCTCGGTTTGGCCATGGAGGAACATAACCTGCACAAAAGAGTAGCACTTAACCTGATCAAGCTAACAGGCACCAACCCCAACGGCATCATCCTTGGGTTTATGCTCACCACCGCTTTCATCAGTATGTGGATAAGCAATACAGCCACTACGGTGATGATGCTGCCCATTGCCTTGTCGATGACCAGCCTGCTGGGTACTGCAGACAGCGAAGACAAAGGCACCCGCAGATTTGCCCTGTCTTTGATGATTGGCATTGCCTATGCGGCTAATATTGGCGGCACAGCCACCATCATTGGCACACCTCCCAATGTGGCCTGGGTAGGGTTTATGAGTGACATGTCTGCTACTGAAATAGAATTTGGGCAGTATCTGAAAGTTGGGCTACCCACATGTGCCATCATGCTCTTCATAGCCTACTTCCTACTCACTCGGGTAATGTACCCCAGCAAGATCAACCAGCTTTCCGGCTCGGCACAGGTGATTGATGACCAGTTGAAAGCATTAGGCCCATTTTCACGAGCAGAAAAATTGGTGACCGTCATCTTTGTACTCACCGCCCTTTCCTGGATACTAAGGGGCACCATCAACAACTGGATAGGCACCAACCTGCTGAACGACACGGTAATCGCCATAGCAGGTGGTACCCTCATGTTCATCACACCATTGCGCTTGAAAGAAGGTGAATTTCTAATGAAATGGAATGCTACTCAAAGGCTCCCGTGGGGTATTCTGCTACTCTTTGGTGGGGGTATGAGTTTGGCCAGGGCCATGGAATCTGTAAACATAGTGCAGGATATAGGCGATGCCATTGCTGGCAACGGAGATGCTAACCCGCTTTTGCTCATTATAGGGCTTACAGCTTTTATGCTCTTCATGACTGAAGTAATGAGCAACATTGCCCTGACGGTAATCTTCATACCGGTAGTGCTGGGCATTGCCTCCAGCATGGGCATGGACCCCATTCACCTCTCGTTACCAGTGACTTTAGCGGCAAGCTATGCCTTTATGATGCCCATTTCTACACCACCCAATGCCATTGTATTTTCAAGCGGAATGATTCGTATGAAGGACATGATCAGAGCAGGATTCTTACTCAACATCATTGCCATATTACTACTGGCATTGCTCTCTCAAACTTTGATCCCCTGGGTGTATTGATGAAAGAAGAAGCCAGAATCTTTGATGAAATCACGCGCCAGCGCAGATCGGTACGCATTTATGATGACGAGGCCGAATTTGACCATGAATCAGTGAAACGCAGCCTGGAAAGGGCCATTCTATCCCCCAATAGTAGCAATATGCAGCTTTGGGAGTTTTATCGAATTCGCTCTGAGGAGCTGCTGGACAAGATGGGGCCAATCTGCCTGAATCAAAATGCAGCCAGGACCGCACGTGAGTTAGTAGTCTTCGTAGCAAGACCCGACCTATGGAGCACCCGAAGGAAAGACCTACTAGCAGAAATGGAACGCGTTTATGGCAACCGCACAGACAAACAAGCCCAACGTGCCTTTAAGTACTACCGCAAAACCATGGTGCAGTACTACAGAAATGACCCTTTCAGAATATGGGGTACTACTAAGAAAATAATTATGTGGATCATTGGCCAGAGCAGGCCCATGGTGAGGCATGGCAACAATACAGATGTGCGCATCAGTGTGCATAAAAGCGCTGCCCTGGCCGCCCAAACCTTTATGCTCAGTATGAAAGCCGAAGGTTATGATACCTGCCCTATGGAAGGTATGGACTCGATAAGGGTCAAGCGCCTGCTAAAACTACCTCGCAAGGCTGAAGTGGTGATGGTAATCGGCTGTGGCCCCGGCTCTGAAAAAGGCATCTATTCCGATCGTTTCAGAATTCCAAATGAAAAGGTCATCTTTGAGCTTTAAAACAATTATCAAATACGCATTCTATGTTTAAAAGTCGATTCATAACTCACCTGATGGTCATTGTAATGGCCTTCAGCTTCACCTCTTGCATAAACATCATTGAGAAGATTAAACTCAACAAAAATGGTAGCGGCACTTATGCCATGACCATTGACATGGGCCGTGTAGCGGGTATGCTTCAAATGATGGGACAGGAAGGCGAAGGCATGAACGAACTCATGGGCAGTGCCGACTCTACCTTTCAGGTAAACAAGTCTAAACTGGAAAACCTGGAGGGCATTTCTAACGTCAGGTTTGAATCCAGTGAAACGAAACTCACCTTCACGCTACTTTACGACTTCGATAACGTAACCGCCCTGAACAAGGCCCTCTGGGAATACAATAAAAACCAAGGCAGTGATGAGTACATAGAGTTTTTCAGTTTTGACAAGAAGAGCTTTTCGAGGTCGAATAGAGACGTTTTGATGGAATCGCTGACTGAGACCATGGCCGGTGATGAGGACATGGATTTTGACCCTGCGATGATCCTGGGAGACATGACTTATCAAATTGAAATTGAATTTGAAAGAGGCATCAAGAAGGTTTCTAATGATGCCTATGAGCAATTAGGAAAGAATACCCTCAAGTGGAAAAAGTATGTCTTTGACAAGCGAGAAGAAGACAAAAAAATTGGGGTAACCGTAAAGCTGAAATAAAAAAAAGCCTGCTGTTCTCTTTCCAAAATTGACAGAGAACAGGAGGCCATTTCTATTATAATTCCGGGTTAATCTTCTTCTTCAGACACCCGCTTCACATTGTCCGAATAAATTCGTTCGATCAATATCCTTCGCGGATCTATTGCTGCTTTCACTGGCTCTTTGTCCACATCGAAAGTGAGCTTCAACTCTGAAGAATCGAACCTTACCCGCTTCTCCATAATCAGCTCCGACTCGTCAGAATCAGCATAAAGTCCCACATCAATCCAATCACCAATAGGCACACGTGTTTCATTGCCCAGGGTATCGGCCTTCAGCTTGTAGCTTTCAATGTCCAGAGTAACCCTAAACTTACCGTTATCAAGGGTTTCTACTGTGGCCTCCATCAGGCGGTTGTCATACAAGGTGATTTCCTTAAACCAATCATCTAACAGATACTGCAGAGAGTCGGGCACCTCGGGCTCCAGGTATTCCAGAAAGTCGAGCGAAGTAGGATAAGGCGTGCTATAGCGATACTCCTCCAGAAAGTTGCGCAGGGCATTGTTCACCTTGTCTTCACCAATGTAATCTTGCAGTGCATAAAGAATCACACTGCCTTTACCATAGTGGATGTATGATTGGTTTTCCACCTTAAACAGCGGCAGTTCTTTGCGTGTCTCAGCACTTCTGCCCGACAGGTAACGGTTCATATCATACTTCAGAAAGTCCTTCATCTTTAGAGGGCTGGTCTCTTTCTTCATCACCATCAGAGATGAATATTCAGAGAAGCTTTCCGTTAACATGGTACCTCCCTGCATATTGGCCGAAACCTCCTGGTGTGCCCACCATTGGTGGCCCATCTCGTGCGCAATTACTGCATCTACCACACTGTTGTCATCTTCATTTTCCAGGTTGATGATGAAACCAAAGCCTTCAGAATAAGGCATGGTACCCGGGAATGCCTGGGCGAATGTAGCATAGCGAGGAAACTCGATGATACGTGCCTGCTTGTGATAATAGGGCCCAAAATTCTCAGTGTAATACACCATTGATTTCTCAAGTGCATCCAGCATTTTCTCAATGTTATAAGGATGTTTGGCATCATAATAAACCTCCATGGAAATACCATTCCAGTCTCTTTTGGCCACTTCGTACCTTGCCGAGATGAATGAATAGAAGTTTTGTGATGGATGATCTACCCGATAGCGATAGTAGTTACGACCCTCTTGCTGCCACTCTTCTATCAAGGAACCAGGGGCAATGGCAATTTGGTCAGAGGATGTAGAAATTACAGTCTCCACATTCACCCAGTCTGACTTACCATCTGAGAGGTAATTGATCTCGCATTCAGGACCACAGTCAGCAATCAACTCAGGCACTCGTTCCTTTTCTGGCAAGTCGTATTCCTTTCGGGTATCATTGTCACCCAGCTCAAAATTGGTTGAGTAACCCAGTGCAGGCAGCAAACTAAAGTTATTGAGGAAAGTGCCATTCTTGATAATGCTGGTGTTGCTCACCTCATTCTCAAAACCCTTGGTAATGTACTGTGAAGTTATCTCCACCTCCACCGTATCACCTGGAGCCATTGGTGTAGCCAATGCGTAAATCTGGTAACCGGTCTCCTCATCGTTAAATACCTGTTCGGCACCTGCAATGTTGATTTTGTGCTCCCAGCTTTCCTGGATGGTAAAGTGTACTGAGTCAATACTGACACCCGTTTGGTTGATCAATGAAGCTTCGACTACAGCTTTCACATCTCTTTCTTCAGGGAAAATATCAATATTATAGCTGGCTGCCAGTAGTTTGGGCTGCGGCACTTTTTCGTACTTCTTGAACTTCTTTTCGTAATTGGCGGCCGCCTCTTCCTGATCGTCACCAGAGGTCACCTTATTGAGCACATGCACATTGTAAAAGACAAATGAGGCTATAGCTAACCAAACTACTGTTATTGCTCCGAGTCTTATGCCATAAGCCCGGGTAAGGTTATTTTTAGCTACTTTGAAACGCTCTTTTCTACCGGTAGACAGTCCCCTTTTTAAGAAGATTCCTGAAAGCATAAGGAGTATTACCGCAAATACTACCCAGTATAAATTGAACCAATTGACGGCCGCTGCAGCAGGTCCAAAGCCATTCATATCTGAGTATTGCATAAACGGAGTGCCACCTACGCTCAACATGTTTGAGTTGAGGTCGAAAACTGCCCACAAGAGGTCCAATACAATGAAGTAGAGTACAGAGGCAAAATACCCAATGTACTTGTTGTTGATGATTACTTGCAGGAAGACCAGTAACGAACAGGTAACCAGGTAAAAAGCCAGGTAATCATAAAAGAAGGTACCGAGGTAAACGCCTAGTTCCAGGTTGGTATAACCATCCAATAACTGGGCTACAATACCCAGCATCATGTTGAAAAAGAAAAGTGAGACTGCCAGTGTAAAGAGCGCAAGTGTCTTGGCAACCAATGAGGACAAAGAGGTGTGTGGTGTAGCATCAACCACCTCATTGATCTGGCTTTCCCGGTCTCGCCACACTAGTTCTCCGCTGAAAAACACCAGCACAATGACCACAAACAAAGCTGAATTTGACCCAATAATATCCACCATCTTATAAGTGACGGGGTACGATTGGAGGCCATAATACTCGAATCCACCGCTCAGGTTGGACACGGTAAGCAAGATCATTACCAGAAAGAGAATCTTGAAAGTGGTGCTCTTGAGCATACTCCTGAAATCGATCAGGAAAAAGCTTTTGAATTGCAACCAGGCCGCCTGCATGTCAAAGGTCTGGTTGATAGCTGGAACAGGCAGGTTCAATTTCGCCTGTGGTGCTTCGGCTTTTTGCTTCTTGCCCTTGCGCTGCTTTTGTGAAAAGGAAAAAGAGGAATAAGACACCAGTAGTATCAAAAGACCGAGACCAGTATAAATCAGTCGATTTTGCAGCAGCAGCCCTGAAAAAGCAGGAGCGATTGTATTTTTCTCTGCTGGGGTAAAGTACTTCGTATCTATCGAATAAGCACCAAGGCCGAAAGGATCGAGCATTGCCCCGAGGGTCTCATTTTCTATGTCAGACAGTACAGTACCTGAGATGATGTAGCCCATCATCAATACCACAATGCCCACAAAAGAGATCACCGTACTTTTATACCTATTGGCAAGTGCATAAGTGATGGCACCCGCAAAAAGCATATTGGGAATGATGAACAACATCAGGTTATTCACATAGGTACTGAGGTAAAATGGCCCAAGGTCATCGGGTTCTAACCAGCCTAAGGGCACGCTTAAAAATGCACCAATTCCTACCCCTATAAACACACCTATCAGGGGCATGCAAGCAAGGATGAGCGCACCGAAGAAGCGACCGAAAAAATAACTCGGTTTGCTCAAGGGTGTGCTGAATAGGATTTCGTTAAAACCGTATTTATAATCTCTCAAGGCAGCATTGTTAAAGAATGCCGCTGCCATCAAAAGTCCGAATATGGAGAGAATGCTTACAAAGTTGGTAATGACATAGGGCGAGTTCTTATTGATATTACCAATGGCACCACCAATCTGGAGAGAGTCACTGGAAACAGCCGCTGCAGCCATAAAACCAAATATGACCATGAAAATGTAAACCATGGGTCGCTTGAAGCCCCCAAGTTCTTTGAAAAAGAATGTCTTGAACATAACGCTGGCTTTAGGCTGGATTAAGGGCTTCTGAAGATTCGTTAATCTTGGTAAAGAACACATCTTCCAGGTTGGGCGCTACAGACATAAAGCCATCTCCCGGCTCATCTTGGCTCAACACGTGGATTTGTGGCTTACCCGCCACCATCTTATTTGAAATAACCGTGTAGCGCTCCTTATAGTCCTCCAATTCAGCGCGCTCAACTTGTTTTTGCCATACCTGACCAGCCAGGTCATCAAGCACTGTCAGTGGAGAGCCGTTATACACAATGCGGCCATGATTCATAATGGCCATGTCGGTACAGAGTTCCCTTACATCGTCTACTATGTGAGTGGAAAGGATCACCACCACATCTTCTCCTACTTCGGCCAGTAGGTTATAAAAGCGGTTTCTCTCTCCCGGATCGAGTCCGGCAGTAGGCTCATCTACAATAATGAGCTGTGGATTGCCAATCAGGGCTTGTGCAATGCCTACCCGCTGTTTCATTCCCCCGGAAAAACTCTTTACACTCTTATCTCGCTGCTTGTACAGGTTTACCTTGTTCAGCAGGTACCTCACCAACTCCTTCCTTTCTTTGCCATTGGTCACGCCCTTCAGCACGGCCATATGGTCTAGCAATTGAGAGGCGGTAATTCTGGGATAAACTCCAAACTCCTGAGGTAAATACCCCAATACTTTTCTCAGTTCTGTAGGGTTGTCTAACACGTTCAAATCGCCCAGGTAAACGGTACCCGAATCAGCCTCCTGAAGGGTAGAAACGGTTCTCATTAGTGAGGACTTACCGGCACCGTTGGGGCCTAGCAGCCCGAACATCCCGTTATTAATCTCCAGTGAAACATCGTCAAGGGCGCGAACACCGTTGGGATAAGTTTTAGAGAGGTTTGAAATTTTAAGTGTAGACATATGATTCGGTTCTTTGGATACTTAATATTAGTCAACATGCTACCAACTCAAGCCCCCTTCGAGGTGAGTGGCAGATTATTGCTGTTATCGTAACTATTTGGTGAATGGGTTCTAATTACTTCTGCCTCAGACTCATGTCGGCATCACGCTTCGCTTTGAATTCTGAGCCTTCAGACCACTGAGGGAAATACGTTTCGTTGGCAAGACGATGGCCCACATTAAAAAGTAACAGTGCATCTTGTGCAATTCCTTTTAAATCCCACTCTTCAGGTATGTAATTGTCGGCCTGGCGATGGTACTTGACTGAAAGGTACTCCTGGGTTTTCCCCTCAATAAACTCCACTCCTTTTTCCTTCGACTCATAAGAACCTGAGGCGTACAAAGCAGGGATACCGACTTTTGCAAAATTGAAGTGGTCGGAACGGAAGAAATAACCTTTGCCCGGATCGGGGTCTGGTATGACATAGCGGCCCTGTTTGTCGGCCTCAGCTTTGGCATACTCATCCAGCTCTGACTGGCCGTAGCCGGTAATGGTCAGGTCCTTCATTTCGCCATAGGCAGGCAAGCCATCGATGTTGATATTGGCGACCGTCTGGTTGGGTGGAAAAATCGGGTTTTGGCCGTAATAAGCCGAGCCTAAAAGGCCTTGTTCTTCAGCTGTCACAAAAAGGAAAACCACTGATCTTTCAGGGCGTTTTTCCATTTTGGCAAAAGCCTCTGCAATGGCCAGCATGCCCGTGGTACCACTGGCATTGTCATGTGCACCATTGTAGATAGAATCACCATCTATTGGCTCTCCTACTCCCAAGTGATCCCAGTGGGCAGAATAGATGATGTACTCATCGGGTCGCTCGCTGCCTTCCAGCATGGCCACCACATTGCGCGACATGTCTTTCTTAATTTCATTGGCAACAGACACTGTGGCACTTACACCCATTTCAATAGGTTTAAAATCTTTGCTTCTGGCCAGGCCAGAGTAGTCTTTGATGCCCGCTGACTTGAAGAGCTCTACTGCTGTATTGCGCGTGATCCAGCCCTGAATGGCACATTGATATGGCGGATCTTCAGAGTCCAGGTTCAGTTTGGCACCTGTCCACGAGCTCTGCACCACCAGCCAAGGATAGCCCGCTGGCACGGTTTCATGTACAATCAAAACACCCGCTGCTCCCTGACGAGCCGCCTCTTCGTATTTGTATGTCCAGCGGCCGTAATAGGTCATTTGGTCACCTTTGAAGAGCGTGCTATCGCCTGAACCAAAGCCAGGGTCGTTAACCAGAACCACTACGGTTTTGCCTTTTACATCCAGGCCTTCATAGTCGTTCCACCCATATTCCGGGGCCACTATGCCATAACCTGCATACACCATTGGTGAATCTTCAATGCCCACTTCAGCCTCAACGCGTTCGGTATAAACCACCACATCTTTTGAAGTTTCGAAACGCTTGGTGCCTCCCTTGCCATTCACTACCATTTCGGCCGACTGGGTGCCGGTAATTTCTACCAAGGGTACTTCCTGAAAGTAGCTATCACCATTGCCTGGAGCAAGGCCCATGGCAGCCAGTTCAGACTGCAGATAATTGACCGTTTTCTCCTCCCCTTCGGTAAAAGGTTTTCTGCCCATAAAATCATCTGAAGCCAACACACTCAGGTGCCGTTCGATGCTCAGGGTATCCATGGTTACTTCTTCGGTGGCGGTAGTTTCAGTCCCCGAACCACAGGCCGTCAAAACGGCCAATAAAAAGCTGAAAGCCAGCAATAGGTCAATTTTCTTCATAAATGCTTTTGTTAACAAAGGGTGAAAATACAAAAATGAGTGAGAGGAATGGCTGGAATTACAACTAAATCATTAGTTTTAAGAATTCTTAACAGCTATGAAAAACTTAATCTGCACTGCTCTACTGATTCTTAGCATTACTGCATGGGGACAGAACTACGATGAAATTGCCAATCTGAAAACAGGTGACTATGTAGATGAAAGCCCATCATTGATTGGGCTCTGGGGGGTTGACCTGGTGACAGTGGGTGATGAACAACTGACACCTACCGCCAAATGGTTTGAGTTTTCGGCCGATGGTACGCAAACAGCGGGCAACGGCTGGGTACAAAATGGCAAAGGTCTATGGCGCTATGATGCTGCCGCCTCTACACTCTTGACACTTGACGAAAGCGGGCAAACCGATGAATATGGAGCATTTAAAATAACCATTGAACAAGCTTCGATGACCTGGGAACGCATTGAGGATGGCATGACCGTGAAAGTAAACCTGACACGAATAGATAAAAAGCCCCTGGCACCCTGGGATAAAATCACGGGTAGATGGGAAGCGTACCGAAATGAAATCCATCATTTGAACTCTAATCAAATTGACTTTTCAGACCTTGAACCCTATAGTTTTTACTTTGGCTGGGACAGGAGGTACCGAAAGTTCGATGCAAGCGGCAAGAGGGTTGAAACCGGTATTTGGCACATAGAACCACACAGTCCCTGGCTGTGGCTCATTCCTGATGATGGTAGCGAAAAACGCGGACAGGAAATTCTATTTAATGAAAAGGAGATGACCTTGATCAGTAAAGAGGGGCAATTAAAAGATAAAACTTTCTTTAGGCGCGACTGAATGGAGTTTCTCGCTTTGGCTAGCAGTATTAAACAATCGGCACTCGGCACAGCCAAGCAATAGGACAAAAAAGTCAGTCACTCGGCTCATCCGAGCGAAATGTAGCCGTCAATACCCGTACTTGCCTTTCCACATGGCCTTGAGGCGCTTGCGCATGTCTTCCTCACGAGGGTTTCTTCCCGGGTCGTAGAGCTTTTTACCCCTGATTTCATCTGGCAAGAATTCCTGACTCACAAAGTTACCGGGGTAGTCGTGTGAATACTTATAGCCTTTGCCATAGCCCTCTTCCTTCATCAGTTTGGTGGGCGCGTTGCGAATGGGCATAGGCACTGACAGGTCTCCGGTTTTTCTCACCAGGCTCTGTGCCTCGTTAATCGCCATGTACGCTGCATTACTTTTGGGTGAAGCCGCCAGGTAGGTCACAGCTTGTGACAGCACAATGCGCCCTTCCGGGTAACCAATCATACTCACTGCCTGAAAAGCATTGGTGGCAATGACCAAAGCGGTTGGGTTGGCATTCCCTATGTCTTCAGAGGCCAGAATTACCAGCCTGCGAGCAATGAATTTAATATCCTCTCCCCCCTCAATCATTCGGGCCAGGTAATAGACCGCTGCATTAGGGTCGCTGCCTCGAATGGATTTGATAAAGGCCGAAATGATGTCATAATGCTGCTCACCAGACTTATCGTAAATGGCCACGCGTTGCTGAGCGATGTCTATCACCTCATCATCGGTGATGGTAACTTCTTCACCTCCCAGGTTTTCCACCACCAGGTCCAGTAGGTTGAGCAGCTTTCGTGCATCACCACCAGAAATGCTAAAAAGGGCCTGTGTCTCTTTCAGGATCACCTTTTTCTTATTCAGCACTTCATCTTTGGTCAATGCCTGTTCTACCAGTCGCATTTGATCGTCCTTGGAAAGCTCTTTTAAGGTGTAGACCTGAGAGCGTGACAGCAATGCCGAATTGACCTCAAATGAAGGGTTTTCGGTGGTAGCTCCAATCAAAGTGATCTGCCCTTTTTCTACGGCACCCAGCAAGGCGTCTTGCTGCGATTTATTAAACCGGTGAATCTCATCTATGAACAAGATGGTGTTGGACTGAAACTTAGCGCGTTGGATCACCTCCCTTACCTCCTTTACCCCAGAGCTAATGGCACTGAGTGTAAAAAAGGGTGCACTTACTGCATTGGCGATGATATTGGCAATGGTAGTCTTGCCCACTCCCGGAGGGCCCCAAAGAATCATGGAAGGAATGCTGCCCGACTCAATGGCCCTGCGCAACACTCCGTTTTTGCCTACCAAATGTTCCTGACCTATCAGGTCGTCTAATGTCTGAGGGCGAATGCGCTCGGCAAGCGGTTTGGAAGAAAAATCCATACCGTGAAATTAGGAATGTTGTGTAGTAAATGCTGAATGTTCTGAAAAATATCATTCAGCATTTACTCATCATAACTTCACTCATGTCTCAGCGACTGGATCGGATTCATAAAGGCGGTCTTCAGCACCCGGGGACTAATGGCCAGGGTTGCCAATAAAATGACAATCAAAAGAGGAAGCCAAAACATAGAGGGCGTAATGGCTATATGGTAAGCGAAACCTTCCAACCAGCGACTGATCCCATAATAACCCAAAGGGGCTGCCAGTAGAAACCCTAAACCTGCCAAAAGGATGAGTTCTTTGGAAAGTAGCACAAAGACGGTCTTAACCCCCGCCCCTAACACCTTTCTGATGCCAATCTCCTTGGTTCTTTGTAGGGCGATGAACGAAGAAAGCCCAAAAAGCCCCAGGCAGGCCACCAATATGGCGATGGTGGAAAAGGAGGCAAACACCTTCCCATTCACTTCCTCACTCCGGTATTGCCTGCCAAAGTAGTCGTCCAGAAAATAATAGTTCAATGGGTTTTCTGGGAATACCGACTGATAAATTGCTTCTATCTCGGCCATCAGACCCACCGAAGGGGGGCTTTCCAGCTTCACCAAATAATGATTATCCCAGGAGTTGCCCTGATAAAACACCATGGGGTCAATTCCATTACTTAAAGCTTCGTGGTGGTAATCTTCAACTACCCCAACCACCAAAGCTGGCTTTGTTACTCCACCATTGTACCACCGATACACCTGCCTGCCAATGGCATCCATTGGGCGCTCAAACCCTAACACCTTGCTAGCCGACTCACTGAGAATAATTTGTGGATCGCCAATCGGCACTTCACCACTATTGGTATTTGTATTTATGGTAAAATTGCCGCCCGCCAGGAACTGAACTTCAAGGATATTTAAATATTGATCACCCACAACCAGCTCAAATTGACCTGCCGTGGATTGGTCGTTGGCTTGTGTTGAAATGGATTGACTTTGGAGGATGGGTTTGCCCTGAATGCTATTACTAACTCCTGCATAGCGAACATTTGAAAGGGCTTTAATCTGGTCTATCAAAAGCGCAGTCTTTTGCTGGTTTTGTGTTTTGTCCTTCGACTTTACAGTAGGACCATCCAGCACCAAAACGCTATTCACATCCATTCCCAAATCCTTTTGGTTCATGTAATTGAGCTGGCGATTGATGGCTACTGTAGCCATAATCAACAGTGCGCCCGCTAAAAATTGAAAGACGATCATGCCCTTTCTCAAGCCACTTCCCACCACCTTTTTCGACTGACCCTTGAGCACCGTGACCGTATTCAGTGAAAAGAATACACTCAATGGATACAGCCCTGAAAGTAAAACTCCCGATAAAAAAATGAGCCCAGCCGACCAGCCAAAGCGCAACCAGTCAATCGCTTCCAGGTTGATGTGCTTATCTATCTGATAATTAAAAAACTGTTGCCCGGCCATCACCATAGCCACTGCCAATACCAGGGCAAAGACATTCATGAAGAAGGCTTCAACAAAAAACTGGGCTACGATTTCCAATTTCCTGGCGCCCATGACTTTCCGCACACCCAATTCTTTGAGTCGGTTGAGTGAATGGGCCGTGGCCAGATTGATATAATTAACCCAGGCAATGATCACGATCAGCACTGCGATCATAAGCAGCATTTTTACAGTAGTGGCATTGCCCACCGCCCCTACTTCATCCTGGTAGGTAGACTGCAGATGAATGTCTCTTATCGGCATGGCCTTGAGCGAGCCAATTCGAAATCCATTCCTGGCCTCTGCACTCTCAATGGGGTTGTACTTTAATAAAACGTTGGCCAAGTCATTCTGAAACTGTGCCAGGCTGGCACCTTTAACCAATTTGACATAGGTAAGACTTGAGTTGACACCCCACATTTGATGTGGCCCTACCTCTCCAAACTTGTCAATAAGGGTAGAAAAGGAGATCAATGCTGCCGGCCGAACCTGCATATTAAAAGTTGGCAAATCATATACTCCTCTTACCAGGAGCTTAGGTTTGCCACTTACATTAGTGTGCTGTATGCTTTGCCCAATGGCCTTATCTGCACTGCCAAAATACTTTATGGCCATGTCCGCTGAGAGCAACACCGTATTGGGTTCGTCTAGCCGGGCGCTTCCCACGATCAGGTCTAAGTCGAACAATTCGAGAATAGCGGGGTCAGCGAAATAGACATCGGGCTCAACAAAGCGCTTTTCAGGCTGGTCGGGCACCATGAAAACATTTTTACCTGTCCATATGCGGGTATAGTCCAGCAGTCGGGCCGATTTCTCCACCTTGGGCAGATCACTTAATAAGGCTGGTGCAACCGGGGCTCCTGCCACGGCAGTTTTATACAGTAGCTCGTTGTTTTTGACAAAATCCTGGCCAATGCGATACATCTGATCCGACTGGCTAAAACCATCATACCCCAGTTCGTCTGAGGCGTATTCAAGTATGAACAGGGCTGAAGCCATGCCCAATGCCAATCCAAAAATATTGAGGAAGGTGTATGCCTTATTCCTATTGAAATTTCTAAGGGACGATTTCGTGAAGCTCAAAAGCATACTCCCTGAAAGTGCGTTACCTCCCAGGCTGGCCATACTTATAAGTCGGATGGCGCTGAGCACATCGAGATAATACCGATACCTGGCACGAGCGCGGCCTTCTTTCTCCACCCTCCACTGGTAGTTTTCTTCCAGGTCGCCTGTCACCTCTTCCAGGTACTCATTCCTGCAAAACTGCCTCAACAAAAAGTTGGCAAACTTTGGGGTGCGCTTCTCTTCTTTCATATCAATAAAGTTGCCTGTTCTGAAATTCGCTTCTGAAATGATCCTTGTATGCTCATCACATTTGTGCTATTGATCTCTCAGCAGTTTCACTGGGTTGAGGCGAGAAGCAGCCACCGTTTTCAAGCTGACTGTGAGCAAACAGATGAGCAACAGCGATAGCCCGGGCAGGACGAAAAATGTTAAGCCCAGAGAAATGCGATATGGAAAAGTGGAAAGCCAGTCTTGTATCAACCAAACTGAAATGGGGCTAGCCACAGCTATAGACACCAGCACCAAAATCATGAATTCGCGATTGAGCTGACCCACAATACTAATCACCCTGGCGCCTAGCACCTTTCTCACACCAATTTCCTTTACACGAGTAAGGGTCACGAAGGTAGACAGGCTGAAAAGCCCTACACAGGCAATGAGCAAAGCCACCGCTGCAAAAAAGGCAAAGGCTTTACCAAAGCGCTTCTCTTCCTGGTAGTTGTTCTCAAAGTGCTGATCAAGGAAATAGTAATCGAAAGGATTGCCCGGAAATACGTTTGAGAAAACCTCTTCTAGCTGATTCAGATTAGCGACCAGGTCGCCTCCAGCCATTTTTACCAGGTGATAGTCGAGCCCGCGACTGCGCGTATGAATGATCATGGGCACGATGCCATTTTTAAGGCTGGTGTGATGATAGTCTTCAATCACTCCAATCACCGTAAGCCATTGGTCGCCATCATAGACTCTTTTATTTACAACCTCTTCCGGGTTGTTCAAATTCAGCGCATGAATGGCCGACTCATTGAGAATCACATTGGTTTCATCAGTTTTCGCATCATTAAAATCTCTGCCCGACAACACCTTTATGCCCAGGGTTTTTAAGTAATCATACTCTACATGAATGGCCCAGGCCGCCACCTCATTCTCTTCATTTTCCGTCAGGTTGATGTCCTTGCCCTTCCGCAGTCTGCTACCCGGCAGGCCATCGGTAACAGCATAGCTTAATACAAAAGGTTTATCTGCCAGTTGAGCATTGAAAAGTGCTTTTTCGTCATGGCCTTCCTTAGACCAATCGCTGATCAAACCAGGCTTCTCTATCACCAACACTTGTTCGGTATCCATACCCAAATCATTATCAATCATATAATTGACCTGGCTCACAATGGCCAGCAGTCCGGTGATTAGAAAGATGGAAATGGCACCTTGAAATACTACCAGGCTTCTTCTTACAGCGAGTCCTTTTTTAGACGACCTGAATGTACCCCGGAGCATGACTACAGGTTTGAAACCTGAGAGTACCAAGGCAGGATAGATACCGGCCAATACGCTTGAAGCCAGGGAAATGCCAATGATCATCAAAGCAGTAGGCAGCTCCTTAAACAAGAACCATTTTTCGCTCACTGGTAAAAATTCGTTGATATAGGGAAAAGCCCAACTGAACAATACCAGCCCCATGGCCAGGGCCAATGCACCCGTGAATAAAGACTCGAACAGAAACTGCCAAACGAGCTGCGATCTGGTGCCGCCCAACACTTTTCTCATGCCGGTTTCTTTGGCACGGCCCAAAGCCGTAGCAGTAGTGAGGTTCACAAAATTGACCCAGGCCAACAGCAGCACAGCAACCCCAAGAATGAAAAGCACTCTGATTCTAGGCACATCGGCCACTTGTGTCACATCCCTGGCAAAACCTTCGCCCATGTGAATCTCATTGATGGGCACTAATTCAAAGCCATATGAGTAACCCGGGTAAGGAATGGCCTCATCTGCTTTCTTCTTTAAAGCTCCGGTGATATTGGACAAGTTAGTTCCAGGCTTTACATCCAGATAGGTAATGAATTGATTTCTGCCATCCCAATTCTCTTCGTACTGAAAAAGGGCAGACTTTCCCTGACTTTCATCGCGTGTAAACAGGGTCTGGAATGAAATCAGGATGTCGAATTCCAGGTGTGAATTACCAGGGTAATCCTGAAACACACCGCTGACGGTTAATACATGATGGTTTTCGTCATCATCATCAAAAATCAAAGTCTTACCCAAAGCCGAAGCTCCCTGGAAATACTTGTCCTGAATGCTCTTTGAAATAATCACCTCATTGGGCTGATCGAGCACATTTTCCGCGGTGCCTTCGAGCAAAGACATGGCCATTAAAGAAGGCGTATTGGCAGAGGCAAACATTACCTTTTCTTCGTTGAAACTAGTGGTGAGGTCGTGTCCCGGAGTGATGACGCAACTGTTGTCTGCCCCGGCATTGAAGAGCTTGGCATATCCAGCCACACCAGGTATGGCCGTAGCCGCCTCTTTACCCAAAGGAGGCATGCTTTGTGATGTTTTAAAAACAGGCACCTCGTCTTTCATAAGGGTGCTATTGAGCCTGTAAACCTGATCAGATTTAGGGTTGAAGCTTTCATAGCTGTACTCAAAGCTTACATACTGGTAAATGGCCAGAAAAACCATAAAGCCACAGGCAAGCCCGAAAAGATTGATGGTTGTGTGAAGTTTGTTTCGCATAAATGTGCGAAGGGTGACCTTTAAAGAAATCATTGCTAAAAAATTAAGTTTGACCGTTGTTTTATTCTCAATCCGCATCAGCCTGATGGCTGACAGGGTATCCATGTATAATCGTGTTCGTGCCTTAAACAGGCCGTGTTCACCCAGGCGCCACTGAAAGAGTTCTTCCAGGTCGCCCAACACCTCGTCCTGGTAAGCCTTTCTGCAAAAAAGCTTTACCAGCCAGAGGACTGGCTTTGGGATGGATCTGTCATTTTGCTGATCCAAATCCTACGAAATTTTAGGAATCATGTCCCAAATCTGAGTCTTGGCTTTCATGGCCTCCTCTGCCGTTTGATAACCTATTTCGGTGGCCTTGTACAAGACTTTCCTCCTCCCCCCTCGTTCCGCAGATGGCTGCCCCGTTCTCGACTCAAGCATCTTCTTTTTCTCCAGGCGTTTCAAAACCATCACCACAGCAGGTAGTGTAATCTCTTTTTTCATGTGCTCTATGTACAGCTTCACCAGCTGCGCCCCATAGGCTTCACGCTCACGCAAAACCAAAAGCAGGATCAATTCTTCAAGGGCTCCAAGGCTATTATTCATATTATCTTCAATTACCTAAACGTAAATATAGAAAACATTTGTTAAGGTTATTAAATATTAGGTAAATATTTGTTTAGGTAATAGCCTGAATGTAGAACTGTGAATCTGGAATTATGAATGAATGTGCTATTAAGCAGTCACGATTTCACATTCATCAACCCCCCTTCCGCTCCCGAGGGTTTTCTTCCGCTCCCTTAAAAACCACCCTCCAAGCCTCCTTCAAGGCGTAATTTTGAACAAGATCAAAAACTAAAGTCATGCAAAAACTTAAAGTAACTCTATTAATGGCCCTGCTACTGCTTGGCCTGATTGCTGAAAAAGCACACGGACAAACTCCTGGCCTCGACACCAGAATTGTAGGCAAAGGCCAACCCGTATTGCTTATTCCCGGCCTTACCTGCCCAGGTGAAGTGTGGGACGAGACTATGGAAGAAATGGGTGATGGCTATGAATTTCATGTAGTAACCCTGCCCGGTTTTGCCGGTAATGCACCGCTTGCCAGTCATGATGGTAAGTACCTGGAAAAGATGAAAGACCTGTTGCTGAATTATGTGCAGCAACATCAATTGGAGAAGCCCATCATCATGGGGCACAGCCTTGGTGGATTTTTGGCCCTGAACATCGCCATCGACTCCCCCGACCTGCCTTCTAAATTGGTGATTGTAGATTCACTGCCTTTTCTACCAGGTATTCAAATGCCCGGCTCGACCCTTGAAAGTGTAAAGCCTATGGCTGAAAGTATGCGCACCCAAATGATAGCCGCCAAAGACCAACCCGCTGCCAACCGAGCCAGTTTTCAGCGCGTAATGCTCAAAAGCATGATTCTGGATTCTGCCAAAATCGAAAGAGCCGTTCAATGGAGTGTTGACAGTGACATGGAAACAGTGGCACAAGCCATGTATGAATTGTACACCTCAGACATTCGCGCAGACCTGGCAAAAATCAAAGTGCCCACCCTGGTACTGGGCGCCTATATTGCCTACAAACCCTATGGTGCCACTCGTGAAAGCACCTTGAGCAGTTACACCGGTCAGTATGCTCAGTTGAAAGATGTGGTGGTAGATTTAACAGACAAGGGTAATCATTTCATCATGTGGGACGATCCTGAATTTTTTCACCAGTGGCTGAATAAGTTCTTATAAGAAATCAAGACTGAATGGAAGAGGGGCCCAGGCCCTTTTTCATCTTTTGTTTCAGTAAATAATTAAGATTAGCTTCGATATATAACCCTGAAGAATGTCTAGAAAAACGATATACTGGATTTGTCAACTCGTAGGCTGGACCCTGTATGCTGTCTTCTCAGTAGGCATGACCTATATATTTGCCGGAGCAGAAATCGTACAGCTCGAATTTCTGATAGGGCAAGTGGTGGTGGCCTCTTCCCTTATGTTCTTTTCTCACCTTTTCAGGCTCTATATCAAAAGGCACAACTGGGTAAACAACAAGGTGAAAATACTTATTCCCAAAGTGATGCTTGGCGTCCTGATTGTAGCAGCCATAACTCCACTTTTCATCAATGTAATATTCAGATTAATGCCGTCTATGGACGGGGGCCCTCCTCTGACCTTGGCCAGCTACATCGGCTTTACTTTTGGCAGTCTCTCGGTCATGGCACTATGGTCTACCATCTATTTTGCTTTTCAGTTTATACAGCGCAACCGCAGAAACGAGATTGAAAAACTCGAACTCAATTCTGCCTTGCAAGAAGCTGAATTGGCCATATTAAAAAATCAGGTCAACCCTCATTTCCTTTTCAATGCACTGAACAACATCCGATCCTTGATCCTCAGCGACCCGGAAAAGGCCAGGAAAATGGTCACCCATATCTCTGAACTACTGCGTTATTCTATCCAGTTCAACGCCTCAGAAAAGGTGCCTTTAGGTCAGGAGCTGGAAATAGTAAAGGACTATCTGCAATTGGAGTCGGTGCAATTCAACGATCGGCTGACTTATGACATGCAAATTGAGGATGATACTCTGCAGGTAAAGATACCTCCCATGGCCATCCAGCTTTTGGTCGAAAACGCCATCAAACACGGCATTTCTCAACTGTCTACTGGTGGAAACATTCACATTGCAGCTCACCTGGAAGCAGACCACCTGAGTATAGCCGTTACCAATACCGGTCAATTGCAAAAGAAAGGCAAACGTGAAGGCATTGGCCTCAAAAATCTCATCGAAAGAATGCAGATACTCTTTGGGCAGTTTGCCGATTTAAAACTGGAGAATTCTGGTAACCAAACCGTAACCGCATCACTTAAAATTCCGCTGGCATGAAAGCAATGATCATTGACGATTCTCAGTTGGCGCGGCAGGAATTGAAGCACCTGCTCAAGGGCAATGACACAGTGCAAATTGTTGGCGAAGCTGGCAGTGCCGAAGAAGCCCTGGAAAAGCTACCAGAGTTAAAACCAGACCTGCTATTTCTCGACATTCAAATGCCTGAGAAAGATGGCTTCGAATTTCTGGCAGAGCTGGAAGAAGTACCGCAGGTGATATTCACAACAGCTTACGACCAGTACGCCATGAAGGCCTTTGACCACAATGCGCTGGATTACTTGCAGAAACCCATTAATGAAGATCGCCTTTCCATAGCCCTTGAAAAAGCGGCCACCAAACTGAGGCAGAGCAAGGAGAATGAGAATCAGAATATACTGGGTTTGCACAATCAGGTTTTTGTCAAGGATGGTGAAAAGTGCTGGTTTGTATCATTGGCAGACATCCGGGTATTAGAGATTTTGGGCAGCTATACACGCATCTATTTCAAAGACCAGAAACCGATGATTCCGCGCTCGCTCAATTACATGGAAAGCCGGCTCGATCCAGAGGTGTTTTTCAGGGCCAACCGCCAGCAAGTTATCAACCTGAAATATGTAGAACGCATCGAGCCCTGGTTTAGCGGATCACTGAAAGTATACCTGAATTCTGGCGAAGAAATTGAAGTTTCAAGGAGGCAGAGCATCCGGTTTAGAGAAGTAATGAGTTTCTGATATGCTAATTACTGGAAAAGCAGTAATTTTCAATAAACTTCTGCAATATGAAGCGGCTGTGTATTCTCATACTTCTGATCACTATCTATGCTTGCGGTTCAAGTGCCGGCAACTCCAGAGAAGAACTGGAAGCATTGAATCAGAGCTTGAGAGCATTCAACCAAGCCTTTAGGGATGGAAACCTGCAAGTGCTCGATAGTCTCACCACAGAAGACTACATTCACACCAATGGCAACAGCAAAGCCTTTGGGAAAACGAGTTGGTTCAGTTACCTGGAAAAACGCAGCCAGCAGATCAATGCAGGTACGCTTATCATCAATGAATATGAGTTGATTGAAAACGAAGTACGACTTTATGGCACTTCGGCCTTCATCACCGGTATGATCATCACCGCTGGTTCAAACGAAGGGAAACCCTTTACCCGGCAGTTGCGAGTTTCTAACTTTTGGGTAAAGGATGAAGGAATCTGGAAGAGGGCTGCTTTTCACGATACATCCATCAAATAGGCCTTTTGACCTTTATTTTTCAGTTTTTTCTTTCAGTACATGCCGAAGAAGCCTATTTTCCGTTGAGCATTTATGAGCATGAACAAGGACGAAATCAATACCCTGCTTAAAGAAAACTATGGCAAGTTTGTAGAATCGGTTAACGCCCTTTCTGCTGATGAGTTTGACTATGCCCCGGAAGGAAAGTGGGCCGCAGGCCAACATGCCGAACATTTGCTGAAAAGTGTGAAACCAGTGGCTCAAGGCCTGGGCATGCCCAAATTCCTGATCAAACAGAAGTTTGGCAAAGCCAATCGCCCCTCCAGAACTTATGATGAATTGGTGGAAAAATACCGTGGCAAGCTTGCCCTCGGGCCTGTTTCCAACAAAACCTATGCTCCAGGAGAGGTCCCTTTTAAGAAGCGGGAAAAGATGCTTTCAGCGCTCAATGAAAACCTTGAAAAACTGGTGAGTAAAACCAGTAAATGGAGCGAAGAACAACTGGATGAATATATTTTTCCTCATCCACTTTTGGGCAAGATTACTATCAGAGAAATGCTCTATTTCACGGCCTATCATGCCGACCATCACAGAAGACTGATTAAGCTTTATTTGAAGGGGGTATGAATGGTTAAGGCCAGTATTCATCAACTCACTCCTGTGCAACTACTAATAGAACTCGATAACAAAGAGTCTGATTATGCCTATGAAGATCTGTTAAATGAATTAAAAAGCCGTGATTACACCCAGGAAGCGCTCCTTAAATTCAAAAGCCAAAAAGAACACACCTTGAATTTAAGGCAGCAAAAAGCGGTAGAACCGCTGAGTACTGCCTATAAGATTTTTCTGGTTGCCATACCCTTCACAGATTCTAAAACTGCGTTTAAAGATGTCCCTTCAGCCATAGAAGAATATGAAGCTTTTTATGAATCTTCTGGTTACCGACAGAAAATGAAGGACATCAAAAAGTTTAGACGTCTTGGTTACTTGTTTTGGGTTGCCTTTTTTGTAGTACTTAACCTAATTTACCAATGGTTATGATGTGCCATTTTAGCCATAATACGCTATCATTTGTAATCACAATACCGACTTATTGTAGAACCTTGATCACCGTTCATTCTCAAACCTGAAACGCATGTTTAAACGATTACTCGCCCTTATCATCATGGTTATTTCTATGCTCAAAGTCGAGGCACAGGAAGCCCCGCTAAAAGTGGCCGTTATAGGCCTTACTCACACGCATGTTCACTGGATTCTCGGCAGACCCGACCAGGGCGATATTGAGATTGTGGGCATAGTAGAGCCCAACCGTGACCTGGCACAGCGTTACGCCACTCAGCACGGTTATTCTATGGACCTTGTGTTTGACGACATGAAGCAGCTCATGGCCAACACTCAACCAGAGGCAGTCACAGCTTTTGGCACCATTTACGATCACCTGGAGGTAGTGCAGTTCTTTGCTCCCAAAGGCATACATGTAATGGTAGAAAAGCCCCTGGCCGTAAGCTTTGACCATGCTAAAAAGATGAGGGCATTGGCCAGGAAGCATAACATTCACTTGCTGACTAACTATGAAACCACCTGGTATCCCACCAATCATAAAGCCTATGAATTGGTGCATGAAGACCAGCTGGTGGGCGACCTGAGAAAGATTGTGGTGCATGACGGACACCGAGGCCCCAGAGAAATTGGGGTCAATGAAGAATTTCTGGAATGGCTCACCGACCCTGTGCTCAACGGTGCCGGAGCCTTGACTGATTTTGGTTGCTACGGTGCCAACCTCACCACCTGGCTGATGAAAGGCCAGCGCCCCACTTCTGTATATGCTGTGACTCAAACCATGAAGCCCGACCTCTACCCCAAAGTGGATGACGAAGCTACCATCATCCTCACCTACCCAAAAATGCAGGCCATCATTCAAGCAAGCTGGAACTGGCCTATTTCACGCAAAGACATAGAAGTCTATGGTAAAACAGGCCAGATCATAGCCGACAATGGTAGCGACATGCGCTACAAATTGGGTGATGACAAGGATGAGGTTAAGCTGAAACCTGAGGCCTTAGAAGCCTCACTCAACGATCCATTTGCCTACCTGGCAGGAGTGGTTCGGGGTACCATCAAACCGGCTCCAACAGACCTTTCAGCTTTGGAGAACAACATGACTGTGATGGAAATACTGGAAGCGGCCAAGAAAAGCGCCAGGACCGGCAAGGTGGTGAAATTGAAGTAGAATTCACCTCACTACTTTGCACGTCTTGCTGAGAGCAACGAAGCATCTTATCCCCCAACACAATCATCGCTGCGACTTTGATTAGATCCTTCCCTTTGGTCAGGATGACTTGAGAATTGAGTATAGAAACAGTTCCCCTATAATCGCCAAACCCCATTAGTACAACAAAATTGATACTAATCCGTTTGTACAACAAAATTGTAACAAATGAAGGGGAACTACCTGGGAGAGTTTGAAGAGCTGGCCTTAATGACCTGCCTCTACCTAAAAGACGAAGCCTACGGCATCAACATTGTCGAAACCATTTTCAACCGGATGGGCCGTAAGGTCAAATTGGGTGCAGTGCACATGACACTCTATCGGCTAGAAGACAAGGGTTTTGTAACCTCTAACATGATGGGGGCTACTGCCAAAAGAGGTGGGCGCAGAAAAAGGGTGTTTAAGCTGACCAGTTCCGGGCTGGAAATTCTGAAGAGTACACAGGAAAAACGCCACGCTTTTTATCAATCCATTCCAGAGCTAAAAATCACCTGAAATGAAGCAGAAACCTCCACATCCGGTTCCCTGGCTCGTCAGACTCTTAAAATGGTTTTGCCCTGAGCACCTACTCGAAGGCATCATTGGTGACTTGCAGGAGCAATACGAAATCAACAGAGAAAGAGGTTCCAAATTCAAGGCCGACTGGCTGTTTATATCCAACCTACTCCAGTTTGCGCACTTCGAAATGATCAGAAGAAAGAAGCAAAACCAAAAACCCAACTCGCTAGCCATGCTCACCAATTATCTATTGATAGCCCTTCGCAACCTGCGGAAGCACAAGCAGTATCATCTCCTCAACTTCCTTGGGCTTACCCTGGGGCTCAGCTGTTGTGCCTTGGTTCTGCTCTATGCAGATCATGAGTTTAGTTATGATTCGTACCACCCCGAACCTGGAAATACATACCGGGTCACAGGAGAGATCAACTATGGCAATTGGTTTCCTTCTGTCATGACTTCTTATGCCGATCAGCTTATTGATGGAGCAATTCCCGAAATCAAATCAGCTGCCAAATTCAGGCGTGCGCCTAACAATTTTGCCATCTACGGAGAAAACAGGTTTGCCACTCGGGCCGTCATCACCGCTCCCGGTTCCAATTTATTCGACCTGTTCAATTTTAATTTAAAAGAGGGTAACCCGGATCGGGTGCTTAGCGAACCTAATACTGTAGTGTTTACCGAATCAACTGCCAAAAAAGTCTTTGGAGAAGGCCCTTACACCGAAAAGGTTTTAGCCTGGGACAGTCTGCAGCTCAAAGTGAGCGGAGTCATTGAAGATTTGCCAACGAACACCCACCTCAAATTCAACATGCTGGTCATTGCAGATATACCCTTCAATGGGGTATTTACCTACATCACCCTCAACAAAGGGGCAGACCCGGAGGCAGTGGCCGAAAAAATTCAAAACCTGGACTCGGGAAATGAAAACTATTTCGTCAAAACTGTGAAACTTCAACCCCTGGAGTCTATTCACCTGGACGCTCCCTTGACCTTTGAGCTTAAGCCACCTGGCAACAAGCAGTATATCTATCTACTCTCACTAATAGCCCTGTTTATTCTCGTCATTTCCAGCACCAATTACATGAATCTGTCGGCCGCCATTTACACGGGCCGAAGGAAAGAAATGGCTGTTAGGAAGGTATTTGGCGGCTCCAGAAAAGGATTGGCCGCACAGTTCCTCCTGGAGTCCATGCTCATGACCCTTCTGACCTTACCTTTTGTGCTGCTTATTGTACACTGGGCCCTACCTGCTTTTGGCAGTTTTGTAGATGTACCACTGGACAATGCCTTCCTCTATTCCGCGAAGCATATCTTACTACTCGTTGGAGTTGCAGCATTGACTGGCCTGATTTCAGGAATGTACCCCATACTGACTATGAGTAATTTTTCCGCTCTGAGGCTTTTTCGCAAGGAGACGCTAATGAGCAACAATGGGTTGAAAACCCGGAAAATACTTTTGACCCTTCAGTTCACCATTTTACTCACCATAGGCACAGGCGCCTATTTGGTAAATAAGCAACTCCACTACATTCAGCAAAAAGACCTGGGCATTGAACAAGAGGCCATTATCAAAGTAAAAAACGCATACGACCTCAATGGGGTGGAGCAATACAATGCGGTAAAACGCAAGACACTGGAAAGCCCTCACATTCTTGGCTTTACAACCGGCATCCCTCCCGGAACCGAGAATTATGGCCTGCCTTATAAAGCAGAGGGGCATGAAGAGCGCAGAGACGCACTTTCATTTAGTACAGACCCTGACTATTTCAAGGTTATGGGAATCGATGGCTTGTATGGAGACTTCTTTGACCTCAAGCCAGAGGAGCTACCCAACCTCACCATGCTGGTCAATCAACAATTTGTGGATCGGATGGGCTGGGAAGACCCCATTGGCAAAAAGGTATCCTTTACCCGAGGAGGCAATACCCGTGAGCGATTTGTGGGTGGCGTCTTTAACAATTACCACAACCTTTCGCTTCATCATGCCATTGCACCGCAATTCATTTTTGTCAGGAAAAATATGAGCTTTGTGTCAGACAATATTCTGATCAGAATAGAAACCGCTAACGTTCCTGCTGCCATCAAGGCCATTGAAGATGCATGGTATTCGATCTTGCCCGACTCCCCAATTATCTGTGAGTTTATGAACGAAGACATCGAGGCAGAATACAAGCATGAGAAAACAGCCGGTATTCTCAGCCTTGTTCTTTCAATTCTGGCGGTATCGCTGTCTGCAGTGGGTTTGATAGGGCTAGGTGCCTACATGGCCGAGTTAAGAAACAAAGAGATTGGCATCAGAAGAGTACTCGGTGCTTCAATCGGGCATATTCTCACCATTATGAATAGAGAATACCTGGTCCTGATCATCATCGCATCAATGCTGGCAAGCACTATCACTTTCTTCGCTGCCACACAATGGCTGGACTCTTTTGCTTTCAGAACCAATATTCCGGTCTATATCTTCCCAATAGCCGCTATGGCCGTGGGCCTGATCACCAGCCTCACCATCAGTTGGCAGTCTGGAAGAACCATCCGTGAAAACCCAGTGAATGCTTTGAGGCATGAATAAAATGGAAGTGCCCGGCTACTCCGTTACTATTCGTTTAAACTCGTTGCGGTAAGCCGATGGACTCTTGCCGGTAAATTCTTTGAACAGCTTATTGAAGTGAGAGAAGTTATTGAAGCCGCTTTCAAAACTGACTTCCGTAATGCTCATGGAAGATTCGGCCAATAGCTTAGAGGCATGCACCACTCGGTACTCGTTCACAAACTTGGTAAAGGTCTTCCGCGATATCTTTTTAAAGTAACGAGCAAAAGCAGGCACAGTCATGCTCACCTGATCGGCAATGTCGTCTAGCGAGATGTGCTCCTTGAAATTCTCTCGGATGTAATCATAAACCTTATTCATCCGGTCGTTCTCTTTCATGTCTACGGCCAGTGCCACGCCATCTGCATTTAATATAGTATACTCTTCAGAGAGGGCCAGGTCTTTCAATACCTCGAGCAGCCCCATCAGGCGATTGTACTGATCTTTAAAAGCCAGTGCCTCTATCTTCTGCCCTACCTCGTCTTTGGTTTTGCCATGAAAGGAAAGTCCTTTTTTTGACATAGACAGCAAGTTGCGGACCGCAGCCATTTCAGGGATATCAAAGAAGGTCTCCCCTAGAAAATCTTCGCGCATTTGTATTACCGTTTCAGAACTACCACCGGTAAGCCTGTTGGTAAAACCATAATGAGGCAAGTTGGCGCCCATTACTATCAGGTCACCATCATTAAAATATGAGAGGTGCTTACCAATGTGGCGCTTACCACTACCCCCATTGACAAAGACCAGTTCCAGCTCAGGGTGAAAATGCCAGTTGGCCAATTCGTTCTTACACGAATCGACATACCTACGCACCAGGAAAGAACTGCCAATGGCAGGTACTATCCGTTCAAGTGAGGCTTTTGTCGTTTTAATTTGCTCTTCCATATCACACTATTCTTCACAAATTCTATCCTGCCCGCCAGACTAAAGTCTAAACGAGCCATTCCACATACATTTTCAATGAATTTAAGCAATACAAAGAACGGGGGTGCTATGCTATTTTAACCCAATTATGTTCAAAATTGACACAATCGTATGCACGAGGCACAATATGGGTTAAAATAGCACATAAAGTAGCCAAACCGGTTGTAGTACACGCAGTGCCAGTGCCATACATTTGTATTGTAATTAATCGGGAGCCCAAGGCGGGCAAGCGATTGAGAACACAAACAATTAAGCAATATGAAAACTATGAGAAAAAGTTTGCTGATCGCCATGATGGTCATGGCTACAGCGGTAGTTTTTGCAAATGGTAACAAACCAAATGTAAAGGTAGAGAAAATTGGTACTAAAATGGTTTCCCTCAAGGCAAGCCAGTTAGGAACCAGCCAAACTCAGGTACAGCTTAAAAACGAAAACGGAATAGTCCTGCACAGGTTAGTGCTTCATAACAATGAAATAGTAAATAAAAGATTTGACCTGACTTCGTTACCAGCTGGTAATTATGACCTGGAGGTGGAAAATGAAACTTCATTCACCACTACTCCTATTGAAGTGTCTGCTTCTGCAGCCTTCGTGCTGGACGCTGATCAGGTAATGATCATCAAGCCAGTGGTACGCCAAAATGGCGACCTGCTTGACATCATTATGCCAAGCGAAGACAGTACCTCTGTGAGCGTAACCATTTTTGACAGCAACCTGAATCCTGTATACAAGGAAACTGTCAATGGTAACACAGAAATGAGAAGATACGACCTTTCTAAATTGGGCAAAGGTGGCTATCGCATCAAAATGCGCGCACAAGGCAAGGAGTTCATACAATTCGTAGCACTTAAATAATTGAACTGAAAGTGTAATCGTGAAAAGGGGCCCTGGCCCCTTTTTTTATGCCTTCAAAAAAGAATCAGGATCAAACACTCTTCATGCGCATCTTCTTCTTGAGCTCATCGATGCTATGAGCAAATTTGGAATCTACATCCATCATATCGCTAACAGACTGCACAGCATGGATGACTGTAGAGTGGTCGCGGCCACCAAAGTGATAACCGATTGACTTCAATGAATGGTTTGTGTACTCTTTACACAGGTACATGGCCACCTGTCGGGCAATCACAATCTCTTTCTTACGGGTTTTGGCCTTCAGATCGTCTACCGATATCTGGAAAAACTCACCTACCGACTTCTGTATGTAGTCAACGCCTACTTCAGACTCAATGTCATGAACGATGTTCTTCAGCGTCTGCTTGGCCAGCTCCAGGTTAATATCGGTCTTATTCAGAGTAGCATGCGCAATAAGGGAGATCAAAACACCTTCCAACTCACGCACATTGGTATCTACGCTATAAGCCAGATATTCTACCACATCATCTGGAATATCAATACCATCTGCCTGCATCTTACGCATGATAATGGCCATGCGGGTTTCAAAATCAGGCATTTGCAAATCGGCCGTCAATCCCCATTTAAAGCGGGAAAGCAGTCGGTCTTGCAGGCCTTTCAAATCTCGTGGAGCACGGTCGCTCGACATGATGATCTGCTTACCATTTTGGTGCAGGTGGTTGAAGATGTGAAAAAACATCTCCTGAGTTTTCTCCTTGCCCGAAAAGAACTGCACATCGTCAATGATGAGCGTATCTACCTGCAGATAGAAGTTGGTAAAACTCTGAATGCTGTTATTCTTAATAGCATCGGTAAACTGGGTGGTGAATTTTTCAGAAGACACATAAAGCACAAAATTGGTCTTGTTGTCTGAACCTATTCTGTTACCTATCGCCTGAACCAAATGGGTCTTACCCAGGCCTACACCGCCATATACCATCAAGGGGTTGAACGAGGTAATGCCAGGTTTCTCGGCTACTGCCAGGCCAGCTGATCTCGCCAATCGATTGCAGTCGCCTTCAATATAATTATCGAAATCGTAATTAGGGTTCAGGTTTGAGTAGCGAATGTCTTCCTGTAAAGAGGGCATCTCAAAAGGGTTGCGCACTTCAGGCATGCCATTCTGAGGCCTCTTATCCCACTTATTGTTGTGCTTTTGGTTGGGCAAAGTCACCACATAGGGCTGATTTTGATTGCTACCACTGTCTACAATCACCGAATATTCGAGCCTACCATTCGGACCTAAGGTATTGACAATCACCTGCCTTAACACATGCACATAGTGCTCTTCCAGGTATTCGTAAAAAAATTGACTAGGTACTTGAATGGTCAAAACGTTTTGATCAAGACTGATGGGTTTAATAGGTTCAAACCATGTACGGAAGCTTTGCTCTCCGACTTGCCCTTTAATATATTTAAGGCAATCATCCCACACCGATACACTGTCCTTCACCATTCAATAAGATCAAGCTGATTGGAAAAAAATACCCTCAACAGTTTTTCGAGGGTAGACAAAAATGAGAAAAATAAAACGAACAAAAAAGGTGAACTCTGTCCCGATGATAATATTTTTCTGATAGGTGAACTTTACTCAACGAGAAGCATACTATCATCTAAAAATAATCCATATCAACAGTTAATCAAGCTAAGAAAAATCCCTTCCCATCAGTCAAATTGGTGATACTTGCCCATAAAAAAAGCTGTATTTTCGCGACAGGAACTCAAGGTACCTATGGAGGAAAAATTATTTGACGCATTTGAGCCGGTAAACCGTCAGCAATGGCTGGACAAAATCACTACCGATCTCAAAGGAAAAGATTATCAAAGCCTACACTGGCAGGCAGCAGGGCTTAGTGGTGAACCCATATTCACCAGGGAAGACCTGCCCGAAGCACTACCCAACCTGGCCAATGTACACCCAGACCCCACTGTATTTGGTGCGCGACATTGGGTCAACTACCAGTGGATTAAGGTGAACTCGGAAAAAGAAGCCAATGCCAAAGCATTGTTTGCACTGAATAATGGTGCCACGGGAATCATCTTTGAATTGGCTGTTGAACCCGATTGGAAAGCGCTTTTGGCCGATATCCAGCTTAATTATTGCTACCTGGGCCTGGTTGACAGCCTGGGCAATGCTAACGGCCTGCAATCATTCGAGAAATACTGTCAGCAAACAGGCATCAATGCTTCAGAACTAAATGGTTTTGCTATTCAGAGTTCAGAAGCGACTGTTTTGAACCCAGGACCAGCAAGTTTCAAATACCTTAATGTCAGCACCACGGCTGAGCTACCGGTCATTGAGCTGGCCGGGCAATTGGCTGTAGCCACCAATCTGTTCGATGAGTTGACCGACCAGGCCATTGCCCCCTCTGTCCTTTTCAGTCAGACACAATTCCAGCTCAGTTTGGGCAGCAGCTACTTTGCTGAAATTGCTAAATTCCGAGCGATGCGTAGCCTGGCAGTGCGTTTTGCCAGCGCATATGGTCTCAACCTGGCGGTAAACGAAGTTCAAATATTAGGCATGAGTGGAGACTGGTCTGCTCAGTTGGACGACCCTCACAGTCATATGCTCCACGCTACGACCCAGGCCATGGCCGCTACCATTGGCGGAGCCGATGCCATTTGCATCAAACCCTTTTACCCGGTATTCAAGGACGAATTCCTCGCAGAACGTGCTGCCAGAAATATCTCCACCATTTTGCAAGAAGAGTCTTACCTGGCCAAAGTGGTAGACCCGGCTGCAGGCACTTACTTCATCGAGTCGCTAACAGATCAGATGATCAATCAGGCCTGGGCACTCTTCCTGGCCATTGAAGATGCCGGTGGCTCCCATGCCATCGACCAAGACGCATTAAAGTCCCTTCACCAAAAAATCACTGCCTGATATGCGACCCAATTTTGCAGACATAAAGACTTCGAATCCGCAGAAAAGCACAACCACCAGTACTGAATGGGAAACTGCTGAAGGCATTGGAGTAAAACCACTCTTTGAAGCATCAGACCTGGCCAATATCGAGCATCTCGACTTTGTGGCGGGCATTGCCCCCAACCTCCGGGGCCCTTATAGCTCTATGTACACCCAAAGGGCCTGGACCATCAGGCAGTACGCTGGTTTTTCTACTGCCGAAGCCTCAAATGCCTTTTATAGAAGAAACCTGGCGGCAGGCCAAAAAGGACTTTCCGTGGCCTTTGACCTGGCCACCCACCGCGGATACGATTCAGATCATCCGCGTGTATTTGGGGATGTAGGAAAGGCAGGTGTCGCCATCGACTCTGTGCTGGATATGAAGGTCCTGTTCGACCAGATACCCCTCGACCAAATGTCGGTTTCTATGACGATGAACGGGGCGGTGATTCCCATCATGGCCTTTTATATAGTAGCGGCAGAAGAGCAGGGCGTATCGCGCGAAAAACTTAGCGGCACCATCCAGAACGATATCCTCAAAGAGTTCATGGTGCGCAATACCTATATATACCCTCCGGCCGCCTCCATGCGCATCATAGGCGATATATTCGAGTACACTGCGGCCCATATGCCCCGTTTCAATTCCATCAGTATATCAGGATACCACATGCAGGAGGCAGGAGCTACTGCTGATATTGAGCTGGCCTATACCCTGGCCGATGGCCTGGAATACCTGCGTACCGGCATTGCAGCAGGCCTGGACATTGACGCTTTTGCTCCCAGACTTTCTTTCTTTTGGGCCATAGGAATGAACCACTTCATGGAAATTGCCAAGATGCGTGCAGGCCGATTGCTTTGGGCAAAAATAGTAAAGGAATTCAATCCAAAGAACGCCAAGTCGATGGCGCTGCGTACGCATTGCCAAACTTCAGGATGGAGCCTTACCGAACAGGACCCCTTTAACAATGTAACCCGTACCTGTGTTGAAGCCATGGCTGCTGCCCTAGGTCATACGCAGTCACTGCACACCAATGCCCTGGACGAAGCCATTGCTTTGCCTACTGATTTCTCGGCCCGAATTGCCAGAAATACGCAGATCTACCTACAGAAGGAAACAGACATTACCAAAGTGGTCGATCCCTGGGGAGGCTCCTATTATGTAGAGTACCTTACTGATCAACTGGTGCAGAAAGCCTGGGCACTGATTGAAGAAGTGGAAGAACTGGGTGGCATGGCCAAGGCGATTGAGGCCGGTCTGCCTAAAATGAAAATTGAAGAGGCTGCAGCCAGAAAGCAAGCACGAATTGACTCAGGCAAGGATGTGATTGTGGGCGTAAACCAATACCTGGTGGAAGACGAAAAGCTGGACTTTGAACTGCTGGAGGTAGACAATACAGCGGTACGTACTGCCCAAGTAGCCGGTCTTGAAAAGCTCAAAGCCGAACGAAACAATGAAAAAGTAATGGCCTCACTTCAAAAGCTGGAAGAGTCGGCCCAAAATGGGGAGGGCAACCTGCTGGACCTGGCTGTGGATGCCGCTCGCAACCGGGCTACCCTTGGCGAGATTTCCGATGCCATGGAAAAGGCATTCGGCAGGCACAAGGCTGTGATCAGAGCCATTTCAGGTGTATATTCGAGCGAAGTGAAGGATAACAAAGACTTTGTAAAAGCCCGTGAACTGGCCAATGAGTTTGCTGAACTGGATGGTCGCAGGCCAAGGATCATGGTAGCCAAAATGGGCCAGGATGGTCATGACCGTGGCGCCAAGGTGATCGCTACCAGCTTTGCTGACCTGGGCTTTGATGTAGACATTGGGCCTCTCTTTCAGACCCCAGCCGAAGCCGCCTTGCAGGCAGCCGAAAATGATGTGCACATCATAGGCGCCTCCAGCCTTGCTGCTGGTCACAAAACTTTGGTCCCACAATTGATAGAAGAATTGGGGAAACTGGGCCGGGAAGATATCATGGTTGTTGCCGGGGGCGTTATACCGCCTAAGGACTATGAATTCCTTTATAATGCCGGTGTAAGTGGTATATTCGGGCCGGGTACGGTCATCGCCAAAGCCGCCCAGGACATTTTACAAAAACTGATTGACGCCTAGTGAAAGGAAACTTGATTGATAAATTAGCTTGGATTGAAATCCAGGATGGAAAGGTTTTGGTAGCCCGGTCAAAAGGCAAAGATGCTTTTTACATACCGGGTGGCAAGCGTGAAAATGGCGAATCGGATGCCGAAGCCCTGATCAGGGAAATCCAGGAAGAGCTCACCGTGACCGTTCAGGAAAACAGCCTTAACTACTATGGCACCTTCAGCGAGCAAGCCCATGGCAAACCCGAAGGGGTGATAGTGCAAATGACCTGCTACCAGGGAGCTTATGTAGGCAGAATTCAACCTGATTCAGAAATTGAAGAAATAGACTGGCTCAACTATCATCAGAACGATATGGTGGCTCCGGTAGACAAAATCATTTTTCTGGACCTTTTCGAGAAGGGTTTACTGAAGTAATCCTCAAATAATCCGCTTACAATTTCGATCATAAGGAATTATCAGATTTCTTTGCTGATACAACTGCCCAAGAACCCATGCAGCTAACTGAGGTCAATTCTAAAAAGGAAGAAAAAGCTTTCCTTGATGTTGCCAGAACCATCTATAAAAACGATTCTGTCTGGGTCTGTCCGCTTGACAATGACATCAAAGCCGTCTTTGACCCCAATGAGAATGTATTCCATTCGCATGGGGAAGCTACGCGATGGGTTTTGCGCAATGACAGCGGAGAACTGATCGGCAGAATTGCGGCTTTCATCAATGAGAGGAAAGCAGATTTCAAGGGCAAAAGGCTTGGAGGCATGGGTTTTTTCGAGTGCATAGAAGACCAGCAGGCTGCCAATTTAATGTTCGATACTGCCAAAGCCTGGTTGCTGAAACGCAAAGTAGAAGTAGCGCATGGTCCCATCAATTTTGGTGAAAACGACATGTTCTGGGGCCTATTAGTAGAAGGTTACACCCACCCTTCCTATGGCATGAACTACAACTTCCCGTATTACCAGAATTACTTCGAAGACTATGGTTTCACGACCAAAATGGAGCAATTGACCAATCATCTCGACATCCGGGATGGCATTAGCCCCAGGTTTGTGAAAATTGCCAAGTACGTGCTAAAACGAAAGCCTAACATTACGGTGGAGCACTTAGACATTAAGAAGTTTGACAAGTATGCCGAGGACTTCATGAACATCTACAATGCAGCCTGGCAAGACCATGAAAATTTCACACCTATCAAAAAGGAAACAGTAGGTGAGACGTTTAAAAAGATCAAGTCTTTTTACGAACCGCTATTCATTCAGTTTGCCTATGTCAGTGGCGAACCCGCCAGTTTTGTGATGTGTCTGCCAGATGTAAATCAGATTTTTAAACATGTGAATGGCAAGCTCAACCTGTGGAACATGCTCAAGTTTGTATACTACAAGCGCCAGAAGGCAATGAACCGGATTCGCGTAGTCGTGATGGGTACGCACCCTAAATTTCAAGGGCTTGGATTAGAATCAGTGCTGACTTACAAATGCTTTGAGGGCGCACAACTTAGAGGTGGCTATGTAGAAGGTGAGTTATCATGGGTGGGCGACTTTAACGACAAAATGTTGGCCATACACAAAGGCCTGGGTGCTGTACCTGGCAAAAAGCACATTACCTACTCTCTGGACATCGCGTAAAAGTTTACAAAAAAAATCACTTCAAGTTGTTGACCTATGGTACAATTCCAGTACTAGGTAAATAACAGTGTTTTATTGTCAACAGGTTTTCTTCCCTATTAGCAACTTACCCTTCGGTTCTGATGCCGATTATACGGAGCAATAGGCAAAACTCAATCAAGTTAGCTTCTGAAGAGAGAACAAAGCTTGTATATGTGGAGCAAGAAATTAATATTATTTTTTTTATTTTATTTTTAACTATAAATGTTCGTTATGAAAATTAAACTTAGAGTTGTCATGTTCTGCTTACTAGTTGTGGGAACGATGTTCTCATTCTCGGCAAGCACTTATGCTACGAAATGGGTACCTACGTTATCGTATCTGAAAGACGGTAAGAGGTACATTGTTGAAGAATGTACAAGAAAATTTCTCTCAACCGATGGTTGTCGTTTTGGTGATACAAGGGAAGTTGAAATACCAGTGATATGAAGAAAGTTAGAATCTACATAGTACTGGCATTATTAGCCATTACCAGTCTAAATCAAGGATTTTCGACTAAATGGAAGCCTACAGGGTTGAGATATTTTGGAACTGATAGGCAAGCCTATGAGGTTTACAGATGCGAAAGAGCATTTTTATCGACAGATGGCTGTGAGTATGGCTCTTACATTTCTGTATGTACATCATGCCAAAATACCTAAAAACTGGCATGTTAATTGGCTTGGGTGAAATGTAGCACTCATTAAGCACGCAAGTTTTTTCACCCGGAATATGCATTCTTACGTTACCGTAGGGATCTAAATGGCAAAAGTGATTTGGCGAAGGAATAAATTTCCTACTGCATATTCCGGGTTTACTCTTAATCTTTTTTTTAGTAAAAACTGCAAATAATGACCAGTTGGAAAACGAAATACTACCTTGGCTTATTTTTTATACTAAGCGCTTGTAGCAATGGAAGCTTGAAAGAATATAGCGACTTAGAGGTAATAGGTACAGGAATACCAGTTGAAGGAAAACTTGTTTTAATGGACTCTGTTTTGATAAATGAGGAAGACTCGTACTTCGGACTCCCACTCACATTTCTCTTCACAAAAAATTATGATTTCTCATTAAGTACAATGGAAGACGGCCAGGTCTTTTCTTTTGATTCATTGGGCAACAGGGTTGTTCATTTCGATTTAAAAAAGACCCCGGAAGGTGATTCTGGAAAGGTGATGATTGCCTTCGATTTTAATATGGCCAAAAATTCCATATATGTGCTTTTCAAAGGTGTCAATTCCATTTACCAATATTCTTTAGAAGACTCCTCACTTATAGATAAAACTCCATTAGCCATGCCAAGCAATATGGAATGCATCATATTCCCTGTATTTAAGTGGGTAGAAGAACAGAACTCCTTTGTAATTGGTACAGGTTTTGCCGATTACACATCGGATAAGGAGTTTTTCGAAGAAACAAAGCTCATAACTCTGTTTGAGAGTAATGGAAATTATATTCGAAGTTTTGGTAAGTTTCCTGAATACTTTCCTGAAAAAATCAAGTTTGATACATGGGTAGGCTTACATCACACCTATGTTGGTGATGACTTTATCTACTTGCTTTTTGGAAATAGACCTGAAATATATAAATACAGCTACGAAGGCAACCTGTTAACGGTGATAGGGCAAAAATCTGACAAGATGGACTACAACATCAGAACATTTGGAAAGGAAGGGTTAGAGAGTCCACAAGGTTCTGATACTTTCAACGATTTGTATTACGGCCTGGCCAAGGACGAGGAACAAGACATTTTCTATTATGAAATTCTCGCCCTCGATCGCAAACACGAAGCCTTCAACAGCACACAGGCAAATGAATGGCTGATGAAGTATGATGCAACAAATGACCAATACACAGAAGTAAAGATGCCTTTCAACTATGTTTTGTTAGAACAGGTGAAAGATGGCCTGATTACCTTCTATTCTCCAAGCAACTTGAGTGATGATAAATATCTGGTTTATGCGAAGGTTGAATAAATATCTCTTGCTATGGCTAATGTCGCTCTCAACCATTGGGCTGTTCGCACAGAATGATGTCCCCCTTGAGCAGAATTTAACGGGCTATCAACCCCCTATAGGCAAGCTTTTTTACGGCTCCCAAAGACTTGATATCGATGCTTTTTACAGAAATGGTAAAGGTAGTCTGTTGGTAGACTATGATCGCGGTGTTTTAGTGCTTTTAGATTCTACAGGTATTAAACTAGGTGAAAAGAAACTGAGGTTTAGAACCAGTCAATCAATGCATGGAAAAATCCGAAGGACCCGTCTTAGCCTTTATAGCCATACAGATGAAGACAATACATTTATCTTGGAGGAAAATGATTCTGATAGGTATAAGAATAAAAGGCACTATATCAGCATTGGGCGGAATCATGATATGAAAGTAAAAACCGTTGGTATAGGTAGAAGGATGCTATACAGTAAGTCTGTTTTCTCAGGAAGTATTGAGTTTAAGTGTATAGAATCAACTGGAAACGCGCTCTATTTAAAGAAAATTCAGGCCGGGCAACAGGTTGACACACTTTACCAGCAAGCGGGTGTCAGCAATAATACGGTGGAGGGGCAACGCAATATTTCAATTGAAATGGGAAACGGAGTTGTGCATTTACTTGATGTGAAGAACAAAGTCTTGACATTGTATGATGCCAACACCGGAAAATTATTATCTACTTATAAAAGAGATTTTCTGGAATCAGCTTTTTCAGGAACCGGGCAGAGATTATTTCGTGATGTCAAGCTTCTCGTAGACAGCGTTTCTGGAAAATTATACATAGTGGCGCGCAAATTGGTTGGCAAAGAGAAATATGTTCTTTACATGGTTGGTTCCGATGACTTAGTACCCATTAAACTCCCAACCTACGATCGAAATCTCCTGACAGACTTTAGGATAGCTCAGATTTTCGATGGAAATGCTTACTTGGTTGCCAGAACTGCCTTCAAAGACAATAAAGAAGTAATAAAAGTGGCGCTTGATAAAGCTATTGCTGAGAAAAGCCGTTTCTGAAAAGGTAGTTCTTCCAGAAGTCATCCATCAGTTTACCATATTCTTTGCGCAAGTCGTGCAGCATAGTTTGAGCATCGGCAAACAGCCAAAGATTTTCGAAATAAGCCGCTTTGGTAAGCAAGACCTCAAACTGGTCACCAGAAAACTCTCGTTTGAGCAAGCGATCCATGTCTTCATAATCAGGTGGACTGAGTTTATTAAGGGTATGCAATGGACTTCGCTGGCCGGTGTCAATGCGATAAACCTGAATGGTAACCTCTGTTTTCCAGACCAGGTTTTGCTGTAATAGGTCCAGGTTTAGTCTTGGTTCTACTTGATTGATCGTCTCAAATACTTCCCCAAACACGTTGATGAGCCTGACCTCATAACCCTCTGCGGATAAATGGGGCCATTCTATGATTTGCCGATGTCCAAAAAACTGACTGGAGCTGGGGATGCTGAGTTCAAAACTCACACCTCTGGACCTGGCCAATAGCGCTTCCTGAACAGAATAACCGGCATCTTGTCGTTTAAAATATTGATCCCAAACCGATTTAATGAATTGTGAAGAGTCGCCTGAAGCGGTGGTTTTTATGTCGTCCAGTTTATATCGGCCGGTCAAGCCCAGGCTGATTAGGCGTCCTGCCTCATCCATCAGCACTACCCTGGAATTGCCTACCAGTTCCAATTCTGTCTGGCCCTCAATTTTCTGACCTGCCTGTACTTTGCTGAACTGATTTTCGCCCGCCACATAGCTTCTGCCCCCGGCAAAGACCACACGATACCCTTCCTGCCCACTGGCGGGAAGCCCGGTGGAAACCAATAAAATCAACAGCAATAATCTGCTCAACATAAATCCTGCTACTCAGTGTTCTGGTTCTTGCTAAATAAGCAAAATAGACGTTCCGCCCCTCCTTTTTTATGTAAAGTGTAAGGAAAACGATGGCAAAACATATTTCGCCTAAAATGGCAATTCGTTTTGCTTGAAGAATGGCGCCCTTAAAGACTTCCCGAAGGTTTCGTAAAGAGCCACTACTGCCACCACCACATATTCCACTATCACTACTTCCAGGCGTTCAGTATAACCTTCTAATTGGTAGTTGATGTAGGTGAAAAAGACCAGAATAGTCCAGAGATAAGGGTATTGTTTAGTGCTAAAGATACTCAGTGCTAAAAGCGGAATGACATACCAGGGATGCACCGTAGTAGCAAAAAGCAGGTAAAGTGTCCATACCCACATCATCATTTCAGGCAGTCGTTTTTTCTTACCTAGCAAGGCATAAAGCCAGATACTGCCCAATGTGGCATACATCATCCATTTACCTGAACGGGCAATGATGTTGTGGCCAAACTCCTGAAAGCCATACCAGCGGGTGAGGTAGTAAACACTGGCATTGAATTCGAACTTTTGGAAGTACAACTCCATACTATCTTTAATGGCCCAAATATGTGCCGTATTGATCAGTGGAAGGAATGACACAGCCAGCACAACAGCTACTATGAGGCCGTAAATCATGGTCTTTTTAAAGCCCACCTGGCGCAATAATAAGGGCAGAAAGATGAGGGGCAAAAACTTGGTAGCCACTGAAAGGCCAAAGTAAATGGCCGACCAATGTAGCTTACCCTGTTCGTATCGCCAGAGGGCGAGTAGCAGAAAGAAAATGACGATCGCCTCAAAGTGCAGGTTGCCCGTGAGTTCGAGAATCACCAGAGGGTTCAATGCGTACAAAAGCCCATACTTTTGTGGCAGCTTGTAGTGCCTGAGCAGTTTGCGAATGAGCTGGATATTGCCCCATTCAAAAAGGATGATAATGACTCTGAGTACCACTGCTGACCAAAAGACAGAGTTGGGCGACAGCAATACCGAGATATAGAAAAAAACTTGATTAAAAGGTGGGTAGATAGAGAAATACTCCTTGGAATTGAGCTGATCATAAAGACCCTGATCTAATCCGTCCAGGCCCATTTGCACATAGTCGGCTGGCAGTTGCTTGTAGGGATCGGTGACGTTGAGCAGCAGTCGGCCATCCCAGATAAAGCGGTAAATATCGTCTGAAAGGGCCGGAAAGGAAAAGAGCAGCAGCAGCCTCATCAACATGCCCCAGTAATAGGGCAGCGAAGCATCGCTTTCTTCTGTGTGCTTCATTACCCACAAGCTGCCTCCAACCATGAGTGCAAAGCCCGGCAAAAGTAGCCAGGTATCAGTACGGTCCAGGTAGTAGCCCATCACAATGGTGAGGACGGCCAACAGGACGTATGCAAATGATACTTTGGGCGATAATGATGACTTCAAAACTCAGGGGTTTCAGTCACCTGACCACAAAAGCAGTCGGGTGGTTAGCCGTTAATTTTAACGCGGATAAATCAATAGACTTTCTATTGCATAAACCAGGTTTAACCGATTGCCTTAGGCATGTCGGGTATGCTGTACGGTATAGTAGAATACCAACAGGAAACCTAAGCTAAGCAAAATATGAAAAGGAAGCAGGGCAAAATCGTTGAAGTAAAAAGCCATCACTAAACCTCCCAGAAAGTAAAGTGAAAGCGCTCCTTCCAGCATAGTCAGCGGATTGATCTTGCGACTGAAGTACTTATTGTTCTGCCAGCTTCCCTCCTTTTTAGTGATGTTGAATTTGGGGGTTCTCACAAAGGGAGTCTTCTTACCTATGAGGCCCTCCACTACCGCTACGGCATTGTGGATGCTAAGGCCAAGAAAAACAGAGAGCAGCATAAACATTTGCGGCACAAATTCTTTCAGGGTCTTCCAAAAACTGGTCTTTTCTTCCCTGAAACCATTCCAATAGAAAACGATCAGGAATACATAACCCAAAAGGAAAATACTGGAAATATTGAGCAGCAGCTGCCAGCCAGTGGACAGGTTGCGAATGAACAGCACTGGTACACTAAGCATGGCCGTAATGACGATGCAAATGAAAATGGCCGAGTTCAGCAAATGGAAAGTAGCGTGAAACTTAGTGGCGAATGGCAGCGGTGCTTTCAACACCTTTGGCAATAGCTTACGGCTGGTTTCGGCAGCACCTTTGGTCCAGCGATACTGTTGTGACTTGATGGCCCCCATGGCAGCAGGTAATTCTGCCGGAGCCACTGTATTGGACACGTAAAATATCTGCCAGCCCTTAAGCTGTGCACGGTAGCTCAGGTCAAGGTCTTCAGTTAAAGTATCGGCTTTCCAGCCCCCGGCATCCGCGATGCAAGACTTGCGCCAAACGCCAGCAGTACCATTAAAATTAAGAAAATGCTTGCCTGAAGAGCGCCCGTTTTGTTCTACAAAGAAGTGCGTATTCAGGCCAAATGCCTGTAGCTTGGTAAGCATTGAATATTCCTGGTTCAAATGCCCCCAGCGAGATTGTACTACACCTATTTTTTCATCCTGGGCAAAATGCGGGATGGTATTTTTTAGAAAGTCTTTTTCAGGAACAAAGTCGGCATCGAAAATGGCGAAGAAATCTCCTTTGGCTATCTCAGTGCCATATTGCAATGCTCCGGCTTTAAAGCCTTTGCGGTCGGGCCGCTGTACCTGGACAATGTCTAGCCCCTTAGCCTGCCACTCTTTTACCTTGTTGGCGATGAGCTCTACCGTTTCATCATTAGAGTCATCTAATACCTGAATCTCCAAACGGTCCTTGGGCCAGTCGAAAGCGGCTACCGAATCGATGAGTCTTTCTACTACATACAATTCGTTATATACTGGTAGCTGTACCGTGACCATAGGATGTACATAGTCTTCTGGCAAGATGGGTTGATCGGGCAATTTGCCTTTCCTCTTAGCCTTTCTGAACAGGTAAACCAGGTTTAGCTGACTCAGGCTATACAGGAATATGAAGGACAATGCCCCTGTATAGAGTGTTAATACGATAAGTTCTAACCAGTACATTACAAGTATTTAAATATCGTCCAGAGTATCTTATATCCGGCCATCACAGTTCCCTTTATCGTTCCAGACACCTTGCTAACCCCAATCCTCTTTTTATAGTTTACCGGCACTTCGGTAGTTTTCAATTTATGTCGGGCAGCTTTCACCTGCATCTCTACGGTCCAGCCATATGTCTGATCTACCATATTGATTTCCAGCAGTTTATCGAACCTAATTGCCCTAAAAGGCCCCAGATCAGTAAACCTCACACCATAGAATAAACGCATCAAAGTAGTAGCCAGCCAGTTGCCAAACACCTGAGGAAAGGTCATGCTTCCCCCCTCTCTTTGACCCAAAGCACGGCTGCCAATTACCATGTCCATGCCCTCATTCAATATGGGAGCCACCACCTGCTCAAGCTCTTCCGGATAATCAGAATAATCACCATCAAGAAAAACAAGCACATCGGGCCTTTTGCCTTCTTGGTTCAGGTAGTTTATGCCCTTCAAACAGGCATTACCATAGCCGGGCGTGGGTTCGTCAAGCACCGTAGCACCAGCCTCTTCGGCCTGCGCACGGGTGCCATCGGTAGAGGCGTTGTTCACTACCACCACCTCACTTACCAGCGCCTTTGGGATGTCTCTCACCACCAGGCCAATAGACTGCTCCTCATTATTGGCCGGAATCACCACCTTAATGTCTGTCATGCAAGCATATCCCTGTTTTCAAACGCACAAAAGTAGAAAATCTCTGACTAGTGTCCGTCATGGTTAGGACCTAAGATGAAATGACAACAAGAAAAGGCAGGATTAGTTCAATGCCTCTGAGATCAAAATTGGGTTAACCCACCCCTATAATGGCTGTCCCAAGGTCACAGGTAGGTAAAGGGTCGGTGGTTGACAGGTCTTCGACCTGGAAAGACACAGTGGATTGTTTTGTTGCATCTATCTTCTTACCGGAAAGCTGTATGGCATTTTCCACAGGGGCACCAGAATTGCTACAATTTAAATTTCCGTTCCCTTTAAACACCAAAGAACCTGCTTTCACATTGGTAAAGTTACTCTTGTTGCTGGCCACCAGAAATCGACTACCCGAACAACATTTGAGAGTAAACGTAATTGTAAAATCTTCAGCACTGCTCTGATTGACGGTGATGGGTTTGGTGATTAAAAAACCGGGTGACCTGACTTTATCAGTGTTACTTACTATGTCGGTCAAATCTTTATCCGCTTTGATGTCTTTGAGATTCATAGCAAATTCCCCATCGTCACAAACCTTTTCCAGTTTTCCCTCTACATTCAAACCAACTACGTTTGTGTTAAAGTCCAGTTTGTAAGGGCTTTTCTGAACTATTGAAGCCGTGACATTCTTTTTATTGACCGCAGAAACCCCAAAGGTTACTCCTGCAGTATTGCCTCCACCTGCAAGATTATACTCTCCTACTACCTCCAGCAACCCCTTGAACTCTCCTTCACAATTGATCTCTGTCACCTTAAGTTTTGCCGTCAATTTGGGCCTGATTATTTTACCAGGAACCGAAACGCCTGTGTCTTGAGTAGTTCGGCCACCTCGTGTTAAAAAGTAAATGATAATACCGAGAATGAGCAATATTAACAGGATGATGAGAATGGTAGTAAGGTCCATGGTCAGAGTATTAGGTTAAAAAGTCAGTGGCGAGATGCATTATTGTATAATATAAGGTACATAAATTCATCCTAAAACCCAATTATACTCATCTATAGCCAGAGCCTTAACACAGATTAACGCTGTTTAACGACTCTTGTGAAGGAGCTGACATACCTTCGCAACCAAAAACAATGTCTAAAATCAAAACAACACTCTTTCTCCTGGTCTGTCTTCCGCTGTTATCAGCTGGCCAGGAAAAAACAAGCATCCCCTTCGAGATATCAGATTACGGGTTGATTTTTACTGATGTGGTGATCAATGGCGAAAAGGTCAAAGCCATGATTGACTTCGGGCAACCCCACCTGCTGATGATATCCAGCAGTCTGGTAGAAAAGCAGGGCATCACCACCACAAAATCAGACAAGGTTGGGTACGACATCAATGGCAACGAAATGGTTTTTCTGGAAGGCACTACCAACGAACTGCGCATTCAAGACCTGAGCATCAAGTCAGTAGCCTTCAGCACCTCTCCCAATGAGATGGAATCTGTTTCTGAGCAAATAGGCACGCGTTTCGATGCTGCCCTTGGCTGGGGTTTCTTTTCCAAATACTTCTTTACCATGGACTATAGTGGAGAGGAAATCACCTTGTTCACAGCACCTCAGCAGCTTGAAGGAAGTTTTGAGGTACCCTATGCCAAGAATGGTAGCTATATGATGCTCAATACACAGCTAGGTAAAAAGCCCGCAAAACTGATCATCGACACAGGCGCACCCGCTTCTACACTTCATGACGATTTCAGCAAAGAAGTGGTCCCGATCAAGAACAAGTATGGGCAACCTGCACAAACACTAAAAACCACCATTGGTCCTAAAACAGTGGACATTGAATTTGAGCTGCGAGACTTATCGGTACTAGAGCCATTAAAGGTGGTGGGTATTATTGGTGGCGACCTATTGCAACACTACATCATCAGCATTGACCCTAACAAACAAACCATGTACTGGAAACCAATCGGCTGAAACTTGTCGGCTTCTCCTCGGTTTTTATTGAGCAATTGAACTTATTCAAAGTGCATTAAGTTATTTACATGTACATACACACAAATTAAACTTAGACCGAAAGGAGACCACAATGAATACTGTAGTACATAAAGCAGATAGCCGGGGATTTGCCGATCATGGCTGGTTGCGAAGCCGCCACACTTTTAGTTTTGCGGGTTATTATAACCCCGATCGTGTGCACTTTGGTGCTTTGAGGGTATTGAATGACGACCGCGTGACGGGTGGAAGAGGATTTGGCACTCACCCTCATGAAAATATGGAGATTATCTCCATACCTTTATCAGGTGACCTGGAGCACAAAGACAGCACAGGCCGCAATGAGGTAATCAGGCAGGGCGATGTGCAGATCATGTCGGCAGGCAGTGGCATTGCTCATTCTGAGTACAACCACAATGCCGACCAGGAGGTGCAGTTTCTTCAAATCTGGGTTTTCCCCAAAGAGCGGGATATCATGCCCCGGTATGAGCAAAAGACTTATGAGGTGGCCGACCGCACCAACAAGCTGCAAACAGTGGCATCACCAGAAGGTGGCGAGGCACTCACCATCAACCAGGACGCCTGGTTTAACCTAACCAAGCTTGAAAAAGGCGAGACTCTGGAGTACAAGCTGAACAAAGAAGGCAATGGCCTCTATGCATTTGTATTAGAGGGCGAGGCCAACATTGCAGGTGAAGCCTTGAACAGACGCGATGCTGTGGGGGTAACTGATGCGAAACAGGTGGGCCTTTATGCTGACTCTGATACAGAAATATTGTTGATGGAAGTGCCGATGGAATTTTGACACAGTCCAATTAGGATTCAAAGAAGAGCCCGTATTATATCGCGGGCTTTTTTGTTAATATGGTAGTTTAATGAGTCCACTATTTTTTGATAATCACCAGATTATCAGTAAAATAGAGCAAGTGTCAACATTAAACTAATTATTATGCTTATTTACGGCTGGAAAACGGTGGAACAGAAAAAGTCACCTGAACTTGGCGAGCCCTGTGTCAAATGCGGAAAACATGAAACTAGTATCGCATTAATCCCCTCATACTTTCACATTTTTTGGATACCCGTTTTTCCATATAGGAGAAAAATGGAGATTTGTTGCAAAAGCTGCAATTATCTGGCCCAACCTTCTGAATTAAAAGACATTAGCCTACAGAGAGCTAAACAGCTAAAGCGGAGCACCATGCCGCCACTCTATACTTTTTCAGGTTCTATCTTGATCTTATTGTTGATTATTTACTTCAACGTTCAAGGCAACCAACAAGCTAAAATGGAACTGGAATACATTAATAATCCCGAAGTAGGGGATGTTTACTTGTATAAAAATCCGGAAGACCTATTAGGCTACCCCTACTCTTTTATGAAAGTAGCCAACATTGAAGGAGATTCTGTTTACCTCAATACCAATTCTTATAGCTATGACAGCTATGTCTGGGCATTTGACGATGAAGATGCTTTCATAAACCTTGCCTCCGGTTTTCATAAACAGGAATTGGTACGGATGTACACCGATAGTGAAATAAAATCAATCGACCGGGATTGGCCAGAAAGCACTGGTTTTGGCAGAGAAAAGGAGTACGACATCAATGAACTTCTCGAGGGCTTAAAATCAGAGGATGAGAATTAACGCTGGTATTGACAGATAGTCCATTGGTTAAAACCGAGGGGCAATTTCTGACAAGTTGGAAGGGTGTAAACTGTTATCAAAAAAAAGTCATACCCGAGCTTGCCCTGTACTTTCTCATATTATACGAGTATAATAAAACAACTGACTTCATATATAATTATCACTGAAATAGAGCCAGAATCAACCTTAAATTAAAAACTATGCTTATCTATGGCTGGAATTCCAAGCACCTGAAAGATGCACCTTTCCCAGGTCAAAAATGTCAAAATTGTGACGCAGAAGATTGTCACATCCTCATCTCAGCTTCTTACGCCCATATTTTCTGGATCCCCATATTCCCTTATCGAAAATCGCTCAAGATTGTTTGTACCAACTGTGAACATGCGGCCTCTCCAAAAAGCGTTTCGAATGAGGTTAGAGCATTTGCCAAAGAGCTCAAAAAGAAAGTAAGAATACCCATCTGGATGTTTTCCGGCTCAGGGCTGGTTGCAGGCCTTATTTTTTATGGAATCATCACCAGTTTTATCAGTGTCCAAAAAGAACTGGGCTTGCTGGAAAACCCAGAGGTCAACGACCTCTATTACTTTTATGATGAAGACGAAACCACTGAATATAAGTACTACCTGAGAAAGGTAATGCAAGTACGAGGCGACTCAGTAGACATTGCCCCCAATTCTTTCCAATATAACTGGGAAGCCACTGCTTTGGATTCTGAGGACGGCTTTTATGACATTTATTACACCCTGCATAAACAGGACCTCATAGACCTTTACAATGACGATGTGATTCGCACCGTGAAACGAGGTCTGCCAGAAGGCAATGGCTTTGAAAGAGAGCTCATTTACCCTGACTCTCTATTGCAAACACAATAGGTTCATCATTACCCTTAACGCCCGTGTTCTTCTATTTTGGTAAGGCTCACAAAGTCATAAAAAGCGCCCATCTTAATGGTCAAAAATGTCCTAATTGTCAAGGAACCGGAACACACATGGCTGTGGTGGCCTCCTACTTTCATTTGTGGTTTATTCCTCTCATTTCACTGAAGAAGCAAATACAAATACACTGTACTGGCTGTCAGTATGTGGCAGATCCAATGGAAATTTCCGATGAATTTGATGAACTGGCTACTTCACTAAAATCCAAAGTCAGAACTCCTTTTTATCTACACTTCGGTGCTATACTCATTCTACTTTCTGTTGGGTACTGTACTTTTCAAAGCAATACCGTTTCGGATGAATACATTCAAGCCATTGAAAATCCTGAAGTAAACCACATTTACACGCTCTACAACGAAGACTCGGATGATGAAAATAAATATTCGTTATGGAAGGTAGTGAGGCTGTCGACCGATTCAACATATGTGCAGGCCAACGCCTACCTGTATAGGGTACGCCCCCATTCATTTGCATCTGAAGATGGTTTTTATCCCGGTGAAATTGCCGTGCATAAGGCCGATTTGATAGAAATGCTATACGCTGGAAAAATTGACCACATCCGGTATGAATTGGGTTTCGGGACAGGCTTCAACAGAACCCTGTCAATGTCCGTTGAACCTGACCAGTAGATGGCTAAAATTGTTCGAAGCTCTTTATTGGTCCAGACATACCCTGATTCAAATCCTTTTTCTACTTTTGCGCCATGCCAGCGTATATCCAAGAACTGAAGGAAGCAGTATTAGATGCTTTTCAAAACCTCATCATAGCCTCAGAAGAAGCTATAGAGAAAAGACCTGCCGAAGGCAAATGGTCTGTGAAGGAAATCATAGGTCACCTGGTCGACTCTGCTGCCAACAATCACCAACGCTTTGTCAGGGCTCAATTTTCTAAGGAATTGGTCTTTGAAGGCTACGGACAAGATGACTGGGTGGGTGCTCAAAATTATCAGGAGAGCAACTGGCAGGAACTGCTAATATTGTGGCGCGGCTACAACCTGCACCTGGTACAGCTCATGGAGGCCATGCCGGAAGAAATTCGTACGCAGCAACGCACAGTGCACAACCTGCACGAAATCGCCTTCCATACCGTACCGGAAGACCTCCCCACCAGCCTCGACTATTTTATGGGCGACTATGTGATGCACTTGAAGCATCACCTGAGGCAGGTTGAAGAATTATTAAACTCTTAATTCCCCACCTCATACTCAACAGCTCCTGTCAATGGTATGCCACCTTCCCACAGGCCTTCTACTTCAATTCTCACCGTAGTACGCAAGTCGGCATTGAAAAACTTGACCCTGGCCACACCATTTTCATCCGTACTGATCATAGGCTCCCAATGGATAAGGTCTCGAAAATCGGGTTTTGGGTTTTTCCTGTCTGCACCAGAATAGCTGGGTTTATAAAATATTCGACTATGGTAATAGCCCGATTTTAGGCCAGCGGTACTTTTATCAAGCAGTATATTATTTTCTGATAGCTCTTTTAGATAAGCCTCTTCCTCGGCCTTGTTCTTGGTATAAAACAGAATGGCCCCACCATTGGCTGACGGTCCGAAAATGGCTGTGGCTCTCATTCCCTTAAGCACCTCTACCCTTTCTATAACCGCTGCCGGCATTGCTGTAACCGCAGCAAGAGACACTGGCGCATCATCGATGTAATATTGAGTTGGTGGGTCTGGATTCTGGAACGAAAACACTTTGCGGTTCACCCTTACCACCGGTTCCGCACTGTTGGCATCCAGCACTACATTGACACCCGGTATACCCTGTACTGTATACAAAGCATTTACAAACTGCTGCCCTTTTGACATCTTGTCACTTACATCAACAAAGTATTCTCCCCTGCCAAAAACCAGTCCTCGCTGCATGTTGGCAAATTCTTGTTGTCCTTCATCTGCTTTTACAATCACCGAACCCAGGTCAGTAACTCCTGTGGTGTCAAAGGCCAAGTCGACCTGACGCCTTTCCTTACTTCGTTCGGTAAAAGTATTGGAGATCACAATGGGTTCAAGGTTCGACTTCCACGCTGCCTGTACGGCAGGAAAATCAGCCTTTTCGAGCTCATTAAGCCTCAGATTCACATTGCTCTTTCCTTTCTTATCCTTGGCTTTTAAAATGCTTTCGCCTTCGTAAAAATGCATGCCGGGCATTTCAAAGTCACCCTGGCCATCGGTTTCCACTTCTGTAAAAAGCGGAATTCC
>Ga0316204_10001072_pt1 | contig 81279 bp, 65 predicted proteins | sample 6monrhotite_MG_2_FD_205661 | JGI IMG/M metagenome (GOLD analysis project Ga0316204, IMG submission 205661) | Microbial mat bacterial communities from mineral coupon in-situ incubated in ocean water Damariscotta River, Maine, United States -... | ecosystem: Environmental > Aquatic > Marine >... | reverse complement strand
ACAACTTAAAATTTGTTGTAGAGTTGATTCACCCAGTAGCGATGGAAGAAGGTTTACGCTTCGCGATTCGTGAAGGTGGTCGTACTGTAGGTGCTGGTGTTGTATCAGCCGTTTTAGCTTAATATTTAATTAAGTTACAGTATTTAATAAAAAGACGCTTCGGCGTCTTTTTTGTTTGTACGACCAGATTCACGGATTTATTCGTGATGACAAAATGCGTTAAGAAAAGTGTCCTGAGGATAGTTTTTAGCGAATTTTGGCGAGGAGCTCTGCGACGAAGCTGAGAGTCGTACTGTAGGTGCTGGTGTTGTATCAGCCGTTTTAGCTTAATATTTGATTTATTTGCAGCTAACCTTGTGTAAACTGCGTTGTGGATACTCATTTGCATGCGCAAACTCTGTGTCCACGCCTTGTTAACCCATCGGTTAGCAAGCAAATAAAATAAAAATAGAGTTAATTGAAAGGTCGCGAAAGCGGCCTTTTTTGTGCATGCAGTTTAATGACTAAGTAGGTTTGAACGGTAAGTTCAGTGTTTCCGCTTTGCTAACTTTGCATCAAGTATCAAATTGATCAATTGATTGTCTTGCCTAGATTTATTTCATACCATATCTTATTCAGCTCATGTTTAATCCTCTCCCTTTCCAGATTAATTATTCCAAACAATTATTGCTATTACGTTAATTTACGCTACGTTGTAGTGTGAGCATTTAAAATAAAATCTCATTCATACATTGTCATTGCCGAATAAAAAAAATGGAAAATTAGTTATGTATCAACATAAACGACACTTCAAAATATTATTACTTTTATTATCTATAATTTTTACCACTCAATCCTTTGCAAAATCAAATGATGATAATTGGTTTCGACAAACGGCTATTTCTCCTGATGGTAAAACTATTTTATTTACAGCAAAAGGAGATATTTACAAAGTGAGTAGTGCTGGCGGTGATGCTATTGCACTTATTTCTGATTCCGCGTGGGATGGTTATCCCATTTGGTCACATAATGGTAAGTACATTGCCTTTGCAAGCGATAGGAATAGTAATTTAGATGTTTATGTTGTAAAGGCAAGCGGCGGTAATGCTAAACGATTAACGTTTAATAGTAGCAACGATATTCCGACAGATTTCTCAAAAAATAATAAACAAGTGATGTTTAGTTCGGCACGAATGGCGCCAGCAACCTCTTCTGCATTTCCGTCATCAAGAATGCCACAGTTATATGCTATTGATATTAAAGGCGGTACACCAAACTTAATGTTAGGTACACCTGCGTTAGAATCTAAACTGTCACCGAATGGCAAAACGCTAGTTTATATGGATAACAAAGGGTATGAGAATCGCTTTAGAAAACATGATTTGTCATCATTTGCCCGAGATATTTGGAGCTATGATCTTAAATCAAAAAAGCATAACCAATTAACACATTTTAAAGGTGGAGACAGTTCACCTGTTTGGTCGCATAAGGGTAAAAGCATTTACTATTTAAGCGAACAAGACAGCGGTACCTATAATGTTTGGAAAATGGACAAACAAGGCAAGCAGAGTAAACAATTAACGGATCACGATACTCACCCTGTTAGAAATTTAAGTATTAGTGATAACGGATTATTAGCCTATTCATACCATGGTGATATTTTTACCTTAACTAAAGATAAAACAACCAAAAAATTAAAAATTCATTTAGCCAGTTCAACCAATACCACCAACACTGAAAAAGTAGTTAATGTTGCCAATAAAGCTAGTGAATTTTCCGTTTCACCTAATGGCAAAGAGGTCGCGTTTATCGCACGTGGCGAAGTGTTTGTAACGGCAGTAGATTATGGCACTACCGTTAGAATAACTAATACACCAGAGCAAGAAAGGTCAGTTTCGTGGTTTCCAGATGGTCGTTCAATTGTATATGCCGCTGAAAGAGATGATATCTGGGGATTATACCAAACGCAGTTAGGTGACAAAGAAGAGCCGTATTTTTTTGCTGCAACAAAATTTGAGGAAAAAACTTTATTAAAGAGTAAAAGCGAAGCGTTTCAACCCAAAGTATCACCCGACGGTAAACAAATTGCTTATATTAAGCAGCGTGATGAAATTAGCGTTTTTGATTTAGCCTCAAAAAAGAGTCATACCGTTTTTAGTTCAAACTTAAATTATAGTTATGCCGATGGTGATCTTAGTTTCGATTGGTCGCCAGACAGCAAATGGATCACAGCATCATACATTCCTTATGGTATGTACGCTTTTACCAATATTGGTATAGCCCCTGCTGATGGTTCAAAACCACCTAAAGATATTTCATTTTCAGGCTATGGTGATGTTATTCCTCGTTGGATAAATAAAGACACGATTCTTTTTGCCTCTTCACGCTATGGCCGTAGAAATCACGGTAGTTGGGGATCTGACTGGGATGTAATGGGATTATTTCTAACGCAGAAAGGGTATGACGATTACCAGCTAAACAAAGAAGAAAGAGAGTTAATTGCTGAAGCATTGAAAAAAGAGACTGATGCAAGCAAAGATGACGATAAAGATGAAAACAAAGCAGATAAGAAAAAAGCTAAAAAGGATAAAGATAAAGCAGTTGAACCTATAAAAATAGATTGGCATGGCATTGAAGATCGAACCGTTCGTTTAACTATTCATTCGTCTGATTTAGCTGGAATGGAATTAACATCCAATGGAGAAAAATTATATTATTTGGCCAAATTTGAAAAAGGTTATGATCTTTGGCTACATGATTTTAAAGAAAAGTCGACGAAGTTAGCACTGAAATTAAATGCGAAAAAGGCTCAATTCGCTTTAACCAAAAAAGGCGAGTTTGCCATAATTTGGGCGGACGGAAAATTACTGAAAGTAAAATTAGATAAATCACATAAAAAAACCAACATACAATATCAATCGAACTTAAATATCAATGCTCAACAAGAGCGACAATATTTATTCGATCATATTTGGCGACAAACCAAAGATAAATTTTATAACACCAATATGCATGGTGTAAATTGGGACAAAATGTATAAAGAGTATTCGCCCAAAGTAACAACAATAAACAATAATCGTGATTTTGCGACATTAGCTAGCGAATTATTAGGTGAGCTAAACGCATCTCATACAGGTGGCTACTATTTTACAAAACATCCAAACTACACTAAAACGGCTTCTCTCGGTGTTATATATGGTGAAAAAGCGAGTAAAGAAGGTGTGGTGATTACCGATATTTTATTTAATAGCCCATTCAATAAAACCACATCAATCGTTAAAAAAGGCGCTATTATCACCAAAATAGATAATAAGCCCGTTAACGCGAGTCACAATATTTATGCTCAGTTAAACGGTAAACAAGGACAGCGTACACGTATCACCATTAAAGATCATAATAAAACTTTTGATGTTGTTTTAAGACCAATAAGTCTGAGCGATGAAAATAAAGGATTATATAAGCGCTGGGTTAATAGCAGACGCGCACTGGTTGATAAATTATCTGCAGGAAAATTAGGGTATGTGCACGTGCCGCAAATGGATGATAAAGCTTTCCGCAGTATTTTTTCAGATATTTTTGGCCGTGGATTCAACAAAAAAGCGTTAGTTGTTGATACACGTTTTAATCGTGGTGGCTGGTTAACGGATGATCTAGTGACTTTACTCAGTGGTAAACAATACACCTGGGAATATGGTCGAGGTAATAAATACAAAGGTGATTCAATGAAACGTTGGACTAAACCTTCAATTGTTGTAATGAATGAAGGTAACTATTCAGACGGTCATTGTTTTCCTATGGCTTATAAGGCCAACAGTATTGGTAAAACCGTTGGAATGCCAGTCCCTGGCACTTGTACCGCAGTATGGTGGGAAACGCTACAAAGCGGTGATTTAGTTTTTGGTATACCCCAACTTGGTGTTGCCGATATGAATGGTAAATTTTTAGAGCATCAGCAATTATTGCCTGATTTTTTAATCAACAATACACCTGAAACACTTAGCAAAGGACAAGATAAGCAATTAGAAAAGGCAGTAGAAGAGCTTTCCAAAAGCCTTTAAAAGCATATATGAATAAGCCTCTGTATTTACCTATATAGGGGCTTATTCAATGCCACTCCATTGTGCTTTATTATTCGGTGCAATATCCAATAGTGAAAAAACAGCGTTTTAATTTTTTTGTTTTTTCATTTTTTCAATACAATCTGTTTGCTGTAGTGTCGAATTTTTAACTGGTTTTATTAACGGCCAAAATAGTTGCTCTGCCCATTCAGCTTTTTTCATACCTTCAATACCGTACATTTTAGGGTATTGTCGCGAAATTTTGGCCGTACCAAATAGTACATCCCAAAAGAATAGAAGGTTGCCAAAATTGCCTTTATAATTGGTTATACCGTCTTCATTAGTTAAACCATGATGGGCGCTATGTGTTGAGGGAGTAGAAATTGTGCGCTCAATAATCCATGTTAACGGTGCTAATTTAGGATATTTATACAAAAATTGATCCCACCTCCAATCTGCATGCGCGCCAATAATCACGGTAAGTTTAACAACAAGATAGCCGGCATAAACCCAACCAAAACCTAAATAAACCATCACCCCAGAAAACCAAATAGAAGGCATAATAAGATAGAAAAATACATTGTTTCTATACACAATACGCACACTCATATACTTCGCATTATGATGTGCACGATGCAAATGATATAAAAAGCGACTGTTATGAGCCGCTCGATGCCACCAATACTGAGCCATGTCGTCAAAAATTAAAAGACATAAAATTTGAACAGGGATGGCAACGCCAATTAAGCTGTTGTGTAACTCGGGTGCGAAAACATCAAATAGCCACGCCACTGTTAATAAAATAAGCGGCTGAGTAACACCAAATAAAGTAATTGTGCTAATTAATTCAACAATACCATCACTGCTAACTTCGTTTTGTTTATGAAATAATTTACCGTTTATTGCTTCTGCTAGCGCAAACATAACAAATATAAAAAGTATGACCATTTGTGGTGTCATAACCAACGTCCTCATTAAATATACTTAACAGAGATTAGCAACACCAAAGAATAGTAAATATATACTTGTATAGTTTTAACTTAAATTTATACTGATTAACAAAAATGGGTAAGTAAATCTAATGTTGAATAATAATTTATGTTTGGCTGATAATTTAATCTTAGCTTCACTAAAGTACGGCAAGTTACAAACCTATTCAGACAAAGAAATGGTACATGCCCGTGGCGATAAAAGTATTGGCTTATCCATTGTCGAAACTGGGCTAATTAAATTTGGTAACTATGGATTAGATGGCAGGTATTATTTAACGCGGATGATGTCGCGCGGAGAAACGTTTGGTGAATTTACTTTGTTTGCCAATTTACCGCGAACTCATACCGCAGAATCTTATTGTGAGTCACGAGTTTTGCATTTAACACAATCGGGATTCAATAAACTTTGTCAAGCTGAACCTAATTTTCAATCACAATTAATGTCATTGCTGGCCATAAAGTTACATACTTGCTTAGAAGTACTCGACGATATAACCCGTTTACCTTTATATGTACGGCTTGCTAAATTACTACTTAATCTTCAACAGCAAAATACAAACAGACCAGTATTCCTGACTCAAACAGATTTATCAGCATTGCTAGGCGTTACTGTGCTTTCAACACATAAAGCCCTAAAAAAGCTTGCCGAACTACAACTTGTAAAACTAAATTATGGCAACATCTCAGTCAGCAATATTCCGAAATTAGCTACTTGGCTAGAAGTTCATTCATCAATTCAAAAATTACAATAAACAATTTATCAGTGATCACTATTTTCATATAGATTTTTATATCCAAAGCGAATAGATACTTCTAGGGAAAAGTGTCCTACACTGGAGTCATTACGTATAAATGGTTGTGTTTAATGACATATTTTACCCCAGTTGAGTGTTTAATAAAAAATAACAAACTTCACCCAAATAAAGTTTTTCTTCATCAACCTGTAAACCGTCAATGGCAACAGTTCACTTGGGCTGATGTAGAACATCAAGCACGGTGTATTGCTAACGGCCTTAAGGAACAAGGCTTTGTACAAGGCGATAGTATTGGCATATTATCAAAAAATTGTGCTCAGTGGTTTATTGCAGACATGGCTATTATGATGGCAGGTATGATTTGTGTTCCTATCTATGCCACTGCGGATAGAAATACTATCAGTTATATTATTAAACATGCCGATTTAAAAGCACTATTTGTTGGGAAGTTGGATAATGTTAGTGAAGCCGAAGGTGGGTTAGATGATATATTTCGAATTGCATTTCCTTATCCGACAACCTCGGCACAAGCTAAATTTTCAGAGTGGTTAACAACGTATTCCCCATTGGATAAAATTCATCAACCTTTAATTGATGATGTAGCGACAATTGTATACACATCAGGCTCTACAGGGGAACCTAAAGGTGTTGTTTTAACGCATAAAAATTTCGCCTCGGTAGCACAAACCTTAGCCACTAGTTTTAAGATGACCAAAGAAGATCGCGCTATTTCTTATTTACCCTTAGCGCACATAGTTGAACGAAGCAACGCTTATGTCGCCATGAATGTTGGGATGGAGGTATATTTTGTCGAGTCATTAGATACTTTTCTTGATGATTTGCACATGGCCAAGCCCACTATTTTTATTTCAGTGCCGCGTTTATGGACTATATTTCAATCTAATGTGTTGGCAAAAATGTCACAAAAAAAATTAGACTTTTTATTAAAACTACCCCTTATAAGCCGACTTGTCGGGTATGAAATTCGTAAAGCGTTGGGTATCCACCATGCAAAATATTTTATCTCTGGCACGGCGCCAATAGCGTTACCTTTGCTTAATTGGTATGAAAAATTGGGCGTGCAAATCATTGAAGGTTGGGGGATGACAGAAACGTCTGGCGCATCATGTATGAGTTTTCCCTTTACGAAACAAGGTTTAGGTTCTATAGGCCAACCACTGGCTTGTGTGAATATGAAACTGTCAAATGTTGGCGAAATTCTTATTAACGGTGATGCGGTATTTCAAGAATATTATTTAGATCCTGAAACTACCCAAGACAGTTTTATTGATGGTTGGTTTCGAACAGGCGACAGTGCAGAACTAAATGCAGATGGAGAGTACAAAATCATTGGTCGTATAAAAGACAAGTTTAAAACCAGTAAAGGTAAATATGTTACGCCAGTGCCTATTGAAAGCTTGCTTAGTGCGAACACTGATATTGAACAAGTTTGCGTTGTTGGCATAGGATTAAAACAGCCCATCGGGTTAATTGTATTAACGGACATCGTTGATAAAAAACTAACTGAAGTTACCGACAGACTAAAATTAACACTACTCACAGTGAACGCAAAATTAGAAAGTCATCAAAAATTAGATTACTTATTAATTTGTGATGAGTCATGGTCAATCAGCAACGCTTTACTCACACCATCAATGAAAATAAAGCGCAATAAAATTGAAGACAAATATAACGAGCTTATTGCCCGTGGGCATTCAGGCGATGTACTTTTTGAAAAAGATTTAATGTAGAGGTAACCTCGTTTACTACTAGGTATAAGCTCAATAGATGGCTAAGTGGGTATTCAGAGTACATATGTCAAATGATTGTGAAAATTGATAAATATTGAAACCCACATTTAAATGACCTATTATAAGTGCTATAAATGGGTTTGATTAGGCTTATGATGCATACAATACTAGCAGAATGTACAACAAGTATTTCTGAGTTGAAAAAGAACCCGATGGCAGTTGTTGATCAAGGGGATGGATTTCCTGTTGCTGTACTTAACCGAAATCAACCCGCTTTCTACTGCGTTCCAGCAGAAGCATATGAACTGTTAATGGATAAATTAGAAGATTTAGAATTAGCGCAAATAGTTGAAGAGCGTAAAAACCAGCCTGAAATAAAAGTTAGTTTAGATGATCTATGAATTAGTATTCAAACAAGATGCGCTTAGAGAATGGGAAAAACTAGATCCAACCATAAGAGTTCAATTTAAGAAAAAATTAATCGAAAGATTAGATAACCCTAAAGTTGAATCTGCTCGCCTCAACGGCATGAAAGATTGCTATAAAATTAAACTTCGAAAAGCGGGCTATCGTTTAGTTTATCAGGTGCGTGACTTAGAGATTATTGTCTCAATTGTCGCTGTAGGTAAAAGAGAAAGAAATTCTGTTTATAAAATTGCCGCTAAACGAATTTAGTTTTCCATTTTACAAATGCACCAAAATTGAAGCCTGGTCATTCTTGGTCCTTTTACTCACCACCAACATGTACGAATTATCCATCATCCGTTCAATTTCGCCTTGTGGAATTGAATCGTGTAAAATAAAGCTATTCCATTGTGCTTTAATCAAATAAACATTAGTGCTACTAAAACCGCAAGCATGGCAAGCATGGCAAACATTGCCAATATATGCCATAATAAAATCCTGTTGTAGTCGACGATTATATTAGGAGTAACCATGGCAACACTAAATATTTCTATCCCAAATGAAATGCGACATTGGATTGATCAACAAATAACGAGTGGCCACTTTGCTAATGCTAGTGATTATATTAGAGACCTTATCCGTCATAATCAAAGTGAAAAAGAAGCTATACGAATGGCTTTAGTTGAAGGTGAAATGAGCGGAGAAAGCTCTTTAACTGTTGCTGATATTATTAGTGAGCAGAAAAAAATCATAAATAATGACTAAATATACTCTCTCTAAAATAGCATCAAGCGATCTAGCTAATATTTTTCAATACACTTATAAAAATTTCAATATAAGCCAAGCTGAATCTTATTTATCGGAACTTGAAGAATGTTTTAATATGCTATCCAACGAACCTGATTTGGCGCATAAAGTAGAGGATATAAGAAAGGGTTACTTTCGTTATTTATTTAGAAAACATTCCATTTATTTCAAAACACGCCAAGATGATATTTTTATTATTCGTGTGTTACACCAACAGATGAAATACGAACTTCATTTAACAAGTTAAATACCTGCCTATAAGTGCACCAAAATTGAAGCCTGATCTTTCTTAGTCATTTTACTCACCACCAACATGCTCGAATTATCCATCATAGGTTCAATTTCGCCTTCCGGAATTGAATCGTGTAAAATAACGCTATTCCATTGTGCTTTATTCATATAAACATTAGCACTACTCTTTTGAATTAAATAAATATTGGCCTCGCTTAATTCAAGAATAAAAATTAGAACGGCGATATAGCATTTCTGATGGAAAGCATCTCAGATTCCTCTTGTTGAACACTTTGGCGTGCTAAAAAGCGTTTATCGATAGCAATAACTTATTAAAATGAATTAACCATCTTGTTTCCATTCTCATTTGGGGATCGGTAATCTACAAAATACGATTAATACTTGCACCAAGTTAAGGCAATTACTTTAACTTGTGCATTGTAAATAAATTCAAAGAGCATAACGACACATCAAAAAATTTAAAATAATCATTGTTTTACAATAGATTAAAATAAAAAACTCAGGTGTAACTGGCATGGCATAGTACTTGAAGTAACAACTATATCTAGTTTTTTTATTTGTAGGTGAAATTATGCTTTCAACTTTTATTAAACAACACAATTTACCTGAAGATTTTACACTGGCAGTTGAGAAATACTACAAGCCGTTTTCAGATAAAATATATAGTCAATTCTCTAAAAGTAACAAGCCCTACTTTGTTGGCATAAATGGTTGCCAAGGGAGTGGTAAATCCACCTTAACTGATTTCATTGCCACATATTTAACATCGGAGTATCTACTCAACATCGTGGTAATGTCGTTAGACGATTTCTATTATTCAAGTAAAAAACGAAAAGCCTTAGCACAAGATATTCACCCTTTATTAGCAACCAGAGGTGCACCCGGAACACATGATATGGTTGAACTTAATCGTGTACTAGAGCTGCTAAAAGAGAGAAAAACGGGGTTCCCCATCCGCAAATTCAATAAGGCAACTGATGAGCCGTTCCCTGAAGACGACTGGGAGAATATAGATAAACCTGCAGATATTATCATTGTAGAAGGGTGGTGCTGGGGTGTAAAACCACAAAACCTAGAGCAATTAAAAGCACCAATCAATGAACTTGAATACCAATATGATTCAACTGGCGAATGGCGAAATTATGTAAACCAGCAATTAAAAGTGGCTTACGAACCTTTGTATGAAAAAATGGATTTCTGGTTGGCACTGCAAGCACCTTCATTCGATTGTGTTTATAAATGGCGATTAGAGCAAGAAAAAAAACTAGAAGACAGAAATATTGGTTTAGAAAATTCTAAAATAATGTCGCCAGCGCAGATATTAAATTTCACTCAGTACTTCCAACGATTAACCGTGCAAGGGTGTAAAACATTTGTACAATCTGCTGATGCTATTTTTTACTTAGATTACGAACGTAAGATTACAAAAATGTCGATAACGGAGCCCGCATGAACAGACTGAAAACGATTATTTTCAGTGATTTAGATGGTACGCTTCTTGATCATTTTACTTATCAATCAACAGCCGTAGACCAAATACTTCAGAAGCTGAACAAGGCCCATGTCCCTGTAATTCTTAATACCAGCAAAACCCTTGCTGAATTAGAAATGATTCACCGAGACCTTGCTTTAAATACACCGTTTATTATTGAGAATGGCGCAGCGATTTATATTCCAATAAATACATTTAAGACTCAACCTGAAGACACAGTTGTGATTGGAAATTATTGGGTAAAATCATTTAGTTTACCCAGAAAATACTGGTTAACTTTATTGTCAAACAATACTCAAGAATTTAGCCAATACTATCAAGGTTTTTCAACATTATCGGAATCGGCCTTATGTGAAATTACAGGGTTGAAATTAGATGAAGCTAAACGAGCAAAACAAAGACAATATGCTGAGCCAATTCATTGGTTAGGTGATGACACCACCAAGAAAGCCTTTATAGATAAATTAGTAAAATTAGGCGTTAACGTTGTTCAAGGCGGAAGATTTATCCATGTTGGCGATTATTGCGATAAAGGCCAAGCACTTATTTGGTTAGTTGAACGATACCGAGAACACTTTGCTAACGAATTAATTTCTACTATCGCCTTAGGCGATGGAGAAAATGACAATGCTATGTTAGAGGCTGCAGATGTTGCGGTTCAAATACGTTCTCCCGCGCATGAATTCCTCACTTTAAATCGACAGTATAGAACCACTCAAACTAAATTATACGGCCCAGAAGGTTGGACTGAAGCAATACAAAAAATTTTAGGTGAGCAACTGATTACATCTTCAATCAACTAAGGAACACATCATGGCTGATTTTTATCAAAATGGTACAGTGACTACATTACATAACTTGGCTCAACGTGAAACAACAGATATGGCTGAAGAGCTATTAACCTTTTCAAAAACACGTTCTTTAGGGCTGATGTTACCCTCGTTATTTTCTGAATTAGAAGGCAAAGCCTTACCTGACATTATAAATAAAATTAAAGATGTTAAGTATCTATCTGAAATTGTTATTGGGCTAGACAGAGCCGATCTTGAGCAATACAAGCATGCATTATCCTTTTTCGGACAATTACCTCAGCACCATCGTGTTTTATGGAATGATGGGCCAAGATTACAAGCCATAGATAAAAAATTACAAGCGCTGGGCTTAGCACCTAAAGAATTAGGCAAAGGCCGTAATGTTTGGTATTGCATGGGGTATATTTTAGCTTCAGGTAAAGCTGAATCTATTGCTTTGCATGATTGTGATATTTTAACTTATGAACGAGGCTTACTTGACCGCCTGCTTTACCCTGTTGCTAACCCTATGTTTAACTATGAGTTTTCTAAAGGATTCTACGCTCGTGTTGCAAACGGGAAAATTAATGGTCGTGTATCTCGCTTACTGGTTACCCCATTAATTAAAGCATTGAAAAAAACCGTTGGACATTGTGATTACCTAGAATATATGGACAGCTTTTTATATCCTTTAGCAGGTGAATTCTCTTTTCGTCGAGATGTATTAAACGATATTCATATTCCAAGTGATTGGGGCTTAGAAATTGGTGTGTTATCTGAAATGTATCGGAACTATTCGCCAAACCGTATTTGCCAAGTTGACATTGCATCAACCTATGATCATAAACATCAAGACATGTCGCTAGATGATTCAAGTGCCGGTTTATCTAAAATGTCTATCGATATCAGCAAGGCATTTATTCGCAAGCTTGCCACACAAGGTGAAACATTTACCACTGAAAAATTTAGAACCTTAAAAGCAACCTACTACCGAATTGCCCTAGATTATGTAGAAACCTATCGAAATGATGCCATGATGAATGGTCTTAAACTTGATATTCATAATGAAGAAAAAGCGGTAGAAATGTTCGCTGAAAATATATTAACCGCAGGGGGGACTTTCTTAGAGCAACCGATGGAAACACCTTTTATTCCGTCTTGGAACCGTGTTGTCAGTGCTATCCCTGATATCCTTGCTCAATTAAAAGAGGCAGTTGAATTAGATAACGAAGAATTTAGTCAAAAATAAGATGGTCAGTAATTTTTAACTAAGTTTATAGGAGGGTGAAACTATGAATATGCACGTTGAACAACTAAGAAACAAGTTAATTCAACAGCTTTCAACTATTTATCAAGAGGTAACTCTTGATAAATCGTATGAGGATATTACGCAAGAGCTTCTTAACATCATGCGATTGTCGAACGAGGTAGCGATTGTAAAACCTTATACCAACCACTGGTCTGAAGCAGATGTTATTTTAATTACATATGGCGATAGCATTATTAAAGCAGAGGAAAATCCACTAAAAACGTTAAAACATTTTTTAGATCGCACCGTTGACAATACAATTAATAGTGTTCATATTTTACCCTTTTTTCCTTACAGCTCTGATGACGGCTTTGCCGTTATTGATTATTCATCTGTTAATGAATCATTAGGAAATTGGCAAGATATAGAAGATATTAGTAAAGCGTACCACCTGATGTCTGATCTTGTTATTAACCACTGTTCAAGCCGCAGTGCTTGGTTTGATAATTTCATTAAAGGCGAAGGGCAAGGTAGTGATTATTTTTTCACAGCATTGCCCGATGATAACTTAGCTGATGTAGTTCGTCCGCGCACATCCCCTTTACTTAAAGAAGTTGAAACGGGCAACGGTAAGAAATTTGTTTGGTGTACCTTTAGTCACGATCAAGTCGATTTTGATTTTAGAAATCCTGACGTATTAATGGCATTTACATCAATAATTAGGCAATACCTCGATATGGGCGTTAAAATCTTTCGTTTAGATGCCATTGCCTTTTTATGGAAAATCCCCTGCACCACGAGCATTAATTTACCTCAAACCCATGAAGTAGTTAGACTATTAAGAACCCTTATTGAATCGGCTGAACCTAATGCCATTATCATTACCGAAACTAATATCCCAAATACGCAAAACCTGACGTATTTTGGTAATGCTAACGAAGCTCACGGTATTTATAACTTTTCATTGCCGCCATTATTATTAAATACGTTACTCACAGGTAACTGTTTATACCTAAAACGCTGGTTAATGAGTATGCCTCCTTCACAAGACGGCACTATGTATTTTAACTTTATTGCCTCGCATGACGGTATTGGCTTACGTCCCGCCGAAGGTTTATTAAGCGATGATGAACTTAATAAACTGGTGCACACCATAGAAAATTTTGGCGGTAAAATTTCATGGCGAACAGCCGATAATGGTGATCAAAAAGCTTATGAGATGAACATTTCACTCTATGATGCGATGCAAGGCACGATTAATGGTAAAGATGAATGGAACTTTGAACGTTATATTTGCGCTCATGCTATTATGTTTGCCCTTGAAGGCGTTCCAGGGCTTTATATTCATAGCTTGTTAGGTACGCAAAACGATTATCAAAAGTTAGCAAATACACATCATAATCGCTCCATAAACCGACGCCGTTGGCACGAAAACGCTTTAACTGAAGCACTTGCAGATGAAAACTTGCATCATGCAAAGGTACTATCCACAATAAAGTCACTATTAAATATTAGGATTAAACAACCCGCTTTTCATCCCAATGCAACACAATTTACGCTTCATTTAGGCTTGCAATTATTTGGTTTTTGGCGTCAAAGCAAGAACAGAAAACAAAGTATATTTTGTGTTAGTAATGTTTCTGATCAGCCCATAGTACTGCCATTAAGTGAGCTAAATTTAATTATTACCGAATCTTGGGTAGAACTTATCAGCAAAAATGAAATCACTGAATTAACGCAAGAGTTAATATTAACGCCTTATCAAACTGTTTGGATCAGCAATGTTATAGTGTAAACACTTCAAAAATGTATCTGGATAGAGGCTTGATCTTTCTTAGTCATTTTACTCACCACCAACATATATGAATTATCCATCATCCGCTCAATTTCACCTTTTGGGATTGAGCCGTCTAAAATTACGCTATTCCATTGCGCCTTATTCATGTGATATCCAGGAATAACGGCAGGAAATATATCGCGCAACATTACCGCTTCATCTGGATCGCATTTTAAATTCATCCAGTAATATGTTTTTGCGCCATCACTAGTTTTTGCGCTTTTTGCCGTTTGCCCTAAAGCAATGGTGGCGAACATTTTATTTTTAACACGGAAAACTTTAACATCAGCACCAAACGGGTAATCGAGCGTTGTTTCGGGCTTGGCTAATAAGTAGGCTTGGGCTTGTTCTTTGTTCATAAATTTATCTTGTTTTTTGCTTTCTTTAGAGATTAGTTAATGACAATTGCATTAACAATGGCACAATACAGCTAATAATAAAATAAGGATCATCATGAAAGTAGTTATTACCTTAATCTTGCTTTTGGTTAGCTTTGTCAGCCAAAGTACCGAGCAAGCAGAACAGATATTCCACAAACTCGCGCCTTCGCTTTATCAGATTCGTTTAATTGACAAAGCGAGTGAAGAAAAGTCATCAATAGGCTCGGGGTTCCAAATTACCGAAGACGGTTTAATTGCCACTAACTATCATGTTATTTCTGGATTTGCGCAGCACCCAAGTAAATATCGATTGGAATATTTAGATAATAACGGTAACAAAGCCGCGTTAGAATTAAAAAGTGTTGATGTAATTAACGACTTAGCATTAGTGCAAAGAACCGTTACTGAAAAAATGCCTTATTTTAAGATCACTGAAAATGAACCTATTAAAGGGGAAGAAATCTACTCGTTAGGTAATCCTCATGATCTCGGTATGATTGTTGTACCCGGTACCTACAATGGTTTAAAAATAGAATCGTTTCATGACCGTATTCATTTTACCGGTTCAATAAACCCGGGTATGAGTGGTGGCCCAGTTGTAAATAGTTTAGCGCAAGTTGTTGGTATTAATGTGGCCACATCGGGAAACCAAATTGGTTTTTTAGTACCTCATGATAAATTATTCACTTTATTTCAAAACTACCAAAAGAAACCGCCAGAAAGTATCGACACGCAAATATCTGAGCAGCTTATTGGTAGCCAGAAAAAATTAATCGACACAATGTTATCAATACCATGGCAACAAAAAGCGTTAGGTAATGCAATGATCCCAATTATCGATGTACCTTATATTCGCTGTTGGGGAGAATCTAATGCGGATAAAGCAGATGCTATTGCTTTACTCGCAGTGGCGAACTGTGCACTTGAAGAAAACACCTACATTAATGGTGGTTTTTTTACGGGCAGTGTTGATATGGAATTTAAATATATGAAGAGTAAAAAGCTCAGTGATTTAAAATTTTATCATATTTACCAACAACATATTCTTCGTGCAGGCGCTGGAAATAAAGCAGGTAAAGACGATGTTACTGAATATCAGTGTCATCACGATTTAGTAAAACCTGACGCCAGCAACATGGATGATAAAGCGATTTTATGTACCCGCGCTTATAAAAAATTCCCTAAATTATTTGATGTTTTATTTATTGCCGCTTCTATCGATAAAGGTGATGAAGCCTTGGTTAGTCACTTCACCCTTTCTGGTGTTACTCAAGAGTCAGCCTTATCCTTTACGAAAAAATTCTTGGAGTCTGTCTCATGGAAATAATTATTGAAGAAATTAACCGTGGTGAAAAACTGCTTAGCCGCCATCGATTTTTAACCGATAACGTTACTATTGGCCGGGGTTATAGCAATGATATTATATTGGCCGACCCGCATGTTTGTCCTGAGCATTTATCGTTGTCGTTTGCAGACGGACATTGGCTAGTAACCGATCAAAGCAGCATAAATGGTTCATATTTGGAAGATAGCAAACAAAATGCTGATCAACATGTGGTACGTTCAGGCGATACTATTCGTGTTGGTAAAAGTTATATTCGTTTAGTTTTGCCGGATCATCCCGTTGAAGACACTATGCCCTTTAGTCCGTTCGAAAGCCTTATTGCCTTAATGAGAAATCCATTGATGTTAGGCATCAATATTTTAATCTTTGCGGCAGTTGCTGGCACCATGTTTTATTTAAATCTGCCTAAAGAAGTTAATTTTAATCAGTTTGTGGTGCGCGGGGTTAGCGTTACCTTAATGTTTTCGTTGTGGCCAATTCTAATTGCACTAATTTCTCATTTTAATAAACATGAGGCGCGCATATTTACACAATTAGGTATTAGCTTCGCAATGTTTAATTTAATGTGGGTGAGTGATGTTTTTGAAGGTATTGTTGCCTTTAATATGTCGAGCAATTGGTCGGTTGCTTCATTAATTGCCATACTGCCTATAGCGCTTGCTTTTATCCTCATATGGTTAAATTGCTATATTGGTTTTCACATGAGTGCGCGCAGACGTAACATTATCGCTTTTTCAATTACAGCTGTTTTATTTGGTGGGGGATATATGTTGGATTTAAGCAAAAAACCTGAATTTACAACTAGACCAAATTATGACGCCACCATCATGACACCAACGTTTAAATTTTCATCAAGCTCATCAGTTGATACCTTTATAAGTGATAGCGGTAAATTGTTTGCCAAAGTAGAAAAAGTGGCACAAGAAAAAGATGAATAAATAGTCTTATTGAGATAACAAAAGGGCTGATTGAATTATTCAATCAGCCCTTTTTTATTTCTGCAAATAGCTTGTTTAATTACAAATTTAACTACGGGCGAGGAATAAATCCTACAGCATCATAAACACTAGCAATAACCTTACGCGCATGTGCAGATGCTTTTTCAGCACCCTGACGCATTACTTGCTCTAGAAAAGCTTGATCATTACGATATTGATGATACTTCTCTTGAATAGGTTCAAGCATTGCAACAACTGCTTCGGCGGTTTCTACTTTTAAATGGCCATACATTTTACCTTCAAACGTTGGCACTATTTCGTCAATTGTTTTACCAGTACAGCAAGACAATAATGATAATAAATTTGATACGCCGGGCTTTTCTTTAACATCAAAATAAATACGCGCTTGCTCGTCAGAATCGGTTACCGCACGTTTTACTTTTTTAATGATTTTTTTAGGATCTTCTAATAAACCAATAAAGTTGCCTTCGTTATTATCCGACTTAGACATCTTCTTGGTTGGTTCTAATAAACTCATTACCCTAGCGCCATGCTCTGGAATATAAGGATCTGGTACGGTAAAAACTTCGCCATGTAAATTATTAAAACGAGTAGCAATATCTCGGGCTAATTCTAAATGTTGCTTTTGATCTTCACCTACAGGCACGCGATCGGCGCGATATAATAGAATATCGGCTGCCATTAATACTGGATAAGTAAACAAACCTGAGTTCATATTTGCTTCAGATTTTTGTGATTTATCTTTGTACTGTGTCATGCGATTTAATTCGCCCATTTGAGTGTAACAATTTAACACCCAACTTAACTGACTATGCTCTGGCACATGCGATTGAATAAAAATGGTGCTTTTTTCTGGATCAACACCACACGCTAAATACAAAGCTAAGCCGTCTAAAGTAGCTTTACGTAAATCTTCAGGCTTTGGACGAACGGTAATGGCATGTTGATCCACTAACATGTAGTAGCATTCGTGATCGTCTTGCATATTAACCCATTGTTTTAATGCGCCCAAATAGTTGCCAATCGTTAATTCTCCAGATGGCTGACAGCCACTTAATACAATAGGTTTAGTCATAATTTTCCTTTACTGTTCTATTTTTACTTTAATAATTTCAACATTGTCGCACTAAAGTACGACCTACTTAACTGTCGCGAGTTGTGCTCGCATTTTATCAATAACATTTTTGTAATCAGGTTGAGAAAATATTGCTGAACCCGATACAAACATATCAGCGCCGGCCGCTGCGATTTCAGCAATGTTATCAACGTTTACACCGCCATCTATTTCTAAACGTATATCTCGCCCGCTGGCATTTATACGCTCTTTTACTAAGCGTAATTTATCTAATGTGCTTGGAATAAATGATTGGCCACCAAAGCCTGGGTTAACCGACATCAGTAAAATTACATCAAGCTTATCCATAACGAAATCTAAACAACTAAGAGGTGTTGCCGGGTTTAGCACTAAACCTGCTTTACAGCCGTTGTCTTTAATTAATTGCAACGTTCTATCAATGTGGTCGCTAGCTTCAGGGTGAAAAGTAATAATATCTGCACCGGCTTTGGCAAAACCGGGGATCAAACTATCTACCGGTTTTACCATTAAATGCACATCAATTGGTGCGGTAATACCGTATTCCCTTAAAGATTTACACACCATTGGGCCAAACGTTAAATTTGGCACAAAATGGTTATCCATTACATCGAAATGAACAACATCAGCTCCTGCTGAAATAACCTTAGCAACGTCGTCGCCCAAGCGAGCAAAATCAGCGGATAAAATTGATGGTGCAATTAAAAAAGAAGACATAAGCAAACCCTATTAAATTTTGCGCTACTTTACCTAATTGGCAAGCATTATTGAAGTAGAAACGCTAAACATCAGCATTATTTATCGTTATTGGTTTGCACTATTATAGCGAATATTGCACTGTTTTCGGACAACGGCTAATCTTACTTAAACGTTATTTCCTTTTAATTTATTGAATAATAACGTATTTGTTGTTTTGTTTTTTTAGGCACTGACTTTGCAACTGGTTATTTAATTAAAATAAACCATCCAAGGGAAAAAAATGAAAAATACATTTCGTTTACTCGCACTCAGTTCAGTTTTATCAGTTTCAGCTTTATCTGCCACTTCAGCGTTTGCTGTTGAAGGTTTGTCTGCCAATATTGGTGCAACAAATAATTATTTGTGGCGTGGTGTAACACAAACCAATAACGATGCTGCTATTTCAGGCGGCATTGATTATGAAAACAAATCAGGATTTTATGTTGGTACTTGGGCATCTAATGCAAGCTGGGCTGAAAACATGACTTACGAGCTTGATTTTTATGGTGGCTTTTCAGGTGATTTAGGCAACGGTTTAGGTTATGACTTAGGTTATATCTATTACAACTACGACAATGCAGCTGATGCAGATTTTAGCGAAGTCTATGCAAACCTTACTTACGGTGTATTTACTTTCGGTTATAACACTTTAGTTGATTCTGATGCCGGAGGAAGCTTTGCTGATGATACTTATATTACTGCCAGCGCTGAATTTGAAATTTCTGAAGGTTTAGCCCTAACAATACATGCAGGAAATTACGACTTTGATGCTGGCGGTGATTATACTGAATATGGTGTGAGCTTAAGTAAATCAGGCTTTACCTTCGCACTTTCAGATACCGACATTGACGGTGCTGATGGCGATCTTAATGTCAGTGTTTCTTATGCAGTAGATTTTGATTTATAAATATTAAAGTTTTTACGATTTATGCATATAACTCCCCTGACCAATATGGGTAATCACTAAACAATAAACGCCTAAAGTAATTTTTAGGCGTTTTAGTTTTTGTTGTTAAAGGTTGTTTTTGGTACAATAAAAAACTATTTTTTATTTACAACTTGTTATAGTGAGCAACATGTCAAAATGGACATCGACAAAATTTAAATTCTTTGTATTAGCCTTAGTTATTTCATCTTCAAGTAGCGTTATATACTCAACAGCCGAAACAACACAACATAACTTTTTTAGTGCTTGTATGGCGTCTGATTCAGACTTGCCGCTTAATCATGTCAATCATCCGTGTCAGGCAAGTTATTTATCAAATCAAAGTTGGTGGTCGTGGTTAAAAGGCGACAGCCCATCTGCCAATGCACACTTTTTAGATTTAGTTGAATTAATACATCACACCTTGTTGAAAAAATAATTTACCGAAAACAATTTTAATCTGTTATTTTAAAGACTCAATTAATAAAAAAGCTGTGAAAATGAATCAAGAAACTCCCACCTCAAAAAGTTCTTTTAAAGATACCTTGTCAAGTGTATTTGCTGCTTTCACCGGTATTCAAACTGAAAAAAACCGTAAGCGAGATTTTAGCGAAGGTAAATTTAGTCATTTTGTTATCGCCGCTATTTTAGGTGTTGCTATCTTTATTACGGCTTTAATTGTGTTGGTTAGTGTTGTTTTGCCTGATTAATTTTTGTATCCCTAACCTGAACATTAAAGTGGTTTATTGAATAGTAAGTTATTAACTGTTTTCTTATAAATTTTGAAAGTGTCCTTTGCGATGTTACTTAATAAAATCATGGGAAGATGTTTATTAAGTAAATTTTTAACTTGCCACAACGCAGTTTCGACCAGCTTTTTTACCTTGATAAAGCGCCCGATCAGCTAAATCGATAAAATGTTCAATCGATGGAATGTCCTCACCATTGAGAGTGCAAATGCCTATAGTGGCAGTTAAATTTATTTCAGTCGTATCATTAGTCATAACGGCTGTTTGTTCTATAGTGGTACGTATTTGATTGGCAATATCAATGGCCTTTTGTGGTTCAATATCGTTTATAACAACCATAAATTCTTCTCCACCAAAACGGCCAGCTAAATCACTCTTATTGCGGATACCTTGTTGTATTGATTGTGCAACGATTTTTAAACAACTATCACCTGCTAAATGACCAAAATTATCATTTACTGCTTTAAAGTGATCTATATCTATCATCATCAAAGATAAACGACTATTTATTAGCTGAGCTTCATCTATCGAAGTTTGTAAGAAATTCATAGATGAACGACGATTATTTAGCATCGTTAATGGATCAATCTTTGCCTGCTTTTCTAATTTGTTACCTAATTTGCTGTTAATTTTATTGAATTCAATACCGAATATAGCGCTCAATACGATTGATAAGCACAGCCATAAAGCTCTCGATGCCGATTTACTAGGAGATACACTTTCATAGGTAAAATCGGGAAACATACCCGTACTAAAGAACATAACCAGCAACATAAAAATAATAATAATTACTGTTATCCAAGTATATTTTGCGTTGCTAATTAATGCGATAAATATTGGAATAATCGGAAAAAGATAGGAAAATTGACTATTTACCCCACCTGACACTACAACAATTGGTAGTAATACTAAAACACCAAGAAGCGTAAATAAAATTGCATGCCAAGGTCTAGGAGTCGTGTTTTTTAAATATAAAAACAAACAACCCATAGCAAACGAGTTAATAAAACCAATGTAGGTAAAAACAACACTTTGTTCAATCATCATGGGTCTGATAATCGTGGCCAAAAGTGTTACCGAAAAAATCAAAAAGGAGGCTTTTAAAATTATCGCATGTCTGATTTTTTCAATAAACATGATGTACTATATATCCTTATTGATACCATATTTTTATAGCATAAATTATAAATAGGCAATTGACTACCACTCTAGGATTAAAGAATTTAATAAATAATTAGACTTAATCAAGTATTAAACCTCTGTTGGGTTTATGGCAAAAATAATTTGATCATCAAATTATAGTTCAATATGTAAATGATCCTGATTTTTATACAAACAACTCAACCACAATTATATTGCTAGCTAATATGTTTATGTTGCTAGCTTTTGGTGACGTTATTTTTAATAAATGCTTTGCTGGTAAGGCATGATTAAAAATCTGGTCAGTTGTACTAATGAATGCCGTTGACTCAAGAGGATAAATAAAACACAGTTCACAAGCGTTAATGGTGAAGCTTTTTTCGCTAGTGTAAGTACGCACTTTTGCGTGGTAACTGCCAATTTTAGTGATAACGTTAAAGTCTTCAATTTTGCCATCACATAACCCACCGTACGTTTTACTCGCACCATCGAAACTCGAAATTTGCAGTTGTTGCGTTAATTTGTCGATTTGAACGTTGCTATCTTTGCTATGTTTTAGGGTAATGCCATTACCTGAAATTAGCACTAAATTGCGCCAATAGCCGCTAAAATCTGAAAAATCACCGTTTTCAACAACACTGGCAATACTTAAACGCCAATCAAAATTATCCAGTGTGCCATTTTCACTAATCGCTAGTTCTGTGGTGATGCCTTTACCATTTTTCCAAGGAATTTGTTTATATTGGTCAGGAGATATAACAGTAAACATATAATGTGCTCTAATAAATGGAAAATGAAATTGGTATTATACCACGCCTGCCTCTTGAGGTGTTTTGGGTATATACTCTTTGCTAATGGATATTTGTAATAAACGGACTCTATCTTAGGAACCACATGACAACTAATTCAACTTCTCTGCTACAACAAATTTTCGGCTTTAATGCTTTTCGTACGGGGCAACAAACGGTAGTTGATACTGTTTTAGCTGGTCGTAGCACGGCCGCTATTTTTCCTACGGGTTCGGGTAAATCATTGTGTTATCAATTGCCAGCTACCCAATTACCGCACCTTACTTTAGTGGTTTCGCCTTTGCTGGCGTTAATGCAAGATCAATTAGAATTCTTGGCTAGTAAAAACATAAACTCGGCCAGTATTGATTCAATGCAAACACGAGAGCAAAGCACTGCGGTAATGAATGGTGTGCGTAGTGGTGAAATTAAAGTATTGATGATCTCGGTAGAACGTTTAAACAATGAACGCTTTCGCCAGTTTTTAGCGCAAGTGCCTATTTCTTTATTAGTGGTTGACGAAGCGCACTGTATTTCTGAATGGGGACACAACTTTCGTCCCGATTATTTAAAATTGCCACAGTACCAGCGAGCTTTTAATATTCCGCAAGTGTTGCTATTAACGGCTACGGCGACCACGAAAGTGATCAGTGATATGGGCAGTAAATTTGCAATTGCCGAGCAAGATATTACGCTTACCGGGTTTTATCGCGCTAACTTACATTTAGCCGTACAAGGTGTAAGTAGCGAACAAAAGTTCAATGCTCTTGGTACATGGCTACAAGACAAATTAGCGCAGTCTGGTATCGTCTACGTAACCTTGCAGCAAACGGCAGAGCAAGTTGCTCAACAATTACAACGCCACAATATTAATGCGCAAGCTTATCATGCGGGAATGAAAAGCGAACAACGCCAACAAATACAGCAACAGTTTATGGCGGGTGAAATAAAATTAATCGTTGCCACTATCGCTTTTGGTATGGGTATCGATAAAAGTGATATTCGTTTTGTTGCTCATTATGATTTACCTAAATCGATTGAAAACTACGCCCAAGAAATTGGCCGAGCAGGGCGCGATGGCCAAATTTCACAATGTTTAGTGCTGGCAAATCAAGACAATTTAAATGTGTTAGAAAACTTTGTTTATGGCGACACGCCAGAGTTATCGGCAATACGTTTTGTGTTAACACAAATAGTAGAGCAAACAGAAAAGGCAAATAGCCAATGGGAAGTGTTACTTCATAGTTTGTCGAGCGATTCTAATATTCGTTTATTAAGCTTAAAAACCTTATTGGTTTATTTAGAATTATTAAAGGTGATCAAGCCGGCGTACAGTTATTTTGCGGAATATAAATACAAGTTTTTACAGCCGCAAGCACAAGTGTTAGCCCATTTTGATGAAAACAGACAAGCATTTTTAAAGGCGGTGTTTGCCTCGTCTGATACCGCAAAAATTTGGTCAACCGTAAATTTTGAACGCCTACAACAAACACATCCTAACGAGCGCGACCGTGCTTTAAAAGCGCTTGATTATTTGCATGAAAAAAATTGTATCGAATTACAAAGCACACAAATGACACAAGTGTATCAAGTTAATTTGCTTAACTTATCTTCAGAAAAAGACATTGAACAGTTAAGCCAAAAGCTTTACCAACGCTTTAGCGAAAAAGAAACCAGTGAAATAAACCGTATTCAGCATCTACTGAGCTTTTTTACCAGTGAGCAGTGCTTAAGCAAACAGTTATCAGAATATTTTGCTGATCACCAATTAACTCAAAACTGTGGTCATTGTTCGGTGTGCTCAGGGCAAGTGGCACAGCTACCAGCAAGACCAAATTTGGCACCATTATCGAGTTTTGATTTTAATGAACTGAGTTGCGAAATTATTACTAAGTTAGGAACACAAGCAAGTGCAACGCTGATCAGTCGCTTTTTCTGCGGCTTAACCACACCACTATTTACTAAGTTAAGAGTAAGAAAAGTTAAAGGCTTTGCCAAGTTAGAAAATTATCGTTTTAGTGAAGTTAAAACATGGGTTACTGAAAATAATTAAGTTTACTTGAACCCTTGTGTTAGAAACAGAATGAACAAAAAAGTTTTAAACTTGTAGATATTCAATGTTATGTATGATTGACCTAATTACATGTAAAGTATAATGTTATCGTGATTACTATAAAGTAATACTAATATTGTCATCATATACTATTGGAATACTTGCCTGTTGCAATAGTTGTTAATTGTAAAAGTAACACTTGGAAGTGAGTTTATAGTGATAAATGTCATAGAAATCCTTTATCAAATGAAACAGGGAGCAACAGCCCCTTATTTATGTATTGGCGATAACGATAAAAAATATGTTATTAAGCGTCAAAGGGCTGGGTTTGAGGGATGCATAAAAGAGTGGTTATTAGGAAATATAGGTCAAGCATTTGGATTACCCATCCCAGATTGTCAGTTAGTAAATATTGATGGTTCTTTATTAGAATATAATGATAATTACTTATCTGAAATAGGAGAAGGTACTGCTTTTGCCTCTGAGTTTATTGCAGACCTTCAGGAAGTGAACTATCAAAAACTTGATAATGTTTCAGTAGATATTTTGCGAGATCTTTATGTATTCGATTATTGGATTCGTAATGCTGATAGAAACTTAACAGAGCAAGGCGGTAATCCTAATTTATTTTACAAGCAGTCTAGTTTGGATCTAATAGTGTTAGATCATAACTTAGCTTTTGATAATGATTTTTTTAAGCAAGAGCATAGTGAAATTCATGCTTGTAAAAGATTTTGGCCTGCTCAGTTTGATTTTGAGATGCAACAAAAATACGAAGAAAGAATGAGACTATCATTACAGTCTTGGGATGATTTAGTATCTAAAATCCCGAATGATTGGAAAGCAAACCTGATAGGTTTTGATGGTTTTATAAAGAAATTAAAGCTAATATTAGATAAATATGAGGCTAATTTATTTTGGGAGGAGCTAAAATGACTGAATTTGAAAACAAAGCACAATGCATGTATGCAGTCGTTCGTTTTATGCCTTTTGCCGAAACAAGAGAGTTTGCGAATGTAGGTATTGTTGTTATTGCACCTAAGCTTGGATTGTATGACTTTAAACTCGCACCCCAAAAATTTGCGCGTGTAACTCAGTTTTTTGATGATCTAGATGGTGTAGTCTATAAGCATGCTATCGAAGGGTTTGAAGCTGAACTAGAAAGAATTAGAAAACACCTTGTTCATAACTATGTTCAAGGAAAAGATTTAGTTAACTACTTTAAAGAAATAACAAGAACTAGGGAGTCGGTTCTTCATTTTGGTGAAATAGGAACCTTGTTAACTGATAATGTTAATGTAACTGTAGATAAATTGTATGATCGTTTAATTGGCCGAAATTTTACTGCAAATAAAGAATATAAAGAACAGCAGATGATACGAGTATTGAAAAGTCAGTTAACAACTCATTTACCTAAGAATGTTCGTTATACTAAACAAAATATAAAAGCAGGAATGTTTGATATATCAATGCCTTTGGTAACAAAAATTAATTCTAATTACAGAATAATAAGACCTTTGGCTTTTGAACAACAAAATGTTTTACAAGCAATGGAACATGGTGAAACTTGGGTTAACAGACTGAAAAAATTAATTCATTCTGAAGTTCTAGAGGCAAAGAGGGCACTTTTTGCGTTAGAAAAGCCTGTTAACCGTAAGTTTGAATTTATGAAGGTATATGAAGATGTTTATGGTGAGATTCAAAATCTCGGTGCTGTTGCTGAAAACTTTAATGAAACAGCAAAAATTATAAAGTTTGCTGCCGCTGACCTATCCCCAGAAAATGTAGAAGAAGCATTCCAGCAAATATAAACACAAAATCTTAAATATTTGAAAACCTAGGTGATTTACCTAGGTTTTCTGTTTTGCATTGTAAAATGCCCAATGTTATAACTCAATAAATGGGTATTTCGTAGCTTTTTACGGAGGGAATTTTAAATAGAATTTAGGTGAGAAATCTTGTCTGAGTAAACAATTTAGTGGGTTTACAGTGTATTCAATTTTTATTCTCGATAAAGACCATCTTCACCCTAATCAATTCAAAGAATCCAACCAAACAAATAATGGTAAATATATTACAGAAATAGAATACAGCTTTAAGCTTAAATTTAACATCAAGTATTAACTACTACCCACTAGCCCAATTTTCTAACTCTAAAATTACGGCCTTTCATTTTTCCTTCACTAATTTTTTTCAGCGCAATATTGGCTACTTCATGATGAACAGCAACATAAGCGCGTATTGGAAACATCGCTATTTTGCCCACTTGATCAAATGAAATATTTTTACCCGCAGTAAGTGCGCCCACAATATCGCCGGGTCGAAGTTTTTGCTTTTTACCGCCGTCAATTTGTAACGTTACCATGTTTGGTTTAACCATATCGTGATTGAGCACGATTGCATCGGGTAAGTCTTCAACATCAATGCTTTGTCCTAAATATTCTTCAAGACGAATAACTTTATGTGCTTCTTTATGGCTAATTAATGATAACGCTACGCCTGTTGCTCCGGCGCGACCTGTTCGGCCAATACGGTGAACATGTATTTCAGGATCATGAGCAATATGATAATTAATTACTGCATCTAGCGAGTCAATATCTAAGCCGCGTGCAGCAACATCGGTCGCTACTAAAATAGCCGCACTTTTGTTCGCAAAGCGTACTAAGGTTTGGTCGCGGTCTTTTTGTTCTAAATCGCCATGCAATGCCAATGCGCTAAAGCCATAGTTATTTAATTCATCGGCCAAGTCTTGACATTCTATTTTAGTATTACAAAAAATCACCGTTGATTCGCGTTGAAATTGTTGCAGTAATAAACGTATTGCATGCAAGCGTTCACTGTTGTCATTAACCTGATAAAAGTGTTGGTTAATTGTGCTTTCTTGATGCGTAGATTCAACTTTTACCGTGATTGGGTTTTTCATAACACGTTCGGTAATCGGCTTGATTGAATCAGGAAAAGTCGCGCTAAATAATAATGTTTGGCGTTCACTTGGACATAACGAAAAGATTAAATCTAATGAATCCTGAAAGCCCATTTCTAACATTCTATCGGCTTCGTCTAACACTAAAGTGGTTAAATTATCGAGATTTAAACGACCTCTATTTAGGTGATCTTCAATGCGTCCGGGTGTGCCTACAATAATATGCGCACCATGTTCAAGCGAGCCAATTTGTGGCCCTGTTGGTGTACCGCCACAAAGCGTTAATACTTTTATATTATGAATGCCACGCGCCAGTTTTCGAATTTCTGTTGCAACTTGATCGGCTAATTCGCGAGTTGGGCATAAAACCAGTGATTGAACGCGAAATTTTTTCACCTCAAGTTTGTTTAGCAAACCTAAACCAAACGCTGCCGTTTTGCCTGAGCCCGTTTTACCTTGGCCGATAACATCTTTATTATCAATAATGGCAGGCAAGCTTTGCGCCTGAATTGGCGTCATCTCTTTGTAGTCCATAGTCGCTAAGTTTTCAACGAGCGCTTTGTTAAGTTTTAATGAAGAAAATAACAATGAGGTTGAGCTTGGTTGTTCTGTTAAAGTCACTAGGGATTGCCTGCTTATATGAATGAAAAGGGATGAAGATAAATTCGGCGTTATTATAGCAGAATAATTTCTATACCCATAACACCTTGATATGCCAAGTTCAGCTTGAATTATCAGGTGTATAAACTGATTGCAGTTAATTTTGACTTGTTTATTATGGCTACCTTATTACCATAAACTGTTAATTACTTTTTTAATGAAAAAAATAGCCATTTTTGTTGATGTTCAAAACATTTATTACACCACTCGCCAAGCGTACAAACGTCAATTTAACTATCGAAAGTTTTGGCAACTGGTTGGTCAACAAGGGGAAATTGTACTTGCCAATGCGTATGCTATTGATAAGGGAGACGATCAACAAATTAAGTTTCAAGACGCACTTAAGCACATAGGCTTTAACGTTAAACTAAAACCCTATATTCAACGCAGTGATGGTTCAGCAAAAGGCGATTGGGATGTGGGTATTGCCATTGACGTGTTAACCGCCGCAAGAGAAGTTGATACCGTTATTTTACTTTCTGGTGATGGTGACTTTGATTTGCTGTTAGACCGAATACGAGACGCCGATCAAGTAGACGCACAAGTGTATGGCGTGCCGATGCTAACCGCGAATTCACTGGTACAAGCTGCGAGTAAATTCATCCCGATTGATGACAATTTATTGTTATAATCCATCCCTTATTATTCCCGCAATAAAAAACACTTAATTAACGGTAACCAATCAATTTATGTTTTCTGAAAAGAATTTAAAAAGCATTTTTCCCGCTAACGAATGGCAAAAAGGCCGTCGTTTACTCAATAAAAAACTGGTAAAAAACGCCGTTCGAGAAGGCAAGGTTGTACGTGGCACTGTTGGCAGTGAGTCGCATTGGACAGAAAATTATGCGACCCGTTTAGTTTATAATGAGCGAGATAAACAAATTGAATCGTTATGTAATTGTTATGTTGCTTACGAGTGCAAACATGGCGCAGCTCTAGCACAATATTATTTAGAGAATAAAGTATCGCAAGGAGCGTCAAAGGCTAAAATTGAACAGTGGTTAAGTGGTTTTGGTACGGCTGAAAAATCAAAATCTGCGAAAGCATTGCTCTATTTTTTACAAGAGAATAGATATGACGAGGGCGGCTACTTACAATTAACAGTAAAAAGTTCTCGGCAAAAAACGCGTGGTGGTTGGAGCCAGTCTTTATCTTGTGAAACACTCTCGAATCATTTAAATAATCTGGTTTATGTTACCGATGAAGACAGCGATATTATTGCCGACATAGGAAAAGGCAGTAACTTTAAACACGAAATTAAATCGCATAATTTATTAACTAAAATAATTGCCACAGGACGTTGTTATTGGTTAACAGAGTATGAATTAGAAAAACCGCTAACACTTGCCGAACCAATTAAAGCTAACTGGCAATGGACAGAGTTAGAAGACAACTTACAAAAACTAGATTTAATATTAGAGCAACCTAATGCCGATACCCGTTTTATTAAATCGCAACCAATCACCTATTATGATCGCCACAATCATACTATTGGCTTAGTAAAAACCAATACTCAATGTGGTTTTGAAGAAAATTTATTAGCGAGCCCAACATTTAACGAAGAGCAACTTCCATGGGTGATGAGTAAACTTGAGTTGTCGCTTGGTGACATTGCTGAAAAAATTCCTAAACCTACGTTGAAAAAAGCCATTGCATTAACCAAACCTGTGGTGCAATTACGGTTAAGTTCGCCCAATAAACATGAGCCTGAATTTTCTTTGGCAAGGGTTGAATTTAATTATAAGGGTAATTTAATTGCGCCTAATAATAATAATGCCGTGATCACTCAAGATATACAGGGGCAGCCAACACGCATTTATCGTGATCTCGCTTTTGAAGAAAAAGCAGTAGAAGTGTTAAAAAGTAAGCATTTTAGCGAGTATAGCCGTAATACGTTTCATCGTGAAAAAGAGTATTTATTACATTTACATGGGCCGTATTTTTGGCATCGTTTTTTACACAACACCGTGCCAGAATTAAAAAAACAGGGTTGGAAAATAACCATTAGCGATAATTTTTATTATCAAGAGTTGGCGACTGACAATGTTTTTAGTGCGGAAGTTGTTGAAGATGAAAAAAACAGCCACGACTTTTTCTCGCTGGCGTTAAGTTTAGATATTAATGGCAAGAAAATGCCAGCGTTTCCGATACTACTTGGTGCTATTCAGCAATTACCGAGTAAGTTACTTAGCCTTGATCTTAAATCGGATTCAAATGATGTGCTAAGTCAAGACGTAAAAGAGGCTTTTGCCAATGATTATGCCAATGTTTTTGTTACCCTTGATAATGGTGAATTTATCGCGCTAGATTATCAAAGCATTAAACCGCTATTAACGCAGTTTGTTGAATTGTTTATGCCTAACGCATTACAAAATGACGGCAGCTTGCAACTCTCGCGTTTTCAAGGGCATCAAACGTTAAGCTTACTCGACGATCAGGGCTTAATGACTCAAGGTGCTGAGCAGTTACGTAAACTTGCGGTAAAATTAAAAAACTTCAAGCAAATAAAAACCGTACCAGCCGCTAAAAATTTGAATGCCGAATTAAGAATTTACCAACAACAAGGGCTAAATTGGTTGCAGTTTCTGCGTGAATACCAGCTAAGTGGCATTTTGGCTGACGATATGGGCTTAGGTAAAACCATTCAATCGCTTGCCCATTTACAAGTTGAAAAACAGCAAAAACGACTAAATAAACCTTGCTTAATTATTGCGCCAACCAGCGTGGTATTTAACTGGGCACAAGAAATCGCTAAGTTTACCCCCGATCTTTCTTTTGTAGTGGTTAATGGCAGTGATAGACAACAACACTTTGAAAATTTAACGAATTATGATGTGGTGATCACAAGCTATGCATTAATTGTTAAAGATATTGAAATTTATCAGGAATTAAACTTTTATTATTTAATTTTAGATGAAGCTCAATACATTAAAAATCCTAAGACCAAGCTTTATCAAGCCATTATTAGTTTAAAGTCGGAACATAAATTATGCGTAACAGGTACACCAATGGAAAACCATTTAGGTGAATTTTGGTCGCAATTTAACTTTTTATTACCCGGTTTTTTAGGCGGGCAAAAACAGTTTAATAAACTCTTTAAAAATCCTATTGAAAAACATAATGATCATCAACGTAAAATTATTTTAAATCAGCGTATAAAACCGTTTATTTTACGTCGCACTAAAGACAAAATAGCCACTGAATTACCGCAAAAAACAGAAATTGTGCAAACATTACGTATTGAGGGAAAACAAGCGCAGTTATATGAGTCAGTTCGCTTAGCCATGGATGTGCGATTAAAAGACATTATTGCTAAAAAAGGCTTGCAGCGTAGTCAAATTGAAATACTCGATGCCTTATTAAAGCTCCGCCAAGTGTGTAATCATCCGCAATTATTATCTATGGAGAGTGCTAAAAATATTCATCAATCAGCAAAATTAGAATTTTTAATGGAAACATTGCCAGAGTTGATTGATGAAGGGCGAAAAGTACTGATATTTTCACAATTCACCAGTATGTTGTCTTTAATTGAAAACGAGCTAGATAACGAAGGTATTGATTTTGTGAAACTCACCGGTGCCAGTCGCAATAGACAGCAATTGGTTGAAAAATTTCAAACGGGCGATGTGCCCGTCTTTCTCATTAGCTTAAAAGCAGGTGGCGTGGGCTTAAATTTAACCGCTGCTGATACCGTTATTCATTTTGATCCGTGGTGGAATCCCGCGGTAGAAAACCAAGCGACTGATCGTGCTCATCGTATTGGGCAAGACAAGCCAGTGTTTGTTTATAAACTTATTGTTGAAAATTCAATAGAAGAAAAAATACAACAAATTCAAAAAACAAAAGCCGAGCTTGCCAATTCATTATTATCCGAAGAGGTAAGTGAAGGTAAGTTAACACTGACTAACGATGTGCTCTCAGCTTTAATGGCACCGTTAAGTTAATGGATATTTAAATACTGAAAAAATAATATTTCAGTCATACTTGCGTAGCTCTGCGGTGTGTAATGTTGCCAAAAAATCTTTCCGTATGCAGTGATTAATGTGGCTATTCCTGCGGTTATTTTGTTGAATGTTGCGGTGAGAATAGTTTTTAGTTAAATAGTAATAAAAACTTGACAAACAATTAACATAAGATAAGAATCATTAACAAGTACTTACAAGTAATATGTTTACTAAGGAAATTAAACATGGTCATTAAAAGTACAACAATAGTTATGTTCATTGCATTCTTTTTATTTGGTAGAACTGTTTTTGCTGATAATCTCGAAATTAACGACTCGTTAAAGCAGATCAGTTATCAGAAAAAAGTTAACTGGTCTGTAGCCAAAATAAAATCCCAAGAAGACTTGATTTTATATTCACAAAACAATGATAGTGTTTTAGATTTATTATCACCAGAATCTAAAAGGCTATTTGTCGATAGTATAATATTTAGGGATAATGGTGTTGCAGGTTATAGATTCGATATTTTGGAAAGTGAGCTTACTCCGACACAAATTTATCAAGTGTTATCTTTGATTGGACAGCAACATAATGTTCATGTATTTAAAAAAGCAAGAATAGAATCAGAAGAAGATATTATTTTACTATCTAAGCCTGAAATGTCATCTGCTATAAAAGAAGGAATATCGAATAAAGCAGGTTTTATTGAAAATATGGGAGGTATGGGAAATTCCATAGATCATAATGGTTATAAATGTCAGAGTAAGGGAACTTGTAAGATCTCTTCAGTTTATATTTGCACTTCTAACTGTTAAATAAATGGACATAGGAGCCAACAAATGGCTCCTTTTAAATATGAAAATATCTAGATTAATTTTTCCTCTCATAATTATTTTTTTAATGTATAGCGTTGGAGCGTACTCTAAAAAGTTTTCTTGTGGTGAACATCTTAATGTTGATTATCTTTTCGCCAAAATGATAGAAATCGATGGATTACCTGAGAAGACTATTTATTTTGAGCAGATAAATATGCTCAAAGATAATAGATATGCCGAATTAAAGTATCTATATAATCAGTGTATATTTTCAAGAGTTACTCATAATTCATTGGCTCGACTCAATAAAAAAAATCTTCATAAGTTATATTTTATTCTAAATGCAATTTTTAGGTTTACTCAAGACGTTAAAGTAATGAATGAAATTGATGATATAATTATTGAAAAAGAACTCAGAGGTGAAAACACTGAAACATACATTAAACAAAAAATAAAAAATCTAATATCCATAAGAAAGTTTAGTGAAGCAAAAGAATTGGAGAACAAGTTGGGAAATTCTAAGACCCTAATACCTCAAATTGTCTTTTCCGCTGCAAAAAACAACGATAACGATCAAGATATTTATACTATATATAAACCCAATTTAATGAATGAAACATACAATGAGGTTAATTTTAAAATACCAAAGGGCGGATATATTATTGGTGTACTATCCCCAATTTGTAATGCATCAAAAAGATTCTCAAAATGGTTAAAAGATAATAATAAAATACAAGAAAGATTAAATCAAAATACCTTGTTCATCGTACCACAAGAGATACCTTTTGAGTTTGCAGATAATAAACAGATGATGCTAAGTTTTATTAAAAATAAATATGATTGGCAGTTTGTTACTTATTGGGGAACCCCAACCTTATATTTCTTCTATGATGGAAAGTTGATAGGTCAGTTAATTGGGTGGCCTGAAAAAGGTAATAAAGTACGATTTAGTCAATTAATGTCAAAAATAAATTTATAGTTTAAAAACTGTGGATGGGATATCCATCTTATAATAAAACGATGTTGATTTTTCAGGTGAGGCGTTCTTGATAAATATAATAACATTTGCAATTTTTCAGCAGAGTAATAAAGTATTAAAATTTCAGCCTATCCCACACTAAGGTTAAATCGGATAAAGTAAGTTAACACTAACTAATGACGTGCTTTCAGCCTTAATGGCACCGCTAAGTTAATGGATATTTAACGCCTATTTGCTGGCGTGCTTCATCCATTATAGTCATTAGTTGAGTACTAAACAGATAACTGTTAATCGGTGATTCTGTTTTATTTTCTTGAGCAAGTTGAATAAAGTGAGCAAGTTCATACTTCATAAAACCATCGACAAGTGGCAAAGATATTTTTTCAACCAGTCCATTATTTAAATACAGGGTTATTTCCCTTAATAATGAGACAAATTTTATTTCAATTCGGCCTAATTCTCCTTGAAACTCACTTATATTATCGCCGTTATTAATTTTTGAATAACTGATCACTGCTTGTTTATCTGTATAAGAAAGTAATAAATCGCCTGCACCATCTACGCCGCTGTCTAATAAAATTCCAGAGGCTAAAACCTTGTCCGGCTTACCCCAAAGTGAAATTAATAAACCTAACGGATAAATGCCCAAATCAACCAGGGCACCATTGGCAAATTCAGGTTTACACCAATTTGGCGTATTTCCTTGTAAGTATTGCTGATAACGTGATGAATATTGACTGTATTGACCAATATATTTGCGCATTCTACCAATCCGCGGCAATTGCTGTTGTAAAATTGCAAAATTAGGTAAATGCGTGGTCATAAATGCTTCCATGTACAAGCAATTATTTTGTTTTGCCACAGTTATCATTTGTTGTAATTGAGCGTTGTTTGCCGCGCTGGGTTTTTCTCCTAACACATGTCTTTTAGCGTTTAAACATTGAATGGCTTGCTGCGCATGTAAACTATTTGGAGAAGCAATATAAACAGCATCAACATTTTTGTCGGCACACACTTCATCAATCGAGTTAAATATTTTAGTACTCAACGGGTGACTTTGATATTTAGCTAAAAAATCTTGTGCTGAGTTATTGCTACGTGAACAAAGACCATAAAAATTAAAGGCTTTAGTGCTTAATGCACCTTGTAAAAAAGTATCACAAATAAAATTAGTGCCAACAATAACAAAATTCATAAATAGACTCAGTTAGAAAAATAAAGCAGAAGGGGATATTTTTTTCATAATTATTTAAACTAGTATAAGCCTTTATACTACGATATAAAAATATGGACTTATTTTCAGAAAATTCTGATCAACCTTACAATTTACTCCATCAAGATGGCGAAGTTAATTATTATGGCGCGATTATGTCCGCGGCTAAAGCCAGTGATTATCTCGCTACTTTGCTCAATGAAATTCCTTGGCAAAACGACCGAGCACATATCTATGGTCAAGAAATTGTCACCAAGCGAAAAATTGCTTGGTATGGCGAACAATCCTTTAATTATAGTTATTCAAATACCACTAAAACAGCCTTGCCGTTTACAAACACGTTACTAGCGTTAAAAGCACTAGTGGAGCAAGAATCTGGTGCTACCTATAATGCCTGTTTGCTGAATTTATATCACAATGGCGATGAAGGAATGGCGTGGCATAGTGATGATGAGGCAGCGTTAAAAAATCGAGCTGCCATTGCCTCATTAAGTTTTGGCGCTGAACGTAAATTCGCGTTTAAACACAAACAAAGCCAAGTAACACAATCACTTTATTTACAGCACGGTAGTTTACTAGTAATGAAAGGCGACACACAAACACATTGGTTGCATCGATTACCGCCAACCAAAACAATACATACACCAAGAGTTAATTTAACTTTTCGGACTATGGTTTAAACTTTTTACTGATGGTTAGATGGGTTAAATGAGTTATATGGAAATAATTTTAATAAGGCACGGCAAACCTACGGCGGCCGTTAACCCTAAATTAACAGCGGTCGGTTTTGCAAAATGGGTGAAAAACTATAACCAAGCTTATGTGGCCGAACATAGCTGTCCGCCTTTCGATTTAAAAGCACAAATAGATCAACATTTTTTAATTTCAAGCGATCTAAAACGAGCAATTCAATCAGCTGAAATATGCACCGGACAATTGCCCCAACAGCAAATTAAACTACTGCGTGAAATGGATATTCCTCGTTATAAATTTCCTTTTGTTCTAAAAGCCTATACGTGGTTAGTGCTAAACCGATTTTTATGGATGTTGGGCGCTAAAGGTAAAATGGAATCATTTAAAGAGGCTAAAGAAAGGGTTGAAGCAGCGACCGAGCAACTGATAGAAATAGCTCTTTTGCATAATAAAATAGTTGTTTTTGGGCATGGTTATACCAATCGATATATTCGTATTGCCTTAAAAAAACGAGGTTGGGTAATACAAACCAAAGACAACAAATTTTGGGGTAAAACCTGTTGTATTAAATTGCCGTAGCTTATTCAAAATAAAAAAATAGCCCTTAATGGGCCATTTTACTTCAGTTGGAGAATTAAGGCTTAATTGTTACTAGCGCTAAACCCTAATATCTACGTGTTGGCCCAAAGCTGACTCTGGACTAGATGCTTGCGCAGGAGCAACTGACTGTAAAAGTTGACTAGTCAATTCTTTCTGCTGATTTTGAGATTGCTTCAACAAGTTAACATTCACTGCTTCCAGCGTTTGTTGTTGCGCTTGCGCTCCCATTGCCGCACCGACACTGCTTAGACTCATAATAACTCCATTTTTTTAAGAAATAAATTATTTCCTTAAAGGTTATCGGCTGTTTTCAACATAACTTAAACATAATAAAAGTTTGCGCAAATTTTGCCAACCGACACTTGATTTATTTATTTTATTTGGGGTATATTGAATACAATATGCCGAATTAAAATTAATAATAAGAGATTGCTATGAAAATAAACAAGCGTTTTAAGTTTTTATATACAGCTTTATTAGCTACAGCGTTAACGGCCTGTGGAGGTGGAACTACCGAAAAAATACCTCAAGTTGTAGCACCTGTGCCTGAGGTACCTGTGCAGGCGAGTGCCATTGAAATAACATTAGATGAAGCGCTTACAGATTTAAATTTAGATAAATCAACCTATTATTCTGTAACACTTGGCGATGATGCTGAAAATTTAGTGATTAGCCTTGCAAAAGGCTTTAAGAAAACCACCATGGGAGATCCAGATATTTATGTAAAATATCTGGATGATGCGAGTAAAGATAATTTCGATTGTGTTTCTTATAATGGTCAAGATCAAAACGAAACGTGCATTATTAACAAACCTAAAGCTGGAAGATACAGCATATATGTCGACGTAGCCGCGAATTCTCAAATAAATGATGCAACGTTATGGTCTTCAATAACATTATTAACAGCCAACCGTGAATGTAATGATGCATTAACTATACGCGCTCAAAGTATGACATCGACAGAGCTAGATACTGCTTGTAATAATATTAACGAAGCACAACAAGCGTTCGTAGATTTATTTGCCGATATTAGCCCCGCACCTGAAACCCCAGTTGATGGAGATTTAAATGAAAGCACTAATATGACGGTGTTTTCAAGCTTAAGTAATCATACCCGTTGGATCGAATATTTATTTAATGATACTAACAACCGCTCAGGAATATTTTATGAGGGTTCACCAACTCAATGGTATCATGATGCTAATATTGTTACTTTTAACCCGATTGAATGGACAGATGGATACTCGTTGGTACGTTCAGATAACCATGAATTTATTCATGCATTAGATGCTCGATATAATAAAGCCGGTGGCTACCGTCAAGGATTGGGTTGGTGGTCTGAAGGGCTTGCTGAATATTTAACAACTACCGCCTATGAAAAATATAAACTGAGCTTACAAAAAGATACTCAAGGGCAAGATTATACACTAACTGAAATATTTAAAGGGTTCTCAGGTAACGCAAGTCCATATGATGGCGGTCAGTTAGCCGTGGCCTTTTTTTTAGAGCAACATCCTGATTTAGTAACACAACTTCTTGAAAATTCTCGCGATGGTAATTGGGACGAATGGGATTCATTGTTAGCCAATTGGGCGCAAAGTTATCAAACTGAATTCAGCAATTGGTTAATTACAGGCCCTCAAGAAAAGTTTGAAGCAAGTGCAAAACCATTAACACTGAACGAACCTGCTTTAATAACCGGACGTCATGGCTTTTTATACTCAGTTGAAGTTAGCGAGCCGAGCGATTCATTAACAATACAAGTACACGGTAATCATGCCAGCGGCTATGCCATGGATTTAGATTTATACGCAAGTAAAGATTCAGTTGCAAATACCACTAATTATCAATGTCGTTCTCAACATTTAGGCAGTGATGAAATATGCACTTTTAGTAATGTTACCGCAGGTACGTATTATATTACTTTAGACAGTAATTTAAGCTGGGCAGCGGATTATACAGATACCTATTTGAGCGCATGTTTAGGAAATGATTGTACCGTAACTTTACCTGAAAGAATGCAGGTTAAAACCGTTGTGGATTTCCCTATTCCACTTCCACAAGAAATAATTCCTGACGCCAATGTTTTCGCTAGTTGTGATGCAATTAGACCGTATGAAAGAACAACTGATTCAGCAAATATTACGATTACGAATACCACAACAACAGTTGTGAAATTGTATTGGATAAATAACAATACCGGCGAACCAAGTTTAACTTCACCCTACGCAACGCTTGCTGAAGGTGAAAGCTATAGCGCAGATTACTGGTCGATTGGCGATCGAATGTTAGTAACCGATAGTTCAAATAATTGTTTAGGTGTAGCGATTTTTGTGCAAGCAAACAATAATTATCAAATTGATAGTGAGCTGGTAAAAGATGTAGAAAGTACACCAGTTTCTGAAATAGGTTCATGCGAATTGGCCGCACCTTATACGCGTACTAGTGACGGAGCATCTGTTACTATAACCAATAAAACATCTACCCCAGTAAACATATATTGGGTTAATAATAGCTCTGGCGACCCTTACTTAGACAGTGCCTACGCCACCCTGCAACTAGACGAAAGCTACAGTGCAGATTATTGGGTGGTGGGCGACAGAATAATGATCACGGATAGTAATAATAGCTGTTTAGGTGTTGCCGATTTATCTTCAGTAAATAACATCTTTGAAGTAGATAGCGCAATTATTCCATAAATACACATCGAAACGACAACACCAGCATTTAATGCAATGTTGAATGCTGGTGCCATTGTAAAATAGCACTTTTTAGCAAGTCACTTATAAAATAACACTTGCACTTATCCTTAACGAAATCTTATACTTTTTTTAAATCGTACGTTAAAGAAGTTAAATATTGATAAAATGGATTTTTATATCGGTAGGTTTTTTATCATTACCGATACTGGCAGCAAAGCAATATTCAAAGGCAGAATGTGTACTTGTTAAACACCAAGTTGCTGATTATAAACGTAGATTAGGTTTAAATTCGCCTTTATATATTCGAGCAGAAAATAGCTTTTCTAATCATTGTCAAAAGCCGACGCAATCACGAGTGATTAAAACCGTTAACTCGTTGCCGCCTAAAAAGAAACAACACATAAATAAAGTTTCTATTACCCCAACGCCACAAGTTCCAGTTAAACATACAGTTAATCAACCTAAAGTGACTAATTATTTAAATGTAGCATCATTGCTCAAGCCGCTTTTACCCATTTTTATATTTTTTGTTGTGGCATTTATAGCGATAGTTTATTTAAAGAAAAAAATGCCTTCTATCAAAGGACATTTAGGTGAAAAACATGTTATTAAAGGTTTAGAAAAACACTTAACTACATTGGAATACAGTATTGTTAATGATGTTACTTTACCGCTCGAAGATGGTGGAACAACGCAAGTAGATCATATTATTGTATCTCGATTTGGTATTTTTGTTATTGAAACTAAAAATATGAGTGGTTGGATATTTGGCAATGAAAAACAAGCAAAATGGACGCAAACTATTCACCGATCAAAACATCAATTTCAAAACCCAATCCGGCAAAATTATAAACACACAAAAACATTGTCTGAATTGTTGGATATACCGCATGAGTTATTTCACTCAGTAGTGGTATTCACAGCCAATGCTGAACTGAAAACTAAAATGCCAGTTAATGTTGGTTATTTGAATGATATGGTGAATTACATTAAGTCCTTTAGCCAAGAAATAATTGATCATCAATTATCAGTACAAACATTAAGACTTATTGATACTATTAAATTAAAACAAGGGCGAAAAACGAATAAACAACATGTAGGTTATTTGAAAGAAAAAAATCAGTGAAAAATTTCTGCCTAGCAATTTAGTTTTCTTAAATTGAGGGTTTAATAAGTAATTAAATTGGTTAGTATTCAAATTTTTATTGATATAAGGGATAAAATGGAAAATTTAACTTTTGATGAACGTGATGAATTTCAACGAAGAGTAATTGCAGAGAAAGCTATTACATTATTATGTTCTGAAATTGAAATTTCTCCTATAGTAATCGATGGCGGTTGGGGGACGGGGAAAACAGAATTTTGTCACAAACTCATGAATTTAATGAAACAAGCTAATACTCACCATTTGATATATGTTGATGCTTTTCTAGCTGACCATAGTGATGAACCGTTACTTACAGTTCTATCAGAAGTACTAAAAATCATTCCTGAAGGTGAAGAACGTAATGGGTTTATTCAAAAAGCACTACCAGCAATACGGTATGGTCTAAAAACAATAGCTAAGGCAGGTGTTAGCCACATATTAAGACAAGATGCAGCAGATGTAATAGATGACTTTGACAAAGAAATACAAAAATCAGCAAATAAAGCTATTGATGCTTCAGTTGAGTCAATGTTAAAAAGTCATATAAAGGCAAGTGAAAATTTAAAAACGCTACAAACCGTGCTTAAAGACATAGCAAATAAAAAACCAATTGTTTTATTTATAGATGAGTTAGACCGTTGTCGCCCAAGCTTTGCTGTAAATTTGCTAGAAATAATTAAACATACATTTGATGTAGATGGTGTTCAGTTTGTATTAGTAACCAATACTCAGCAAATAAAGGCATCTATTAATCATTGCTATGGCGATGCTGTAGATTCACAACGTTATTTAGATAAATTTTTAAAGTTTACTTTTTCCTTACCTAGTCAATTCAATTCTAACGCACATTTGCAGACAGAAACTTCCCTTTCTCACTATCAAAATCTGGTACGCCAAAGCCCTTCTTTAAAAGAAACTAATCTAGAACAAGAAGCTTATCTTGCTTTTATAGGCCACTTGATTAAGTTACACAATATCTCTTTAAGGGAAGTGGAGACCTTGGTTCGGCATATTGAAATATATCAAATGTTAACAGAAGGGAAAGGTTTAAAAGAAAATGTAATTTTTGGCTATAAATTGCTTAGGCTTTTCGGTGTTATTTTGTATTCTTTCAAACCTGATGTTGCTTATGACATATCTAAAGATAGAGCAAATGCAAAAGATTTAGCTAGTTTTTTTGGAGAAGAAACAATAGCAGCTTTTAATGGCAAGTATCCTTATCCTGAACATTATAAAACCGTACTGGTCATGATTGGAGAAGAGTGCCATAGGAATAGTGATTTATTTACTCCTACTGAAAAAGAAAATAAAGTCCAATGGAGCGATCTTATTCGTAGTTATTTTAATAATGGTGGCTTTCCTCCTGAAAAGGGCCAACGTTCTAGAATTTTAGTAGAAGTAATAAATACTTTAAGTCTTTATAAATAACTTAACTTCAGGCATGAGCATTCCCCCTAAATGAGAATATCGAGAACATTCCTATTTAGGGCGAATTTAACCAATTTACACATCCTATTCATATTGTATTTTTACTTATTTCGTTTTGATATAAAAAAGTTCTATCTATTCTTTTTTGTTTTTCGAAATATTGTCTATGCTACGCGTATTAGATTTATATATTAATATGCGAAGTGATCCCTATGTTGTCAAAGCAGCAAAAACTAAATCAAACCTCAACGGTTGGTGAGCAGCAAAATTCTGGTCAAGCCTCATTAGATGCTAGTCAATTAGCCTTGTTACAACAAGTTACCAGTAACTTCTCTCCTTTACAGTTAGCGTGGTCTAGCGGTTATTTAGCAGCGAAAAGCGAGCTAGGTTCTAATGTTTCTGCGGTTGCACCACAAAGCCAAGCACAAGCGGCAAGTACTTTAACTATTTTATTTGCTTCGCAAACAGGTAATGCCAAAGGTGTGGCTAAAAAATTAGCAGCAAGTGCAACACAGGCAGGCATTAGTGTTAATTTAAAAAATGTTGCTGACTATAAAGCAAAAGGGCTTAAAAACGAGTCACATTTACTCATTGTAACCAGCACTAATGGTGAAGGTGAAGCACCAGATGACGCTTTAGCATTTCATGAATTTTTATTATCGAAAAAAGCACCTAAATTACCAAAGTTAAGTTATAGCGTTTTAGCATTAGGCGATAGTAGTTATGAGTTTTTCTGCCAAACGGGTAAAGATTTTGATGAACGTTTACAAGCGTTAGGCGCAAAGCAAGTTAGCCCTAGAGTTGATTGTGACGTTGATTATCAAGAACAAGCTGGCGCTTGGTCTACTGAAATTATTGAAACTTTAAAAGATGAGTTAACTGCTGATAATGCACTTGCTGACGTAGTTACCTTACCGCTTTCTGGCAGTGTCGAAGTAACCAGCGAGTTTGATAAAGAAAATCCCTACAGTGCAGAATTGCTGGTAAGTCAAAAAATTACCGGACGTGATTCTAATAAAGATGTTCGCCATGTTGAAATTGATTTAGGTGATTCAGGCTTAACTTACCAAGTCGGTGATGCCTTAGGTGTTTATTTTGAAAATGATGAAAACCTAGTGACAGAATTGCTTGAGGTTTTAGCTTTGTCTGGCGAAGACTTAATCAAAGTAAACGGCAACGAATTGTCATTAAAACAAGCTTTAATTAGCGCGCTAGAACTTACCCAAACCGCAGCGAGTTTTGTTGAGTTTTGGGCGAAGATTTCAGCCGACAAAACATTAAACGAAGTTATTGCGGATAAAAATACGTTACGCGAATATGCTAATAATCATCAGGTTATCGATGTCGTTAAAAGTGCGAAAGCAAGTGTAACCGCACAGCAATTTGTTGATGCATTACGCCACATTACCCCGCGTTTATATTCAATTGCTTCAAGCCAAGCGGAAGTTGAAGACGAAGTGCATTTAACTATCGGTTTAGTTGAATACCAACAAGGTGATAAAACACGTGCTGGCGCAGCTTCAAGCTTTTTAGGAAAACGTCTTGAACAAGGTGGCAAAGTTAAAGTATTTATTGAACACAATAATAACTTTAGATTACCAGCAACAGCCGAAGCTCCAGTTATTATGATTGGCCCAGGTACAGGGGTTGCGCCATTTAGAGCCTTTATGCAAGAGCGCGAAGCACAAGCCGATAATGGTGTTGAATTAGGTAAAAGCTGGATGTTTTTTGGCGATCAAACCTTCACCCAAGACTTCTTATACCAAGTTGAATGGCAGAACTATTTAAAATCTGGCGTGTTATCGAAAATGGATGTTGCTTTCTCACGCGATCAAGCTGAAAAAATTTATGTTCAAGACCGTCTGCAAGAAAACGCCAGCGAAGTTTATCAATGGCTAGAGCAGGGCGCACATCTTTATATTTGTGGTGACGCGAATCGTATGGCGAAAGATGTTCATCAAACTTTACTTGATATTGTTATTGAACAAGGCGCTAAAACAGCTGAGCAAGCAGAAAGCTATTTAAAAGCAATGCGTAGCAATAAGCGTTATCAAAAGGATGTTTACTAATGACCAACATCGTTGATGACAGTATTAACAATAGCATTGATAAAAGCATTGATAACAGCCTAGTAGCCGAAACAGAAGCCGTGAAAAATCAGCAAGTAAGTGAGAAAAATAGCGTGAAAGAATACGAAATTGACCAAGCCATGGTTGTGCAAGGTAAGCATGCCGATAATGAGCGTTTAAAAATAGAAAGTAACTTTTTACGTGGCACTATTAGCGATGATTTAAACGATCGCATGACAGGCGGTTTTACTCCTGATAATTTTCAGTTAATTCGTGTTCACGGTATGTATCAGCAAGACGATCGCGATATCCGTGCTGAGCGTCAAAAACAAAAATTAGAACCGCTACATAACGTAATGTTACGTGCGCGTATGCCGGGTGGTATTATCACGCCTAAGCAGTGGTTAGCTATTGATGAATTTTCTCGAGAGCATACTTCTTATGGCAGCATACGTTTAACCACGCGGCAAACATTTCAGTTTCATGGGGTATTAAAACCCAACATTAAACTGATGCATCAAACCTTGCATAGCGTTGGTTTAGATTCATTAGCCACTGCGGGTGATGTTAACCGTAATGTACTTTGTACGCCAAATCCCATTGAATCAGAAATTCATCAACAGGCGTACGAGTGGGCTAAAAAGTTGAGTGAACACTTACTTCCCCAATCTCGTGCTTATGCTGAAATTTGGTTAGATGAAGAAAAATTAGAAACCACCGATGTTGAACCCATTTTAGGCGCTAGTTATTTACCGCGTAAATTTAAAACCACGGTTGTTGTGCCACCACAAAACGATATTGATGTGCACGCCAATGATCTTAATTTTGTTGCGATCAGCGAAAATGGCAAATTAATTGGTTTTAACGTGCTTGTTGGTGGCGGTTTAGCAATGACTCATGGCGACGAATCAACTTATCCGCGCCGTGCTGACGATTTTGGCTTTATCAGTATTGATGACACCTTAACCATTGCCGAAGCCGTTGTTACCACACAACGTGATTGGGGAAATCGTGTTAATCGTAAAAATGCGAAAACAAAATACACCTTAGATCGTGTGGGTATTGACGTATTTAAAGCTGAAGTTGAAAAACGCGCTGGCGTTACTTTTGGCGAGTCTCGACCTTTCGAATTTACCGACCGTGGTGATCGTATTGGTTGGGTTGAAGGTATTGATGGTAAACATCATTTAACGGTGTTTATTGAAAACGGCCGTTTGCTCGATTATTCAGATGAAGATCAAACTAAACAGTTAAAAACTGGTGTTGCTGAAATTGCTAAAATTCATCACGGCGATTTCCGCATGACCGCAAATCAAAATTTAATTATTGCTGGTGTTCCCGAACAAGATAAAACTGAAATTGAAGCGCTTGCACGTCAATATGGTTTAATTAAAGACGATGTTTCAGCACAACGAATTGGTTCAATGGCCTGTGTGGCGTTTCCAACGTGTCCGTTAGCGATGGCCGAAGCTGAACGCTTTTTACCTACGTTTGTTACCCAAGTAGAGGGTGTGTTAGCCAAACATAATGTGGCTGACGAAAGTATTATTTTACGTGTTACTGGTTGCCCTAATGGTTGTGGCCGCGCCATGCTTGCCGAAATAGGTTTAGTTGGTAAAGGCCCAGATCGCTATAATCTTTATTTAGGTGGTAACAAAGGTGGCACCCGCATCCCTAAAATTTATCAAGAAAATTTATCTAGTGCGTCTATTTTAGCTGAAATTGATGGCTTAGTTGGTCGTTGGTCTACCGAGCGTAATGCTACTGATAACGGCGATAAAGAAGCCTTTGGCGATTTTGTTATCCGTGCAGGAATTGTTAGCGAAGTTAAAGTTAGTAAACGGGATTTTTATGCCTAATACAGCGTTAACTACTCAAACAGGTTCAAGTGAGCTCGTTGGTGATAATAAGTCGAATAACGGCATCAAAAATCAGTTTCCAGCCGCATTGGCGAAATCTTCATGGTTAACTGAATGGAACAGTACGCTTGAAAATAAAACGCCTATGCAGCGGGTTGAATGGGCAATGGAAAATTTGCCAAGCAACTTTGTTTTATCTTCAAGTTTCGGTATTCAGTCGGCAGTTATGCTGCACATGATGACGCAAATTGATGCCAATATTCCGGTGATTTTAACCGACACTGGGCATTTGTTTCCTGAAACCTATCGCTTTATTGATGAAATGGCTGAACGTTTAAAGTTAAATTTACATGTGTTTGGTGCTACACAAAGTGCCTCATGGCAGCAAGCTCGCTTTGGTAATTTGTGGGAACAAGGTGTTGAAGAATTAAAGCTTTATAATCGCATGAATAAAGTTGAACCGTTAGAGCGCGGTTTGTCTGAGCTTAATGCGGGAACGTGGTTTTCGGGTGTTCGTCGCCAACAATCTGAACATCGACAAGCGCTACCCGTGGTAAGTACTTTGCGCGGCCGCTTTAAGGTGCATCCAATTATTGATTGGAGCAACAAAGATATTTATCAATATTTAACCAAGTTTGAATTACCTTACCACCCATTATGGGAGCAAGGGTATGTGTCGGTTGGTGACGTTCATAGTACTAAGCCGTTAACGCTTGGAATGGAAGAATCTGATACACGATTCAACGGCATGCAACGAGAGTGTGGTTTGCATACCGATGGCGATGGTATTTAATTAATACCATTTCTTTTTAATATGAGCATAATTAATGTGCTCATTTTCATTTTTTTTAAAAAAAGAGCAAATAACCGTGACGGATGTAATTTTATGTTTCTATTTGGAATGAAAAATTATTAAATAATCACACGTTATTCGCTGTAATATATCCGCTTTTTCTACTTTTTCGATATTTTAACGACTACATCAATTATTACATTTGTACACTTTTGCTGTGCAACTATATTCTAAATCTTTGCCACTATTTAAAGTATCAATTAAATGTTTGGTTGATATTAATTTATTTTGGAGAATGTTATGTTTAATAAAAAAGTGTTGTTAGCAAGTTTAGTTGTTTCTACCTTTGCATTATCGGCTCAGGCACGAGATTTTACTGCCGTAGATAGTTCTTCTTTTACTCAATTATGTATGAAAGCTGTTATGGGGAACCGCGCAGCAGTACATAATCAAATTAAAGCGACAGGTTATAGCAAAAACTTTATTGCGCAAAATGTGCAATGTAATGGCGAAAATATAGTGAGTTTTGTCCGTAAAAATGGGCGAAACAGTGAGAATATTTTAAAAACTTTTGGGGATCATGGTGAAGACGTGTCCATTACTGATTTAGCAATGAATCGCCCAGTTAAGCCATGAAAAAAAATTTGCTGATGTAATTAAGCGTTATTTTGAAAGTATTAAAAATAACGCTTATTATTCAACTAATTTCCAACTTAAACGGCGTCTGTACTGGCAAATATTTTATCTGCAGAAGCGGCAACAAAACCTGTATAAAGCTCACCATTTTGTGTTGGATAACGTTTAGCAAATTCATAAAAACAGCTCGGGATTTCAACCGTTTTATCTGAAAAAACAACGGGCGCTTTATCTGCTAAGGTCGATGATTGTTCTAACATTACCACTTCATCACCTTTAATTTCACCACCTATTTCGTTTAACGCAAAACCACTGGTTTTAATAGTGTTGTTAACGTTTTTAATGCAATCAAAATTTTCTAAATGATTAATGCTTACGGTAAAGTGATTGGCGCGATAACCCCAAGCAGCTAACCATGCAGCGTATTCGCTTTCTTCTAGTAGTATTTGATAATCAGCAAAGCTAATATCCCAAGGCTTGCCTGAATATAAGAAGTCGTATTTTTCAACTATCGCTTCATCAATACTGTCTACTAATTTATGAATAATGGTTTGTACTGGTTTTGAAAGCTTTTCTACTAACAATTCACTTATAAATACTTTAGGCATGGTGCTGTCGGCATGCTCAAAATGTTTAGCGTATAATTTTTTAGCTTCAAAATGATATTCACCACATTCTTTGTAACCTAAAGCTAGCAAGTGTGCCGCTAGCTTTTCTAAGTTTACCTTGGCTAAATTAAACGTACGATATGCCACATGGTCGTTAATTACATCGTTACCTGAGCCAAGTAATTGATGTACTTTGTTTGCCGAAGGCGTTACTTCGAGATAGTGTTGCCAAATATTGTTGAATAGTTCAGTTACTTTAGTCGTCATGAGACTTCCTTAAAAATATAATGTGTATGATTCGTTGTAAAAAGCAAAAGCAAAAGCAAAAGCAAAAGCAAAAGTTAAGTTTTTACTCTAAAATAAATTAAAGACAAAATTGTGCAAAAATTTTCTAATGAAAATCAAATATGGGTACAGTAATTTTGCTGTTTTTTATGAATATGAAAACAGATCAGATTTGATCGATAGATTTAAAAAAGTTAGGACGTCGTCCAACTAATGTTAAAGGGGAAAATGTTAAAAATTTATGTTTGTTCATTTTTAAAATAACTAGTCTTTATTTAAAGACCCTGAAACAAGTTCAGGGTGACGACATTAAAATAGTTGTTACCAGTGATACTGACGAAGGTCAGTATCTTTTATTTACTTGTGCGATTAATTCCTTGCAGTCAGTTTATTACTGATGAATTAGTCGAATTTTCAATAGGCTTAAAACTTTAAACCAGGGTTTAAAGTAGCAGGCATCGCAACTTTATCAAGTTCAACTGATGCTACTGGGTATGCACAATAATCAGCCGCATAATATGCGCTGGCTCTGTGGTTTCCGCTAGCGCCAATACCGCCAAATGGTGCTGCACTACTTGCACCCGTAATTGGACGATTCCAGTTAACAATACCAGCACGAATACGACGGAAGAAATGGTTGTAATCTTCTTCACTGTCACTTAATAAGCCAGCTGATAAACCAAAACTAGTATTATTTGCTTCATCAATTGCCGCATCAAAATCAGTATAACGATAAACTTTAAGTAATGGACCAAAATGCTCTTCGTCAGAAATTGCGCCAATGTTTGTTACATCAACAATACCCGGAGAGATAAACCCAGTGCCAACTTCTTTATGCTCCATTAGTACCAGTGATTTACCACCCATATCTAATAATTGTTGTTGTGCAGCAACTAAACCTAAAGCGGCTTTTTCAGAGATCATTGAACCGATAAAAGGTTGTTCTTCATCATCAAAATAGCCAATAGTTATGTTATTGGTTACTTCAATTAAGCGCGCTAAAATTGCATCGCCTTGTTCGCCTTCTTCAATAAATAAACGACGTGAACACGTACAACGTTGGCCTGTAGTTACAAAAGCTGATTGAACAATATCGTGAACTGCAGCATCAATGTTACTTACACCCTTAATCATTAATGGGTTGTTACCGCCCATTTCTAAGGCTAAAATTTTACCCGGCTGACCGCCATATTGTTGATGTAATAAATGACCCGTTGTTGAGCTACCAGTAAAGAATAAACCGTCAATACCTTTGTGACCTGCAAGTGCTTTACCTGTTTCAACTTCACCTTGAACCATGTTCATAACACCGTTAGGTAAGCCAGCTTGTAACCAAAATTTAAGTGTTTCTTCAGCTACTTTAGGCGTTAATTCACTTGGTTTGAATATAACCGTATTACCAGCAATTAGTGCAGGAATAATATGGCCATTAGGTAAATGTCCAGGGAAGTTATAAGGGCCAAATACTGCAACAACACCATGAGGCTTATGACGAATAAATGCTTTTGCGCCAGGCATTGGGTTTTCTTTAGTGCCTGTACGTTCGTTATGAGCATGAATTGAAATGGCAACTTTGGCTTTCATCGCGGCAACTTCAGTACGTGTTTCCCATAATGGTTTGCCTGTTTCTTCAGCTATTGTTATAGCAAAACTTTCGTGGTTTTCAGCTAATAGATCACCAAAACGTGTAACAATGGCAATACGTTTTTCTAGAGAAATAGTTGACCAGCTTTCAAATGCTTTGCGTGAACTTTTTACTGCAGCATCTACTTGTTCTGCAGAGGCGCTTTTACCTTGCCAAATAACTTGGTTACGAGCCGGATTTACTGAACTAACGTCATGGCCTAAACCTGCTTGCCATTGACCATCAATTAATTGGATATTTTGAGACATTTATTATTCCTCACTTGTTGGCGTTTCTCTTTAAGGCAAAACGCTTATTTGTATAACAATTGCTTAGATTTAGGATCCCAGCATAATAATTTTATAATTTATTTTTAAACGTATATTTTCTGATATTTTTTATTAATACGAGTTAGTTTTTCACTACACGTACCCAATCACCTTCAATAACTTGAAGTGCTTCGGCTGTTTCTTGAGTCAACACAACTTGCTGTGCAGTTTCTCTAAGTAATAAAGGTGCTTGTGTGGCTCTGAAATTTTCCACTTTAGTGTTGCAAATAATAAATTTATCAGCATTACTAAAATCACTATTTGTGTTATCAATAACTACTTGGCATTTTTTGCTTTGTTTAGCCGCTTTTATTTGATTGAGTTCAACTTCAACAGTTGGTCCTGCATCAAAAATATCAACATAACCTCGACGAGAAAATCCCTCAGCTTCAAGTAATCGTAATGCGGGTACAGTATTTGAGTGTACTTTATTGATAACTTGTTGCGCTTCTTTAGTAAGTAAACTGACATAAATTGGGTGCTTAGGCATCAGTTCAGCAATAAACACCTTTTTTCCAATGCCGGTTAAATAATCGGCTGTAGGGAAGTCCATTGAAAAGAAATGCTCTTCAAGCCATGCCCAAAATGGTGAATTTCCGTGTTCATCTGACACACCACGCATTTCGGCTATAACTGTCTCATCAAATCTTTCTGTGTGCTCTGCCATAAATAAGAAACGGAAACGCGACAAAAAGCGACCGTTACCATTTTTACGATGGCTTTCACCTAAAAATAGGGTGCATATTTCAGTAACTCCAGTGTAATCATTTGATAAGGTTAAAGTTTCAACAGTATTGTAAATGTTAAGTTCACGAGAATTATGAACAACTTTGCCTAAGCGATAGGTATAAAAAGCATCATCTAAACCAACTGCGGCTTCAATACCGCTAGTGCCGACTACTTCACCTGTGTTGGTGTCTTCCATTACAAACAAGTAACCTTCACTGCCAGGTTGAGTAACGGTTGACTTGAATGATTGTTCAGAATGAGCAATGCGTTTTTTTAATAGCGTTTCGTTGACCGGTAATGAGGTAAAACCGTGTCCTGATTCAATCGCCATACGATGTAAAGCATCGTAATCACTTGCTTGAATAGGGCGTATTATGATCATATATTATTCTCGGTTGATTCTGGGTGTTAATGCATCCGTCATCCTGAACTTGTTTCAGGAGCTATTGTTGATTTTAGATACTGACCTTCGTCAGCATGACGGTTTCAGTATCTAAAATTTAGTGGATAAGCTGTTAAGCGTTAACCATGTTAGCGACAGCTTTTTCAAAGCGCGCTAAACCTTCTTTAATATCTTCATCAGGAATAACTAAGCTTGGGGCAAAACGGATGATGTTTGCACCAGCCACTAATACCATTACACCTGCATCCATTGCTGCCATTAAAAAGGCTTTGGCTTGGCCTTGATATTTTTCAGTTAATACTGCGCCAATTAATAAGCCTTTACCGCGAATTTCTGAAAACACATCATATTTTTCATTAATGGTTAATAAACCGGCTTTGTATAATTCAGCTTTTGCTTTTACACCGTTTAATACTTCAGGCGTATTTACCGTATCAAAGGCCGCTTCACCTACAGCACAGGCTAATGGATTACCGCCGTAAGTACTACCGTGAGTACCAATTTTTAAATGGGCAGCAATTTCAGTAGTAGTGATCATAGCGCCAATTGGGAAACCGCCACCTAAGGCTTTAGCGGTTGTTAAAATATCAGGGGTAACACCTAAATCCATATACGCGTAAAGCGAGCCTAAACGACCAACACCGGTTTGTACTTCATCAAACACTAATAGTGCATTATGTTGATTACATAATTCACGTACACCTTTCACAAATTCATCGGTAGGAGACACAATGCCGCCTTCGCCTTGTAATGGCTCCATTACTACCGCACAGGTGTTGTCTGAAATAAGCGCTTTAACACTGTCTAAGTTATTATATTCTGCGTGAACAATATCACCCGGCTTAGGACCAAAACCGTCTGAATAAGCTTCTTGACCACCAACCGTTACGGTAAAGAAAGTACGACCGTGGAAACCTTGTTTGAATGAGATAATTTGAGATTTTTTCTCACCGCCTACTTCTAAAGCCCAACGACGCGCTAGTTTAAACGCCGCTTCGTTGGCTTCACCACCAGAGTTGGCAAAATACACTTTTTCAGCAAAGGTGTTATCCACTAATTTTTTCGCTAAACGTAATGCTGGTTCGTTGGTCATTACATTGGATAAATGCCAGATTTTTTCGCCTTGAGTTTTAAGGGCCGACACTAAATTAGGATGACAGTGCCCTAAACAGTTAACCGCAATACCACCAGCGAAATCAATATATTGATTATCGTCTTGGTCCCATACGTGAGAGCCTTGACCACGTACTGGAATAACAGCAGACGGCGCATAGTTAGGTACCATCACTTCATCGAATAATGCACGGTTTGCGGTAATTTGTTCAGTCATTGTTTTCCCCTTTTGGTATTTATGTCTAACAAGCGCTTATTTGTAATTAAGGTGTTAACACAAAAAATAATTACTTTTGAATAAAATTGGATATTCAAAAATCAGGCAGATATTATGCCTGAAAAAATGCCATTTGTCTTGTTGTTATGCTCTGCAGGTCTTTAAAAACAAAGCTTTATAATGTTTTATTCAATTATGTTGCATAAGTATTTTAAATTTTAGTAGTCGTAGTCTACACTGAAATTCACTGTTTCAGTTATAAAATGTAGAATCGAAATAAATATAGTAAAACACCATAATTAAGCAAAATAAAAAGAATTATTTTATCTATAAATAATGCAAAAAAGAGGTTTTATAGCATTATTGATACTTTTTAATTGGATGAATGTTTGTTTTGCAAAAAGGAGCGTGTAAACGCATCAGCCGGAATTGGTTTAGAAATGAAATATCCTTGAATATAATCACAACCCATACTTATTAATAGATCATGTTGTTCAATAGTTTCTACTCCTTCGGCTATAACTTGTATGCCAAGTTTGTGCGCCATGGCGAGAATAGCTTCTGTTAATATTGAATCGTCTTGTTTTTTTGCAATATTATCGATGAAAGACTTATCTATTTTGAGATAATCGATCGAAAATTTTTGTAAATAGGCAAGAGAAGAATATCCAGTGCCAAAGTCGTCCATTGATATTTTAATACCGATTTCACGGTACTTTATTAATTTATCAATTATTTGATTATTACCCTCCAATAAAATACCTTCGGTAATTTCGATAACTAAATGATGCGGATCTAAGTTTATATTTTCAATATGATCAAACCAATGGTCGTGTTCAACACTCCGTTGAAATTGTACTGGAGACTTATTGATGCTCATTTTAAAATTTGGACTAAAGTTATCCACCCAATCTTTGGTAATTAACGTTGCCTGTTTAAAAACCCAATTACCAATATCTACAATCAATCCAGACTCTTCCGCTAAAGGAATAAAGTCGTTGGGTGGGATCATTCCTAATACAGGGTGATGCCAGCGTATCAGTGCTTCAGCTTTTTCTATTTTTTTATTTTTGCAGTTAATGATGGGTTGAAAATATAACTCAAATTCATGATTAGCTATTGCAGCGTGTAAATCTTTAAGTAAGGCTTGTTTTTTATGTGCATGCTCTTGCATTGACCTAGTGAAATAACAAAACTGATTACGGCCGCTACTTTTGGCCTTGTACATTGCTTGGTCAGCATATTTTAATAAACACGATAAATCATCGGTGTCGTTAGGCGATAACGTTATGCCAATGCTTGCACTGATAAAGGTTTTATTTTTATCAATAATAAAGGGTTTTTGTAATGTTTCTAAAATTGAAAGTGCAATTTTATCCACATTACCTTGATTGACGAGTTCAGGCAGTATTACTGTAAATTCATCACCACCAATACGAGAAACCGTATCTGAATTGCGTACACATGCGTTAATGCGCTTACTGGCCTCAATCAGTAATTTGTCACCAATATCATGGCCGTGGGTATCATTTACATCTTTAAAATGGTCTAGATCTATAAATAAAAGCGCCAATGGTTTTTCTGTTCGTTCAGCCTTTTTTAGCTCTAACTTTAAGTACTCTTTAAATAAACGTCGGTTAGGTAGATTGGTCAGATCGTCAAAATTGGCTTGTTTTAAAATAATGGCTTCAGCATTTTTTTGTTCAGTGATATCTGAAAAAATGGCAATGCGTTTTTGTAATTCACCTTTAGTACTATAAATGCTGTTAACCGTTAACCAATTTATAAAAGCATCGCCATTTTTACGTTCTCCCCATATTTCACCACTCCAACTGCCTTTGTTTTCTATTCTTTGCCACATAAATTGGTAAGACTTTTCATGGTTTTCGGTTGTGGATAAAAAGCTTGGGTTTTTACCAAATACTTCCACTTGGCTATATCCGGTAATCTCTGTAAATGCAGGGTTAGTGGCAATGATTTGTTCATTTTCATCCAGTACAAACATTGCCTCGCTGCTGGAAGTATAAATAAGAGAAGCTAACGCTTGTTCTTGACTGGTTGTTTGCAATGAGTTCTTTTGAAGAATATTGTTTACACGACAAATTAAATCTTCTTCAAAGAGTGGCTTAACAATATAATCAGTAACGCCCATATTAAAGAGCTCGATGCGCCTTATTTTATCATCAAATGCAGTTACCGCTAATATTGGTGTGTCACCTTTGGTGCCAATCAGTCTTCTTATGTGGTTAGAAAAAACTAAACCGCTCATTTTACCTGCTAAAACAATGTCGGTGATCACAATGTCATAATCATTTTTTAAAAATGATTGCCAAGCATCTTCGCCTGATGAAAAAGCAGTAACCTCTAAACCGTGTTGAGCTAACATTGCTTTGGCTACATGTTGCTGTTGAAGGTCGTCTTCAACATATAAAATTTTGCCAGAAATTTGTTGTTTGGCAAAAGGAAAACGGTTAATAAAAGCCAATAATTGATTTAAATCGTCACGGTGAAAAATATCAGTAACACCTGCAGGTAAGGCATCTTGCAGGGTGTTTTCATCGGTAACTATGGTTAGTAATACAAAAGGGTTATAACGCTCTTTAAACTGTTCTCGGATACATTGACACAGTTCAATACCATTCATATCAGGTAAGTAATATGAACTACAAATAAAATTTACGGTGTTATTTTTTAGGAAAGATAAGCTTTCTTTTGCAGAATTACACACGAACACTTCAAAATGAGGAGGTGAAAAAATTTCCTTAAAGATTTGCTGAAAAATTGGTTTTTCATCAATCAATAATAATTTAAAAGCAGTGTACGCCATATCCGTTAAAACTTATCGTTTGTTGAGCAGTTTTGCGCCGTTATTATTAATATAAGCCTAGTTCATTTGTAAGTCTACTGCTGCATTATACCAAGTTGATTAAGTTCTTTCCCACTCAGCGAGAATTAAAAGGCTTAGAGGCAAGGCATTGATTGAAGGTAATAGTTATTCAGGAGAATATGCTCCTGCATTCTCTAAGAATACCATCCATATAGCGTCCTTATCAAAATCAATAACGCAGTATATAAGCCTTTTAAACTCGCCCTTCGGGAGCTTGCTCGATGCCCACTAACATCGTTAAATTTATTTAATTTAGAATGACTAGATCTAAACAAATTTGCCTTGTTATTGAACATCGAGCAAAGCTCTGAGTTGGGAAGAAATTTAATCAAATTGGTATTATATTTGATTTGCTATTTAAATAAGTAGGTTAAGTAAAGATCACTTAGTCATATGTATTTTCATTACCTACAATTTAATAATTTTAGTGAGTGCAAAATTTATGCTAATTAAACTTCAATTTTAAATGATCAATGTCACTTTTTTTCAATAATGATAATTCATCTGCTGACAACTTGGCTGTAGCGAATAATGATTTAGCTTCATCTGGGGATATTAAGTTTTCTTTGGCTAAATTTCTAAACGCCACATAGGCTTGTGCTTTTACAATTAATTGTGCAATAGGGTGCATTTCAGAAAATTTAACGGTGTAGGCTAAGTCAAATAGCGGTTCTGTTACGGGCAAACGCTCAAAATTCATTAATTCAATCATTTCGGCTGAAATTTTAGCACTATGCTCAAGCAGCTGTGTTAACAATACTTCAGGCGCAAGTTTTATGGCGAGTAGAATGTCGTGTAATCGTTTATCTTTTTTATGATACGCAATTCGGATTTCTTTACTATGAATTTCATGGAAAGCGCTAATGTATGTTTTACAAACAGTTAAACGGCCAATATTACTTAAAAGTGCCGTAGTGAACGCACAAAAATCATCCACTTTTTGTCCTTTTGCCAGCACGTTAGCAGCAAGACCAACAGATAAGCTATCATTCCATAACTTGCGCTTCATTAAAGAAAAGGGAGAAGTGGTTGGCGGTAGAAAATGTTTTAAAATAAAAGTAGGTATCACTAATTTTAAATTATCTAAACCAATGTAACTTAATGCAACTTGCGCACTTTGTATTTGTACGTCAGCACGTTTTCTGTATTGCGGTTTATTCACTAATTTAATTAAATCGTCGGCAAGCCAAGGGAGTAATTCTATTAGCGGCTTTATACGACTAATTGAAGCCGCTTTTACTGATAAAATTTCTAAGATAGCGGCATTGGCATCGTCAATTTTTAAAATTTGATGGAATAGTTTTTCTTTATTATCTATATCGTTATGAACAACTGCATTGACTTTAGCATAAAGTTGCGCGCTAATTTGGGCTCTGAAGTGGCTTTCGCCATGGGCTGCAATTATTTTATTTTTTTGTGCTTGTTCTTCAACTTCGAGTAATTCACGACGGCGGTTTTCTTGTTCACTGTCTTGTTTGATGTTAGAAAAAATAGTGCCGTTATGCGTTTCAGCAAAATCTTTACTGATATGTAAACACAGCATGCGCTGGTAAAGTGTTGAAACTTTCTCTTTTTCTAAAAAAATCTGCATTTAATTATAATAGTCTTGTGCGTTTGAATTATCGTTGTTGTTGATATGATGATGTTAAGTTATATCGGCAAATAAGCAGATTTTGTTAATGTTATAGGGTTGTTGAGCATAATCCTAACAATAGTTTTTATATTTTATCAAAAAATTATTTAACAGTTGATGTCCTTGCTCCGTTAATACAGATTCAGGGTGAAATTGCACACCAACAATTGGCATGCTTTTATGTTCAATAGCCATTACTTCATCAACTATTTTCGTGTTTTCACCCAAAATAGTATCACTAGTTTTACTTGTCCATGCAGACATTTCAAAATCAACTGGAATAGTAGCGTGTTCAACAACGAGTGAATGATAACGAGTTACTGTTAACGGATTATTTAATCCTGAAAAAATACCACGATTATTATGGGTAATTAAACTGGTTTTGCCATGCATCACTCTCTTCGCTTTAACAACCGTTGCCCCAAAATGCTGGCCAATACATTGATGACCCAAGCACACCCCTAAAATGGGAATTTCTCCCTGAAATGTAGCAATAATTTCAAGCGATAAACCAGCGCTATCAGGATCACAAGGGCCGGGAGAAATAACAAGGTATTTGGGGGCCAACTCTTTAATTTCTGCTAATGATATTTGATCATTACGGCGCACTAATACTTCTTGACCTAGCGCTTGAAAATAATGCACTAAATTAAAAGTAAACGAATCGTAGTTGTCGATCATCAATAACAAAATAATAGCCTATATTTAGCTGTTCTGAAGGGAAGGAAAGCGCGACTATTATATAGTTTATTAAAATTGAGTCAAAAAAAACCGCACATCAAATGATGTGCGGTTTGGCTTAAATAAGCGTTAATTGGGGAGGAAGTTAACGCTTTTATTTAACTTTACTAAAGGTTAAACACTGTATAGTGATTATTCTTGAAATTATTTTATCGGCATCCTGCGGTATCAAAATCAACGACTAAAGCAGCACCATCAGATGTACCAGACACTTTTAGATACCCCCAATACTGACTTAAATTAGTGACATAAATACATTCATTGTTGCCACTATTTGCTGAACTCACATCGCTAGCATTACCTGTAGGCCAGCCTTGATTGCTAAAGTCGATATTCAAATCGCCAGTACCACGAGCGGTGCTAATGGCGATGCTACTATGACTCTTCACGTCAGGAATGGTTAACCAACTTGTGGTGGTGCCCGCAACACAAATAGCAGTGCCATCTTGTAATTGCCCATTACTTTGTGGTGATTGCGTTGCACAAGCATCTTCAATTGCTGACGTATTGCCACCACCAGTTGAACCGCCGGTGTATGTTCCCATAAGGTCAGTGCTGTAATCGTTGTAAGCACTGATCATTACATAATAAGTGCCTGCTTGAGCAGCATCAATATAACAACTTTCGTTATTACCGTTTTTATAAGGACGACAATCGTAGTTGTTAGTCGTTGGTTCACTGCCAAATTTAACGTACATATCAGCATCACCAGTACCGCCATTCATGAAAAAGGCTAAATTACTTGCACCTGCGGGTACCTGCATTGTGTACATGATTTTAGTGCCACGAACGTCGCTAATACGTAACCAATTACCATTTACTAGCTCATTTGTGCCTGTTGGTGGTAGTGCACTAATAGTTGTTGTTGCAACAGAAGTTGCTGTTAAACCACCGTCATCAGTTACCGTTAACGTTACATTATAGCTACCTTCTGTGCTAAAACTGTGGCTCGGGTTAGCGGCTGAACTAGTGCTGCTACCATCACCAAAGTCCCAAGAATAACTAACGATGGTTCCGTCAATATCAGTTGAGTTGGCACTTGAAAAATTAATGGCTGTGTTAACATTTGCGCTATATGGACCATTGGCATCTGCAGTAGGAGCAAGGTTATTTGGTGGTGTGGTACCGCCTGAGGTAGTTACTGTTTGCGTCCAAGTGTTAAATTCATTGCTGTAATTAGCCAACCATGTATTTATTCGTGCTTTATAAGCAGTCCAGTTTCCAACGCGTGTTTCTTCAATCATCGCTTTTACGTCAGTTGGATGATTTTCAAACATAAAGCGTACGGCTAAATAACCCCAGCGATAAATTCTGTCTTGATCAAAACCGTCGTAAGTGGTATCAAAAATTTGACTTAATGTGTAAGTAGAACCGTCATGAATAGTATCAATAGCGGCTTGGTTATCTTCTAATTTTGAAATATATTCTGCTAATCCTTCAGCCCACCAAACAACTTTTTCAGTAGGGGTATTAAAATTACCAAATAAGTCAAAGCGACCATCTAAATAATGCACATATTCGTGCTCTAAATTCCAAACATAATGTGGTGCATTAGCATAAGAAGCTTCGTATGCAACAAAGTTAGGAATATTAGTGGCAACTGAAGGATCACCTTCTAAATACATTCCACCATTGTTGGTGTTCATATCAAAAATCGGCCCCGCATATTTACCATAGTCGTTGTCGCTATTGAATATATTGATATGTAATTGGGTGTTGTTATCACCAGGGATCGGCGTGTTGTCGTGTACTGTTTGGTGAAAAAATGTTTCTTCCGCACCTTCGGTCGTACAAATAGAAGCTTGTTGAGTGGCTGTTAAATCTTGTGAGAAGATTTTAAGCGTAGGGCTACAGGTATAACTTTGTGTTAACGCTTTTGATCGAAGTTGCTCACCATAATTACAAATACCGTAATCGCTACATTGACCGTAAAAGCTCGCAGTATCAGCCGCGCCTAACCAGACAGCGTCACCATTACCATACATTTGGTAATTTGAAAAAATAGCATTTAAACCAGTATCTACACTTGCTTGAATTGCCGTGCCTGAATATAATTTCATGCGACCTAATTCACGGGCAGCATTGGCAATTAAATATTCTGCATCGCTATTAACCATCCAACTTTTTTGAGTAAAATCGTTTAAACGAGCAATTAATGTCGTGTCTGTGGCAACTAAGGTTTTAAAATTTGCGTTGTATTGACCACGAAATAATAGCGTAAAAATGCCATTAACCGCACCACGCATATTCCATTTTGCAGCATAGCTTTGGTTCCAGCGACTTAACCATTCTTTTACAACAGGTAAATAGACGTCTTGTTGCTCTGAACTGTCCATGGCAATAATAACTTCAGACATCGTTTTTCCGTGCGCGTCATTATCATCATAAAAGTGGCTATTGTTAACAAAAGCATCAATCGCACTTTTAACCGCAGGTTTAACCCAAGAAACAAAAGTCACGTTGGCATTATAAAATTCAACATAATAGCCAGCACGTAAATATAAGAACATCGCTTCAATGGTAGGGTCGCCGCCGCCAGTATATGATTGCGACAGGTTTTTAACATGATTTGCAACCGCATACATATTGTCGGAACTATAAGCTGAACTTTGTACGCTAGCTGAAGCACTAAACAATTTATTTACACAATCTGCACCTTGGCTAGTTATTGCATTGATTAATGAAGTACTGTTTGATGTTGCAAAGGCATTTACATCACATGTCGCAGCAACAGCTTGAGTAGCAGAACTAATTTTATTAATTTTGCTTTTCGAGAATAACTGTTTATTAAATTGTTTATTGTTTGTTTTGTAAAAGGACTCAGCAGTTGGCGCTTTATCGTTTACTTTAGAGTGAATACCGTGTTGTTGTTTTATTTGCTGGTGGGGTGTTTGTGGTGCTTTAGGTGTATGTGCAGCTTGGGCATAACTTACTACTAACGCTGAACTTACAGCTATCAATAAAATTTTAGATTTCATTGTAACCTCTTCTTTTTTAATTATAATTGTTGTTTTTAAAGTGTCTAATTGAAATAAATACAGATACTAAAAAGTTTTAGAAAAGCCATATTTCAATTAATGTTTTTAACCTATTGAGTAAAAAAACAACACCAAATTACCACACAATTATATTGTATACAATAGATCGTATGCGCAAATTTTATTTGCACTTGAACAATTGAGCCAAAGGTCGAGTTTTATCAGAGTGCAAAATGGGATTGGAATTTTTAACTTGAAAATTATAAAAAGAGAGGGAAGAAAAAAGCAAAAAACCAGCGTGTGTTCTAGTTTTTTGCTTTATTATGTTTTTAATTGTTTTATAAACACAGCTAAAAAAGCACCTTTTTTAGCCGTAAAATAGGGTAATTCTAATTAAAATTTAGCAGTTACCATTAACCATAATTTATCAGTGTCTACTGAAAAGCTATCTGCGCTGTAATTTGCATATTTAGCTAATAAACTATAATGTTTGTTTACTTTATATGCTGCTACTAAATCTAGTTCAGTACCATAATCTACGCTACCTACATCAGAAGAAAAGTCGTGATAGGTTGCAACTAATTTAACGCCTTTAACTTTAGTTACCGCAGTTACATATATATCTTCAAGGCCATTTGCAGGGGTGCCTAAGAATATATCAGCAAAACCATTAAACTTATGTAAAGTTGCTAATGGTGTAGCGAAACCAACACCATTGTCACTACCTAATACTTCAACACCCGCTTTTACATTAACGCTGCCAATTTTAGTACCCGCATCAATGCTATAATAGTCGGCACTGAAATCATTAGGATTATCAGCATTATCACTTTGTGTTGCATAGCTAGCATTAACTTTAACAGCACCAAAATTACCATTGTAAGCAATGCCATAAGTGCTTGAAGATAATGCAGCTGCGTTATCAAAATCTAGAATATAAGCAAAACCTGAAACTTTGTTTTGTTTATTCAGTTTAAAGGCAACGTTAGCAAGTTGAATATTACCACCTAAATTATCAGCTTTTTTACTGTCAGCAGCAAAAATACGATTCACATTATAAACATAGGTGTAATCGAAGTTTAACTTGTCGGTTGCTTTATATTGGAAGCGATAGCCGTCATACGTTTGCTCGTTTTGACGCCAGCCAACCCCTCCAACAAAACGTTGGCCATCGTGATTTATACGTTGACGACCTGCTTTTAATGAAAATTTATCGTTAGTAAATTTTACATAGGCTTGGTTAACTTCTGTATATTCAGGATCTGCAACAACAGCTTGGTTGCCTGAATAACTGCTAGTTAAGTCGTTATACGAATCATCTAAAACTGAATTATTATCAAGCTCTACACCAACAGATATACCATTGTATGCGCCTGAAGTTACTGTTAAACGGCTTTTTAAAGTGAATGCTTGTGCATCTTCTTTGCCATCTTGATTAACGCCTTCATAACGGCCTCTTAAAGCAATGTTCACTTTACTTTTGGCTAAAGCATTTGTGACATCGTTTCCTGCAGTAGATTCTGCGAACGCGTTAGGTGCCAAAGTTGCAACAGCGAGTAATGGCAATAAAGTTTTGCTTGAGAGTTTTTTCATTAGAGTTTCCTTAGGATGTAATATTTATGTGATAAATTTTTATCTGTATATTTTTAATGAGCTAATTTTAGAGGATGTGAAATTAAAGGTAATTGATGTATATCAACCTTGTGGATTGGTAAAATGACGTAAGTTGATCTGTATCAAGAGGAGTACGGTTAAATACTTTTAATTGATTTTTAAAAAAATTTAGATGCTCAAATGGGGATCTTATTTATCATTTGAGCACCTAAACTGTGTTTTTGGTATTTGCGATGAATACTATTTTAATTTTCTGCCCCATAATTTATTCATAAAGTTAAACATGGCTCCTCCTAAGTTAGCGGGATGTAAATCCGGCCAAGGAAAGGGCTGATCTTTAGCAAATGCTTTTGCCATCATTTTATTGATTAATTGAATGTGTTCTCGGAGGTTTGGCTTTGTGTATTTGCTTGCAAATAAGGTATTAGGAGAAAACATCATTACGGTAGTATCATCATTTAAATTGTCAGGGTTAAGCGATGAAATAGTAGTAATAAGCTTTGGTATAATATTTTTTATTTCATCACTATTTACTTTAAGATTAACTTGCTGGTTCAGAATGTCGATAATTCCCTGACAACCTAACATTTTGCCATCAACCGTTTTACTTTCAGTCAATGAATCAGTAAAAATTAGAACTATATCGCCCATTTTAAGGCGTAAAGATCGAGTGTCATATTCTGAAATATCTAAAATTCCCAATGGAATATTGGCAGGACTTTGTTCATTTACTGTTGATTTATCGGTAAATTTTTTCATTAGAAAACCCCACTTTTTAGTGCTTTTTTCAAAGTGTAATGCCTTAGGGTGACCCGCGTTAGTAATCGTTAGCGTTTGTGTTGGCGCAAAATAAGTAGCAGCAATGGCCGTAGCGAATACTCCTTGAGAAGAAAAATCACTGAAAGCAGTGTTCATTGCTTTAACAAAATGCATTTGATTAATTTGATTAATATAACGACGCATTAAATAGCGAAGTTTTTCTGCTGGTTTGGTGGCACTATCGCCATGGCCGCTGATATCGGCAATAAGCAAACGAATGATCCTTCCGGTTGCACAACTTGATAGATAATAAACATCGCCACCATATGTTGAACCACCATAAGGTTTAGCATATATCCACGCATTTAAACCCATCATAGTGAGTGCTTGATCAGCAATATTATTGCCCCCTAATACTTCCATGCAGGTCATTAGATCTGAAGGCTGGTTATTTTCAGTCATATCTTCCCTTGTAATTATTTTAATGCGGATTGTAACATTGGGTTTATTATTGCTAAGTAGACCACGAAAAGACTTGTTCACTTACAGCTTATTTTTAGTTTTAAACTAATGTCATAACATACCGATTAAGACAACATTGTTTAGATAGAATAAAGCTAGTGATTTGGTGTCTTTCTTCTAAAGTCAAACCGGAGAATTTTTAATTAGAGTGGTCGTAAGCGACTAACCATAGAATAGTTATGGATCTGGCCGCACATGGGCGTGTACTATTGGGTAACTTAATACTTGCTAATTTTCTTGTAAACCAAAAATCATTACAAGACTAACTATAAAAACTATCGCCAAAGTAGGTTGTTGTTGTATTTGAGAGGAAACGGCATTGATATCAATTAGAGGTAACTGAGTTAATTCTAATGATAATAAATTACTTGCCTTAGCAATTTTTTCCAATAACAGTACCGGAGAAGATAACACTAAGAATAATAAAAATAACGCTATAGATAGACTCTTCAATACTAATGATCGCCAACGAAAGTAATTATTAATACGTTTTAACACTTGTTCGCTGAACTGATTATCTTCAATTATTGCCAGTGGTTGGCTTAATAGCTCATTTAAATTGTTCATTTTAAGCTGCTCCATTGATGTTAATTTGTTTGTCTTCCGCGAGGCGAAAAATTTCAGTTAATGTATCTTTTCCGCGTTTACTGTACGATTTTACGCTGCCAAGAGGCATTTGCAGAATATCACTAATTTCAGTTTGGCTATAACCAAAAGAAAATTGCATGGTTAAACAAATACGCTCATTAACTTTTAAATGCGTCATCGCCGCTTCTATATCTCGACTATCAGTAACTTGTTGAGCATGGCCAACAACCGAAATGTCGTCTATATTGCCATCGTCATCGGTAAGGCTTTTTGCATTTTTAAACTTACGTAAATGTTGTAAAAATTGGAAATAAGCAATACGAAACAACCAGCCCTGAAACTTGCCTTTACCTGAGAATAATTTTAATTTTCTATAAGCTTGCCAAAAAGTTTCTTGGGAAATATCGTCGGCCAAAGAAATATCAGGCGCGCATAATCGCCGACAATACTGGCGAACAGCTTGCTGATAATGTTTAACTAATTGTGAAAAAGCCTGCTGATCATTACTGATCAGCACTTTGGCTATTAATTCACTTTCGTTGATTAAACTATTCACTTTGTTAGTTTAGTCTAACTATCATTTCTGGGTTTAAATTTCCATATAAGTAGGAAGGCCAGTCCTAAAAACAGAGGGAATAAGCCAGCACGTATTACCTGTGTTTCATTGCCTAATATGCCAAATAAACCTAAAGCTAGAGCAAAGGCGATAAGTAAAATTCCACGTGAAAAATCTTTGCCAGCATCGCTACCTTGTGGCTTAGCAATGCTAGTGATTAGTTCTGGCGATAACGTTTGACCATTATCAATCAATTTTTTTAAGGTGTCTTGCTGTTGTTCTTTTGCTTTATAGGCATATAAAAAATATCCCCACACACCAACAGCAATACTGATAAATAAAGTAACTGGGATCCATTCACCTGACATAGTTTTCTCCAAAATTTAAAAGGTTTGTTAAAGTTACTATTAATGATGCAAGTAAATCACTTTTGGATGCAAGAAAATTAAAATAGTTTGAAAAGTAATTAACTTTTATTGATCACTACGTCACTTTTCGGCACACAACTGCAAGCTAAAATATAGCCTTGTTGTTTTTCTTCAGCGGTTAATCCGTCGCCGGCATGTTGCTCTACTTCGCCACTTTCTAATTTTACTTTACAGCGACCACACATACCTGCGCGGCATGAATGCGCTAAAATTAAGCCTGCATTTTCACCTTGGTCTAATAAACTTTGTTGGTTGTTTCCTTCTACACTTTTGTTCCATGAATTGAAAAGTATATTCACTTTTTTACGGGATTTTTTAGGCGTGTTTAATTTTTGCGTTAGCTGCTTTTTAGGATTCAACTTCTTTATTTTTGGTTCAGGTGTTGATTGTGCTGGATTGTTCAGAGCTGGCATATTATCAATATAAACATTGGCTTGTTGAGTGCTAAGTACCTCTATTTTATCACCAACGCGTATTTGCCCTCGATTAAGAGCAACGAGGTTTTGACCAAACATGATTTCTTTTTTTAGATCATCAAAACGGTATTTTTTTAAAGTAGTTAACGGTTCTTGGTTACTACTTTTTTCAGCCGTTTGTGGATTAACTGTGGTAAAAATGCATCGTGAACAGGGCTTGGCTACTTCAAATACCACTTCGCCAATGCGAATTTTTTTCCAGCCGTCTTCAGCAAATGCTAAAGTGTTATTAATTACAAGGTTAGGGCGAAATTGTGCCATGCTAACGGGAAGTTGATTACTGGCACTTAAACGCTGATTTAAATCATCAAGTGAGGCTTGTGAAATTGCCATCAAGGGATATCCGTCGGCAAAACTAAGCTTAACATTGCTATCGTTTTCATAACGTTTTACTGGTCGTGTGGAGTTTTCACCAAAGTAAACGATTTGGCAGGGGCTATTTAAATATTCACTGATCCATGCGTCCATCAATACAGAGCAATACTGGGCACTAATGGTGTCATCCCACACTTGAATATTTTCATAGTGGCGTGAAAAATCTTGATGATTTACCGTTAAAGCAGGCATGTTTGGCGCATTTAGCACTAAACCTTGCATAGTTAAACTACACGTTATTAGTGTGATTTTAGGTTGCGTGCGTCCAGTAATGAACATGCCAGCTAAATCGGTAATAACAAAACGACGATCGAAAGCTAAACCACTGTTTTCAACCATACTTACGGGCAGAGAAATACCCGCGATAGATTTGACAGGATAAATATTTATGGCAGATAAGTGAGCAGAGGCGTTATTCATAAGTAAATAGGTAAACATCAATAAAAAACAATGATGTTTACGCTATAGATTTGAACAACTAATGTCGAGAAATTTTATTTGGGTATTTATTTATTTTGTTCAGTTTTTGAGAGCCAAATATGTAAAACACCGGCAATACCATGACCAATTAAATAAGCTTCTACAAGCCCTGTTAATAATTCATGTAGTTCTTTAATATCGTGTTCCCATGTGGCTTGAGTATTCCAACCAATAAACCAAGTTAGCCCTGAAATAACTACTAATAACACTGCACCTAAACCAAAGCCTTGAATTATTGCCGCCAAACCATATGGTTGTGATTCTGGTAATTTAAACGATAGAAGCTGTTTAATGTCTTTTGTAAGCTGTTCAAAATTACCACTTAAATAAGGGAAAAAATAACTAAAACCATGGCGTTTAAATTCTAAAATTACAAAAATAATAATTAACGGCGCCAATACAAAACCAACAATAAAGTGTGTCCAAGTGGCAAAAAATTCAATGCCGCTAGTGCCTATTTCACCATTGCGCTCTATTTCAATAAAATTACTAATAATAATTTGCGCAACAATAAGCAACATTACCGTAATATGTAAATGGCGTATTGCTGGTGGCATTTTCTCTTTAAAATAATTTTTAACTAAAGCGATTGGTGACATTTTATACCTCTTTGGTAACAGAAATTTATGCAACTTTTTTTGAAGTTGAAGATAAATTAATTATGGCATTCAAATATTAAGAAAAGCTTAATATACAAATAAGTTTAAAGAAACTTTGTTTATCAATTCACTTTATCAATTTTTTCCATTGCGCTACAGCATCAGCCGCACCATTTTGCGCTTTAATGTATAAATTAAGTAGTTTTAATTCATGACATTGGCGTTCTTCAATGGGTTTGGCGGGCACCTCAATTAAACGAATACCAGCATTAGGTTTAACACACTCTTTAAAGTAAGCTTTAAATTCACCAACCGTGGTACAGATTTTTGACTGCCCTTGATACGCTTTTATGATGCTGTGTACATCAAAGCCTTCGTCATTACAGCGATAAATATCCGCGTCGCTACTTTTACCTAAATGATAAACATTGTTGCGCATATAAATAATGGTTACGTTGGTGGCGTCTTTTAAAAAGTGTATTAATTCATTTAGTTGAAAATGAAATCCGCCATCTCCGGTGATCACCACCGCGCGATCTACATCGCCATTTTCTTTAATTAACTGGCTGGCAACGCGTGCATAAGGTAATGAAGATCCCATAGCACCATACCAAGGGTTAGTTAACCAGCCGCGACCGATACTTGATTTTTTTACTTTTAAACCGTAACTAGCAAAATAAGAATTCCCTACTTCGGGTAAATACACAAATGGCGTGTCGTCTTCAAATTGTAATTCATTAAGAGTTTGCGCGAGGTTATTAAAATCAATAGGCTGACTATTGTTTACAGTAATAGGAAAGTCGTTATCACAAATGTAATGAAAGACTTTAATTTGTTTCTTAGCCTCATCAGTTAAAAGCAGTTCAAATACTTCGATTAAATCTTTTTCAAACAATGAAGAACCTTTTAATACGGTTTTATTGTCAAAAGCATCAACGGTATGAGTGCCTGTGCCAAAAGCAGAGTTAGTGTCTTGCGCGAAAATACTACTGGCCACATCTAAGGCATAATCCATTTGATGATCAATATATTCTTTACCTTGAGTTTGGGTAAATACGCCATTATAAGCGCCTAAGCAAAGTGGAGCATATTCATCAAACAAGCCCTTTGCAAACCATGATGTTGCATAAGGAATGTTATAAGTATTCGTAAATTCAATAAGTAAACGTTGTAATTTTACGTTGTGTTTAAGTTTGTCACCAATAAACAATACTGGCTTTTCAGCTTTGTTAAGCTTTTCGATAATGCTATCGGCAATTAACTGTGTACCCGCTAATATATTGCCGCCACAACAAATATTATCGACAGACGTTGGTAATTTTAACGGTTGAGTTTTTGCAAACACTAAATCGCGCGGCACTTCAATAAATACCGGCTGTTTGGTTTTATAGGCCTCACACACCAATTGATAAAAATGTTCGCCAGCAATGTTAGGTTGGCCATTAACTCGCTGCCCTTGTAAGCGTTCTACTTTTACACCTAATGAAGCAAATGCTTTTAACGCATTGTCGTAATCGGCTTTCCATGAAGAATTGGGGTGAATAGTGTGATGAAGAGCTACATGATTTACTTCGGATTCAGCAGGCGCGCCAGAAATAAATACCACAGGCAAACTTTCAGTCATTGCCATGGCTGCTGCCGACGTACAAGGTAAGCTGCCAACCATATAAGTGGTTAGCGCAAAGCCAATACCAGTGAGTTCAGCATGCGCACAGGCTGAAAAAGCGGCGTGCATTTCGTTACTTGATGGGCAAATATCAATTTTATGCTCTAGGGCTGAAATTAAGTTAGCTGCAAAATCACCTCCAACACCGTACATTTTTTGTTTTTTATTATTCTTATCAGCAGAACTATCAGAGGTGCTTTCAATGTTATCTGCATTGGCAAAAAACTGCATTACATCTGCCATTACTGAGCCAAGCTGTGGAAGTGATTCGTCATATTGATGACCGAAGTTGTGTTCAAAATTAACTGGCATAATTGTTTCACTTATCTTTTTTGAGTTGTTATTTGCGTGTTCAAAAATAATTTGTTGAGTTATTTTAACGAGCAAATTTTATTGATAAGTGATCAAGATCAGTTTTTATTAAATGGATAAAGAGGTAAACACTGTTGAGGTGTTAGGAGAGATTTACAGTTAATGTAAATCTCTCCTAATTTTAAATGAAAACATCGACTCAGATTTATTAAATCTAAGCCGTTGCCAGTTAAGTAACGTGAAATTAAGTTACTTAAATCTAAGTTATTTCAATTTACAAACGATAAATATTATCAGCGCTGTCGCGATCCACTAATTTAACAAAGGGATCAACACCGGCATATTTAGGTTTACCTTTTACACGAACGGTTATGGTGTTGGTGCCTGTTTTTATTTTATGTTTCTCCAAGTACATCACAAAATTGTCTGCAGATAAATCTTCAGGATCGGCGCTAAATAAACCGATATCGACCAAATCGCTGAATTCAATATCGGTTTCTTTGCCCTGACCACCAGCACGTTTAAGCGCGGCTTCAATGGTTAAAGTTACGTCAAACATATCAGCCTCACCATCAACAGCTTTTACTTTTACGTCAGTGGTTTTTAAATCATATAAACTGATATATTCAAACAAGTTACTAACAAATTTATGTTCTTGCTCATTAGTGTCTTGATTGATAAACGCCATTAAATCTAATGTGGTTGGGTACGGCGTACTTTGATATTTGTATTTCGCTAAAAAGTCGTGCAACGCTTTATTTAAACGCTGCTCGCCTAGCCTATCTTTAAGCGACATCATAATAACCGAACCTTTACGGTAGTGAATATATGCTTGATTTTCACTGCGATATAACGGCATTTCTTCTATAATTTCGACACTACGCCCCCTTAAATAGCTGTCTAATTCGTATTTTAAAAACTTACGAATTTTGTTTTTTCCGTATTTTTTCTCCATGACCATCAGTGCACTATATTGTGACAGTGTTTCAGAAATAATCGCGCTTCCTTGCACATTGGCGGCGCCAACTTGATGCCCCCACCATTGGTGTGCTACTTCATGGGCGGTAACGTAATAAGCAGGATCGATATTTTCAGCATCACGTAAATCACTTATAAAGCCAATATTTTCAGAATAAGGTACGGTATTCGCGAAGCTTTGCGCAAAAGAACGATAGCCCGGAAATTCAATAATACGTAGTTGTTTATGCTGATAAACACCAAAGTTTGCGGTGTAATAATCAATTGAATCGCGTACTGACTCCATCATTCTATCTACATTCATACCATGATTCTTATGATAATAAACTTCGATATTAATCCCTTTATATTGCTGCTTCTTCGAGGCTAATTTTGCTGACATAAAAGAATAAAAATTCACCATAGGCGCATCCATTTTGTAATGGAATATATGACGGCCATTTTCAACTTTTTCGCTTTGTAAGTAGCCAGGTGCAATAGCAAATTGATCGGCAGAAGTAGATACGGTAGCTTCAAAGTCAATAAAACCAACACCTTTACCAAAAAAGCTTTCATTGTAAAAACGTTTATCTTCTAGTTTGTTGGCGCGTTGCAATGGTTTTAAATCATGCTTACGACGTTTGTGACGATCACTTAACTGCCAATCTTCACGATAACCAAAAGTTGGGAATAAACTGTAATTATCAATAAAAGTGCCGTTATGAACTAAAGTGAAATCGTTATCGCCATCGTTAAACCCTTGATGAATACGTTCAGCAATGAGTTTACCTTGTCGAACTTCGCCGGGTTGTAAAGGTTGATTAAAAGTAAACCAAGTGGTTCTATATTTATCTACCGTTTTACTTAAACTACCACCTGCTATTTCAACACCCCAATTTTTAGTGAAACGCGGTTGCGATACTAAAAAGCGCTTAATAGGTTGATCAGAAGTGTTAGTTAACGTAATTTCAGCAACGGCTTTTATACGACGCTCACTCGGGTAAATATCTACTTTTGCGTGGGTTTTGGTAATAGTTGGAATATCAGCATTTAAATATTCAACGTATTTATGTTCGTAATCACCTTGTAAATTTTCACGATCGTCACTGATCATATATTCATTAACAATACGCGTATTGTAATGAATAACACTACCCGCGCCGATGAAAATTATTAACCCCACAGCTATCGCTGTTTTGCCCGATTTACCTAAGTAATAACCGGCTTTAGCAAAACGTGCTTTTATTGGTTTTGCTGGGCCGCGATGCCATAAAGCATAACCTAAACTAGCAAAAACTAAGGTGAGTCCACTCCAGTACAACATGTACCAATTTTGACTAGTTAAGAAAGTACCATAACCATTGATATCAGAATAAAACACGCGAGGTGCTGAAGAAAACTGAAACATGTTATGGCTAAAACCAAAATTGCTTAATACCAGCGTACTGATTATAAACAACACAAATAACAGCATGCCGAAATATTTGTTCGGACTGATCACTTGTAAGAAAAACGCGAGTACAGCGGTTAAAATTAACGGCAGAATATTTACATAAAAGAGTCGAATAATATACTGAGACAATTCTATGTGGTTATAGCCTTGTAAATATTGATTAACAATAGTGACGATCATGCCAAAAATATACAATAAAACAAGCACTAAGCTAATGGCGATAATTTTTGATAACCAAAAGGTAATGTTGTTTACTGGCATCGAATCGACAATATCGCCCATACCTGAATTGCGTTCACGCCACACGATTTCTGCACTGTAATACGCGAGTACAATCATCATTAATAGCCCAGTAGAATTGGCAATTAACGACACCATGGTTTGTGTTAGTGGCCAATTTGGTGTGCCGTACATGGCACTTGGGTCAACTAACGGAGCGATTAACATAAATATTGTTAGTGCACCAAGCACCATAAACGGCGCGCTAAATATCACTTGTTTAATTTCAAAAGCAATACGTAAACGTAAATGCGCTGCCGTTTGAATACCAGAGCTTTTTGTAAAAATATTATTGTTTAATAATGATGAATAATCGTCTTCGTTCTTTTCAGCTTTGGCTTGAGCTTTTGCTTTCTTTTTAGAGCTAACTTTATTTTGTGGTAACCGTATTTTCGATCGAAAACCAGCGAAAAATGTCATGATAACTACTGACACTGCCAACCATAATAAACGGTTTTCTAGCAGCATACCGTTGAATTGTATCACGGTATTATTTTTATCGAACATCGTCCAATAACGAGTTACTTCACTAAACGTATTAAAAGCAAAAGGATCAAGCAATGCGGCCATGGTGCGATATTCAGGCTCATTTAAAAATTGCCCTGAAATCGAATACAAAATGAATAGGGCAACGGCTGATAAATACACTGCCATTATTGATCTAAAACGAATAGCAACCGCATAAAAAAAGCAGGCTAATACGAATAATGTTGGCAGAGAAAGATAAAAGTAAGCGGTAAAATAATAACTTAAATGAGTAACACCTAAGCGCTCAGGATCAACCCAGCCAACTGCGCCACCTAACACCGTGCCGATAAAAATAGCTAAAGGTACAAAAGCAAATACGGTAGCAACTACAGCAAATGATCCTAAAAATCGACCTAATTGATAGCTAAGTGGATTAATCGGCTTACTATAAAGCAGTTCTGACATTTTGCTGGTGTCATTGCGAATTGCTGTACTGGCGACAAAATTGACCACCAAAAACATCGCAAACAAACCCATAATCAGTAGCGTTTGTGCAATAGAAAATGGGCCGTTATAAAGCACATTTCCGCCGCCGCCAATTTGCACACTGTCGCTTACTGTCGCGAAAAAAGTCAGCAAGAAAAATATGGCACTAGTGACGTAAAAAGAAGGTTGTCGAGTAAAGTAGCGCCATTCAAAGGCGAACATTTTTAATAACATGATTGTTCCTTTAAATTCGTGAGTTAAGCTACGTTGCGATGTTTGTTTAGACTAGAAAAATAGACATCTTCTAAATCGGTTGGTGCTGCTTCAAAACCTTCAGGGGCATTTTCATTGATCACATGCACCACTGTTTTACCTGCGAACAGACGTTTTGAAATTACTTGAAAATTTTCTTCAATTTCGGTAATTTCATTGGCGGTAACTGCTTTACGCCAAATTTGTCCTTTAAGTTTTTCGGTTAAGGCTTGTGGATCGCCTTGCAGGATAATTTTTCCTGAGGCTAACACTGCCATTTGTGGGCATAACTCTGAAACATCATCAACAATATGGGTTGATAAAATAATCGCTTTATCTTCGCCTAAGCTCACTAATAAATTATGAAAGCGATTACGCTCTTCAGGATCTAAACCTGCAGTAGGTTCATCAACAATCAATAAATCTGGATCGCCTAATAATGCTTGAGCAATACCAAAGCGTTGACGCATACCACCAGAAAAACCATGAACTGAATTTTTACGATGTTGATACAGGTTAGTTTGTGCTAACAAACCTTCAACCGCTTCTTTACGTTCAGCTGAGTTTTCTAGCCCTTTTAATATCGCTAAGTGATCGAGTAAATCATAAGCACTAATACGCGGATAAACACCGAAGTCTTGTGGTAGGTAACCTAAACGCTGACGTAAAGCTTGCGGGTTAGCAAATACATCAATACCATCGAACATTATTGAACCAGAATCGGCGTCTTGCAACGTGGCAATAGTGCGCATTAATGAAGATTTTCCTGCACCGTTAGGGCCCAGTAAACCATACATACCCTTAGGGATTTCTAGCGAAACATCGTCGAGGGCTTTAACACCATTGTCGTAAGTTTTAGAAAGGTTTTTTATTGTTAACATTATTATTCCCTGCGTTATTTTATTATATATTTTATATCACTACGCTAATTCAACTAGGTCATAAAGTCGACGATTTTTGCTAAAATAGCTTGTTTTTAACATTGCATTTTTGTAACAAACTATTCAGAACTAGTGGTTACAAAGACGATATGTTAAATTTGTCGACCTGATTAAAAAGAGTGAAATTAATGAAGCATATTCACATTCTCGGTGTTTGCGGCACCTTTATGGGCGGTATTGCCGCTATTGCGAAAGAATTAGGTTTTCGAGTTTCTGGTTGCGACGCGAACGTTTATCCGCCTATGAGTACTCAGCTTGAACAGTTAGGTATTGAGCTAAAGTCGGGATATGAAGTTAGCCATTTAAACGACGAGCCTGATTTAGTTATTATTGGCAATGCGTTATCGCGCGGCAACGTTATGGTTGAGCATATTTTAGATCGCGGTATTGCTTATACTTCGGGGCCACAATGGTTGTTAGAAAATGTGCTGAAAGACCGTTGGGTGTTAGCCGTTTCAGGTACACACGGTAAAACCACCACCAGCAGTATGTTGGCGTGGATTTTAGAATACGGCAAACTTGCTCCGGGCTTTTTAATTGGTGGCGTACCGCAAAATTTTACTGAATCAGCACGTTTAGGCAGTGCGCCTTTTTTTGTCATTGAAGCCGATGAATACGACACCGCGTTTTTTGATAAACGCTCTAAGTTTGTTCATTATAGGCCGCGCACGTTAGTGATTAATAATTTAGAATTTGATCATGGCGATATTTTTAATGATTTAAGTGATATTCAACGCCAGTTTCATCATTTAATTCGTATGGTGCCGAGTAATGGTTTAATTTTGTCGCCTAAAAACGAACAAGCTATTAACGATACCCTAGAGCAAGGTTGTTGGACACCAACCGAATTTTTTTTTAGTACCAAAACAAGTAAAACAGGCTGGCGAGCTGAAAAATTAAAAGTTGATGGTAGTCAGTTTAAAGTATTTATTAATGATGATTATCAAGGCACGGTTACGTGGCAATTAATGGGCGATTTCAATATTGATAATGGCTTAATGGCAATTGCTGCTGCGCGTCATGCGGGTGTGCCTAGCCCCATTGCGATTGAAGCCTTGGCTGAATTTATTAATACTAAACGTCGCTTAGAATTACGCGGTGAAATTGCGGGCATAAAAGTGTACGACGATTTTGCTCATCATCCCACCGCGATCAGTAAAACTTTAACGGGTTTGCGCGCACATGTTGATGATGAAACGCTTTACCCATTAGAAACAGTGGGAAAACAGCGCATTATTGCGGTGTTAGAACCAAGATCAAACACCATGAAATCGGGCATTCATAAAGACACGTTAGCACCGTCACTTGCGTTAGCCGATCGCGTATTTTTATTTCAAGGCGAGCAAGTTAAATGGTCGGTTGATGAGTTAATTAATCAATGCCAACAACCTTGTGAAGTTGCCAGTGACGTTGATGAATTGGTGGTAAAAGTTGCCAACATAGCCCAAGCGGGCGATCACATTTTAATAATGAGTAATGGCGGCTTTGGTGATTTTCACGCTAAACTACTTAATAGATTAAATACGGATTTAAGTACTCGCGTGAATTAATCGCTTTATCGTCATTAAGATGTCGAGATACAGAATTTTTTAGTTGGTACAGTCATCCTGAATTTATTTCAGGATCTTATCCTTAGATACTGAAACAAGTTCAGCATGACGAGTTTTGATTGGTCAATGAAACAAGTTCAGCATGACGAGTTTTGATTGGTCAATGAAACAAGTTCAGCATGACGAGTTTTGTTTGGTCAATGAAACAAGTTCAGCATGACGAGTTTTGTTTGGTCAATGAAACAAGTTCAGGATGACGAGTTTTGTTTGGTCTATGAAACAAGCTCAGGATGACAAATTTTATTTGGTCACTTGAATAACCGATACAACGTAAATAATAAGTAGAAATAAATGACACAGGCAACAAGCCACTTTACCGCAAAAATTACCTTAGCTATTACTGGCGCATCTGGCTCTGCTTACGCGCTGCGTTTGTTAGAATGCTTAGTGGCGGCTAATTATCAGGTTTATGTGCTGTGCTCTAGCGCTGCGCGCGTGGTGTTTGATACTGAAGTGGGTTTGAAGCTTCCTGCTTCACCTGACGCAGCAAGCGAGTGTTTAAGTGAAAAATTTAATGCAAAAACAGGACAAATCACGGTATTTGGCAAAGAACAGTGGTTTTCGCCCGTAGCTTCGGGATCTGCTGCGCCTAAACAAATGATTGTTTGCCCGTGTTCAACCGGAACACTTGCCGCAATTAGCCAAGGCATGAGTGACAACTTAATTGAACGTGCAGCTGATGTGGTAATAAAAGAACGAGGCCAACTTATTTTAGTACCACGCGAAACCCCGTTTTCAACGATTCATTTGCAAAATATGCTTACCCTTTCACAAATGGGCGTAACCATAATGCCTGCAGCACCGGGTTTTTATCATAACCCACAATCAATTGAAGATTTAATCGATTTTATGGTTGGTCGCATGTTAGATCATATTGGTATTGAGCAGAGTATTATGCCGCGTTGGGGCTACTCTCATTAATTAAATACCGCCACCCAAATATATTGTTCTTAATAACTGTAAGATGAAATGCCACTATTTTTTCATGTCATACTGAACTTGTTTCAGGATTTTGTTGTCGTTATTAGCATTACAAGTATAAAGATACTGACCTTCGTCAGTGTGACAACAGATCTCCAGTAAAACTTTTACCCCACATTTATGACCAATTATCGTATTTACCCTTATAATCTTTTGTTAGCTTGTATACAGTAGGCTGAGCTTAAGTAAAAATAAAAAAGGGAATACAACATGGCTTTTCTCCATCATAAAAAAATGCTTTCTGCACTGGCTTTAGCTGGTGTGATGGCGCTTGCTAATGGCAGTGCTATTGCTGCCGATAGCAAAGCAAATACCGAGAATAATTCAAATATTAACAAAAGCGATAAAGAAACCAAGTGGTCGGTAAATTCTCCTAAAGGCGAATTCACCCAAGCAAATATTGATGTGCGCTCTGGCACATGGATGAATGTAGATTTAAGCCCAGATGGCAAAACGATTGTATTTGATTTACTTGGCGATATTTACACTATGCCTGTTGCTGGCGGTGAAGCAAAAGCCTTAATGACCGACATTGCATGGCAAATGCAACCACGTTTGAGCCCCGACGGAAAATACATTGCCTTTACTTCAGACGAAGATGGCGGTGATAATTTATGGATAATGAATAGCGACGGTAGTAACCGCCACGCGATAACCAAAGAAACCTTTCGTTTATTAAACAGCCCTGCATGGTCACCTGATGGCAATTATATTGTTGGCCGTAAACACTTTACCGGTTCGCGTTCATTAGGTGCAGGTGAAGTATGGATGTATCACAAAACGGGCGGTAGCGGCATTCAATTAACCAAACGCCCGAACGAACAAAAAGATTTAGGCGAAGCGGCTTTTTCACCTGATGGTAAATATGTTTATTTTTCACAAGACAGCACGCCAGGCAAATATTTTGAATACAGCAAAGATTCTGAAAAAGGCATTTATAAAATAAAACGCCTTGATCGCGAAACGGGTGAAATAAAAGTGATTATTTCAGGTAGAGGTGGGGCAATTAGACCAACACCATCGCCTGATGGCAAAACCTTAGCTTTTATTAGCCGTGAAGATTTTCAATCAAAACTTTATTTATATGATCTTGCAAGCGGCAAAGAAACACTGGTTTACGACAAACTAGAACGCGACATGCAAGAAACATGGGCAGTACATGGCGTTTATCCAACAATGGCATGGACACCAGACAGTAAAGAAATTGTATTTTGGGCTGATGGTAAAATTAAGAAATTAAATTTAGCCAAACACAAAACTATCAACATTGAATTTCATGTAAAAACCACTAAAAAAATTCAAACCGCACTACGTTTTCAACAAAATTTAGACGTAAACACCTTTGACGTAAAAATGCTACGCGATGTAGAAATATCACCCAATGGCAAACAAGTGGTTTTTGAAGCCATGGGGCACATTTATACACGCAGTTTAGCTGACGGTAAGGTTAAAGGAAAAGCCAAACGCTTAACCAAACAAAATGATCATTTTGAATTAAATCCTAGCTATTCACGCGATGGTAAAAAAATAGTTTTTGCTACTTGGAATGATCAAAAACAAGGGCAATTACGGGTTGTTTCTTCACGCGGTGGTAAAGGAAAAACTTTACTTAAAGAAGTCGGTAAATACGTTGAACCAAGCTTTTCACCTGATGGAAAAACAGTTGTTTATCGTAAAATTTCAGGCGGTTACATTACCGACCCTGTATGGGGTTTAAATCCGGGTATTTATGTAGTTGCAAGTAAAGGTGGCAAGGCTAAATTAGTAACCGAAGACGGCGTACAACCACACTTTGCTGATCGCAACGATCGCATATATTTAGTGCGCGATGGCGAAAAGCCGAATTTAACTCGTATAGATATAGACGGGCAGCATGAAAAAACCTTATACGAAGGTAAATTTTCAACTGAATATCATGTTTCACCTAACGGAAAATATTTAGCTTTTGCTGAGCGCTTTAAAGTATTTGTAACACCAATGGTTGAACGCGGAAAAGTAATAGATATTGGTCCTAAAGGTGGTAATTTACCCGTTAAGCAGCTTTCAACCCGAGCAGGCGAAAATATCAGCTGGAATGCTAATTCAAGCGAACTGTATTGGAGCTTAGGCGCCAACTTATACCAAGCATCAACAACCGATTTGTTTGATATTCCAGCTAAAGCCAGTTCTGAAAAAACAGCTTCAACGGATAAAAAAGCAGAAGAAAATACTGCAAAAGCTGAAAATAAAGCGACTTACCTTGGCTTTAAACAAAAAGCAGATAAGCCAAGCGGCAGTATCGCTTTTGTTGGCGGTAAAATAATTACCATGGAAGGCGACACCGTTATCGATAATGGCGTTGTTGTGGTTAGCGAAAATAAAATAGTTGCGTTGGGTAAACAAGGCGAAGTAACTATTCCTAAAGGCGCAAAAGTTATTGATACAACAGGAAAATCAATAATGCCGGGCTTAGTTGATGCTCATGCCCATGGCCCCCAAGGTAGCAGTGAAATTATTCCACAACAAAACTGGAAAAACTACGCAGGCTTAACGTTTGGTGTTACCAGTATTCATGATCCATCAAACGACACCACCGAGTTTTTTGATGCCAGTGAAATGCAAAAATTAGGACAAATAGTTGCCGCGCGCTTATTTTCGACTGGTACTATTTTATATGGCGCCACCGTTGCAGGTTATACCTCGCATGTTGATAGCTTAGATGATGCTAAATTTCACCTTGAACGCATGAAAGCCGCTGGCGCATTTAGCGTAAAAAGCTATAACCAACCGCGTCGCAACCAACGCCAACAAATTATTGAAGCAGGACGCGAGCTTAATATGATGGTTGTGCCTGAAGGTGGTTCATTGCTAGAACATAACCTAACCATGGTAGTTGATGGGCACACAACGCTTGAACATTCTATTTCAACCGAAAAAGTATACGACGACATTACTCAACTGTGGTCGCAAAGTAAAACCGCTTATACACCAACATTAGGAGTAGCTTATGGCGGTATTTCAGGTGAACATTATTGGTACGACACTACCGATGTGTGGAAGCACCCACGCCTAAGTAAATATGTGCCAATGGAAATTTTAGCACCGCGCTCAATGCGCCGTATTAAAGCGCCAGAATATCAATATAATCATTTCAATGTTGCCAAAGCAGCGAAAGTAATGAGTGATGCTGGCGTTATAGTAAATGCTGGCGGACACGGACAACGTGAAGGATTAGCCATGCACTGGGAAATGTGGATGATGGCGCAAGGCGGCATGTCGCCACTTGAAGCTATTCGTACTGCGACCATTAATCCTGCAAAAACACTTGGCTTAGCAAATAATATTGGTTCATTAAAAGTCGGTAAATTAGCCGATATTATTGTGGTAGAAGGCGACGTAAGTAAAGATATTCGTGTTAGCGACAAAGTAACATACACCATGGTAAATGGTCGTTTATACAATGCTGAAACCATGAATGAAATTGGTAATTACGATAACAAACGTAAACCATTTTATTTTGAAAAATAAATAATAACAGCCTATTATTATTTAAATTCAAGCCTGAATAATTAAAACTTATTCAGGCTTTTTTGTTCATCTTCTGTACATAAAATTTAAAACTAAAGAATATCAGATAAAGGGCTGCGCACCGCATTCGCACCAGATTCTAAAACATGCGTATAAATTTGCGTGGTACGTAAATCAGTATGGCCTAGTTGTTCTTGCACTGTGCGAATGTCAGCCCCGCGTTGTAATAAATGTGTCGCGAAAGAATGACGCAAAGTATGGCAGGTGATATTTTTTTCAAAGGCTAATTGGTTACTTGTGGTTTTAACAGCTTTTTGAATATTGGTTTCATGAATATGGTGGCGACGTAATTTGTGAGATTGTGGATCACAACTTAAATAAATAGAAGGAAATATGTAGTGCCAGTTAAATTCTTTCGGCGCATTAGGGAATTTTTTAGCTAACGCATAGGGCAGCCAAACGCCTTGATAATCTGCGTTTTCCATATCTTTTTGAAAATATGATTTTGCCACTGAAATTTGATCTTTTAAGGGTTTTACTAACTCTTTTGCGAGCGTAACTCGACGATGCTTTCCGCCTTTTGCATGCCAAATTTGAATAGACAAATAATTAAAATCAATATCTTGAATACGTAACCTTAATGCCTCCATTAAACGCAAACCACTACCATAAAGTAATTGCGTAGGAAGCTTTGCTACGGGAGGCATATTTTTCAACAGCAATGCCGTTTCACTCATGGTTAACACTACCGGTAATTTTGGCTGCACATTAGTGCGATTAAAATTTAATTCTAACGTTAACGGCGTGTTTAATATTTCTCGATATAAAAAGACCAATGCATTTAAAGCAAGCATTTGGGTTTTCGGTGCAACCAATTTATTATTGGCTAAATAAGATAAAAACGCTTCAACTTCACTATTGTGACAAAGGCTAGGGTGTTTTTTGTCTGAAAAATTGATGAATGCTTTGATCCAATACGTGTAGGTTTCAATAGTTCGTTTTGCATAACGCTTTAATCGCATCTGCTCGGTTACCGTTTGTAAAAAAGGTGATTTCATTGTTTTATTTCCTTATAAATCCAAATAGTCTGTATGTGTTTTTATACAGTATAGTAATTGGGTTGTTTTTTTGCCAGAAAGCTAGAACGCATTCTGTGTTTTAAGCGCGAAATAAGGAAATAGCATTTATAGGTGCTTGATGCGTAGGAAGAAAGAATGTAAAGTTAATGTATTGTAAAAAATTAAGATAGGATACGTTTTGTGTGGAAACACGGAATAGGTGTTCTGTCTAATAAGCTGTTATGCAACACCGCGCAACGTGTTTAAAATTAGTTGCAAAGTTTGTCTTTTATAATGAATTTTTGTACTTATTTCGTTCTGTGCTTTTGGTTAATTTAAGTGCAAAATTTAATTAAGTGTTTTTAG